>WBZY01000101.1_pt2 | contig 16011 bp, 5 predicted proteins | sample 5204191 | NCBI WGS metagenome assembly WBZY01 (sample SAMN12344363, study PRJNA552823) | activated sludge metagenome | biome: Activated sludge suspended growth; feature: Anammox Sidestream; material: Wastewater; isolation source: activated sludge from anammox sidestream of wastewater treatment...
TTGAACTGCTTCCTAATACTACGTTTCCAAATGACAAACTTGCAGGACTGATACTAAATCCTGCTGCTACTCCTGTCCCCTGTACTGAATATACTGTCGGTGATCCTGATGCATTGTGTGTGATCGTCAGTGTTCCTGCTAACAATCCTGTCACTGTGGGTGTGAATGTTACATCAAATATCTGACTGCCGCCTGCTGTTATCGTATCTGGAAATGTATTTGGTGTAAATATGAACTCTCCGTTTGAACTTGTTATCCCATTTATCACAAGATCAATTGTGTCCGGATTACTTATTGTTGTCTGTAATGTTGAACTGCTTCCTAATACTACATTTCCGAAATTCAGACTAGAAGGACTTATGTTAAAGACTTGCCCGAACAAAAATGCATTGTAAAGCAGAATTGATGAAAGAATTGTAAATAGTTTAAGCATAACGCACCCTTTTAATTCTTTAGATTATTTATCTAAAAATGGATTATAAAACAACCTCTTTTTATTTAAAAAATTATACCAGTTTTTATAAAGCAAAATTCGAATTATTTCAAATCTGCCCTCAAAGTTCTATATTATCTTGAAATAATCGTATCAATAGTACACAACATGGAAAGAAACTTTTTGATAAAATAATTATGACTATAAAAAAAAATTTTTATAAAAGAATTAATTTCTCTAAATAAACTATTCTGAATTGTTTATGTGACTTTACGAAAGAATGTTGATTTTCAATATAAATCCTATGATTTCCCCAATAACTTAATTTATCACATTAATTTCAGATTATCATACATTCTCTTTCAAGATGCGAGTTAAAACCCTACACAACTTTAATAAAAATAATGAAAAAGCCAAGTAATTGTTAATAATTAATTATAAAATATTTACTACAATTATTATGCAGATTTTAATAATAAGCTGATAAACATTGATTTATTTAAGTAAAAGCATCTTTTTGACAGCGACATAATTGTCAGATTTTAGCTCGTAGATATAGATTCCTGAAGCTCTGTCCTTTGCATTCCAGTTGTATTGATATTTTCCGGCGTGCAATGAAGTATTAACCAGTTCTGCTACCTTTTCTCCCAATGCATTGTAGATACTAAGTTTTACATTTGCCATCTCCGGCAACGAGAACTCGATCATCGTGCTTGGGTTGAATGGATTTGGATAGTTCTGTTCCAATGAATATACTGTCGGTAACAGTTCTCCTGATACCATCAGTTTCTCTATCGTTGATTCACTGATTTCTATTGATTCTCCATCCTTCAGATTTTCATTCAGCTTCTTGCCACTCTCATCCATCAACCTGATATCCATTCCCTCTACTCTTACTGTCAATGGATATACTACTCCGCTCATCTCAATTATTTTCACTGAGCTGCTCAGGTCTTCGGCTATTCTTCCACTCGAGTATCTGAAGTCATACATTCCTGCTGGTGGTGCTGGTGGTAATTCATACTGACTTAAGTCAACCTGTCCATTCACTGCATACAGTGTGTAGCTTACTCCTGCTGCATCTGTCAGTATTATTCTTCCCCAACTTTCAGGGAAGTATTCTACTGGCTTGCTTTCCTTTGACATTGTCTCTGGTATGATTATCTGTCCTGCGCCTGTCAACTTTATCCAGTAACCAAATCCCGGATCAAGTGTCGTTGCTACAGAATATCCACCCGAATATTTGTAGATCGGACCACTCTGTAGTCCTGGTGGATTTGTTGATACGTTCGCTGCCGTTACAATCAATTCATAGCCACCGATCATATTCCAGCCGATAGCGCCTGTTAATGGATCGTGTGCAACTACTTGCAATCCGCCTGCTGGCCATTCATCTCCTGTGTTATAAGTCTGAGCTCCATTATTTTTCATCCAGTAGCCTACTCCAGGTGTTGCTGTGGTTATTGTTTGATAACCAGCATTATATTTATAAACTTCTCCAACTCTTCCGGGCCACCAATTTGCTACTCCCATTCCATTCGGATTTGTTCCCGGTACTGATACCATATTCCAGCCGTCGCCAAGGTTAACTGAGAGTTGGAAAGTAGCTGCAGGTGGTGGAAAATAATTGATTGCATCAAATGCATTAAGAATTCCCCAGCCATATAAATTATCCGGATTATTATTTTTCGATGCGGTGTTTCTCATTGCATCCCTTACCTGCATTGGTGTAAGATTTGGATTGACGCATAAAATTAGTGCTGCAACTCCGGCTGAAAGCGGACAACTGAATGAAGTTCCACTAGCAGTAGTGTATGAGTTATTACTGTAAGGTGAGGCAACTACATTACCCGAACCTAAAGCCATAATATCTGGTTTAATTCTTCCATCCACAGTAGGTCCAACACTACTAAAAGATGATCTGCTGCCCGATGAATTTACTGCTCCAGCAGCGATTACACTGTCACCATCAGCTGGTGCACCAAGTGTATTGTGTGAAGAGTTATATCCTTCATTACCAGCAGAATTAACTACAACAATTCCAATGAAAGCTGCATAATCAGCTCCATTTGTTATTACTGTTGTATTTCCATCCATATCCATCCAGGAATAACTTGAGTACGGTGGATCAAAATCAATGTATCCAAGTGATGTTGAAGTAACATCAACTCCAATGCTGTCAGCCCACTCCAAAGCTGCAATCCGATTATCCTCCTCGATGGGTGTTTCACTGTCGGTGTTTTCAGTTTTTGCGAGAATGTACTCAGCATTGAAAGCCGGACCTATCAAATTACCTGGTGCAAAACCACCGATATCAGAAAGTGTCATTGTTCCATGAGATCCTTCTCCCATATCATTTTCATCGCCTACATTAGGATCATTATTCACAAAATCCCATGCAGCTATTATATCCATAGAATTAAATACTTCGTGACTCAGACGGTTAAATCCTGCATCCATCACACATATAGTAACTCCCTGCCCAGTGTATCCCGAATCGTGAACAGAAGGCACATTTATTTGTTGAAGCTGTGCATAAGAGCTGCCATAATCATAGCTGTGAACACCGTCTAGTTGCAGCCATTCAGTATTATTTTGCAATGAAGTGTTTTCATCAACAGGTTGCTTTTCACTTTTTAATTTATACACGATATCTAATTTATTCACAAAGGGTAATGATGCAATTTCTTCTAATTGATATTTGTTTGCGGTACCGCTGACTGCATTCAACCATTTTGAAGGCCACTTAATTTTAAAACCTGTCGACCTAACTTGATTGATATAATCATGATTCAAAGGTATATCCTTGTAGGTTAGTAAACTAGTTTTATCAAAAACTTTTGCTCTTCTCTTCAATGATTTTTGACTTACAACTATTTCCGGATTGCTTAAATAGAAATTAACGTCCTGTCCCTTATCATTGAAATAAATCCAGACGAGTGTTTCATGATTTGCAGGAGTTTCACTCAATTTTATTTCAAGTGCTTTGGAGAATTTATTGATTTGCGCTTGTGTGAATGTAAAAAATAAAATGTATGACAACAAAACCATTACTATCAATTTATACATACGAAAGTTCCATTCTTTGTTTAAGGTAATAAAGAAAATATAATTATTATTCTGATAAATAGCCTTTTAATTAATATGCCGCTACAATCAATAAATCCGATCTCATAGATAGAGAATTTTATCTTATCAACAACATCTTCTTCACTGATACAAAATTATCCGTTCTCAGCTCATAGATATACATTCCTGTTGCTATCCCGCTTTGCGTGACATTCCAGTTGTATTGATATTTTCCGGCTTGCAATGAAGTATTAACCAGTTCTGCTACCTTTTCTCCCAATGCATTGTAGATACTTAGTTTTACATTTGCCATCTCCGGCAATGAGAACTCGATCATCGTGCTTGGGTTGAATGGATTCGGATAGTTCTGTTCAAGTGAATATACTGTTGGTACCAATTGGCTCGATACCATCAGCTTCTGGATCGTTGCATCACTGATTACTATTTCTTCGCCTGATTTAAGGTTTTGATTTAGTGTCTTTCCTGTCTGATCCATCAACCTGATATCCATTCCTTCTACTCTTACTGTCAATGGATATACTACTCCGCTCATCTCGATTGTCTTTACTGAACTGCTCAGGTCTTCGGCTATTCTTCCACTCGAGTATCTGAAGTCATACATTCCTGCTGGTGGTGCTGGTGGTAATTCATACTGACTTAAGTCAACCTGTCCATTTACTGCATACAGTGTGTAGCTCATTCCTGCTGCATCTGTTATCACTATTCTTCCCCAATTTCCCGGGAAGTATTCTACTGGTTTGCTTTCCTTTGACATTGTCTCTGGTATGATTATCTGTCCTGATCCTGTCAACTTTATCCAGTAACCAAATCCCGGATCAAGTGTCGTTGCTGCTGAATATCCACCTGAATATTTGTAGATCGGTCCACTCTGTAGTCCTGGTGGATTTGTTGATACGTTCGCTGCTGTTACAATCAATTCATATCCACCGATCATATTCCAGCCGATAGCTCCTGTTAATGGTGTGTGTGCAACTACTTGCAATCCGCCTGCTGGCCATTCATCTCCTGTATTATAAGTCTGAGCTCCGTTATTTTTCATCCAGTAGCCTACTCCAGGTGTTGCTGTGGTTATTGTTTGATAGCCAGCATTATATTTATAAACGTCTCCAACTCTACCTGGCCACCAATTTGCTACTCCCATTCCATCCGGATTTGTTCCCGGTACTGATACCATATTCCAGCCATCGAATACATTCACGTTCAATTGAAATGTCTGAACTTCTCCATCAAAATGAAGAACATACAATCCAGTTGACATATCAGACACAATAATATTCCCTGATGGTAAATATGGATAAACACCCCAGGCACCATCATAATCCGAATTATTATTTGCGGGATATGTATCATACTGACCGGCAATTTGAGGATTTGTTGGATTAGAAATATCAAGAACTAAATAGCCTGAAGTATAATAAGAAACGTGAGCAAAGTTTCCTTTAATATAAAGATTATGAATTACTGAATTATTATTGAGCCCCCAGCTTGGTATAATTAAATCCCATGAAGTTCTATCCTGTAAATCCCAAACAGTCATATCACGAACATTGAATTCTTCAGTTGCAAAAAAATATCTTTTATTTTCTGTCATCCATCCACTGTGTGCATAAATTCCCGGAAGCGTTTGGCTTGCACTAATAAATTGCGGATTAGATTTATTTGTTACATTAATAAGATGGTACTGCTGTGAACTACCACAAGATGCAATTACTGTATCATTCCAGATATAAATATCGTGAATATAACCGCTTGCGGTGTAGTAAGCCGTTTGAACCGGATTAACCGGGTCAGCCAAATTTAAAATTCTCAAACCACCAATTCCATCTCCGCCAACAGTGTAACAATAACCATTATCAATTAAAAGATCATGGCAATCATTAAAATAGGTATTCAAGGTGTTCACAAGAATTGCTGTATCAGGCAATGGAGCCAGATCAATAATTTGCAATCCGTTTCCGGTAGCGTCTGTTGCAACATAAGCATAATGACTCCAAACTTTTAATTCTCTCCATAATGATTGAGGTGCAGGGATAAAGGCACACTCCACGGGATTTGATGGGTCAGCCAGACTTATAATTGAGGTTCCTGTTCCAACACCAAGCAATGCATACTCGGTTCCGTTTGGAGCAACGTAACCCCAGATATTCGCATAGCCGGCTGCCGGATGTGGATTCAGATTGCTCAGAAATGTTACATTATTTTGCGCAGAAATGATAATGCTGAACGTGATAAAAAAAAGAAAAAATAGCCTCATGATATTTACCATAATTAGTTATTAATAATCACTTGCATACCCCCGGTTAAATTTTTTAATTAAAATTATTTAACAAGAATCATCTTTTTCATTGATACAAACTTCTCTGTTCTCAACTCATAGAAATAAATTCCGCTTGCAGAGCTGCCTGCATTCCACTGATAACTGTATCTTCCTGAATCTAAATTACTATTCACAAGCTCAGTTATTTTTTGACCAAGTGTATTATAAATGCTCAATGTAACATTTGCAGCTTCTGGTAATGCAAACTTAATTGTTGTACTTGGATTAAAAGGATTCGGATAATTCTGTTCAAGATTATATGAGGTTGGAACATCTTGTTGTTTTATAATTTTTAAAAGTGAAATCTCTTTATTAGTTATAAATATTTCAGAGCCATCATTTATTGCATGAGTATTAACTTCAATCCCATTCACAATTTCTAAAAGAACATATTCTCCATTAAAGTTCAGATTGGTTATCGAAACACTTAAAGGGTATTCTTCCGCCTGCAGTTGAATGATGACTTCATCATTTTCAGTTAAGCGATAATCATCCTTAAGTCTTGCATCAAAACTTCCCTGAGGTGGAACCGGAGGCAAACTGAAACTTTCAATAGAAATATTATCATTAAGATTACCATTAAAATATAATTCCTGAGAGTTTCCGATTGCATCGCTAATCTTAATCTCAGAAAAGTTATTAAATATTTCTTTTGATACAAATAATTCTTCGTTCTGTTTAGCAACTGAAGTTGAACAACTGATCGTAATTGTTCCTGCTGAATTTGTTTTTAACCAGTATGCTTTTGTTCCATCAATTGAATTTACGTTTGTATAAGAGCCTGAATAACTGTACAAAGTTCCCGGAATAATTATTCCTCCCGGATCTATTACAGTACTTAATGAAACATTACAATTTGGACCACCAATTAAATTCCAACCACCGCTTAACGAGATGACGCTCTCGGTGATATCTGATCCAAAAATGTTAACTAATTCCGAAGCTGGAAACTTCAACCAATAACCAACGTGATTTTGAAACGAAGTAGTTGAATAATATGATCCTGCATATCCAAAAAGTGTTCCTGGAACAGCATTTGGGAATAAAGACAGATAATTATTATCTGCAACACTTAACGGAAGGCTAATCAAATTCCATCCTGTAGAAACATTATACTTTGAATTAATCTGAAAATTATATTTTATCAGAAGCTGACCTAAACCCAAAGCATCTGAATAAGAATTTCTGGCACGCATATTTATATTAACAAGATTGCCATATATTGGATCGACAAGATGAAAAAATCCCCCAGCAGGAAGTTGTGCAGGATTCCAGCTAAATATTGCCGGACTGCATCCCGTTGCGGGTGTATAAAGAGTCTGCCAAATTCTTTCATTTGAGATATTAGTTGCACGGATATCAGTAAACCAATGCTCACCACAACTAACAAATCTTCCATCAAACGCACCAGCCGGAGGTGGAGGAGGTGCAGAAACATCTAAACCCGGATCATAACAATCTGATGCACCCGGGGCAGTACCAAAAAATAACGAAACGGTATTAGAACAGTTATCATTCACTTGAAAATTTACAATGAAATCAGTTAATGTGGTGGTAGTTGCATTTGCTGTTAATCCTGGCGAATAACTAATCCCAGAATTTGAAAAAGCTTTATAGTAGTATGTTGTTGCCTGTGTAAGCCCTGTATGACTAACCGGAGAGACTGTTCCATTGTATAATAAAATACCACCGGCGAAAGCACTACCAACCGGCGGTGGTGAACCTGATGGTGTTAAAAAATTACCATCATAATTCCATACAATAACCACATTGTTACCGCTTCCATTTGTAGTAAAGGAGAGATCAATTTGTGAGAAGTTAATGGCTGTTGCAGTAAAAGAACCGGGATCGTTAACAATAGGATTATTCACAATAGTAAAATTGGTATTTGAAATATCAAAAAAGATATTACCAACTGCTTCAACTTTAATTCTTGCTTGTGAAGTTGGAACATTAGGCAAATCGATCGTCTGAGAACCATCATTCGGTGTACTTGCAATCAATACAGTATTAAAATTATTTCCACCATTGGTTGAAAGAAGAATCTTAACATTTGCACAATTCACAGGAGATGAGCTTGTGTTTGCAACATTCCAGGTGATTGTTTGCTGAGTGTTCCCAAGCCATGAAACATTAGTGTTAGGCGAAGTTACCAGAAAAGGTCCGGAGTTTCCATCAACAAAAAATGTTGACATCTGTGAATAATCAACTCCGCCGCCGCCAGCCTTATTATCGCGCACAGTCAACCTGAACGTAAGGTTTCGTGAATAGGTTGGCAACAACTCTCCGATTGTTTGAGTATTGTTTAATAAATCAGAAAGCTTTGGAAAAGTTCGTGTTGGAGAAGTTGATGGATTAAAACTTCTGAATATCGGTGCATTTCCTGAAGGACTATTTGGATGACCAGCGGCTCCCAGATCAAATTCTTCCCAGCAATACGTTACTGCATCACCATTTGGATCAGTTGCAGAACCAGTTAATGCAAATGGAGTACTTTTAGGAATATAAAATCCTCCGGAAGGAATGGTTACCACTGGGGCATTGTTACCGGTGTTTGTTATTACAGCGCAACCATTACCGCTTCCTGAATTTGTGTAAGTTCTGATTTCGCTAAAACTAATTGTATGGAAATAAGCATCGCTGTGTAATTGAAGATCCTGACTACCGCAAATACCTGCATAAGCCATAATCGTACTTCCACTTCCTGGTTCATAAGCAGTCGAAGCATTTCTGTTTCCTCCACCACAAGAACTTTCATTCCCATTGAAGGAATGATTTCCACTAAACTGATGACCCATTTCATGTGCCACATAATCAATGTCAAAGGGATCGCCAACAGGAGCTGATGAACCTGTTACACCTCTTGCCTTTTGACCAGTTATACAAACCACGCCTAATCCGGCAACTCCACCTCCACCAGTACTGAAAACATGTCCAATATCATAATTAGCATTTCCGATAACGGCATCAAGATTAGTTTGGTTTTGCCCCAACATAGTACCGCCGCTGTTATTTGTATAAGGATCAGTGTTTGGGTTTGTATAAATAATTAAATTATTATTTGCAACAAGAACCATCCTGACAGCAACTTCTTTTTCATAAACTCCGTTCACTCTATTAACACTGGTTGTCACGGCAGCCAAACCTAATGGGACAGTTCCTCCAAAAAAGGCTGTGTATTCTCCTGTTGCTGCATTTGCTAGTCTATAAGTTCTCAACTGCGGACCAGTGGGAGGAACAGGTGAGTCAGAATAATTTTCTGGCTCCGGTAAATTAAACTCATTTGTTACCACTTGGCAATTAAACTCTGCATTACGTTTAGTAAAATCTTTTGTGTAATAGCTGATGTAATTAATTCTGTCACCTTTATTGTGAGGATCAATAAATACTCTACCATTTGGAGATAGTATTTGTGCATGAAATCCATGCGGAGTAAGATCGAATTTCAATGTTGCATAAGGATCATCAACTCCTTGACCAGTGTATGTTCGTATCTCCGGAAATTTTGCCTGAAGTTCAGGTTCCATTGTTGATGACTCCCAGAATTTAAACTTTTGATTTGAACCATTGGGAAGTGGAAGAATGATTATACTTTTAACTTCAAGTGCTTCAATTGTAAATTCAACCGGTGCAGCTTTAAGTAACTGTGTAAGTAACTGCAGATTCAATCTCACAGTTCGATAATAGTCGGGAATAATGACACGCTCTCCAATAAGTTGAATTTGGTTTTCAGAGATATCTGACCATAAATCAGACTGAGAGAATAAAAAATTATTGTTAAATAAAAGAAATGCTAAAAGTAAAATAATTTTCATTTGAACTCATTTTTTGTTTAATACCTGGATGCAACAATTATTAATTATCCTGAAATTATGAGGTAAAACCCTTATGGTCAATTTATGCAACTATAATTTATCTTAAAATACCAACGAGTATATTTTTATAAATGATAAACTTACACTAATAACAATTTAACGGCTTTATTCATATTGGCTGTAACACCGACCAAACTAATTAATTAAGCAAGTTAAATACAAAATTCATAGAGCCCTGCAATTAGCGGGGCTCCGTAAAGCATAAATTATTTCAACAACAACATCTTCTTCACTGATACAAAATTATCTGTTCTTAATTCATAGATATACATTCCTGTTGCTATCCCACTTTGCAGGACATTCCAGTTGTATTGATATTTTCCGGCTTGCAATGAAGTATTAACCAGTTCTGCTACCTTTTCTCCCAATGCATTGTAGATACTTAGTTTTACATTTGCCATCTCCGGCAATGAGAACTCGATCATCGTGCTTGGGTTGAATGGATTCGGATAGTTCTGTTCAAGTGAATATACTGTTGGTACCAATTGGCTCGATACCATCAGCTTCTGGATCGTTGCATCACTGATTACTATTTCTTCGCCTGATTTAAGGTTTTGATTTAGTGTCTTTCCTGTCTGATCCATCAACCTGATATCCATTCCTTCTACTCTTACTGTCAATGGATATACTACTCCGCTCATCTCGATTGTCTTTACTGAACTGCTCAGGTCTTCGGCTATTCTTCCACTCGAGTATCTGAAGTCATACATTCCTGCTGGTGGTGCTGGTGGTAATTCATATTGACTTAAGTCAACCTGTCCATTTACTGCATACAATGTGTAACTTACTCCTGCTGCATCGGTTATCACTATTCTTCCCCAGTTCTCAGGGAAGTATTCTACTGGTTTACCATCCTTTGCCAGTGTTTCAGGTATTATTATCTGTCCTGCTGCTGTTAGTTTTATCCAGTATCCATATCCTGGATCTAGTGTCATTGCTACTGAATATCCTCCGGAATATTTGTAGATCGGTCCACTCTGTAATCCCGGTGGATTTGTTAATACGTTGCCTGCTGTTACAACTAATTCATATCCGCCAATCCCATTCCAACCTGCTGAACCTTCTAATGGGAGATGAGGTACAGTAATTATTCCACCTGCCGGCCACTCGTCACCGGTATTATATGTTCTGGATCCTGAATGTTTCATCCAGTAAGCTATTCCTGGGTACAAAGTATCGACTGCCTGATAACCATTGTTATACTTGAAAACATTTGCTGAAGGATCTCTAAAGGGCCACCAATTATCAGGTGTATTTCCATCAGGATGATTGCCAGGAATTGAAACTAAATTCCAACCGTTGGCTACATCCACAGATAACTGGAAAGTATTTGCAGGAGTGGATGTTTCAAACTCATGAGCAGAACGACCGGAAATACCAGAGACTGGAGTTGCCACTACAGCACCAGTTGTCTGATCAAGTACAACAACACTTGTTCCGTTTGTTACAAGATAGTTTCCATTACCAAGTTGAATACATCCGCGTAGCCCAGTTACTGCATTAAAGTAGTTAAGCTGAGTTCCATTTTCATCATATATATACAAACCACTTGGAGAACTAAAATTTCCTACAATGATATTAGTTGTAAGTGTTTTATTTATTTGCTCTGGAAAAGCAATTGTTGGAACAAATACACCCAGGTAATTTCCATTCAAATCGTATCTTGTAACATCATTACTTGCCTGACCTGTGACTAAACAATCTGCTTGTCTGAAAATTATATCCCATGGTCCATCCATTTGTGTAGAGTTCGGAGCTATAAAATTACCGAGATAACTTCCTGTAGATAGACTAAATTGTGCAATCGCATCCTGATTGGCCCCGCCAGCAATAGCGGCAACAACCATAGTATCACTCGGATGTAGTTCTATTCCACGGCAATTATCGAGTACTGCTGTGTTTCCACCAAACAGAATTCTTACAAATGCACCAAGTGTATCGAACTCAACGATATTATCTGTTAACTGATCCGAAACAAGAATTTTTCCCTGTGGAGTTAGTAGTGGTTCAATAGGTGTACTCAAGTTTGGATTATCGCTGGGAATAAATACACTATCTAGTAAAGCGCCATCATCATAACGGAAAGTCATACACGCATCGTTAGTCGATTCCATCACCATTATAAATCTTGGTGTGAGCTCAGGATCAAAACCGACAGGCTTACTAAAGCCTAAATTAGGATTCTGTGTCGGTTTGTTCGACCAGTGTATCCTGGCACTTCGCAGATCATACCTTTGCACTATTTCTTCCCAGAAAGCAACCTCACCGTTATTAAAAGGATGCAGAAGATCATTTATTATTGAATAAACAACTTTGTTATTTTCCGTCCCTTTAGCTTCGATGAAAATACCTTCCGGTAAGTAAATCGTGTGCGGAAGATCATTTGATTCAGCTAATGTGCGAGCTTTACTGATTAGACTGAAATCCTGCTCTGCTGATATCATCAGGTTTTCAAAACTAATTTGAGGTTTTGCTTGCCCAAAAATTGAAACTGATATCAGGAGCAAAAGAAAAAACGAAAAAAGAATCTTAGATTTCATTTGCCCTCCAAATGTTTATTGAAAATATTAATTAAGTCGTCTATGCATTTAACATAAAATTAGACTCATAATAAAAACAATTTTTTTCGATAGTTACATTGTAACTACTTTTCCATAAAAAAGTGAAAATCCTTATCAACTCTTATTGAAAAGGATTTTCAATTATAAAATTAGATATATCTATCTTACTAAAAGCATTTTCTTTACTTCAACAAAATTATCTGTTCTCAATTCATAGATATACATTCCGGTTGCGACATCTCTTGCGTTCCATTGATACTGATATTTACCAGCTGTCAACGATGTGTTAACCAGTTCTGCTACCTTTTCGCCCAATGCATTGTAAATACTGAGTTTTACACTTGCCACATCTTCCGGCAATGAGAACTCGATCACTGTGCTTGGGTTGAATGGGTTAGGAAAGTTCTGCTTTAATACATATTCTGCAGGAATTAGTTCGCTTGTAACCCTGAGCTTCTGAATTGTTGCATCACTGATGACAACATCTTCTCCTGACTTCAGGTTTACATTTACATACTTGCCCGTTTCATCCATCAGTCTGATATCCATTCCTTCTACTCTTACTGTTAATGGATAGGTTACTCCACTCATATCTATCGCCTTTATCGAACTGTTGATATCTTCTGCTATCCTGCCACTCTCGTATCTGATATCAAACATTCCTTCCGGTGGTGCCGGTGGTAAATCATACGGGCTTAAGTCTACATGTCCTTTTACTGCATACAATGTGTAGTTTACTTCTGCTGCATCTTTCAGTATTATTCTCCCCCAAGTCTCCGGGAAGTATTCTATTGGTTCTACACCCTTTGCTAAAAATTCTGGTATGATTATCTGTCCATCGCCAGTCAGCTTTATCCAGTATCCATATCCAAAATCGAGCGTTGTTGCTACTGAGTATCCGCCTGAATATTTATAGATAGGACCACTCTGTAATCCCGGGGGATTTGTTGTTACGTTGGCTGCTGTTACAACTAAATCATATACACCAATCAGATTCCAGCCTGAAACTCCATTTAAAGGATCGTGAGGAACTAACTGGATTCCACCTGAATAAGGCCACTCATCACCGGTGTTATAAGTTCTATTACCTATATGTTTCATCCAGTAACCAGTTCCAGGTGTTAATGTTGTAACCTGCTGATAACCTCCGGTATATTTGAATACATTTGCACTCATATCTCTATATGCCCACCAATTATCTGGAGTATTGCCTCCGGGGAAATTCCCAAATATGGAAACCATATTCCAGCCGTCATTTATAAATACTGTATACTGAAAAAGTGCTTGTGTTTCATAAGTAGTAATTTTAATATTATCGACATACCATCCATCTGCAGTAACATATCCATCGGATCTGAAATAAAACCTGATGGTAATATTTTGATCTACATAGTTTGAAATATCAATTGTCTCGTGAACCCAGCTAAGCTGTGTTCCATCATAAAGGGGTTCACCGTTTGGCTGAAAACTGCCGACGCCTGGATTTGTGTATAATCCCTGCAATGAAATCCAGGTTGTACCATTGTTAGTTGAGATTTGTATCTGTCCATAATCCCAATCAGTTTCAATATCCCATTGAGTATCAAATTCAAGTGTAGCACCAAGAACATCTGTCAAATCTATTTGACTATTATATTTCAACGATGATGTGACATTGTTTGAATAACTTCCGCCCGGTGAATCTGTAAAAGATGTCGGTGGAGAAACATATTTAGCTGACGTGATATTCCACCCGCTTGTTGACGTCCAGTTATTGATATTATTTGCTTCATCATATAATGCAACATTCTGTGAAGCTACATAAAACTGGAAGAAATTCGGCGGAGGTGTACTCCCAGGTGGATTAAATCCGCTTCCTCCGGCAGGAAGTGTTTTTACTACACTTGAGTTTGCATCCTGTGCAGCAAGATAATATTGAACTATGGTTCCAAGTGATAATGATGGAATAGTAAAATTATAATTTCCACTTTCAGTCAGAACTCCTGTAACATCGGTAAAAGGACCAAATGTTCCACCGCTAATTCTTGTCCTGTAATAAAGTCTTGGTGAAAGATTACCTGAACCAATATCCAATCCTGTTGATATCAAAGCTGAAGTTATTATTGGACCCGATTGAGAAGTTGATGCAATCGGTGTGTGAATGATATTCATATTTAAGTTAAGTGCAAAAGATGCCAGAGTCGCAAATGATAATTTAGCCATCTTGAAGAAATATGGCTGATTTATGTACGTCCATGTATCATTCACAGTATGATAATTGGGGTGAAAGTCATTATCGTCTTCGATAAGCAGAATTGCACCATAACCATGATCTAAAAACGATTGGTGATCGCTGTAAGGCTGAGCAGGAACTACATCAAGATCAAGATTAATTCCATAAAGCAGGTTCACTTCAAGCATTTTATCCTTTAGCTGACCAGTGTTTCCAACCGAACTATTATGAACATCCGCATTGCCGTCACTATTTCCATCATAGCCAATCATATCCATATTAATAACTCCAAGAATTGAATCACCAGCATTCTGTGCCTGAGTAGCGTAGTATTCGCTTCCGATCAATCCTTGTTCTTCTTCATCCCAGAGTGCATAAATAATTGTGAAAGGAAAATCATATTGAGAAAAAATTCTTGCGGCTTCAATTACTGCTGCAGTTCCGCTTGCATTATCATCAGCGCCGGGAGCGAATGTACCGGAAGGCATATCATCAAAGTGAGCACAGATAATATATTTTTGGTTTGGAAATTCCGTACCCGTCTGAACACCTAAAACGTTTTTACCTGTCGAACTGAATGACTGAATACTTGTTGTCATCCCATAGGATTGCAGCTTTTGCTTAATGTAAGTTTCTGCAAGCGCATTGCCGGGTTGATTTTTGTTACGTGATAAAATTGTTTGTGAAGTTCCATTTATTATAGTTGAAACATTACCGGAAAGCTCACGAACAAAATACACCAGTGAGTCCTGTCTTGCTGCATTTAAGATCTGCTGAACCACCGGCGATTGCGGAAAAATATTTGAAGTTATTACTAGAATAAAAACAAAGAAAACTATTTTTTGTTTCATAATGTTTACCCTGAAAAAGTGAAGCCCTGCCTTTTGCTGACAGGGCTTTGAAATTATTTAACTACTTTACTAACACCATTTTTTTAACTGATACGAACTTATCTGTCCTCAATTCATAGATATACATTCCAGTTGCTACATCCTGTGCATTCCAGGTATATTGATATTTGCCTGCCTGCAGTGATGTGTTAACCAGTTCTGATACCTTCTCTCCCAATGCATTGTAAATCGAGAGTTTTACATTTGCCACATCTTCAGGCAATGAGAACTCGATCACTGTGCTTGGGTTGAATGGGTTCGGATAGTTCTGTTCAAGTGAATATACTGTTGGTAACAGTTCTCCCGATACCATCAGTTTCTCTATCGTTGATTCACTGATTTCTATTGATTCTCCATCCTTCAGATTTTCATTCAGCTTCTTGCCGCTCTCATCCATCAACCTGATATCCATTCCCTCTACTCTTACTGTCAATGGATATACTACTCCGCTCATCTCAATCGTCTTTACTGAGCTGCTCAGGTCTTCGGCTATTCTTCCACTCTCATATCTGAAGTCATACATTCCTGTTGGTGGTGCTGGTGGTAATTCATACTGACTTAAGTCAACCTGTCCATTTACTGCATACAGTGTGTAGCTCACTCCTGCTGCATCTGTTATCACTATTCTTCCCC
>WBZY01001067.1_pt1 | contig 16003 bp, 5 predicted proteins | sample 5204191 | NCBI WGS metagenome assembly WBZY01 (sample SAMN12344363, study PRJNA552823) | activated sludge metagenome | biome: Activated sludge suspended growth; feature: Anammox Sidestream; material: Wastewater; isolation source: activated sludge from anammox sidestream of wastewater treatment...
GATCTCCGACGGATTCGTCGACGGCGAGGATGTGTTGCTGGTTACGCCCGAGGGCGACATCACGGCGTCCTATGATGCCGGCACAGGCGAGCTTACGCTGTTGGGCGAGGCGAGCCTTGCCGAGTATCAGGCCACGCTGCGCTCGCTCGCATACCTCAACACCAGCGAGGATCCGGCGACGAGACCGCGGGTGATCTCCATCCAGGTGGACGATGGGGAGACGCTCAACAACCTCAGCAATTTCGCCGACGTCACCATCGAGATCACGGCGGTCAACGATGCGCCGGAGTTCACCCTCGGTGCCGCCACCGTGACCGTGAACGAGGATGCAGGCGCGCAGGTGGTGCCGTTCTTCCTGTCCGGTTTGACGGCGGTGGAGCCGGGGCAGACCACGACGGTTTCGATCACCAGCGACAATCCCGGGCTCTTCGCCTCCGCACCGGCGTTGGTGGCCGCAAATGGCACGCTGACGTTCCAGACGGCCGCAAATGCGAACGGTACGGCGACCGTGACGGTGACCGTGACGGACGACGGCGGAACGGCGAACGGCGGCGCCGACACGACGACGCGCACGTTCCAGATCGTGGTCGATCCCGTCAACGATGCGCCCCAAGGTGCGGTGGCCTTGTCCGGCCCTGCCGGGGTTCCCTTCGAGCATTACGAGTATAGTGCCCTGACGGCCACCATCAGCGACGCCGACGGCCTGGGGCCCCTGCATCACCAGTGGCAGCGGGGATCGACGCTGGACGGCCCCTTCACGGACATTGCCGGGGCGACGGCCTCGACATATCGCCTGGAGGACGGCGACGGCTACCAGTTCGTGCGCGCGGTGGTGAGCTACACGGACGGCGGCGGCACGCTTGAAACATTGATGAGCGTGCCGACGGGGCCTGTGGTTCCCGTGAACGACGCGCCGACGGGATCCGTGGTGATCCTGGGCGACGCCATAGAAGATTCGGTGTTGACCGCGGATGTGAGCGGACTTCACGACGACGATGGCATCGGGACCATCCTGTACCAGTGGGAGCGCGGCGACGGCACCTCCTTCGCCATCATTCCCGGCGCGACGCTGGGAACCTACCAGCTGACGGACGCCGATGTCGGCAAGCAGATCCGTGTGCAGGTCAGCTATGTGGACGGCAGCAACGCCTACGAGATCGTGCACAGTGCGTCGACTTCAGAGATCGTCAATATCAACGATCCGCCAGCGGGGACGCTTACGATATCCGGCTTCCTCACCGAGCACGAGCAGCTGTCGGTCGACATCAACGCCATCACGGACGGCGACGGCAAGGGATCGGGAACGATCCAGTGGCAGCGCGCCGAAAGTGCCGCCGGAACATTCATGGACATCGCCGGCGCTACGGGCACGCAGTATTTGACCGGGGATGCCGACGCGGCACAATATCTGCGCGTCGCCTACCGCTACACAGACCTGCACGGCACAGAGGAGGTCGTCACCACCGCGCCGGCATACATCAACAACATCAACGATGCGCCGACCGCCGAGGCCGGCATCGCCGCCACCGGCGACGAGGATACCGTCATCCCGGTCACGCTGCGCGGCGCCGACATCGACCCGGGCGATTCGGTCCAGTATTTCCGCCTGATGAGCTTGCCATTCGGCGGCACGCTGCATCTGCTCGATCCCCGAACGGCAACCGGGCCGAACCCGGCACTATTCCTCGGCGATTATGCCGCAACCAGCGGGACGCTGACGCTCTATTTCAACCCCGAGCCGGACTACAACAACACCGTCTCCTTCCAATATCGGGCCGTCGACACCCTGGGCACCACGTCGATTACGCAAGAGGTGCAGATCACGATCAATCCGGTCAACGACGCGCCGGCCATCGTCAACCTGCTGCAGGACCGGTCCTTCGGCGACAATCAGCTCGTATCGTTCCAGATTCCTTCTGACGCCTTCCAGGATGTCGATCATACGATGCTGACGTACACGGCCACGCTGGAGGACGGCAGTCCGCTTCCGTCGTGGCTCGGCTTCGATGCCGTCACCCGGAGCTTCTCCGGAAGGCCGCCAAACAACACGACGCAGGACTACAGCATTCGCGTCACGGCGATGGACGCACAGGGCTTGTCGACCTTCGACGACTTCGTGCTGCACATCGTACATGTCAACAACGCGCCGACAGGCCAAGTCTTTACATCGCCCCAGGCGGCGCATGAGGACGGCACGTTGACCGCTTTCACGGACAACCTCGTGGACGAGGACGGACTGGGACCGTTCAGCTATTCGTGGGAGCGTGGTCTCGGGGGAGCCTTCACAGCCATCGAAGGCGCCAACGGCGCGAGCTACACGCCCGGACAGGGCGACGTGGGTTCGCAAATCCGCGTCGTCGTGAGCTATATCGATGCCGGCGGAACGGCGGAAACGGTGGTCGGCGAGCCGACCACACCGGTCCTCAACGTCAACGATGCGCCAACCGGCGCGGTGGCCATCATCGGTACGCCGCAGGAGGACAGCCCGCTCGCCATCGACACGTCCGCGGTTGCGGACGAGGACGGCATCATAGCGATGTCGACGCTGCTGCAATGGCAGCGATGGAACGGCTCGACCTTCTCCGACATTCCAGGCGCGAACGGGGCCGCCTACACACCGGGCGACGACGACGCCGGCCGCGATATCCGCGTTTCCTATCGGTACGTGGACGGTTACGGAACCATCGAGCGTCTCTTCAGCGATCCAATCCACATCGAGAACGTCAACGACGCACCGGGTGGGAATTTCACGCTACTCTTCGATACGTTCTTCCAGGTAAGCAGGGCGTTCGAGGACCAGACCTATTCGGTCAATCCGGGCGCCATCACCGATGCCGACGGGATGGGCAGCGGCACCTTGCAGTGGCAGCGCGCCGACAGTGCCGCCGGGAGCTTCACCGACATCGCCGGGGCGACCAACACGCAATACACCACGGGCGACGCCGACGCGGGGAAGTATCTGCGTGCCGTCTACCGCTACACCGACGGCCAGGGAACCCAAGAGACGGCCGCGACGCCATCGGTTCCGGTCGAGAACGTCAACGATGGGCCCACGGGCTACACGGCGCACATCACCGGCTCGAGCGAGAACGAGCCGTTCGCGCTGGTGCTCGACGGCGAGATCGCGGACGCCGATGGCGGGGCCGGGCCGCTCAGCTACCAGTGGGCGCGCCGCGTCGTGACCAACAGCGGCGTGGAGGTCATCGATATCCCCGGCGCCAATGGCACGAGCTATACGCCGGACTACGATCCAGTGGCTTTCAGCGCCGGTGCGGAATACCTGAGGCTGCGCATCAGCTACACGGACGGCTTCGGCACGCCGGAGACAATCGACGTCTACTCCAACCAGATCGTGTGGGTGAACGACGGCCCGGTGTTGAGCCATATCCCGGTGAATGTCGCGTATCGGGAAGGCGATGACCCGATCATCCTCGCCCCGGCTGCCGTGATCTCCGACGAGGAGTTCGATAGCCGCAACAACGGTTTGGGCGACTACAGCGGATCGGCGCTCCTCGTCACGCCGGATACGCTTGGCTCGGACGACCGGATCGGATTGGCGCCGATGAGGAACATCTCGGTGCATAGCCTGACGGCGACGACCGGAGAGCTCTTGGCTGGCGGCAACGTCATCGCCACCTATGCCCTGAGCAACCGTGCCACGATCCTGATCTCCCAATTCGCCACCACCGCGCTTGTGCAGGAGATCGCGCGCGCCATCACCTATCAGTCGCTATCCGATACGCCGCCGTCCTCGGTGGGTCTCACCTTCGAGCTGCAGGATAGCTTGAGCATCGGGGGCAACCCAACCGTCCATGTAACCGTCGATATCGAGCTGGCCGACAATCCGCCCTCGTTTGGTTTCCCCTTCCCAATCCCGGGCGGCGGCACGTTCGATGTGCTCGAGGGCAGCACGCTCGGCGCCGACCTGTCGGCGTCCGATCCGGACGGCCAGCAGAGTGAAGGGAGTGGGCTGCGTTACTCGATCGTCGGCGGCGCGGATGCCGGCAAGCTCGACATCGACCCGGCGACCGGCGTGCTGACGTTCCGCGTAGCGCCCAATTTCGAGGCCCCCGACGACGCCGGAGGCGATCGCGTCTACGAGGTTCGCGTGCGCGTGGCGGAGGACGACGGGGACGGTGTCGCCTCGGAGGCGAATGTCGAATTGCGTGTGCTTGACGCCAACGTCCCGGTCGCCGACACGGCCGTGGCGACCGGACTGGAGGATACGACGATCCCGCTTCAGCTCGTCGGCCGCAATCTCGATGCGGATCAGCCGATCGACACCTTCCGCCTGTTGGCCCTGCCTGATCACGGCACGCTCTACCTCGATCCGGTGCTGCGCACGGCGGACGTGACTGTTCAGGCAGGGGTGGACTATGCGGCCTCGGGCAACAGTCTGCGGCTCTACTTCGTGCCCGATCTCGAGTTCAGCGGCAGCGTGGGCTTTGGCTTCACGGCGGCGAGCGGTCCGGCCGGCACGGTGCCCCAGTCGGCGGTCATCCACGTCAGTGGGGTCAACGACGCGCCTGTCGTGTCGAACGCCTCGCCGCCGGTATTCACTGAGAACGGCCCTGCGGTTCGCTTGTTCCAGAACGCAACAGTATCCGACGCCGAGCATGATTCATTGAACGGCGGGCTCGGCGACTACAACGGCTTCTCGATCGTGCTCACTGCGCCCGAGCCGACCGTAATGCCCACGCCGCATTCCTTCGGTTTTTCGACCATGGCGAACGTCCTGCTGGAGGACACCCATCTTCCTGGTACGAAGGCGCTGCGCGCGGGAGGGCAGCTCATCGGCATCGTCAGCGCGGTCGCGAACGGGATCCAGATTTATTTCGATGCAACGCTAGCCGGTCAGTACGGCGGCACGGGAGCTACGCCAACAAGGGCGCTCGTCAACGAGGTGCTTCAAGCGGCAACGTATGCAAACACGTCGGACAACCCGCCCCCGACCGTGCCGATCACCTATTCCGTCACGGATCGGCTGCTGACGTCGGTCGCAGTCGGCGGTCCCGTCACGACCACGGGCACCGTGTCGGTCGAGATCCAGCAGATCAACGACGCGCCGACCAACATCGTGCTGAGCAACACGACCGTCGCCGAGTTTGCGCTCAACGCGACCGTGGTCGGCAGGCTCGCCACAATCGATGCCGACGATAGCGCGGGCTTCTCCTATGCACTGTTGAACAATGCGGGCGGGCGCTTCGCAATCAGCGGCGGCGAGATCGTGGTCGCAAACGGCGTGGCGCTCGACTACGAGCAGGTCCGCACCCACACGGTAACGGTGCGCTCGACCGACCAGGGAGGACGGTTCATCGACAAGTCTCTGGTGATCAATCTCGTCGACGTCAATCCGGAGCGCGTCGTCGGAACGGACGCGGGCGAGACGATCGTCGGCGGGGCACGCGACGACTTCATCTACGGCAGGGGCGGGCGCGATACGCTGCGCGGACGGGACGGAAACGATACGCTCGATGGAGGAACCTCGAACGACCGGCTGGAGGGCGGCGCGGGAAACGACACCTATTTTGTCGACAACCTGGGCGACGTGCTCGTCGAGACGAGCGGCGTCGATCTGGTGAACTCGACAGTCACGTGGACGCTCGCCCCCGGATTTGAGAACCTGACCCTGTCGGGCAATGCCAGCATCAATGGGACCGGCAACGCGGCCGCAAACACGATCATCGGCAACGACCGGGCGAACGTCATAACCGGTGGCGCAGGCCGCGACGTCATGACCGGCGGCGACGGGGCCGACTACTTCGTCTTCAATGCCGTTGCGGAGACCGGTGCGACATTCGCGACGCGCGACATCATCCGCGACTTCCGGACCGGGGTCGACCACATCGACCTGCATCTGATCGATGCCAATGGACCCAGACCCGGTGATTCATTCCAGTTCATCGCCAAGGAAGGTGCAGCGTTCGGCACAATCTGGGCCCCGCTCGCGGGCCAGTTGCGCTGGTATCAAATCGACGCCGCTGGCACCGGGAACGACAGGACGATCATAGAGGGCGATGTGAACGGTGACCGGAGGCCAGACTTCCAGATCGAGCTGGTTGGATTGAAGAATCTGACCGTTGGCGACTTCATTCTTTGAGGAGGGCGTGGGTTCGGCTCACTCGTGCGGCTTGCCAGGTATTGATCTGCAACGAAGGAGCGGGTTGGCGAGCGCCGGCTAGAATCGGAGCGTTAACCAGATCTGGGAGCGGCTACGGCAGTTGCCGCCGCGACACAGTGCTGGGCCGGAACGTTGCTATAGTGGCCTGACTTGCCGGCACGAACGGGTACCGCGGTGCGCATTGCAATCCTGAAGTGGGCCATCTGTATTGCAGTCGGGTGCCTTGCTCCCAGTGTCGGGCAGGCCCAGGACGCACACGCGCGGCCCCCGGCAACAGCGGCGAGCCCTGCCTCCTGGTCTGGCGCGTACATCGGAGCTAGTGCCGGCCACGGATGGGGGCGAGCCAGGCATTCCTATTCCATTGGCGCGCCGGCCGGCGGATCGGATCCGGACGGGATCAGCATCGGTGCATTCGCCGGTATGAGCTGGCAATCAGGTCAACTGGTCGTTGGGCTCGAGGCCGATGTGGAAGCCAGCGGTGCCGATGGTCGTTTCGCGGACACGAGTGGCGTCACTTCCGTCGGCGAGACTGACGTCAATTGGCAGGGGTCGCTGCGCGTCCGTGCCGGGGCGGCGTTGGACAGAACGCTTTTCTACGCGACGGCCGGGTGGGCTTTCGCGGACGTGGATTTCGGAGGCGGTCCCTTTCCGCCTCCTGCATGCTGCCAGTATTCCGAGACGGTGCACGGCTGGACACTGGGTGGCGGCATCGAGCATGCGCTCAATAGAAATCTTCGGATCCGGGCAGAGTATCGATACACGGACTTCGGCGAGGCATCTGGCTATCTTGCACCCGACTTTCCAGATATCGCGATGCCGGTCGATCTGACCATGCACTCCGTGCGCTTCGGCGCCGCCTGGAAGTGGTAAGGGGCGCGTTCTCGCCGGTAGCCTGGGAATGCCGCGTCACCTGCTCTCCGGCTCCCGCCGGTCAAGAAATAAGAACTGTTCCTGTTTGAGCTTGAGCCAGCTTCCGGACCAGTCAGAGCCCGAATCCTGCGCCTCCTTGCGCTCATCGCTCGCTCGTTGCCAATCAGCGCTTCGCCAGCGCTGCCCGCGTCTCGCAGTCGATCGCGCTTCGCGGACGAACGTCATTTTAATCTCTACGCCAACGCTCGCATTCTCGTCGCGCGTCGCCAAGGTTCAGGTGAGCAGGCCATGCGCTCGTCTTCGAGCTCACTCGTCTGCTCGGCTCCGCCGGTGTCACTCCTTCGTCCCGGCCGATCGTCGGTGGCGCCGTCGCTACATGGCGAAGTCCTGCTGCTGAAGGATCTTGAAGCCGTCGAGTTCGATCCGAAAATCTGCCGCCAGCGTGCCGCCAACATTGCCCTCCACGATCGTCTTGAGGCCGCCACCAGAAAATTCATAGGTGTAGCGCAGCTGGCCAGCCGCCGTGAACGCGCCGGTGCCGCGCCAGGCGAAGGCATTGTCCCCACCGCCGGAAATCGCGTCGATGCCCGACAGATCGATCCGGTCATGCGCGGCCGCGTTCTGGAATGTGGTCGTGAAGTCGGCGATCACGTCAGCAGATGCGCCGCTGCCGGCATCGCCGGTTGATGCAAAGTAGATGGTATCGGCTCCTGTGCCCGTCGTGATCGTGTCCTTTCCGCCGCCGCCGCGGAAGCTGTCGTTGCCCGCCCCGCCGATGAGCGTATCGGTGCCGGTGTTTCCGATCAGAGTATCGTTGCCGCCGCCTCCAATCAGCGTGTTGTTGCCGCCGTTCCCGGTCAGCACGTTGTTGCCGCTGGTGCCCGTGCCGTTGATGTTGCCGTTGCCGGTCAGCGTCAGGTTCTCGATTCCACTGTAGGATGCGAGCGATCGGGTGACGGACGAGGTGATCGTATCGATACCGCTCGTGTCCATGACGATGTCGTTGCCGTTGTCGAGGATATAGGTATCGTTGCCGGTCGCTCCGATCAGCGTGTCGGTACCGCCTCGGCCGTCAAACGTGTCGTTGCCTCCCCCGCCGGCCAGGGTGTTGGCAGCGTTGTTTCCGGTCAACACGTTGTTGCCGGAGTTGCCGGTGCCGTTGATCGCGGCGTTGCCGGTGAGCGTCAGGTTCTCGACGTTGGCACCCAGCACATAGCCGTTGATGCTTGTCTCCACCTTGTCGTTGGTGCCGCCGGACGCGGCTTCGACCACCTGGTCGCCGGCATGATTGACGACGTAGGTGTCACTGCCGTTGAGGCCCATCAGCAGGTCGGCGCCGGTTGTTCCATCAATCGTGTTGCCGCTACCGTTGCCAACCTCCGCCGATCCCGAGTTGATCGTGTGAGCACCAAACGGATCCGTGTAGGTCGTCGCGCGCCGTACCGTCTGGCTGGCTGCCGGCGTGAACGAGGCGGTGGTCGCCGTCGCACCGGCAATGTTGGTCCAGGTCGTGCCGTTGTTGGCGGTCTGCTGCCACTGGTAGGTGTAGACACCGGAGGTGTTGTCGGGATCGTCGACGGCCTGCGGCGTCAGGGTGACGGTCTGACCATTTCCTGTTCCATTGATCGTGTAGTCCAGAGCGACGCCGCCGGTGGCTGCTTCGTCGACATTGAGGACGTTGATGGCGATCTGCTGCGTGGTGGCGAGCTTGCCGTCGCTGGCCGACACGGTGAGCGTGAAGCTGGGGCTCGCCAGCGCCTCGAAGTTCGGCGAGCTCGCAAGCGAGATGACGCCGGTCGCGGGATCAATGGCGAAGAGGCCCGCGGCGTTACCGCCGACGATCGAGAAGGTCACGGCATCACCGTTGGCGTCGCTGGCGCTTAGACTGGCGACAACCGTTCCAACCGGCCGGTTCTCTTGCACCGAGGCCGTCGAGGGTCCGCCGATCTCCGGCGCCAGGTTCATGATGTCGGCGATATCGATCAGCGTGCCGTTGAACAGAAACTTCTCGATGTCCCTGACGAGGTCGCCGCCGACGCCGTTGAGATCCGCATCGCTGTCGATGCCGCGCTTGTCGCGAATGAGGAGCGTACCGTCGGTCGCGCGGTTGTCGGTGACGACGTAGTCGTTGCGAATACCGCTGAACACGGCAGTATCCACGCCGCCCGTACCGTTGTCGCCCAGGATGTGGCCGAGGCCGCCGTTGGCACCGAAGTCCGCGCGGACCTCACCTGTACCTCTCCAGTTGGCGATCTGCGTATACGCCGTGGAGGCGTCAAGATGGACGCCGAGATCGTTCTTCACGACCACGCTGTCGCCGAAGATCATGTCGTCGCCCGCGAGTCCTTCGAGGCGGTCGCTGCCGGCGCCGCCGACCAGCAGGTTGTCGACGCCATTGCCTCCCACGTTGCCGGCGGCCGCACCCGTCAGCTCGTCATCGAACCGGCTTCCGACCAGTCCTTCGATCAACTGATAGGTATCGAGCAGTCCGCCCTGGCGGACGCCGTTGGCATCGAGGCTCGCGATGATGCGCACGCCAGCGTCCTCGTAGGACGCCACGTCGAATCCCTCGCCCTGGTTGACGAAGGTCTCGGTGCCTATGGGACCGACCGGCTGATCGCCGATAAGCACGTCGCCATTGTTGGCCGTGGGCCCGAGGCCGCCTTCGAGCAGGTCGTTGCCGGTCTCGCCTTGCAGGCTGTCGTCGCCGACCCCGCCGCGCAGCCAGTCGTTCCCCGCGCCACCGAACATCTCGTCGGGTCCATCGCCGCCATCGACATAGTCGTTGCCGTTCTCGCCGAACACCTTGTCGGTGTCGCCGTCGCCGTAAACCATGTCGTCGCCGTCGCCGCCATAGACCTCGTCGATACCGACGCCTCCGTGCACAATGTCGTTGCCTTCCTCGCCGAGAACGAGGTCGAGGATTCCGCCGCCGGCATCGATGTAGTCGTCGCCCTTGCCGCCGCGGATATGGTCGTCGTTCTCGTCATCGGTGATGTAGTCGTTGCCGTCGCCACCCAGCAGGTAGTCGTTGCCCTGTCCGCCCTGGATGATGTCGTCGCCGGCATCGCCGTAGACGACGTCGTCGCCGTTGCCGGCGATGATGTAGTCATTGCCGTCGTTGCCCGCCACCACGATGTGACCATCGGAGGCCGGACCGGTGGAGCCGTCGACGAACGTGATGACATTGCTGGAAGCCTGGAAGAAGTCGTGTGTGCCCAGGTCGGTGCCGGCTGTATCCTTGCCGAGCTCGAAGACGGCGTCGGCGTAGCCGAATGCCGAGCCGAAGTGCTCGATGCCCATCGTGCGCGAGATGACGTCGGTGAACTGCTCGGCGATCACCTGCACACCGAGCGGATGGGCAAATGGCTGCCGGTAAAGGTAGTAGAAGCGGTCGCCGTCCTGCATCCGCTGCGCGAAGTCGAGCATCACGAAGGAGAACGTGGTGCCGAGCGGGCCGTCGAACAGCGGGCGCTCCGCGAGACCGCCGATCCACAGGTCGATGTCCCAGAAGCCCTGATCGCCTGTCGTCAAGTCCCAGGTGCCGGTCGTCTCGTTGTAGACCGGCTGGCCGCCAAGGAAGCGCAGAGCTGCCCCATGGTCGGGATCGGCTGCATTCCCCTTGGCATCCAGAACGTGCAGGGCGGCTGCGCGTATGTCGTTGAGCGTCGCGGCGCCGGTCATGTAGTCCGCACGCAGTTGCGCGATCTCATTGCCAAGCTCGGCCGCGCGCAAGGCGTCGCCGGAGAGGCCCGTCGTGTCCGAGCCGCGCGCATAGGCGGCGATGAAATTGGCAAGCGATTCGGGGTGGCCGAGGTGGGCGCCGAAGTCCGACCAGCTCGTATAGGGCGCCACCGCGCTGCCGCTGGCGTTGGAGGTGTTCTGGATGACCTGATCGTAGATCTGCTGCCGCAACTCGTTCAGCGTCGGCAGGCCAACGTCACGCCCGCGCGCGATGTTGATCGCCGCAAGATCGAGCGGCTGGCCGAGAAGCGACTGCTGAAGCGCGGGGGTAACGAATTCGTCGGGCATGTTGGCGACGGTCTTGGCGAGACCCTGTGCCAGCGCGGCCGGGTCCATCTGCGAGTAGAGCGTCGGGTTCAGGAACGCATCGAGCAGCTTCAGGTTCTGACCGGGCGTGTTGGGGTTCTCGATGTTGAAGGTCTCGGTCAGCATGGAGTGGCCGAGGCGGAACACGGCCTGGCTGAACTCCAGGCTGACGCCCAGGTTGATGTCGGTCGAGTAGGAGACGAACTCTGGCAGCGCTGGCGCGAGTGAGCGGATATATTCGGCCACTGCGATGTGGTTGTACTCCGACTCCGTGATGACGCGCGCGGCTTGGAAAAGCTTCTCGCCATCCCACGACCACACGCCGGGAGCAGTCTCGATCTGCCACTGATGCAGGTAGGCGTCGCCGTCCGTCCCGCCTATGACAGCGGCCTCGGCCGTGATGGAAGTCTTGAGCTTCTCGACATTGAGGTTGTGCTCCTCGTGGAATACCTCGTGCACCGCCGTCAGGCCGACGTTCTCGTTGGTGCGGCCGTCGCCGGAGATGTAGTGCGCGTCGAGCAGCGCGGCATCGAATCCTGGAGCCGCAGGATTGGCTCCGAAGCCCATGTCGAGGAGGAAGGCGTGGCCGGTCTTGGCCACTGTGCCGTCGGCGTTGCGCACGAAGGGATCGGTGGCGGCGTTGTAGCCCGGATCGGTCGGCAGCGACGCGGTAGTATAGTGACCGTTCGGATCGGGCGTGAACAGCAGCTTGCCAGCAGGATCGACGCGAAGCTGGGGCGAGTCGAGCACGTCCATGTCGGTCAATTGGACGCCGATGCGCAGCGCGTTTTCCTTCACGTCGGCCCAGGTTTGCAGACCCTTCACACTTGCATCGTTGCCCGGATCGGCGTCCGTGAGCAACGTCGTGTTGTGCGTCACGACGCGGCCCGTAGGGCGGCCGCTGGCGTCGTATTCACGCAGCAGGGCATTCACGCTCGCGACCGAGCCGTAGGTCTGGCTCTGGTCGATCGTGAGCCCGGTGTTGTTGGTGTAGACCGGCTTGGCGTAAACGTCGTCGGCCGTGTCCGCCAATCCGTCCGCGCCAACAGAGTAGCCAATGTCGTCATTGGTGCCGAACGTGTTGTCGGCTCCCGCATCGGCGACGTTGGCGACGCCCGCGCGTGTAACGGTGATCGAGGTCACGTCGCGGTCGACACCCGTGTCGACCATCTGACTATCTGCACCCAGTGAATAGAGCGGATCGAGCGGGGACAGCTGGATGGTAATCTTCGCGGAGGGAGAGGAATCGCGCACGATGAAGTCGAGGCCGTGGTCGAAGAACTGGCCGAAGGCCGTGAACCACTGGTTGAAGCGCGCGCCGCCGAGCACGCCCGGATCGGGAATGAGCATCGTGCCGTTGGCAGCGTCGACCACAGAGCCTTCGCCTGCCGCCACAATTTCGGCGGCGGCCGGGTTGGCATTGGCGCTGGTCGAATACATCGTCGAAATGAGATTGGAGATCACGCGCGGATTGGCATCGGCCACCGCAGCGCCGGGCTGATTGTAGGCAGCGTCAGGCGAGCTCTGAACCGACTGGCCGATCGAGAGGTTCATGAAGGGCGAATCTGCCGTTCCCCAAAGCGTGTAGGCACCAGGCGTGCCGGCAGGGTTGGCCGAGCCCGCCAGGTCGCCGTGTCCGACCAGGTTGTTGTTAGCGCCGTTGACCTCGCGGATGCCGGATGGATCGAGCGCACTGGTGAGTTGGCTGTAGTTGAACGGGGCCGGATCGCCGTTCGCATCGAGGTAGTTGATCGTCACCTGGCGATACAGGTAGTCGAGGACGGCGCGGTCGAGGATGGCCATGAGCGCTTACTCCTTGGGACGGGTGTGATTTTCGACTTAGAGAGGCGGAAGCGCCGCGGTCTGTCGCAGCGTTCTCGGGATCTGGTCAAAACGGAGGATCTTGGGCCTGAGCTCGTGACGACCTGGAGAAAGGGGTTCCTCGCCGCGAATGAACACGACGTGGGGCAAGGCTGAATGATCGACTGGCGGTTCGCGCCTGACGCTTGCGACGGGCATGATCTCTCTCCCGCGCGGACAGTGGGGCTGCCGCGCGCCAAAGGGCTCGGTTGTCGTGTTGTTGTCAGAAACGCGGGCCAACAATCCGCAGATAACAGCGGCTGTCGGAAGTCAGATCGTAGTATAACACCAGCGTGCCATCAGACATCAGACCAAGGTCTCAGATGTGCCGGCACTGGGGTCCTAATTATTGGTGTGATTTCCAGGGCTGCCGGCTATCTACCGCCCGGCGACTTTCGGACCAGAATGGCCGCTTCAATGCGATTGCGCACGCCGAGCTTGTGCAGGAGCGGCGTAATGTAATGCTTTATCGTGTTTTCGCTGAGACCCAGCTCTGCCGCGATCTCCCCGTTGCTGCGGCCCTGTCCGATCAGCTCCAGGATTTCCGACTCCCGTTGCGTCAGCGGCGGGGGCGGGGCATTTGCCGCGCTGGCCTTGCTCTCCACCCCGCGCCCCTCTGCCAGCAGGCGCGCGGCAAGATCGGGCGAAACATAGCTATGCCCATCGAGGAGCCGCCGGACGAGCGCAACGAGTTCGGGGCCGCCGATCCCTTTAGAGATGTAGCCGCGCGCTCCGGCATGAAGCGCCGTCGTTACTGCACCCAGGTCCTCGCGCACCGAGAGCATGGCCAGCTTTATCTGCGGATGAGCGCGGGAGATGGCCTGCGCGGCCATCAACCCATCGCCGGGCATCGTGATGTCGATGAGCATGAGATCAGGGCCGAGATCGCCGGCCAGGCGGACGGCGTCGTCGGCACTGGAGCCTTCGCCCACGACCTTGAGATCGGGCTCCTCCTCGAGGGTATCGCGTACACCTTTGCGAACCATCGGGTGGTCGTCCACGATGACGATGCGGTAGTTGTCAGACATTGTTGCCGCTCGGATTTTCAAGAAAGGCCCGGTCGAAACTGGCCGTCAGCGTGGTGCCGGTATTCGGGCTGCTGCACAAATCAAATGTTCCCCCAAGGGACTCGACCCGCCCGCGCAATCCTTGGAGCCCGAGGCCTTTGGTGGACGTTCCGGGTCCCTGCGCAAGACCGGGTCCGCGGTCGGCGACCTTGACGAAGAACATGCACTCATCCAACCCCGCTTCGACACGCTGGCCAATGCCCCCGGCATGGCGATAGGCGTTAGATAGCCCCTCCTGAACGAACCGGTAGACCGCAACCTTCAATGCATGGCTCGATGACCGCGGCAGGGACTTGACCTGGAACGATACGCTCGCCCCCGTGCGCTCCTCGTGTGCCCCGATGGCGAGAAACACAACGTCCTCCAGGCTTAGTTCCTTGAGCTCCGGCAGCGCCAAGCCCGAGGACAAGCCCCTGACTTCCCGCAGGGCATCCGTCAGCACCGATCGGATCTGCTCGAGCTCCGCGTTGCCAGCCCCTCTGGGCTGGCTGCCCTCGCCGGGCAGAAACTTGTGCAGTCGCATCAGGGCCAGGGCGAGAAGCTGTGCCGGCCCATCGTGGAGATCGGCGCTGATCCTTTGGAGCAGCATCTCGTTGATGTCGGAGAACTCGGCGCTCGACTGCTGAAGTCGCCGCCGCAGCTGCTCGTTCTGCTCGAGCAGCTGCCTTTGACGCGAAGACGTTCGCAGAAGTTCCTCGCGCTGACACTCCTTCTCGGCGATCTCGCCTCGCAGCGCCGCCTTGGCCGTATCTGCGGCGAGAGCGAAGGGGCGGGCGGCCCAGGCATAGATGAGCGGACTGGCTGTCAAAGTCAGCACCGTGGCGTCGATCAATCCTTCACGGAGCACGTCCGGCGTGATCGACCAATCGGCCAGGTAGAACATGACGCCCGCTTCGACCACGAACACCACGATGGCAATGCGCGCCAACATTCCGAGGATAGGACGCCATTCGGAGGGTGAGATCCTGAAGTCGATCCGCATCTGGTCAAGCCGTCGCCATAGCTGATCCGTGGCCTACTGATTCATTGCAGCGTTCCTTGCCACCTCATGTCTCCTATTCCGCTGGCGGAGCTTGCGGCGGCGCGCAGCCCCGATCGAGTGGTCGGGGAGGATGTTAGTTCAGGGTTGGCCGTGGCGCCAGGGGGCGCGGGGCTGGCGATCGCCATGGCTCTTCTGTCACCAACATGGTCGATTGAATTCGGCGAGATAGCCATGGGGATCATGGTCTGGGCACTCCGGCAGCGCGACGCCAGCTCGGCGGCAGCGAATAGGCACTTTGCGCCTCGTCCTTCTGGAGAGGCCGCCGCAGGCGCCGCCTCTATTGGCCACGAGCGGGAAGGGACATTCGTTGAGCGAAGTCAACGTACGCATCGAGATGGCCGGTCATCCTGGTCTTGGGGATGGAGTACGCACTCCGGTTCAAGATGACGCTCAGACGAGCAGCGGAAGGAGGAGGAAATTGCGATGAATTATCTGATCACAGCGGTTGCCTTGGACCTCCCGGCGGCTGCCGCCACGGACCAGTCGGGCCCGGTTTCGAGCGCCTGCAAGGAGGATATTGCCGGCGATCTGTCCTCGATGGCGCGCGTGGCGGCGTTGAGGGAGGGCATGTGGACACAGCTCCAGGCGGCCTCGGGTGATCGCATCGCGCTCAACGGCCATCCTGTGCATCGCCTGCCCAACACACTCAACGTCTCGTTCGTGGGACGGATCGGCGCTGAAATCCTCGCCGCGCTTGACGGAGTGGCCGCCTCCACCGGCTCGGCCTGTCACAGCGGTCGGATCGCCTTGTCGCCCGTGCTGCAGGCGATGGGGATCGCACCCGAGGTCGGCATGGGTGCGGTGCGGTTCAGCCTGGGGCGCGGCACGACGCGGGACGAGATCGATGCCGTTGTCGCCCGCATCCGCCATGCGTCGTGGACTCCAGGGTAGCGACATGCCCGATGCGGCCTCGATTGACAGTGCCCCACTGCCTCTCGCCTATGAAGCATGGCGCGCCAGCGAGCTTGGCCGGATCACGGATCGGATCGAGGA
>WBZY01001068.1_pt1 | contig 15993 bp, 13 predicted proteins | sample 5204191 | NCBI WGS metagenome assembly WBZY01 (sample SAMN12344363, study PRJNA552823) | activated sludge metagenome | biome: Activated sludge suspended growth; feature: Anammox Sidestream; material: Wastewater; isolation source: activated sludge from anammox sidestream of wastewater treatment...
CTTGTCGCGGCCGCAGCACCTGTGACGATCAACGCCTTGCGACGATTCATGTCAGATCTGACTTTCCATGAAGGGCAAGAAACCCGCCAGCCAGACCGTGAACCGCTGCCACCAGCCCGTATCCGGCTCGCGATCGTAGCGCAGCTCGCGCCCCCCCGGTTGCTCGCCTGTCCAGACGAGCGCATCGGAACGTCCGCTCGTGCCGTCGCGCAACGCGACCGCGTAACTGAAGGCCTTGCCGCTCGCAAGATCGAAGAGTGCGGCTGCCTGGCGCGCGAGACTTTCACTTTCGATCAGCAACCCGACCTCGGTGTTACGCTCGATCGAGCGAGGGTCGAGATTCAGCGAGCCGACGAACAGCAGGCGGCGGTCAATCACCAGGTACTTCGCGTGCAGGCTCACATATTCCGAGCCGAACTTGCGCCGGCCCTCGCGCCGGGTGGCAAGTTCCGAAAGGGCGCGCAGTTCGTGCAGACGCACGCCGCCGCGCAACAAGGGCACGCGATAGCGCGCATAGCCACTGTGCACGATGCCGACGTCGTTCGCGGCCAGCGAATTGGTGAGCACCGATACCGCCACACCATCCTTCACGAGCCCTGCCAGTGCTTGGACGCCGCGCTCACGCGGCACGAAATAGGGGGAACTCACGAGCAGTTCATGCGCGGCTCCCGCGGCCTGCTCCCGCAGGCGCTGGATCAGAAAGGCACGGGGATCGCCGCCCGCCCTGCCGGCTTTCGCCGGGCTGTCCGCCAGCACCCGGGCTTTGCCGGTCTCGAGCACCAGATTGCGCGACGCCAACTGCCCGGCAATCACCGAATTGCCGAGCGCCTGCACGTAGGCGGAATCGCGCATGGTCTCGCGATGAGTGGCGAGCGCAGCACGGAGGGAAGCGAGATCGACCGCGGTTGGCGCGTGATCCATGAGTCCCGCGGCGGGCACCGCCCACTCACTGTTCCAGTACTCGTCAAACGAAGCGGAGGCCTGCGCCGCAACCGGCCCGGCAGCGAGCACATCGAGATCACGGAAGTTCATCCGGGTTTCGAGGTCGAAGTATTCGTCGCCGATATTGCGACCCCCGATGATCACCGCGTGATTGTCGGCCACATACAGCTTGTTGTGCATGCGATGGTTCAGGCGCCGCGGATCGAGCAGGAAGTTGAAGGCTCGCGCCAGCGGCCCGCGGCGCCGGGTCCACGGATTGAAGAGGCGCACTTCGATGTGCGGATGCGAGTCCAGAACCGCGATGGCGTGATCAGCCGGCGAGGCGTAGATGTCATCCAGCAGGACGCGCACCCGTACGCCACGGTCCGCCGCGGCGAGCACTTCGCCCGTGAGCAACCGGCCGGTGTCGTCGGCGTTGATCATGTAATACTGGAGGTCGAGCGTGCGGCCAGCCGAACGCGCGAGCCACACGCGTGCAACGAAAGCGCCGACGCCGTCGGGCAAGAGCCGGAAGCCGGAATCGCCGGCGGCCCCCATCACCCCCGGAAACAGCTCGTGAATGGCTGTCCTGCCCCCACCTTCAATCACCGTCGATGCCTCGCGCCGCCAGTCGGGATCGAGTGTCTGACAGCCCGCGAGCAGCAGTGCAGCAAGACATGCTGGCCCGATCGCGAGCGGGGAGTTGCTCTTGCACATCGTCGGCGGACACACTAGCGCATCCCATACGAGGTTGCGACAGGGTGATCCACACTCCAGGCGATGCACAGGATCTGTTGCGTGAGGCGCAGGAAATCGCGCAGCTCGGCAACACCGAGTTCTTCGTGCCGGACAATGGTCAGAACTACTGGTCGCCCCAGGTGTATCGCATGCTCGGCGTCGACCCGTCCGAATCGCCGTCCCACGTGCGCATCTTCGCGGGCCTGCACCCCGAGGATCGCGACCGCTGTCTGCTGGCCTGGTCGCGGGCGATCCGCGGCACCGGCCGGCTCGAACTGAGTTACCGCTTCGTGCGCACGGACGGTGTCGTGCGGCACATCGAGGCCCGTTACCGCCTCTCGCGCGCCGAGGGAGGCAGCCTGCGGGCAGCCGGCACGCTGCACGACGTCACCGAGCGCAAGACGGCCGAGGAGGCTGCGCGGCGTGCGCAGGCACGGCTCGACGAAGTCGGGCGCCTCGCGACACTCGGTGAAATCGCCGCCGGCATTTCCCATGAACTGAACCAGCCGCTCGCGGCCATCACGAACTACGCGCGGGCCTGCGAGCGGCTGCTCTCGACACCGCACCCCGACATGCCGGAGGTTGCAGCAGCGCTCGGCGAGATCGCTGCACAGGCGATGCGCGCCGGGGAAATCATCCACCGCCTGCGCGGCATGATCCGCCATCGCGAAACCCACCGCGCCGTGATCGCTCCGAACGACCTCATTCGCGACGTGATGTCGCTCCTTGAAATGGACGCACGGGCGTCCCGCAGCGCCCTGCGACTCGATCTCGCGCCCGGCCTGCCCTTCGTGCTGGTCGACGGCGTGCAGATCGAGCAGGTCATCGTCAACCTGGTGCACAATGCGGCCGAGGCACTCATCAACGCAGGCGAGATGGCGGGTGAAATCACCGTGCGTACGGCGCTGGACGACGCGGGGCAAGTCGAGGTGAGCGTGTCGGACAATGGGCCGGGGCTGGCGCCGGGTGTCGAAGCGCGGGTCTTCGAACCCTTCTTCACCACCAAAACCGAGGGTACGGGCCTGGGTCTCGCGATCAGTCGCTCGATCCTCGAGGCACACCGCAGCCAGCTTTCCTACCAGGCGAATCTGCCCCGCGGGGCACGCTTCACGTTCTACCTGCCCACCGCACCGGAGCCCTCATGAAAAACGGCACTCCCACGGTCTTCGTCGTCGACGACGACGACGCAGTCAGGAGCTCGCTGCGGCTCCTCTTCAAGTCGTACGGTCTCGACGCCGTCATGCACGCCTCGGCAGATGAGTTCCTCGCGAGCTACGACATCTCGCGACCGGGCTGTCTGGTGCTCGACGTGCGCATGCCGGGCTTGAGCGGGCCCGAACTGCAACAGCGCCTGAACGCGCTCGGCGCCACCATCCCGATCGTGTTCATCACCGGCCATGGCGACGTGCCGATGGCCGTCGAGGCGATGCAGGCGGGCGCGTTCGACTTCCTGCAGAAACCGTTCCGCGACGACGATCTCCTCGCCCGCGTGCAGCGGGCGCTCGCGCGCGACGCCGCGCAACGCGCCCAGCTCGCCGCGCGGCGCGACACGCGCGAGCGCCTCGCGACGCTCACGCCACGCGAGCGCGACGTGCTCGACCTCGTCGTGGTGGGCAAGGCCAACAAGGTGATCGCGGCCGACCTCGGCCTGAGCCAGCGCACAGTCGAGATTCACCGTGCGCGCGTCATGGAAAAGATGGACGCGGCGTCGCTCGCGCAGCTCGTGCGCATGGTGCTCGACCTCGAGCAGAATCAGCCCCGCTAACCGGTACTCTGCAGGCCCTGCGCGATGCCGCTGATGCTCGCGAGCAGCGCCTCGTAGAGATCGCGGTCCTGCCGCTTCGATGCGCGCCAGCGCGCAAGCAGATCCACCTGCATCAGGTTCATCGGATCGACGTAAGGGTTGCGCAACCGGATCGAGCGCTGCAGGGTGGGATCACCGTCGAGCAGCTCCCCGTAGCCCTTGATCGCGAGCACTGCGTCGCGCGCGCGGCAATATTCGGCTTCGATCCTGCCAAAGTAGGCTTGCGTACCGCCTGCGAGCCCATCGTAGCGACGGGCAATTCCGAGGTCTGTGCGCGCGAGCATCGTCTCGACGTCATCGATGAGATTGCTGAAAAAGAACCATTGTGCGCAAGCGTCGCGCACCAGGCTGGCACCTGCCTCGTCGATCAATGCCGCAAGTCCGGCACCCGCCCCGAACCAGCCGGGCAGCATGCAGCGCGACTGCGTCCAGGCGAACACCCAGGGCACCGGGCGCAGCGCCTCGAGCGACTGCACATCGTCGCGCCACGCCGGTCGTGATCCGATCTGCATGCGTTCGATCGCATCGATCGGGGTTGCGGCACAGAAATAGGCAAAAAATCCGGGGTCGTCGTGGACCAGCGAGCGGTACGCGGCACGACTCGTATCGGCGAGGCGCTGCGCCGCAGCCATGTGTCCGGGTGCGACCCGTGCCGGCGCGCCACGCAGGGTCGCGGCCGTGCCGAGCGCCAGCGCGTTGAACGCGCGCTCGAGCGTACGCAACGCGATCGGGCGCAGGCCGTAGTTCTGGTTGATGACTTCGCCCTGTTCAGTGAGCCGCAGTACGCCATTCAGCGACTCGGGCGGTGCAGCGCGCACGAGGGCGTCGATGCGTCCACCACCGCGGGCGACACTGCCGCCGCGGCCATGGAAAATCACATGTCGTTCCTCTGCGCCCGTCAGCGTGGCCGCGAGCACCTGTTCGGCACGGTACGCGGCGATGCGCGAGGCACAGAGCCCCCCTTCCTTGTTGGTGTCGGAGTACCCGACCATCACGCACTGGCGCCGGCCGCGAGCCTCCAGATGGCGGAAATAGAGTGGATCGGCGAGCAGCTGGCGCATCACGTCGCCACAACCCGCGAGCGTATCGAGGCTTTCGAAAAGTGGCGCAAGATCGAGCGCCACTTCACCGGTGACCTTGTCATAGGTTTCGGCCCAGCGCGCGATGAGGAGCGGCGCCAGCACGTCGTCCGCCGCGCGACTGGCGCTCACGATGTAGTAGCCGATCGCATCACGCCCATAGCGGTGTCTCGCCTGCATCATCGCCTCGAAGACGGCGACCGCGCGCTTGCCGAGCGCGTCGAGCTCGCGTCGCGGTCCAAGATCGCGCTCGATTGCCGCAACCAGCAGGTCGTGGCGCTCGGCGCCCGGTCGCGCGAGCCACTGCGGATCGTCGAGCCCCTGGGCAAGTACCCGGTGGTGCACGCCGGCGTGCTGACGCACATCCAGCGTCGCAAAATGAAAGCCGAAGGTTTCGACCCTGCGGATCAGCCGCCGCACGAGGTAGAGGCCCGCGTGCCGGCCCTTGTTGGCTGCGAGGCTGCCCGCGATGAGGCCGAGATCATCGAGCAGCTGGCGCGGGTTCTCGTAGGCATTGGCGTGACCGTCGTAGGTGGCGCGCAACCGTTCGCCGATCTGTCCGAGAAACACGCGGTAGGGCATGCGGTCGTGCCGCGCAGGCGTTGCGGCCTGCGCGCCCGGCACGAGTGCCATGTAACGCTCCATATGCTTGGCAAGAGCCGGACTCACGCCGATTCGACTCGCGCTCTGCGAAAGAATCTGGGCGAGGTGCTGGCATTCCTCGAAATACGCGTTGACGATCACCTGGTGCTGGCGCGCGAGCGTTTCGCGGATCGTCTTGGCGTTGACGTCCGGATTGCCGTCCATGTCGCCGCCGACCCAGCTGCCAAAGCGGATCAGCAACGGCAGTTCGATCGTCTCGGCGGACACGCCATAGAGCTTCTCGAGGGCAAGCGATATCTCGTCGTAGAAGGCGGGCAGAACGCGGTAGAGCACTTCCGCGATGTAGAACATCACGTGCTCGCGCTCATCGGCAACGGTCAGCCGGTCGCGCGGATGGTCTTCGGTCTGCCACGCCGTCGTCATCTCCGTGCGCACACGCCCGAGGAGACTGCGCATTTCCTGCGGCGTCAGCGTCGGATCGAGCCGGTCGAGGAGCATCTCGGCGACCCGCTGCTGCTTGCGCAGGATCGTGCGTCGGGTTGACTCGGTGGGGTGCGCGGTAAAGACCGGCTCGATGCGCAGCTTCGCGAGCAGGGCGAGCACGTCTTCGAACGAGGCGCCTTCGGCCTTGAGCGCCGCAAGCGCGTCCTCGACACCACCAGGTTGCGGACGCGCACTGTCCGCGAGGAAGTACTCCTTGCGCCGCCTGATCCGATGCACCTTCTCCGCGAGGTTGACCGCCTGGAACCAGGCAGAAAACGCACGCACGAGATCACGCGCCATCGCCGGCGGGCGGCCCCGCACGCGAACCTCGAGTTCCTGGCCGGCAGCTTCATCGCCCGCCCGGTGCTGGATCGCGAGCACGCGGTCCCGCTCGACGAGATCGAGCAGGGCATCTCCGCCCTGCTCGCGCAGGATCTCCCCCACGAGGCCGCCGAGCACGTGCACGTCGTCGCGCAGCGCGGCATGGCGGGCCGGGAATTCGATGTCGTGGCGGTTCACAGCCGCCGATTCTAACCGGTGCCCAATGGTGCCGGGTTTTCGGTTATTCGGTTATTGGCGGGCTTCGCCCCAATAACCGAATAACCGAAAACCCGGCACCAGGCTTCTTCAGAAACGGAAGTTCACGTCGACACCGTACGAACGGCCCGGCGCGTCGTGGATGAACGCTCCGCCGAACTCGGGCGCCACGATCACTTCGGCCAGGTAGTGCTCATCCGTCAGGTTGCGCACCCAGCCGGTCACGCCCCAGCGGTCCTGGCGCAGTGTGAGGCGCGCATTGAAGATCTCGTACGGATCACGTTTCATCTTCGAGAATTCGCCCTGGCCGAAGCCGAAACCCGTGAACAGGTTCGGGATGCGGTTCTTCTGCACGGGGTGGAACCAGGTCTCGCCGAGCGCGCTCATGTCGAGGCGCGCGAGCAGATCGAGGCCGTTGCCGCCGATCGGCACCGTGAGCTCCACACCGGCATTGCCGGTGTACTTCGGCGCATAGGGCACTTCGTTGCCCTTCGTGTACGGACGACTGTCGAAACGGTCGATCTCGCCGTCGACATAGCCGATGCCGCCGAACACCGCGACGTAGTCGTTCACGCGCCAGCGTGCGTCGAACTCGGCGCCCTGGATCGTCACCTCATCGATGTTCGAGACGACGCGCAGCAACCCGAAGGGTCCGGCGAGGAAGTCGAAGAACAGCATGTCTTCGACCTTCGTGTGATACAGGGCACCATTGAGCGCCAGCCGCCGGTCGAGGAGCTCGGCCTTGAACCCGACCTCGGCCGCCTTCGAGACCTCCTTGCGGTAATCGTCCCGGACATTCGTGACGTTGCGAACCGACGTCGATGAGCACGGCGGCAAAGTGAACGAAGGCCCGAGGCACAGGCCGCCATAGGCCTGCTGGATCGTCGCGGCACTGCCGCTGGAATTGAAGCCCCCGGAACGGAAGCCGTAGCCGTAAGAGCCAAACAGCGACCATTCGCCGGTGACGCGCCAGTTGACCGACAGCTTTGGCTGGAACTGGCTGAAGGTCCTGTCGCGATCCGGGATACCCGTGGTCGCCAGCGCAGGATCGGCGGTATACGCGGGGTTGATGTACGGAGGGCCGCCCGGATTGAATGCGGCAGCAAAGCCGGGTGTCTGCGCACGCGCATCGGCGCCGGTCGGCACGTTGTTGCCGACGTCGCGTTTCTCCTGGTCGTAGCGCATCGCGAGCGACACCTCGACGCCCTCCGTGATGTCCCAGGCGAACTGGCCGAAGCCCGCGATCACCTTGCTCTTGAAATCGTCGTCATACAGCAGATCGGTCGGATTCGGCCCGCTCGTCGGTACGAATGCCTCGTGGCGGAACACTCCTGCGCCGTTGTCCGAGCCTTGTGACACCACCACGTGACGATCGATATCCGCGACATAGACGCCTGCGCTCCACCGCAACCGCTGGTCGCCCGGCGAGGAGAGGCGCAGCTCGGCGCTCAGGTCTTCCTGATCGCGCTGCTGGAACTGGTAACCGTCGCAGGTCACCGGACTGTAGGGCGGCAGGAAACTCGTCACGAACGAGCCGCTCGGGGCGTAGAAGAACGGCGGGGGCAGCGGCGTGTCGGCCATCCGCGCGTCGTTCGAGCTGATGCATGAAGACGTGGTGCTGTAGAGATTGAATGCAGCACTCGTGCCGTCGGTGACGAAATTGTTGTCCTGCTTGTTGTAAGCCACGTAGCCGGTCAGCACATTCGCACCGACGCCCCACTCCCCCTTGAGCGACAGGTTGAAGTTTTCCTGCTCGTTCACTGGTTTCACGTTGTTGATGTACTGGAAGACATGCTGGTTCACATCCTCCTGGAAGATCGGCACACCCAACCCTGCCGCGGCGTCGGCGAGGGCGAGCGCGGCGTTGAAATTGATGGCGCCTGCCTCCGCCGTGGAGTACTTCGCCTTGAGGTCATACTTGCCGCTGCCGAGGTCGAACGTGAGCCGGCCCTGGAATCCGGTTTCCTCGTAGTAATCGACACAATCGTCGCAGCGCAGGAACCGGTTGTTCCACTGGCCGTCGGTGGTGCGGTAGTAGCCGGAGAGACTGCCCTTCACCGAGTCGGTGAGCGGTCCACCCGCCCAGAAATTTGCCTTGTAACTCGCGTCGCTGCCAGCGCCGGCGCCGACGTCGAGTTCGAACTCATCCGTGGGCTTGCGCGTCGAGAGAATGATGGCGCCCGCCACCGCATTGCGCCCGTACACGGCGCCTTGCGGACCCTTCAACACCTCGATCTGCGAGATCGAGTTGAGCTCCTGATTCAGGGCGGCGGGGTTCGTCTGCAAGACGCCATCGATCACGAGCGCAAAATTCGTTTCGGTATCGCGGCCGGTGTTGATGCCGCGGATATTGACCTGGATGTCGCCGATTTCCGCCGTCTGGACCTGCGAGAGACCGGGCGTCAGCGCGATGAAATCCTGCGGCCGCTCGATGCCCGCAGCCTTGATGTCCTTCGCCGTGAAAGCATCCACAGTCGCCGGCACGTCGAGCAGGATTTCGGCGCGCTGCCGTGCCGTCGTGACGACGACCTCCTGAAGCCCCGCGGGCGACCCTGCTTCCTGGGCCTGCGCGGCAACGCCGCCGAGGACAGCAGCCAGTGCGGCTGCAATCAAATTGCTGTGTGTGGACATCTGTCGAGACTCCCCTGGTACACGTGCGGACGATGTTGCCAAAACGCGTCCTGCGCTCCGCAAGCCGCAGATGTCTTTGATCCTAGCATGTGAATTGCACGCGAAAACAAGGTCTGTCGCGTGAATAGCCACCTGCCAGCCGCCTCCCTTCATTTGTGTCGTGTTCACGCCACGAGTTGTGCGACAGATGGACACACACTCCGGCCGCGACCCGCAAGTCGGATCACGGCCTGCTACGATTGGCGGCTTTCCCCATTCGAGCTGGAGTTCGAGGCATGAGCTTGACCGGTGCACCTGTTGCCGCCATCGACATCGTTGCCGGCATCTGGACCCAGGAAGCGCTGTCGCATCGCCCGGGCTGGCAGGAGGAGTTCTTCGCCGGCAAGATGAAATCGAAGACGAGCATGCAGGGCATGCCGCTCGATGACATGCTCGCGCAGATGGCCGAGGCCGGCGTCGAGCGCGCGTTCCTCTTCGCGCCGAAGGCCGGCCGCAAGGGACTCCCGGGTTCATTCCACCTGCCGTACGAGATCGTCGCGCGCGCCGTCGAAAAACATCCGGGGCGCTTCTATGGCCTCGCCGGCCTCGACCCTTTCGAAGGCATGAGCGGTGTGCGCGCACTCGAGGACGCCGTGAAGAACATGGGCTTCATCGGCGCGCACCTCTATCCGCACTGGTTCGACCTGCCGCCCGACCACGCGAAGTACTACCCCTTCTACGCCAAGTGCTGCGAGCTCGGCGTGCCGATCCAGATGCAGGTCGGTCAGTCGATGGTCTACGCAAAGGAACAGCCGATGCGCAGCGTCGGACGCCCGATCCTGCTCGACGGCATTGCCTGCGATTTTCCGGAGCTCAAGCTGGTCGGCATCCACGTCGGCATCCCCTGGGCCGACGAGATGATCGCGATGGCCTGGAAGCATGCGAACGTGTACATCGGCTCGGACGCGCACAGCCCGAAGTTCTGGCCGCAGAGCTTCGTCAACTACATCAACACGTACGGACAGGACAAGGTGCTGTTCGGCACTGATTTTCCCGTGCTCGGCTTCAAGCGCACGATGGAGGAAGTGCTCGGCCTCGGCCTGCGCCCCGAGCCCCTTCGCAAGTTCCTGCGCGACAACGCGCTGCGCGTCTACGGCCTGACCGGCTGAGAGCGGCGGGCAATGGGCGACGAGCCACGAGCCACGGGCCACGGGCCACGGGCGGCGGGCAACGGGCAAGAAACGCCGGTCAACCACGCAGCGTCAGCGCACGACGCAAGCCTGCTGGCGCTTCTGGCCCATTGCCCGTAGCTCGTAGCCCGTCGCGGCGCGCAGCGCGCGGCTCGCAGCGCGCCGCGCGCCCTCAGTCAGCGCCGCGCGCCACCGTCTTCGCCGCGCCCTCGGCGGTCATCGCCGCACCACTTGCGAATCGATCGTGGAGTCATCGAGGCCCGCCTCCCGCAACACTTCACGGGTGTGCTCGCCGAGGCGCGGCGCGTGGCGCTCGATGCCCGCGGGAGTCGCGCCGAAGTTCACCGGGAATGCCGGCAATCTGAGCTTGCCCTCGGTCGGGTGATCCACTGACTGCCAGAAACCCACCGCATCGAGATGCGGATCGGTTGCCAGGTCCTCGAGGCTGTTCACGACGATCGTCGGCACGCTCGTTTTCGAGAACAGATCGAGCCACTCGCGCGTGTTTCGCGTTGCCATGATTTTCGCCGTTTCCGAGTAGGTCGCGTCGATGTTGCGCACGCGGTCCGCGAGCGTCCTGAAGCGCGGATCGGCAAGGAGATCCGGGCGACCCACCACGTTGCAGAAGGTGACCCAGTGCGCATCGAGGTACGGCAGGATCGCGATGTAACCGTCCTTCGTCGGATAGGGCCGGCGCTCCTTGCTCATCAGGCGTGTGTAGCCTGGCCCACCCATCGGCGGATCGAAGCTCATGCCCCAGAGATGCTCGCCCATCACGAAGTGCACCATCGTCTCGAACATCGGCACTTCGATGTCCTGGCCTTCGCCGGTGCGCTCGCGATGCAGCAGCGCCGCAAGCACCGCGTAGACGACGGTCAGCGCGGTCGTCTTGTCGGCCACGACGGTCGGCAGGTAACGCGGCTCGCCGAGCACCAGCTTGTTGAGCATCGCGATGCCGCTCACTGCCTGAATCGAATCGTCGAGCGCGCCCTTTGTGCCGTACGGGCCCTTCTTCGAGTAGCCGTACGCACCGCAGTAGATGATCCGCGGATTCACCTTCTTCAGGTCCGCGTAATCGAGCCCGAGCTTCGTCATCACCTGCGGGCGGTTGTTGTGCACGAACACGTCCGCCGTGCCGATCAGCTTGAGCAGCGCCTCGCGCGCTCCCGGCTGCTTGAGATCGAGCACGATGCTGCGCTTGTTGCGGTTGCAGGTGAGATAGAGCGCCGCCATGCCGGGATGTCGCGACGCGCCGAGCGTGCGGTTGCTGTCACCGCGCGGCGCCTCGATCTTCACGACGTCGGCGCCCATGTCGCCGAGAAACTGGCAGGCCCAGGGGCCAAGGACCACGCTGGTCAGTTCGACGACACGAATGCCGTGCAAGGGTCCCGGCATGCGGGTCTCCGGTCTGGTGACGGTGGGTCTTGAAGCTTCACACCGGTGCCCGGATGTGGCAAGCGTGGCTTTCCACGCGTACGCGGAGTGGACACGGAAACCGCACCCGGTTGCGTCCGGATGGCTTGAGGTGCCTGTTTCGTCGCAGGCCACAGACAGGCAGGCGTGTGAACCGTGTCACAGATCGCAAGGCCGGCGCCATACGGGCCCGTCAGCGTGCCGTGGGTCGAATGCTTCGGCATGGGCTCATCGATACACTTCGGCAGTCCGCGTTTGCTGGAGGCTGCCGTGGGACTGTCGGAGACGATCGTCGCTGCCATCATCGGCGCGTCGGCAACGGTGAGCGCCGCCGGGTTCCAGTTGATGAGGGCCCGCCAGCCGACGGGCGCAAAGCCCCGCCGGAGCGCTGTGCGCACGGCACTGACTCTCATCGCGCTCGTGCTGGCCTCCGCCGTGGGCGGCTATGCCTGGTCCGAGCTTCGCGCCGAGGGCGCACGGGACGAAATCGCCCGGCTGCGCACGGGGATGCACGACCAGCTCCAGGCTCTCCTCGCCGAGAGGGAGCGTCACGCCGTGGCCGACCAACCCTTGCCGCAGGTTGTTTCATCAGAGGCCCTCGTGAAACTCGCGCCCTGCGTGCGCAGCGGCGCCGAGGGCGAGGGCCCCGCGCCGGTGTGCGACACGGCGGCCACTGCACCCGTCATGCTCTGCACACAGATCCCCGCAGCCGCGGAGCGCCTCGACGTCGAGCGCTACACCCGTTCGCTCGAGGCGGGCGCGGACTGGCGGATGCAACCAGGCGATCCTGATACCCAGAACCCCGACCTGATCTTCACCGACGTCCCGGCAGATTACGCGGCTCCTGCAGACCTGCTTCCCGTGTGCGTCAATGTCTCGAACAGGGATCCCGCCAACGCCCGGTTTGCGCGCCTCGTCGTGCGCTATCGGGCCCGACGGGCTGCGCAGCTACCCTCGATCGCTTCGCGTTAAGGTTCGCTTAAGCAAGCCCGTTTACCTTGCGCTCCAGGGCAATCATGCCGACTGGAGAGCAAGATGAAACGTCAAGTCACGATACCGCTGTTCCTCGCCACCACACTGCTGTCAGCTGCAGCCGTCGCCGCTCCCGAATGCACCCAGGCCCCACGGGACCAGTGGATGCCCGAGGCCACGATGAAGCAGCGAATCCTGGATCAGGGCTACACGATCAAGGTATTCAAGATTTCGGGCAATTGCTACGAGATCTATGGCAAGGACAAGGACGGCAGGAACGTCGAGATCTATTTCGATCCGACCGACGGCCGTATCGTCAAGCAGCGCTGAGCCATCGCCTGCAGGGGAATCGCCGTGACTACCGTCAAAGTCTGGGACCCGATCGTGCGCACATTGCACTGGTCGCTCGCGATTGCGTTCCTGGCCAACTTCATGAACGAAGGCGGCGACCCCCTGCACAATTGGCTCGGCTACGCCGCATTGCTCGTGATCGCAGTGCGGTTATTCTGGGGCATCGTCGGCCCGCAACACGCCCGCTTCAGCGACTGGGTGCGCGGTCCACGGGCGGTGCGTCACTATTTGCGCGAGCGTCTGGCCGGGCGCTCGCAGCGACAACTCGGGCACAATCCGGGTGCCGCCGCGATGATGGTTGCACTGCTCGCCGGAGTCGCCCTCGTCGGCGCCACCGGATGGCTGCAGACCACGGATCGCTTCTTTGGCGCGGAATGGCTCGAGGAGCTCCACGAAGGGCTCGCGTACGCGGTCCTCGTCATGGTCGGCCTGCACGTCCTGGCCGCCATCACCGAGAGTCTCCACTATCGCGAAAACCTGATCGCCTCCATGCTCCATGGCCGCAAGCGGGCACTGGACGACGATCACGGGGATCCCGGCACGACGCGTTGAGTGACGTTACAGTTGCGGCATGCGCATCCTGCTCGCCGAGGACGATCACGCACTGGGACGGGCACTGACTGCCGGCCTGCGCCGTCTCGGGTATACGGTGGACTGGATCACCGATGGTTCACAGGCTGCCGCCGCGCTCGCCGACTCCCGTTACGCGGCGGCGGTGCTCGACTGGAACCTGCCGCGCAGCAGTGGACCGGCCATCATCGCAGGCATGCGCCGTCGCCAGGACGCCACCCCGGTATTGCTGCTGACTGCGCGCGATGGCCTGCCGGATCGTGTGGCCGGGCTCGACGCCGGCGCCGATGATTACGTGGTCAAACCCGTGCATCTCGACGAACTGGCCGCACGCCTGCGCGCCCTGCTGCGCCGCGCCGACGGGCAGATCGAACCGACGATCCGTATTGGCGCGCTGGAAGTCGTCCCCTCGGCGCGCACCGCCACCCTGGCAGGCACGGCGCTCGAGCTGACTGCGCGCGAATACGCACTGCTCGAGGTGCTGGTCCGTCATCCGGGTCGGGCGTATTCCCGCGAGCAGCTCGAAGAGGCGTTGTACGGCTGGGACCAGGAGGTCGCGAGCAACGCCGTGGAAGTGCACATCCATCACCTGCGACAGAAGCTCGGACCGGGCTGGATCGAGACCTTGCGTGGGATCGGTTACGCGATCAATCCGCGCGTGGCGGGCGGCGCATGACGCGCCCGTCCCTGAACCGCCGCCTGGTTCTGCGGCTGGTTGCGGGAATCGCGCTGGTCTGGGTGGTAGCCAGCGCCTGGATGGCGTGGCGCACGCTGCACGAGGTGGACGAGATCTTCGACCAGACACTGGTGCGCACCGCCGCCAGCGTGTTCGCGGTGATGCCCGCCGTGCCCGCGACAGTCGCCACGGCTCGACTGCCAGACCGGAAAGTGATTGGTTCGGACCCCACCGCCCAGCATCCGTCGATCACTTTGCGCGATGCGCAGGGCGGGTTACTGATCCAGAGCACGGAACTGCCGGCCCTGGAATTCGATCCGGGTGATGCGCACTTTCACTCCGTCACGTACCGGAAACGACGCTGGCGCATATTCCAGCGCTGGGATGCCGAACGAAAGTTCTGGATCCAGGTTGCCGCGCCCCTCGACGAACGCGACGAATTGATGCGCAAGTTGCTGGCACCGGCCGTGCTTGCATTGCTCGCGCTGCTGCTGCTGGTGCCGCCAACGGTCTTTGCAGGCTTGCGTGCGGGTCTGAAGCCGCTGCGACGCCTGACGCGCAGCCTGTCCGCCAGCCCGACGCCCTTGATTCCTGCGATGACGGATGACCGGGTGCCGATCGAGCTGGCACCGTTCACGCAGGCGATCGACCAGCTGGTTGCGCGCCTGCAGACAAGCCTCGAACGCGAGCGCCGCTTCACTGCAGATGCGGCGCATGAACTGCGCAATCCGCTGGCTGCACTGCGACTGGAGCTGGATCTGGCGGCGCAGAGTGCCGACGACACCGGGCGAACGCTGCATCTGCAGCGCTCGCAGGAGGCGCTCGATCGCATGCAGCGGCTGGTGACCCAGCTGCTGATGCTGGCGCGGGTCGAAAATCTCACCGAGCTCGACGATGCAGGGCCGCTGCATCTGGCGGGGATTGCCGAACAGGCGCTGCGTGATGCGAGCGAACAGGCGAGCGCGCGATCGATCGCGCTCTCCCTCGACCGCGAAGGGGATGACCGGGTCCGCGGCAGCCGCGGGCTGCTGGCCATTCTCGTGCAGAATCTGCTCGACAATGCGTTACGCCACGCGCCCGCACAGGGGCATGTGAACGTGCGCGTCGCGGGTCAGGCGGACAGGGTGTCGCTCGAAGTCCACGACGATGGTGCGGGATTTTCGGCCACGGACCCGACACGTCCAGGAGAGCGCTTCCACCGCCCTGAAGGCAGCCTGGGCGAAGGCAGCGGCCTCGGCCTCTCGATCGCACACGCCATAGCCGGCCTGCACCGCGGTCAACTGGAATTCGGCCGCTCCGGGCTGGGTGGCGCACGCGTGAGCCTCATTCTGCCGCTGTGACGGGTGGCGGCGACAGCCGACGCGCGTTCGCAGCGCGCCACTATCCCGCGAGCAGCAGCGCCTCGGCGTGCTCGATCTCTTCCGGCTGGCCGTAGACGACAACGATGTCACCCTCGCGCAGCATGGTGCTGTCTTCCGGCTCCCGCCCGAGGATGCCGTGACGGCGGATGCCGGTGAACGCCACCTCGGCACCGCGCGCACGGACCTCCGCGAGAGTGCGCCCGACCGCCCATGAACCGGGCGGCAGCACGATCGATTTCAGCTCCTCACGGAAGGCGTGTGTCTCGTCGATCCCTTCTCGCTCGGTCTCACAACAGGCTGGCCTGCACCGGCGGTGCCCCCGCCCCCAGCGGCCGCTCGGCCTGCACCTGCTCCGGTGCCCTGCGCTCCAAGTGCGCCAGAATCTTCGTGATTACCTCCGGCTCCTCGATGCTGGCAATCACCTTGAGCTTGCCGCCACAGCGTTTGCAGGCCTCGATGTCGATCGCGAATGCCCGCTTCAGCTGGCGTCACCGCCGCGCGCGGCTTGCTGTGTGGCGCGAATACCCCGTGGTATCTCGTCAGATGCATCCGCGGTGGTGGCACCAGTGCGGCCAGCCGCGCCATCAGGTCCAGCGGCTCCAGCACGATGTGCGTCGTGCCATCTCGATACGGCGTCTTCAGCGTGTAGCGCACCTGCCCGGATGCCGTGAGCGCCATGCGATCC
>WBZY01001070.1_pt1 | contig 15972 bp, 8 predicted proteins | sample 5204191 | NCBI WGS metagenome assembly WBZY01 (sample SAMN12344363, study PRJNA552823) | activated sludge metagenome | biome: Activated sludge suspended growth; feature: Anammox Sidestream; material: Wastewater; isolation source: activated sludge from anammox sidestream of wastewater treatment...
TCCGCCCTCCTTGTACTCGAACACCTCTGTCTGCACCTGGAGCCCCGTACATTCGTTGAACGAGGCCTGCTCGATGCCGGCAACTTCCACCGCGAACCGGAAGGCAAGGTATGGGTCCCTCACCTGTCCCGGCCCGGCTCCGGCGACCGGAGGCGGCGGCGGCGCCGGGGGCGCAGGAGGCCCGATGTCAATCGAAAGCTCAAAGCCGGCTTCCTGGGTCATCAGCTACCTTCCTCGCGCTGCCTCGTTCAGCCTGCGATTGATGGCTGCAACCTCTCCAACCCAGCGGCGCCGCTCACCGTGCTCGAGGTCGAGGATGAAGTCAGCAGGCCAGTGGAAGTGGTAAGCAAGGTAGGCTACCTCCTCGTAGATTCGGTCGAGGGGGTAGCCGGCGATCCCCCCAGGCTGGCCAGGTCCACCTCCACTTCGGCCGAACACTGGGGGCACTGCGCCGTGGCCGTCGCCGAGCCGTGCTCGTTCACCTGCCTGTAGAGCCGTTGCAGAAACGCAAGGTCCGCCGTGAACAGGTTCTCCATCTCGTGCGGCGTCACCTGCTCGATCGTGCCCAGGCGCGTGACCACCCGCGCCAGCAGGATGATCACCAGGTAAGCCTGGTTCTGCCGCACCCGCGGGTCCCGCAGGGGCGCGATTTCGTCCATGGCCGTGGCCAGGCGCATCGTGCCCTTCCGGTGGAGGTTGCCGTTGTCGTCGACATACCCCCTCGGGAGCGTGAACTCGAATTCGGTCTGCAAACCACTCATTCGCTACTCCAGGCGCAGGACGCGCCGGCCGGGGCCTCATGAACAGGGCCCCGGCGGCAGGCACAACAGTTGCCGCGCGAGCCGGTTACGTCCTGCGCTCTATGCCCTCGTGCACGATTGTCAGCTCTTCGATGCCGACTTCATTGGAGGTCGTGTTCACGCTGGGCCCGCTGACCTTGGATGGCCAGCCCGCGGTGAAGTTCCAGCGCGCAACCTCCGTTCCTTCCTGGTCGTACATCATGATCGAGCCATTCTTCCGGGCCTTGGAGACGTTTCCCTGCTCAACCATTCGCCGCCAGTCCCAGAAATCCAGGTTCGTCGTGATCCCGCGCTTCAGCGTGATGTCTCCCCACTTCAGGCGCCCGGGGATCTTGCGCACGATCTCTTTCCCGTCCTTGCCTGTCACCTTGTGCTCGACCACCTCGTTCTCTGAGCCAAGCCCGGCCGCCTCGGTGAAGTAGCCGGCGATGATGCCCGAAACCTCGATGGCGAAGTTATAGGAAACAAGCGGGTCGCCCGCGACAGCGTCTCTTCCAGAAGGCATTGTGAACTCCTTTCGTTAGCGCGTGGGTGGTGCCGCCAGGCCTATTCAGCGCCCGGCGTGAACTGGCTGATGCGGAAGATCACGAACTCGGCCGGCTTCACGGGCGCGATCCCGACATCGATGATGAGCTGCCCCACATCCCGCGTTTCCGGCGGGTTGTTCTCCGCATCGCACTTCACGAAGAAGGCCTCCTCCGGTGTCTGCCCGAACAGCGCCCCATCCATCCACACCCGCTTCAGGAAGGCGCTCACGTCGCGCTTCACCCGTTGCCAGAGCGCGTAGTCGTTCGGTTCGAAGACCACCCACTGGGTGCCGTTCTCGAGCGACTTCTCGACATAATTGAAAAGCCGCCTCACGTTCAGGTAGCGCCATGCCGGGTCGCTCGAAAGTGTGCGCGCGCCCCAGACGCGGATGCCGCGGCCCGGGAAGCTCCGGATGCAGTTGATACCCGCCGGGTTCAGCTGCCCCTGTTCGCTGCTGGTGATGTTGATTGGCAGTCCGATGACGCCGCGAATGACCTCGTTCGCGGGGGCTTTGTGTACTCCCCGCTCGCCATCGCTGCGCGCCCAGATGCCGGCCATGTGACCCGAGGGCGGCACGAGTATGGTCGGGCTCGCCGCGCCCGGGGTCGGATTCGCCACCTGGATCCAGGGGTAGTAGAGGGCCGCGTACTTGGAATCGTAACCGGCTTCGTTCGTGCGCCAGTTGAGCGCCTGCTGCGCGTTCATGTCGGGCAGCGGATCGATCACCGCGACACGGTCACCCATCCGCTCACAGTGGGCGATCATCGCCAGCTGGATCGCCTTCACCCCGTCGCGGTCCAGCGCACCCTGCTGGTATGCGGCCATCAGATCGGGTGCGCAGAGCATCGTGATCTGCTCCACAGCCTCAAGGCCGCCCATGCCCGTGCGGTCGGCTGCATTGCCCTGGTAGACGTCCGGGCTGAGGCGTGCCGCGGCCACGGCCCGCGTCTCCGGCAACGCCAGCGGGTAGGTGCCCGGGGCTGGCGCGCGCTCGGCAAGGCTCAGGCCAGAGACCTTCACCTCCTCGAGGGTGACCAGCGTGGACTGCTTGTTGACGACTTCGAAGACATTGCGCGCGCCCCGCGCCATCGTCAGTCCGTCGAACTTCTCCTCCGAACTCCCCCGGCGGATGGTCACGTCGAACGTGTCGTCGGCGCTCTCGGCAATCTCCACGGTGACGCCGCCAGCGTCGGCGCTGCGGGCGATTGCGCGGAGCGTGGCCGGGGCTCCCCCGGCGCGGCCGGCAATTGCCGCCTGCGGCACGGGCGCCGACGTCCCCGCTTCGCTGTCCCCACCAATGCGCACAACGTAGCAGAGGCCGCCACCGTTGTTGAAGTAGCCATAGACGGAATGGGCGAGGTATGCGCCGGGCACGAAATCACCGAAGGTCTCGGTGAACTGCGTCCAGTTCGCAATCATGACCGGGACGCCGACGGGTCCCCTGGCGGCTACTCCGAGAAAGGCAGCGACGGCGGTGCCAACGCCTTCGATGGGCTTTGAGCCCTTGTCCACCTCCTCAACGTAGACGCCCGGGGTCAGGTATGTGGTTGCCATGGGTGCCTCCTTGGTTTCGGCAGCAGTGATGCGTGCGGCGGCGAAATACTAACAGCTTTGGCAAGCCCTGAGGGTTACAGATCCTTTCGGTCTCACGAGCCCGGCCCGGCTCTCATGCTTCCACCTCGATGTCGTAGTTCTCCGAAGGGACTTTGATCCGCCGCTCCACGGGGCGTCCGCCGGGTGGCTCAACGCGCCAGGTGTACTCCCCCGGGGGGATCGGCGAAAACGTGAAGCGGCCCTGGGAATCGGTCGTCGCCCTGTGCGAGGTGTCGAGAACCGTCACCGTCGCGTTGCCGATGCCGGCCGCCCTGTCGCCTTTCTGGTGGGCAACGCCGGCAACCTCAATGAACGTCTCGCGGTCCGGCCCAAGGCGGTCCCCCACCTGCAGCTCGCGCGTGACGACGAGCGGCCCCGTCACCGGCGCGAAGACATCGAGAGGAACGGTCGCGACCCATGTCAGGGAAGCATGGAGTTCGTTGTCCATCACTCCCCAGAAGTCCGTAGGCTTCGCCAGGTGGTCGGGCGGCATCGCCCGCAGGAGGATGGGAACCGTGGCGTTGGCGAGCGAGCCCTGCAGGTAGGCCGCATCCACCCGGCCCTGCCGGTAGGTGCAGGCAAGCACCCGGGCAAGGATGCGGTGCTCGTCGGCGGCCTCGTTTGTCCACGCCGTGACCATGTAGGAGAGGTCGATTCGCCGTGGCGGGCGCTCGCGCTGGGCCTGCCCGTTCGCGTTGCGCGTCACCGTCCACGTGTCGTCCCGGAAATCGAGCCGCTCGCGGACGTCGAACAGGAACAGGTTGAGCGTGGGGCGCGCGAGGCGGCTCGACCATTCCCGCGTGGGCCGGTCGAACGTGATCTCGACCTCCGTCCGGTCAATAGGGACATCGGCGAGAAGCACCTGGCGGAGGGTTTCGTCGACGTCGTTGAACATCCCTGTTCCTCGCGGTTGGCGCCCGGCCCGGGCCGGCTAGTGGGCTCCGTCCTCGTCCAAGGCCGGCCTTGCCCCGGCGTTGACGGCGGCGGAGACCTCATCGGCCTCCTGTTCGTGCGCATCGCCTGCCGGCGTGACAGTCATCCCGTCTCCGCCACTCTGCACCCGGCCGGAAGTCTGCTGAACCACGTGGGTCAGCTCGTGAGCCAGCACCGATGTGTCTCCGGGGCTGACATCGCCGCGCAGGAAGATATCGTTCCCGGTGGTGAAGGCGCGGGCAGTCATGCCCCGCGCAAGCCTATCAGAGGCGCTGTCCTGGTGGACGCGCACGGCGCTGAAGTCCGCGCCCATGGCGCCTTCCATGTGCGCCCGCGTTCCCTCCTGGAGGGCCGAGCCGCTACCCCGGGCGGATTCGATCTGGCGGCTCACCTGGTCGCTCAGCGGGCCCCCCTCCAGCCCGACCCCGGGGTCCGTCCCGCCGCGAAGCATCTGCATCTCCTCTTCCTCTTCATCCTGCGCCTCCCGCTGGGTGACCGCCCCGTCGCGGAGCATCTGCAGCTCCTCCTCTTCGGGGACCTCCTGCCGCTGGGCGATGAGCCGTGCGACGGCGGCATTGCCGATGCGCGCCTGCATGCGCACGAGGGGATGGGCCGCGACCTTCGCCTCGGCCCGGTCGCGCTGGCCCACGTGGTTCGTGGACTCGCGGTCGTGAACGCTGACCTGTTCGTGTCCCGCCATGACGACCTCCGCGGTAATCATAGTCCCCCGTGCAAGGGTTTCCAGCCCCACAATGGAGGACCCGGTTTCAATTCCTGAGAAGCCCCACGTACTGGCCAAACTCGGCCTCGGTCACCATCTTCCCGAGCTTCTGGTACTCCCTTCGCGTGGCCCGAATCAGGTGAGCCATGCCCATCGCCTCGCCGTCGCTTGCGGCCATGAACGCCGCTGCCAGCACGATGTTCCGTATGTTCCCACCGGTGATCCGGAACTGCCGCGACAGGAACGTGAAGTCGATGTCCCCGGCACACGGCAGTTCGGCCGGGACGGTGCCCTTCCAGATGAGCAGCCGCTCCCCTTCCTCGGGGTTGGGGAAGTCGATTACGAAGTGCAGCCGTCGCATGAAAGCCTCGTCCAGGTTCATCTTCAGGTTCGTGGCCAGGATGACTGTCCCCGCGTACTCCTCCATGCGCTGCAGGAGGTACGCCGTTTCGATGTTCGCGTAACGGTCGTGCGCGTCCTTCACCTCCGAGCGCTTGCCGAACAGCGCATCGGCCTCGTCGAAGAAGAGGATGGCGTTGGAGGACTCCGCCTCGCTGAAGATGCTCGCCAGGTTCTTCTCCGTCTCGCCGATGTACTTCGAAACCACCGCCGAAAGGTCGATCTTGTAGAGGTCCAGCCCGAGCGCGCCGGCCATGATGTCGGCCGCCATGGTCTTGCCCGTCCCCGATTGGCCGGCAAAAAGGGCAATCGCTCCCTTCCCCAGGGCGAGCTTCCTCTCGAATCCCCACGTCTCGTAGACAAGGTGCCGGTGCTCGACGTGAGCGCAGATCTCCCGCAGCTGTTGAATGGTATCCACCGGGAGCACGATGTCCGCCCACGCGTAGTGCGGCGTTATCTTGCGCGCGAGGGTGTTCAGTATGGGCGTGGAGCGCGCCCGCGCGGCCGCGTAGAGGTCGTCCGCCTCCAGGTGCGGGCGCCGTGGCTCCCGCCAGAGCGCCCGGCCACGAGCGAGCGCGACCGCCTCCTCTATCTCACGCGTTGCCAGGCGGAACTTCCCCGCCAGGGCATCGATCTCCGGCGTCGCGATGCCGTGCTCGCTTCCGAGCTGCGCCGTCCACAGGTTGCGCCGGTCATCGAAGTCCAGCCCCGGGACCTCGATGATGACCCCCGGCCAGGCGATGGGGCCGGCTGAACCCAGCACCACCAGCACCGCGGACGACACACCGGCCATTGCCCGGAGTAGCGCCTCTCGCTCCTGCGTGGAGAGCTCGTGCACGCCCGCCAGCAGCAGCCCTGCCTCCTGCAGCGAGGCTTCGCGAATGGCCAATGACGTGGCCGGCTCAACCCCGAACGCTGCCACGGCAGGCCCGAGCTCAACCTCGAGCAGCGGCCTGCCGCAGAGCGACGCCAGGCGAGCGGCCACCCCCACGAGCCGGCTCGCATCGGGGCAGGAGACCGCTACCGCCCGCGGCGCCGCCCCCGACGGCTGGAGTGAGGCCAGCTCACCCAACCGTTCGTCCAGCTCGCCGGGCAGGGGAATGGCAGCCATCATCGGGTGAAGCCGGGTGAACGGCTGCAGGTTCTCGTCCACTTCGTCGCGCCCCAGCAGGTAGCCGGCGATCCGCGGGTCGAGCGCAATGAAGCGTGCGAGCAGCGGGGTCGATGGCTGCCCCGGCTCCTCGTGGAGAGCGATCAGCCGGAGCTTCCGCAGCGGGCTGGAGGCATCGAACGCCGTGCGGGCTGCCTCTCGCTCTCCTGCAGGCGTGAAGAGCCGCACCGCAAGCTCGACCCGCGGGCGGCGCTTCGAGACGTCGTCCTGCACGTAGGCGATCAGCCGCTCGGACGCCAGGTCCGATTCCGATAGCAGGCAGAGAAGAAGCACCCCTACTTCGAATGGCGAGAGCCCTGCCACCGTGGCCAGGCGGCCGGCGCGCCCCGTCGAGCCTTCCAGCCACTGGCGAAACTCCCCCCGAAGGCTCTCCAGCTCAGGGCTGGGCAGCTCGGCCTCGACGGTTTCCAGCCCCATGCTCCCCGGCCCCATGATCCTGTCGGCCTCGGCGTCCGGGATGTAGAGCCCGCGGTACTCGTCCTCGCCTACCGGAATACCCGCCGCGCGCATCCGTGCGACTTCCTCATGGATCATCCGGCGAACGAGGGCGAGTCCTTCGCGGCTGTCGATCAAACCCGGGATGGCTTCACTCATTGCCAGTTCGCCTCAGTTGATGTCGATCGGTAGGGAGCGCGCCTGCTGACAGGCCGACGCCGTGTTGCAGGCTTCGAAGGTGATGTAGTACTGCAACGGCGTGGTGGTGAAGAACTCGTACGAGTAGAAGAGCTCCTTCCCGCCACTCCAGTTCCCATCGAGGTCCCCGCTGAAGTACCAGTTGGTGTAGGTCCACGTTCCCGTCACCGTGCCTTTGCACGAGCCTGATACCTGCCAGCCAGAAGGCGTCTGCTGGGCATTGGCCGGGTTGCAGGTGATTCCGACGTGTGGCTTCTGCGGCCCACGAGTGGCGGTTGGGCTGGGTGACGGCGTGGGGGTCGGCGTATCCGTCGGCGTCTCGGTCGGGGTCGGCGAAGGGGTGTGGGTGGCGGTCGGCGGCGCCGGCGTGCTCCCGGGCTTTGTGGTGGTGGCGGTCGGCGGAGTGGGCGTCTTCGGGCGGGCGACATCGATCGACAGGTCCGTGGGTCCGGGGTTGTCCGTGGCCGTGACGCCGCTGTTGCCTTCGGGGTCGTACGTGCGAATGCCCACGCTCGTGGGCCCGCCGTTCGGGTCCTGCACGTTGATGCGGTATTTCCCGTCCGCCGGCCGCGGCAGGTAGATCTGGACCGTCCCGGCGCCAGCCTTCGGCGCCTTCTCCATGCAGGTGGGGTCCCGCCATGCCGGCTGGAACGTGTACATCGCCCCCGGGATATCCGCCCGCGCTTCCTTGAGCGAGTCTTCGGCCGTACCTCCCTTGAGCGTTCCCACCACCCGCCCCTTGCTATCGGTGATGGTCACGCGCAGGTTGGCCGGCACCGTGACCACAATGGCGCTCAGGTCCTCGCCCGGCTCCACCTCGCGGAAGAGACGGCTGTTCTGAATGGTCCCCAGGTACGGTTCGAGCGTCGTCTGCTCCGGGTGCGATGGGTCCTTCACCAGGATGGTGTCGCCATCGAGCCCGTAAGCAATGATGAAGTGCGGCCCCGTGTACCCCGGCGAACGGATGAAGAGCTCGAGGATCACGGGCCGGCCCCCGCGCAGCTCGCGCCGGATCTCCTCTTCGGAGCCGGTTCCCCAGGTGGGCACGAAGGCGATGCGCTTGGTGCCGGGAAACGCCTCCGCGAGCTGCTTCGAAAGCGTCGTAATCGCATCCCACTGCACGTTGTTGAACGAATACCCGCGGCTCACCCAGCCCCCGGCCAGCCGCCGGGCATCCTGGTTGAAGTAGTCATTGACGGTCTTCGGGTTCACCGGCTGGCCGTCGGGCAGCACCAGCAGGCCGAAGAGGGCGAGCACGTTGGTCAGCGAAGTCATCGCACAGCCGCACTGGGCAATGGTCGCCCCGCACACATCGCGAGGATCATCGGCCTTCGCGTAGACCTCGCCCCCCCAGCGCTGGTCGTTCTGGGCGAAGAGCTGCCCCGCGACCGGTGGCAGGTTGACGTCCGCCCCGGCCGGCGGCGTCGCCCCGGAAGAGTCGTCTTCGCACCTGAAGATCGCCTCGACCGCAGAGGCGTTGGGGGTCGGCGTTGCCGCCGCTGTCGCGGTCGCCGTCGGCGAGGCAGGCTGGTCATCGCCTCCCTGGAGAAGGAAGAACGCCAGGGCCGCGGCCAGGCCAAGCGCCACGAGCCCAATCACGGCCAGGGGCTTCAGGCTGCGCAGGGGCGGCTTCACCATTAGCTGCCCCGTGACTTCCTTGCGCGAGGCGCCCGTCCCGGCGGGAGTGCCCGTCACTTTGAAGGGCACCACCTGGGGCTGGCCGACGAATGGCCGCTCGGCGCTGCTCACGCGCAGCTGCACAGTGCGCTCCTCGCCCGGGGGGATCTCGAGCGACGGAGAGGCGAAGGTGTACTGCAGCGCCGCTGCATCGTCCATTCCCGCAAGGCTTAGGGCCGCCATCGTGTTCCCGTCGTTGCGCCCTGTGAGCCGGAAGTCGCCCGTGCCCTGCACCGGATGGATGGAAAGCGAGACCGCGTCGATGGCCGTTACCTGCACCCGCATGGGCACCGACGCGCGCTGCTCCTGCTGCTCGGAGATTACAAGCACAGCGCACTCGTACATGCCGGCCATCGAATCCGGCCTCCGGGGAGGCTGAATGCGGATGCCAACGTCCTCGTGGGCGCCCGGAAGCAGGGCGATGGAGGCGACGCTGACGCTCACCCACTCGGCCGGGACGCCGCTGACGGCAATCCTGACCTGGTCGACCACGCGCCCGCGGTTCTCGATGGTCACCGACGCGAACGCCGCTTCCCCCGGGGCCACCGGAGACGGCGGCACGGTGAGCGTGGCGCGGATGCCTCCGCCCGCTGGGGCCGGAGCGGGAGGTGGTCCCGCGGCATGCAGAGGAGCTGCTCCCGGTCCCACCGGAAGTGCGGCAGCCGCTCCCGCAAGCTGTGCACCGGCCGCCAGCCCAGGCGCCCGGGACGGCGGTGGCGCCCCCGGTTCGGCGTACTGGACATGCACCTCCCCGAATCGGAGCTCCTGTCCCGGCTCGACAAGGTTGCGTGTGCGCGGCGCCAGCCTCTGCCCGCCCAGGAACGTGCCCCACTCTGAGCCCAGGTCCTCGACCAGCATGCGTCCCGACTCGATGACAATCCGGGCATGGCGCGCAGAGATCGAAGGGTCGTCGATGACTATGCCGTTGTCGTCGGCGCGCCCCACCGTCAGGGCAGGCAGGTCAATCGGGTACTCCCGTGGCTGACCGTCCCTGCCCGTGGCCCGCAGGCTCCCGAACTTCATCGCGCACGCTCTCCTCTGGTGGCGCCCGGCCGATGCGTTCCCGCAAAGCAGGATAGCCGTGGGCCATGGCGATTGCCACAGGGAGCCGATGCGGGGGCCCTGCTCCGCTCAGGCCAGGTCCTTCACCATCAGCACCCGCCCGTCCATCCCGGTGATGGCCCGATATTCAGGATCCTCCCGCGTGGCCGCCGTGGCGAACCCGTAACGCTCGTAGAGCCGCCGCGCCGGGTTGCTCAGGGTGGTAGTGAGCGACATCTGTGTGAACCCGCGGCCGCGCGCCTCCCTTTCCGTCTCGGCAAGAAGCGCCGCGCCCAGCCCCTGGTTCCGCCGGCTCGCGAGCACGTGCAGTTCCGAGATGTGAAAGGCCCCCGTCGGAGGCGAGATGTGAACTTTCGCCCGCGAACGATCACGTCGAACGAATCCCGGGGTGCGCCGCCCGAAGATACGCAAGGTCCCCAGCGCGACGCGCGGCGTGAGTCCGGCTTCAGCGCCGCTCTGCACAAAGCCAACCACCTCGCCATCGTCAACCGCCACCGTTGTCGCCGCCAGCCCTGTGGGCGTGAACAACGCCGCGGCCATCAGCTCCCGGAAACGCCGCGCACGCCGGCTGTCGCCACCCGCGATACCGATCTGCTCATCTGAAGGTTCTCGCCCGAACACGTCCCGCAGGGCCGGGATATCGCCAGGTGCAGCGCGCCGGAATGCAACGGTCACGCCCGGAGTATGAGGATTCGGAGGCCGCTATGCCATCGCTGCTCCCCGGAGTCGACGCGCCTGCATCCACGGACGTATCCTTCGGCCGGAGCCAGCGGTGCAACGTACCCGCAAGGTCAGAAGATCGAGCCCGCCCACCTCGGATGCTGCCGGTGCGCGCACCGATCGATCGAGTGTCGCCGCGCCCGCGCCCCCGGTGCATGGGCTGGACTGGGTAAGTCTCCCCCTGCATCCCACCGCGCGCCTTCTGCGCCAGGCAGGCGTGGCCGGCGTGCAGCGTGCGGCTGGCAACCAGCGCTCCGCGCGGTTTGTAGCGGGACCTGTCCAGAGGGATCACCATACGCCCGAAGCCCGCCGGGAAAGGGCCGCGCGCGGCGCCGCCGGCGAAGGCGAAGCCGAGGCTGCCGCCAGGCCATGGATCATCTCCGCCGGCGGTCTCGACGCAGCGGCCCGTGAGTTCCGGGCCACCGTCGTCCCGCGCGTACCGATGAATCTGCTCGTGATGGCCGGCCGGAGCCTCCGCGTCTACGACGAGTCCGGCTCGCCGCGAAGCCGGCGCACCTTCGCCCTCGAATCCCGGGTGCGCGCTAACCCCGGTGTGTACACGTTCGTCGAAACGGCCGAGGGACGCCCGCTCAACCGCTGGATGGTCGATGCCAATGGTCGCATCTTCCGGGGCGGGTTCGTGGGCGCCCCTCGCGAACAGCCCGCGCCGGGAGCCGGGGGCGGCCCGGGCGCCGAACAGCAGCCCGCTGCAAGTGGCGAGGGCGCTGCCGCCCCCGAATCCACCCCTCTCGTCCCAATCGCCGACCTGGGCCCGGCTGAAGACCAGGCGGTGGCGGCGGTTCTCCAGCGCGGCGCGGCCACCTTCTTCATCGTCCCGCAGATCCCGCGCGCGCCCCGGCCCGACCACCCCTACGGCGAAGCCAGCGCCACCGAGCTCGGCATCACCGGTCCGCCCCCCGAGCCGGGAATGCCCCGCGACCGTCGCGGGCGCGCCAATCGCCCCGCCTGGCCCGCCTCCATCCGCGGCGAAGAGCTCCAGGCGCCCGGTGGGATCGGTACCTTCTCCATGCAGCTCGACTTCACCAGCGCCGGCCAGGACCTCCTGACACAGGCGTCCGCTGCCAGCAATCTCGTCCTTTACCGCTGGAAGATCTGGAACGTGACCCGGCGCGCCCGCGAGCGAGGCGTCACCAGCACCGAAGGCGCCAGCGATCTGGTCGAGAGCGGCGAGGCCGGCCCCGGCCGGGAGCTGGAAGAAGGCGCAGCCGCATCGGCCCGGCGCGGCCACGTCGTCCGCGAACAGCGGGAGGACATTGAGCACGGCGTCGAGGACCTCGGTCCCGCCGTCGTCATCCTCGGACCGCTGGCGGTGCTCTCTGCTGCCTCCTCCGCGATCGTCGCCGCCGGTGGAGAGCTCGTCGACACGCTCGCCGATTCCATGGGCGACTTCAACGACGAGCGGGAAATCCCCTGGCCCGACCGTGAGGGAGCTTACCTGGTGCAATGCATCGCCTACCCCCGTCCACAGGGCGAAAGCGGCGAGATACGCTACCTTCCCAGCCGCGCGCGCAAGCTCATATTCGTCCGCAACCCCCGCCGACTTGCCCAGGCCGAGCTCATCCGGCCAGAGCGAGAGGTCGAAGAGCTCGAAGAACGCATCCGGCGCGAGAGAAATGCCGAGGAGCGCGCCCGCCTCCAGGAAGAGCTCGAAACCGCCCGCGTAAATGCCGGGGGCTCCGCGCTCGACGTCCTTCAGCATTCGCTTGAACGGATTCGCCGCCAGCTCGCCGCCCTCCCCACCTGGGACATCTACCGCCGGCGGGACCTCGAACGTGACCGGGACCGCCTCCTGAGCCAGGTCGAGCGAGCGCGCGAACGCTCTGAGGGCGCCCGCAATGTCATCCGGCCCCGCGGCGTCCTCGTCAGCCGCGTCTCAGGCCAGCGCTACCCCCTCCTGCTCCAGCTCATGGACCTCGGCCAGCGAAACGGGACCTATCGCTACCGCCTTTCCGACATGACCGACCGCTCGGGCGGCGTCTACGAGGGCGAGGGGTCATCCCGCGATGCCGCTGTCGACGATGCCATCGCCGAGATGGCGAACGAGTGCGGCTACGGGCGCGGGCTGCTGGTGATCCGGATTCCCCCCGCCACGGGTGATCCGGGGCAGTCCCCTTCGCCGGGGGATCGTCGCGTTCAAAGCGCGCCCCGTGATCTGGCCCTGGCCAGGGCCAAGCTCAACGACCTCGTCACGATCCTCACCGCCCTTGGATTGTTCGTACCCGGCGTCGGCGAAGTTGCCGCCGTCGCCGGGGCACTCCTTGCCGCCGAACGGATGGTCAACCGCTATCGCCACGGCACGCTCGAGGCGGACGCAGAGTCGTTCTCCGATGCGGTCTCCATTCTCGGTGGCGCCATCCAGGTTGGGCAGTCGGTCGGGCAGCTCCGTCTCGCCCGGCAGGGGCGGCGGTTCACGCTCGCCCTGGAAGGTGGCGATGCCGCCGCCGCCATGAGGGCCGCCCGGGCCGGCGAGCGAACCCGCGAGGCGATCGGTGGGCTGGAGGCCGCCGGTCGCGCCGTCGACCGCATCGACCTCGTTTCCGGCAACATGCAGACGCTCAACCAGATCCTCGAGGTGAACGAGGAGGAGCGCACCGGCCAAATCACCCATGCCGAGGCGCGACGGCGGCGCAGCCACATCGCCGCCCAGGCCATCCACACCAACGCCATGTCCATCCATGGCCATGTGCGCGAGACCCTCGCTGCCGAGGGTGGGCCGGCCCCGGAAGCAGGTCCGCCCCGGCCCGAAGATGTTGGGCCAATCCGGCCGCGAGGAACCGCCGAGGCCCCTGCTCCGCCGGTCCCGAACGAAGCACCCTCGCCCGGCCCCAACGTGCGGCCCCCGGGCCCGGAAGCCGAGACTCGCGCTCCTGGCCGCCGCCCGCCTGAAGAGGGCCGGGCCGCGACCCCCGAAGGCGAGGCCCGCCGCCCTACGGAAGGGGAGGAAGAGGGCGCCGTCCGTGCCCGGCCTTCCGAACCCCCGGCCGCGCCTTCGCCGCCAACGCCCGAACGGATGCCGCTCGAGGAGGCGGTGCAACGGTTCAGGCGCACTCTCGAACGAGGTCGGGCAGAACGCCGCGCGGGCGCCGCCGAAGACCTCATCCGCGCCGCCGGCGACTGGCGCGGCGCACTCCGGCGAGTCGTGTCCGACGTGCCCGACGCCCATCGCCAGGCCGCCGAGCTTGCCCTCGTCGAGGCCCGCCAGCGCATCGTCGATCAGACGTTCGCCCGGCTGCGGCAGGAGTTCCCGGGCGTCTTCATGTTCAACCCTGGGACAGTCTCGTTTGCCAGCGACATCGACATCACCCTGCGGCCCGTGGAGCAGCGCCCCGGTTTCACCGGCGAAGCAAGGCCCCTGGCTGAGCAGCTGGCCGAATCATCCCGGGCCTCCCTGCGCTTTGCCGAGCTTCTGCGGGCAGCCGCCGGGGGCGAGACCGACACCACCATCGACACCAACGTCTATGCCTACATCGGCGAGCAGTCGTTCGCTGCCCGAACCGCTCGTGAACGCCGGGCAGAGGCCGCCCTCGCGGGCGAAGTGGGCATGGCGGAACAGATCAGGGGCCAGGGCCGCGAGCAGTGGACCCGCTTCCGGGCACGCATGGAGGCCGAGCTCGCGGCCGCGCGTTCCCCCGAAGCGGCCGCGGCCCAGCGCCGTCTCCTGCAGCAGCTGGAACGGGCCGAAGCCTTCTTCACCGCCCGCGAAACAGAGCGAACAACCGCCGAGGCGCGGGTCCGCCGGGAGAGCCCCGGCGCTGCGGACGCCGTTGTGGCGCGGATGGCGCGCGAACAGATCGTGGCCGCCAAGCGCGAAAGGCTCGCCGAGCTCGCCGCCGCCCAACCGCCCAACTTCGCCGAGATCGCGCGCCTGCAATCTGAGATCCTCTGGTTCGAGCCCGAGGCCTATGCGACGCGGTCGGCGTTTGAACAGGCTGTCGCCCACGGCCAGTCCTTGCGGGCCGCAGGCGCCGAGTCCGGTTCCGAAGCCGTGCGCGGCAGCATCGACCAGCAGCGGGCACGCCTCGAAGAGCTTCGTGCCGCCTCGCCTCGCGACGAGGCCGCCATCCGCCGCGCTGAAGTGGACCTTGCCCACCTTGAACGGCAGCTGGAAGCCGGCCGCTGGCCTGAAGAGGCCGTCCAGGCCGATATCGAGGCCATCCACGAGCGCGAGGCAGAACGCACTCGCGGCCGCACCCCCGCCGATGCCCTCGCGCATTCAGCCGGGGCGGCCTCGGCAAACTTCGGCATGATGGTGAGCCACATCGAAGCAGCGGGCGACAACCTCAGCGCCGCCATCAAGGCTGCCGGCAAGTACGGCGGCCGCATTCTGAGGGCCGAACACATAGCCGGCCTTGAGCCATCATCGCCCGAGGCTCGCGTCCTCCTCGACCTGTTCATGCAAAGCCGCTGGACAGTGTTCGAAGGAACGCTCTCCTCCGCCACCGTTGACCGGATGCTGGTGCGCTACGCCCGCGAGGCCGGGATGCACGACCAGGTCACCCGCTCGCCCGGCCGCCCCAGCACCGTCTCCGATGCCGTCCGCCGCCAATTCGTCGAGAACATCAGGCGCTGGGCCGAAGGCGCCGTCGGCGACCTTCACCGCCTGGCCGCCGAAACCGCCGAACGCCAGCGGGCCGAGGCCGAGGTGGTGGGCCCGGGCGCGCCCCGCCAGGGCGGAGGTGGCGAAGGTCCTCCCCGCCGCAGGGCCGCTGCCGAGGGCGAACGCGTGCGCAGGCCCGCGGAAACCCCGCAACGCCCCGCCGCCCGCAGGGGAGAGCAAGAAGCGAGCGCCGCGCCCGAGGGGCCCGGGAGACCGCATCGGGAGGCGCAGGCGGAGGTCGACCGGCTGGCCCGCGAGGGCGTTGCAGCGGAGGCGCCACCCCGCGCCGCCGTGGACGCCGCCCGCGAACGCGTTGGCAACGGCGCCGGCACGCGGGCCGATATCGAAGTGCTGCTCCAGCAGGCCGTGGCTGATTTCCGCGCCTACCGCTCCGCTCAAGAAGGCGTTTCTCGCCTGGGCTCCACCGACCTCGCCGGTGCGTGTGGACCCGGACGCGACCTCTCGGCGGAGTCGCTCCAGGAGCTCATGTTGCACAGCGCTGAGCTGGCCACCATCGACCGCTTCCAGATCCATGACTTCGTCCCCGGCGAGAGCCACGGGTTCTCAATCCTGACTTTCGGCGGTCCTCCTCCGTTGCGCTACATCGTCGACCCCACGTTTGCCCAGTTTGTCCGGGAACCGCCCCGGCCTGCGCCCGGGGAGCCCGCACCCGCCGGAATGCGGGGGCGCTTCACCGCTGGACCTATGCTTGCCGACGCGACTGGCGCAGGCCTGGCCCGGGACCTGGTGAGAAACGGGTTCCTTCCCCTCACGAGCCCGGAAGTAGCCAGGCTCTATGCCCTCGGCCTGGGCGCGACCCCCGAACAGGCAAGGAGAGTCGCCGAGGCTCTCTGGGGAGGAGAAGGCGCGGTCCCCCGGGGCGCCATCCTCCACGAAGAGATCGCCAATGGCGAGCTCATGCGCCGCGAAGCGAATGTGCCAGCTGAGGAAATCGAAGACCTCGACCTCCGGCAGCTGGCCGGAGAGAGCGAGCTCCTCGACGAGATAGCGACGATGTTGCAGGGGATGGCCCCCACCGACCCGCTCCGGCCGCAGCTTGAGGCTCTGCATCAGCGCCTTTCCGTGCTGGAAGGGGTGCAGCGCCGCTCCCCAATCC
>WBZY01000419.1_pt2 | contig 15929 bp, 13 predicted proteins | sample 5204191 | NCBI WGS metagenome assembly WBZY01 (sample SAMN12344363, study PRJNA552823) | activated sludge metagenome | biome: Activated sludge suspended growth; feature: Anammox Sidestream; material: Wastewater; isolation source: activated sludge from anammox sidestream of wastewater treatment...
CGCGCTCGACCTTGATATGATAAACGAAGCGTCTGGCTTTGAGCAGGCCGGTATCCTGGGAGGGAATTTTCTCAGGAATTACCGGATGACCTTCGATTTCAAAAATTCAAAGGTCATGTTCTTTCCGCTTACGCCGGATCGCTAAACTTTGCCAGACAGAAGCTGCCGCGACGGGCAGGTCAAGATCCGTGAAACTCAGCCTCTATCTCGAAACTTCCGTGATCGGCGCGTACCTGGACAACGGCGATGCGTTCCGGCGGGATCTGACGATCCGATGGTTCGAGCACGAACTCTCCGAATATCATCCCTACACCTCGATCCTGGTGCAGCGCGAGCTTGAACGCATTGACGAACCGCATCGGACCGGATACCTGAAGATCATCAAAGATCTGGACCGGCTGGAATTGGCCGAAGAGGTCGCGATCCTTGCCGAAGGGTATATCTCGCGGGGCATCTTTCACCGTAAATTCCTCGGAGACGCGATCCATGTTGCGTTGGCGTCCTTTCACAAGATCGACTACCTGGTCACCTGGAATTTTGGCCATATCGCCAATGTTCGGCGACAGGCGCGCATCCGCTTGTTCAACACCGCGGCCGGATTTTTCTCGCCGACTATCATTACCCCTGAATTTCTTGTGCATAGCTGACCGATCGGGCGTCGCCGGGTGCAGAACGTGCGTCGTTTGGCCGAGCATTCGATGCTTGACTCACGGCCCGCAGAAAGTCAACATTTAATGCGGAGTATGTATCGACGCCCAAAATTCCTGGAGGTCCTGATAAAGATCCGCGAGGAAATGGCGCGTGAATCGGACTATGACACCGACCTGTTCGCCGAGATCGTGCGAGCGGGAACGCGAAAGGGCAAGGTCGTTTCACATTCGGTTTCAGATATAGAACAGAATGGAAGCAGACCTGATCATCGGAGCAGGAACAAGGACTGAAGGCGATTCCTTGAGTTCGTCCGCTATTGCTGGTTTAATACGGCCATTGGAAGGTCCGGTCGGCTTCACCCTCTCTTCGAATGTATCGATACCTGGTTTCCATCGCCTTCGTAGGCGCGGTGATCGCCGCGTCGGGGTACTATTTTTTTCGCGATTACTGGGAGCATCGATACGACGCCCTGATAGCACGACAGGCACGCGTTTATAACATTGATCCCCGGCTTGTCTGGAGCCTTATCTATGAGGAAACCTGGTTTCGGGCATGGAAGATTGGCGCCAACGAGGAAGTTGGGTTGATGCAGGTAACGCCGACCGTCGCACGCGAATGGGCAAAGGAGACCGGCCTTCGCCACTTTGAACGCGAAACGGCCGAGAATGTGATTGAATTCCTGAGCGAGCCTGAGCGGAATATGCAGGTCGGCTGTTGGTATTTTGAGAAACTGCGAGAACGTTATCGCGGATCTCCGGCGGAAACCGCTATGACGCTCGCCGCGTACAACGCGGGCCCGAGCCGTGTGGAAGAATGGGTAGGTGGAGCCGAAGCCAAAACCATCACCGAACCGGAGTTTCTCGCGCGCATTGGCATAGCCTCGACCCGATCATACGTGACGTCGATACTCGATCGCTACCGGGCCGACAGCCAGAGAAGTTGAAGCCCATCGATGAAGATCCTTGCTGCCGGCTATGTCCTTCCGATCTCTTCTGAGCCTATCGTTGATGGTGCGGTTGCCATCGACGGCAAAGCGATCTGCGCCGTCGGCCCGGCGGTCGAAGTAATAGGAAAATATCCGACCGCCGAAGTGGAGGACTTCGGCACCGCGGCCATTCTCCCGGGGTTCGTCAACTGTCACGCGCACCTTGAGCTTACGGCATTGCGCGGTTCGCTGGATGCGGTCGAGCATGATTTCCGTTCCTGGCTGCTGAAAATAAACGAGCTTCGTGCCGGAATGAGCGGCGAGGATATCGAGGCGGCGGCTATCGCCGGTGCAATCGAAGGTGCGGCGGCCGGCGTGACGTGCTTTGGCGATATAGGACGAACCGGGAAAGCGGGCGTTCGCGCACTAAAGCACACGGGCCTGCGCGGGATCGTTTTTCAGGAATCCAGCTTTTCGCCCGATGTCCGCTCGGCTGATGAGGACTTCCTAAAGCTCGGGGCCGTTTACGAAGAACTTCGCAATGAAGAGACGGACCTGGTCAAGGTTGGCATTTCTCCGCATTCGCCATACACCATCAGCTCGCGTCTGTTCGAGCTGATCGCTCAGTACGCAATAATTAACCGTGTCCCGATCAGCATCCATACGGCCGAATCGCTTGATGAGCAGAACCTTCTCACAAAGGGTGAAGGCTTTTTTACCGAGGTCTATGACCGCTTTGATCTGGAATGGCACTCACCAGGATGCACCTCGGTCGAATATCTTGAACGCCTCGGCGTCCTCTCAACGCGGCCGCTGCTCGCCCATTGCGTAACCGTTTCTGACGGCGATATTGCCCGCATCGCTGCGAACGGAGCGGCCATTGCCCATTGTCCGAAGTCGAACGCAAAGTTTGGCCACGGATACGCTCCTTTCGGGAAATTTCTGGATGCGGGGATCTCGGTCGGCCTCGGCAGCGATTCCGTCGCCAGCAACAACGTCTGCGATCTGCTCGAAGAATCGCGGTTCGCCGTTCTGGCCGATCGAAACCGGGATGGCTCGAAACGATTTATGTCTGCTGCTGCCGTGCTCGAAGCCGCCACGCTCGGCGGTGCAAAAGCGCTCGGCCTTGACGCTCAGATCGGATCACTCGAAGACGGCAAACAGGCTGACATTGCCGTCATCTCGCTTGGAAACCGAGCACTTCAGCCGATAAGCGATATCGAGGCAGCGATTGTCTTTTCGGCAAACAGCCGTGATGTGACCAGAACGTTCGTCGCCGGTAAACGGATCATCCCGGGTTGATAGCTAACGAGGCACTTCATATTCCGGTTTCTGGGCACCGAGCAGCCATTTGTCGAACCAGCCGACAATGTGCTGAAGCCGTTCGACGCGATGCCAGGGCTGGCCCGAGCGAGAAAGTTCGTGGCCTTCGTTCGGAAAGCGGACCATTACGGTCGGAACCTTGCGATATTTGAGGGCGCGAAAGAGGTCTTCGCCACCGGCGGTCGGCGGCGTACGCCAATCGGCCTCGCCCAGGATGAACATCATCGGCGTTTTGATCTTATCCACGTGTGTTATCGCCGAACGATCTCGAAAATCCTGCGGGTCTTCGAATGGAGCGCCGCGAAACCACGACGGCTGAAATAGCGTAAAGTCGGCCGTATACCACCAATTCGTCCAGTCAGAAATATCCCGCTGGGAAACGGCCGCGGCAAACCGCTTTGTTTTGGTCACCGCGTTATTTGTCAGGACGCCGCCGCCCGATCCGCCTGTGATGCCGAGCTTTTTCTCGTCAATATAGCCGCGTTTGATGACCTCATCGACCGCCGCCATCAGATCGAGGTGATCGTCGCCCGGGTATTTGTATTGAATGATGTTGCCAAAATCCTGCCCGTAGCTGGTCGAGCCGCGCGGGTTCGGATAGACGACGACGTAACCTTTCGCCGCCATCCATTGAAACTCATGATCGAAAACGTAGCCATAGGCCGCATGCGGCCCGCCATGGATGTTCAGGATCAGCGGATATTTTTTCGACGGGTCGAAATCGGGCGGCTTCTGCACCCAGGTCTGTATGCGTTTGCCATCGAACGACGTGAACCAAACATCGTCCGGATCGGTCAGGTTCAGCTTTGAGAACAATGCATCGTTCACGTGCGTAAGCTGTTTCGGCACACCGCCGGTGCCGTCCTGAACGTAAAGGTCGGTGATCTTTGTCGGCGCTGAGACCGTATAGACCAGACGCGAGCCGCCCATTCGGTAGCTGAGTACTGCTTGATCGCCCTTTGTGACCTCGCTCATTTTGCCGGTCGCCGAATCGAATCTCGCGAGATTCGCTCGGCCTTCTTTCGCGTACCGCTCGATGATCGATCTACCATCAGCCGCCCAGATCGGCCCGTTACCTCCCCCGGCGCGCGGCGGGGCATTGTCGCCGCCGACACCGCCGCCGATCTCAATGTCCAGGCTTGCGGTCAGGTTCTTCGGTTGCGCATTTGGTGCGATCTCGAGCGTCCAAAGATTCGGCTGGGTGAACGACCGAACCGGCTTGGTCGGCATCGAAGCGGTAAATGCGAATTTCTTACCATCCGGGCTCAAACTCAATGAGCCGACGCCCATTTCAAGCTTTGTCAGCAAACTCGGCGTGCCTCCCGATGGCGGAACAGAGTAGATCTCGGTCTTTGGCAGGCTGTAGTAAGGTTCGGGGTCGCGATTCGTTGTGAAGTAGATCTGCGAAGCGTCCGCCGACCAGACAAAGCCGCTCTCGCTGAACGGGCCGCTCGTCAACTGTTTTGGCGTAACCTTTTCGTCCGACGAGGCCGGGGCTGCAACCACCCAAAGATGCTGCGGCCGCGTCGGGTCCATATAGCCCGCACCATCGAATCGATAGACCGCCCGCGTTATGACGCGCACGTCCGATCGACGTTCGTCCGGATGTGTCGGTTTCCCCGCTTTTGCAAGATCCTCGGCGTTTGCCGAATTGCCAAATGCGATCCACTTGCCGTCCGGCGACCAGACAGGTCCGCCGGCCCCGCGAGGCAAACTTGTGATCGCCCATGAATCACCGCCTGCCATTGACAGTATGTGAAGCTGCGGAGCGGAATTCGGGCCCGGTGTTTCCGGCGAGCGGACAAAAGCAAGATACTTTCCGTCCGGCGACCACCGCGGCGAGGAATCGCGCACGCCGCTCGTCAACCGGTACGGAGCGTCGCTGCCTGATGTCGAGACCATCCAAATGGAAGAGTCATAGCCGTCCTTTTTTGCATTGACGGTCACCTTGACGAACGCCGTCCGGGTCCCATCCGGTGCGATCTGAGGGTCGCCAACCCATGCAAAGTCGAAAAGGTCCTTCTCGGTAATATTCCGTTTCTGCGGAAACGCTGCGGCGGCGAGAAACAGGGCCACAACGAGACATCTGAGCGCGGTATTCTTCATAAGCTTCCTCTAAGAAAGAGTCAGGGCCAACGGCGGTCGCCGGAAATTGAAAAGAAGAGTTCGGCAGATCTCGATGCGGCAAACCGCTATCGTGACGATCTTCGCTCTCGTTACGCTTTGGTTGTGAGCATTCTAAAGCGAGCTCTGCAACTCTGCAAGTATCTGGTCGGGAGTCCAGTCGCTGCCGGCAAAGATGCGCTTCACCTTGCCATCAGGCGTGATGACGGCGGTGACGAGCGAATGGTTGATCTGGGTCTTGTCGTTGGCGTCGGTCTCATAGCGGAGGCCGAAGAAATCCGCGATCTTGCGGACGTCCTTGTCGGGGCCAACGGCGAGCTGCCAAACGGTGAAATCGTCTTTCGCATCCTTGCCGAGGTAGCCGAGCCCGTATTGTTTCAGCTTTTCGGGCGTATCGCGTTCCGGATCGAACGAGATGGAGAGCAGCCTGATCTTCTTTTTGCCTTCCGGGTCGGCTGCGATCTGATTCGCCATATCGCTGAAATAGCGCGACATTTTCACGCAGAATTCCGGCAGCGGACATTCGCGGTAAATGAAGGTGATGGCGAGAGCTTTGCCGCGATAGTCCTTGAGTGAAAACCGCTTGCCGTTTTGATCGGTGAGCGTAAAATCGGGCACCTCCTTGCCGATCTGGGCGAACTTGTCGTTCACCGGCACCGGCGACTGGCCGGGCCTTGGCAACGCCACAATACCAATATTCTCGAGCCAGTACGGATCCTTTGCCGCGGAGTCAACCACAAGCTCGGCACGTATCTCAGCACCCGGAGCGAGATCCTCCCAGATCCAGTCCTGATGGATCGGGAAGTCCATCGTCATCGCTTCCATAAAGCCGGGGATCGCTTCATGATCGATCTTCGCTTTTTTGTTTGGCTTATCGACGGATACGACCTTGCCGACGAATGGATAACGCTTCTCCGAGGCGGACGGCGTTTTGGGTTCCTGTTTTTGGCAGGCAGTGAAGGTGATGAGAGCAAGGATCGGGATCAGCAAAAAGTAACGCATATCGTGGACACATCGTTTGGGAAATACCAAAAATGATAGCTGAGATCGGACGATCGATCACCATCAACTACCGCACAGGACTGAGGTCGTTCCCATAGAACATCCGATAAACGCGGTAATTCGCCATCACCTTATAAACATAGTCTTTGGATTGCGAGAAGGCAATTTCGGGCACATAACGGTCGGGCTGGTCAGAGCGCGATCGGGCGATCCATCGGCGAATATTGTCTTCGCCGCCATTGTAGCTGCCGGCGACGGCGTGCGGCTGATTTGGGAAGAGACGGAACAGGTCGGCGACATATTGCGATCCGAACAAGATCGCGGTTGAGGGGGCGTATAACTCGTTCTGGTCGAAGTCGGTTCGCCCGAGGCTGGCGGCGATCTTCGTCGAAGTTGTGCTAATGAACTGCATTAAACCACGTGCGGCCGCGTTCGATTTTACGTCAGGGCGATAACGCGATTCCTGCCTGATGATGGAGAGCAGAAAGCGAGGATCGACGTTGCGCGGAAGCGCGTATTTCCTGAAGGCATACCGAAATGGGGCCGGATACAGCAGCTCGATCTGGCCGGTCGGAATGAGCTCGATCTGGTAGTCGGCCGGGATCTGCCGCCAGAGCGGTTCGGCAAACGCGACCGCTTTGTGACCGCGATCGCCCTTGCTGTTCAGTACCGCGACCGAGTAGCCAATATCGCCCGTTGCCGTCTTATCGCCAAGTGCGGCTTCGATCTCCGGAGCCGCTTCATCGAAAAGGCCCAGCGCGGCAAGGCGTCTACCTATGATCCGGTTCAAAGAAGCATCGGTCTCAGATCCCTCGACAGGCGTTTTAGCAAGATCGACGAGATCGAAGGCCGGGACTGACCTATATAATGGCAGCTCTCCGTAGATCTTTTTCAAGGTTGCGAGTAGGCGTTCCCTTTCGGCCGTATCGGTTGTAAGCCGAATGGCTGACTGCAGGTTACGACGATCGGTCTCTAGGCGATTCGACGCCGTGTGAAGCGACGCTAGTTTATTCGCTATCGCCGACCGGGCCGACTCGATCTTTGCCAGATCCTGAAGCCGCTCGGTCGCGCGGCCGCCGTAATATTCGTTGCGCCCGTCCGGAATGGCCAGATACGCATCAATGGCGTCGGGAAATCTTCGTTTTTGCTCGAGGGCATAAGCCCGAAGAAACGAGACCTCAGTTCGGCTCGTGCCGCCCGGAACGGTTGCTCCGCCGAGTTCGGGCATCGCCAGGAGCCGGTCCAGGCCTGCAAGTGCGCCGTCCCAATCGGCACTCGAAAGGTTGATCCGGACCTCGGCGAATGCTCCCAGCGCTTCTCCGACCTTGCCGCGAAAGACCTCCTGCATCTTCGCGCTCCAGTTCAATGCATCGGTCTCTTCGCCTTGATCGCGCAGGATATCGACGATATTCAGGTAGGCACGAGCCAGACGGTCGTCGGACGGATATGATTCGATGAATTGCTCGTATCGGCGGACCGCTTCGTGAGGCTTGCCCACCCGCGCGTAGGCATTGCCCGCCTGGAGGAGAGCATCGCGCTTGACAGCGTGTTCGGGAAACTGCTCGATCACACGTTCGAACCAGTTTATCGCTTCAGGGTAGTTCCCTTCCTGGGAATAGCTTCGTCCGGTTTGATAGATGGCATCGGGCACTGCTGCACTATTCGGCAGATCGCGGAGGATGGCCGCATAATGAAGCCGGGCGTCTTCGAGATCACGATTGAACTGGTAAATGAAGGCTCGCTGCATGTGGTCACCGTCGGTGAGGGCCGATGCTTTCCAATTTCGGTTGTCCGAGCCCAGATCGATCTTATCGAGACCTTTTACTGCCGCCAGCGAATGGTCGTCGGGCTGGTTTGGATTTGTGCCGCTTTCGAGCACGGCAGTGAACGCGGCGCGTGCATCGGCGGTATTTCCAGCGAGGAGTTGGGCCCGGGCGAGCAGAAGTCGGTCCTCTCGCGTAACCATGTCTTCAAGTTTGGACTTTGGCTGTGTGCCGCCAAACGAGACGAGCGACCCAAGTGCCTCGATCGCCAGTGAATAATTGCCTGAGGCAAGCCAACTTCGGGCCCGACGGTTTCGGGCGAACTCAGCGATCGGTGAGCCGGGATAGAAGGCCGCGATCTCGTCCAGATAGATCCGTTCGACCATGAGATCGCCTGAAGCCCTGGCGATCTCGGAAAGGTGAAGGAGCGCGTACGGTTTGAGCGCCGAACCACGTTTCACACACGCCAAGTACCACCGGGCGGCCGCTGCCGGATCACCTGTTTCTACACTCAAACGTGCGGCAAGATAGTCGAGATCGTTTGAACTAAAAGTATCGGGATAATCTTGTTCGAGCGTCTTCAGCATTCCGAGGGCGTCCGCGAATCGTGCCTCGCCCACCGCGGTGCGAATGGATGTTTGGAGTTCTCCGGCCGTCTCGGCACGAGCGTGCCCGATGAAGATCAAGACGAGAACGAGTAGCAGTGTGGGCCTCACGTGCCTGATTTTAGCGATTGAGAAGGAAGATAAAAAGTGAGTTGAGGCAAAATCGGCCAACGGCTTTCAACAAAGGCACGAGATCCCAGTGTGCCGGGGCCCAAATGTCCGATCCTACCTTCCGGCGTCCCGATCTCAGGCAGTCCTGAGTGATACAGTTGTCCTTTGGATATTGACGCACGAAATGCGCCTATTTTGCGGAATTTGCTCTCAATGCCGCCCAAAACTGACAATTGCGTGCCGGTTCCTGTAAAATCCTGGTTTTCCGGGCAAGTGTAGGACCAAGGTTAGAGAATTATGGCTGCAAGGATCTTAAGCGGAAAGCCGATCGCCGAAGCGATAAAGGCGGAGGTTGCGGAAGAGGTCAATCTCTTGCGTTCAAACGGCGTTCAACCAGGGCTAGCTGTTGTACGCGTGGGCGACGACCCGGCGTCGGCCGTTTATGTCGGCAGCAAAGTGAAGACCTCGGCAGAACTCGGCATCTTTTCGGAGCATATCCACCTGCCAGGCGAAACCTCACACGCCGAGGTGCTTGGTATTGTTGCCGATCTTAACCACCGCTCCGAAGTGGATGGGATCCTGGTCCAACTGCCGCTCCCGAAACAGGTTGACGCGGGCGTGATACTTGAAGCGATCGATCCGTCGAAAGATGTTGATGGCTTTCATCCAATGAATGTAGGGCGACTGAGTATTGGCGAACGAGCTATTGTTCCATGCACTCCGGCAGGTGTGATCGAGGTGCTCAAAAGGTCAGACATTTCGATCGCGGGCAAGCACGCGGTGATCGTCGGCCGAAGCAACATTGTGGGTAAGCCAATGGCGATGCTCCTTTTGAGGGAGAATGCGACGGTGACGATCTGTCATTCGCGTACCGCCCATCTGGCTTCGATCACCGGAACCGCCGACATTTTGGTAGCCGCGATCGGTCGGGCCGGTTTCATTCGCGGCGACCACATTCGCGAAGGAGCAACGGTGGTCGACGTCGGCATAAACAGCGTTTCCGATGTTGATCTTGCGGCCGAACTGTTTGACGCCGATGAACTTGAAAAGCGTCTCAAGGCGATCGAGAACCGCGGATCTACGTTGGTCGGCGACGTCAACCCGAAAGAAGCAATGGCCAAAGCAGCAAATTTTACGCCAGTCCCTGGCGGGATCGGCCTGCTGACGGTGGCCATGCTGATGAAGAATACTGTCGACGCCGCTAAATTACGAAGAGGGATCTAGCCGCATTTTGAGCCTTCTGCCCTTTTCGCGACAAGTACCACTATGAACTTTGAAGAATACCAAACTGCAGCAAGCAGGACCGCTCTATATCCGCGACGAATGAGCAACATCGAATACCCGACGCTTGGACTGACGGGTGAAGCGGGCGAAGTCGCGAACATTGTAAAAAAGATCCAGCGTGATAATGCCGGCATTCTGACCGACGAGGTTCGCGAAAAGCTGCGCGACGAACTTGGCGATGTCCTTTGGTATATTTCGGCCTGTGCGGATGAGCTTGGCCTTACGCTGGACGAGATCGCCGCATTCAATGTCGATAAACTGGCAAAGCGCCATGGGAAATGATGCTTAAGATAGGGCTTACAGGCTCGATCGCGGTGGGGAAGACATTCGTCTGCGACGTTTTTCGTGAACTCGGCTGCCACGTTCTGGATGCCGACAAGGTCGCGCGTGATGTTGTCGCACCGGGAACACGGGGCCTGGAACAGATCGTTGAAGAGTTCGGGCCCGAGGTGCAGAAACCGGACGGATCACTTGACCGCGAAATGATGGCCTCCATTGTATTTGCAAATGAAGAGCGGCGGCTTAGGCTGAATTCCATAGTCCACCCGCTGGTCATTGAGGCCCAGAATGTCTGGCTGGACGCATGCGAGGCTGATGATCCATCGGGGATCGCGATCGTCGATGCCGCCCTGATGATAGAATCGGGCGGGTACAAACGGTTTGGCCAATTGATTGTTGTTTGGTGTGAACCTGAGATACAATTGAGGCGTCTTATAGACAGGAGTCGTTTACCCGAAGCCGAAGCAAAAAAACGGATCGCCGCCCAGATGCCGCAGGAAGAGAAGAAGCGGTATGCAGATCATTTGATCGATACATCAAATGGTTTTGAGGACACTCGCCGACAGGCGCGCGAGGTGTACGAGAAACTGAAAATCTCTCACAACTGATCGTTTTCTTTGTGGTGGTTGAACCGTCAGCAGTATGGACGTCGATCGGAAAAATGCATTGGATCGAAAGGGCCGAACGTATGGCCGCAGGTCCTCGTTGCAGTTTTTCTTGATCGGAACCGCCTTTCTTCTTGCCGGCTGTACGCAATTGCAAAAACCTGAACCCGACCCGTTCTTTGCCCATTCGATCCCGCCGAAAGTTCAGGAATTCCGATGGAGTAACGGGCGGCTGCCCAAGAGCTTCGACCCGGCTCTGGCGGCCGCACCGCCTGAAACTGATGTTGTGCGGGCCGTTTATGAAGGCCTTACGGAGACCGATCCGTCAACTTTGCGAGAAGTTCCCGGGGTAGCTGAAAGCTGGACTTCAAGCGACGACTTCAAGACATGGACCTTCAAGCTTCGCAAGGACGCCAAATGGAGTAACGGTAAGCCCGTGACGGCGAACGATTTCGTACGTGCATGGACGCGGCTGGTGAAACTCGGTGACAAAACGGCACATCGCAACCTCCTTGCCAATATCGTCGGTGTTCCCAGAATCTCCGATCGAATGTCAAACGCGGAAGCGATCGATCGGAATCAACAAGGGAATACGAATCAAAACCCGTCACTTCCAATGGCTCAGCGTTTGGCCAAGCCATTGGGCAATTCGAACACGGCGACGGCTGCGAATATACGCGTGATGGGCAAGAGTGAAGCGGTCACTGGAAGTTTGTCTGAGGAGACGGGCCAGATCGGCGTCGTGGCCGAGAACGATCACACGATAAAGGTTTCGCTCAATTTTCCGGACAAGGAGTTTCCGCGGCTGGTCGCGAACCCGATCTTTCGCCCGATCTTTAACAACGGCGAGGAGTTCATCGGAAAGAACACAGGCCCAAATATTGTAACGAACGGCCCTTTTCGCATCGCGGCGGGCGACCCGTCCGGCCTGGTCCTGGAGCCTTCTGCGAACTATTGGAACCACGAGGCTGTACGGCTTGAACGTGTAAAGATAGTTCCGATGGATTCACCCGAGCAAGCCCTTGCAGCCTATCAGGCGGGCGAACTCGATGCCATCACGAACGCCGATCTTTCGCCCCTCGTACTGAAACTGCTTTCACCGTATGACGATTTCCGAAAGTCAACACACAGTGCCCTGAATTTATACGAGGTTAATACGTCAAAGCAGCCGTTTTCCGACCGTCGTGTCCGCCAGGCGCTTTCGGGTGCGATCGAACGCGAACGCTTGACCGAAACGGAGATGGATGGCGCAACGCAGCCAGCGCTTGGATTCTTGCCGTATTCGACAGGCGAAACGGCCACGCTGACCCAGGATCGTGAGAAGGCCCGGGATCTGTTGGAACAGGCGGGGTTTCCCGGAGGCGCGGGCTTTCCTGTGATCCGGCTTGTTGTCAACAGAAATGACACGCAGCAGCGGGTTGCCAAGTCGGTCGCACGCATGTGGAAACAGAATCTCAACGTCGATACCGAGATCGTAGTAAAGGAGATGGCCGAGGTCGAGAAGGCGAGGACGGCCGGCGACTTTGACCTGGTTCGCCGCGGCGTCGTTCTTCCAACATCTGACCAGGCGGTCTGCCTGATGGCGATCTTTCAGCCCAAGCTGAAAGGTATTCCGGATCAACCGAACATCACACCCGGGGTTCAGGCGACGCCAACGATCCCGCTGCATGGCCCGTCGGGGATAAGTGCGGAACCTGCAGTCGGCAATAAAGAACCTCTCCGTGAGCTTGCCGAACCCGTCATACTGACCGAAACCGACGCGTTGTACGAACTGCGTGCGATCCCGTTGTATTTTCCGACCTCTTTTGCGCTAGTGAAACCTTACGTGGACGGCTTTGAGACGAACAGTCTCGATGCAATTACACTTGCGAATGTCTCGATCGACAGCAACTGGCGCCCGCTTGGCGACGTCCGATAGCTTCGATAGTGTATCCTTGTGATCGGCCGGCCGCCGCCATCGCGACAAGTCGACCTTTCAGCTGCGATCAAATGGACGACCCAATTCTCTCGGTCAACGACCTGCGAACCTACTTCCAGACTGCGAAAGGCGTGGTGCGCGCGGTCGACGGCATTTCATTTACATTGGATCGGGGTGCAACGCTTGGTGTAGTTGGCGAATCCGGCTCGGGAAAATCGGCGGCAGGTCTTTCGCTGATGCGTCTCGTCCCCGAACCGGGAAGTATCGTCGATGGCAGCATCCGGTTCGGAGGCGTCGATCTTCACTCGCTGCCGATCGGTCAAATGCGCAAGATCCGCGGCCGTCGAATGGCGATGATATTTCAGGACGCATCTTCGTCGTTGAACCCTTTCCTAAAGGTCTCGACCCAGTTGACCGAGATAACACGCCTTCATTTTGGACACAGCAAAGAACAGGCCCGCAGTCACGCCATCGATATGCTCCGGGCTGTTGGCATTCCTGATGCCGAACGGCGGATCGATGATCACCCGCACGAATTTTCGGGTGGCATGCGCCAGCGGGTCATGATCGCGATGGCATTGAGCTGCGAGCCTGAATTACTCATTGCAGATGAGCCGACAACGGCGCTTGACGTTACGATCCAGGCCCAGATCCTTGAACTCATAAAGGAGCTGAAGGTCAGAACAGGTACCAGCGTTATCCTCGTTACCCATGATCTGGGCGTTGTCGCGGGCGTGGCGGACCAAGTGCTCGTGATGTACGCGGGGAAGGTCTTCGAACAGGCTTCGACCGCCGAGCTATTTGCGAGGCCTGCGAATCCATATACCCAGGGACTTCTGAAGTGTATTCCGGGCACAGCGAATGGTCGCGGCAAACCGCTCTATCAGATCCCGGGTATGCCGCCGGATGGAGCCATTACGGGCCCTGGCTGTCCGTTCGCGGAACGATGCGACCGAGCGGCGGATATCTGCAGCCGCGAATTTCCGCCATTCGTGCAGATCACTGACAGGCATCATTCGCTTTGCCATTTTGCGGCGGATGTTTATGCAGGATCTGCGGAATGATCGCGGCTGACGACCGATGACCACGCTGGAGAACCAATTGATCGCGGTACGCGGCCTGAATGTCAATTTTCGGCCGAATCGGGGCTTGTTTGGCCCTCGCCATGTGCTGAGGGCGGTCAACGGCGTGTCTTTTGAGATCGCAAAAGGCGAAACCCTTGGACTCGTCGGTGAATCGGGTTGCGGCAAATCCACTCTCGGGAAAGCCGTTCTTCGGCTTGTCGAACCGGCTGCGGGCGAGATCTTCTTCAAAGGGGAGGACCTCGTTTTGCTGTCCGGCGCAGAAATGCGAGCACGGCGAAAGGGAATGCAGATGATCTTTCAGGATCCATACGCCTCTCTGGATCCGAAAATGACGGTCGCGCAGGCAATCGGAGAACCCATTCGCTCGTACAAGCTGGAGGAACGTTCCGGTGTCTTGGCGCGCGTCCGTGAATTAATGGAAACAGTGGGCCTTTCGGCCAGTTATATAGACCGCTATCCGAGTGATTTTTCAGGCGGCCAACGGCAGCGGATCGGCATTGCCAGAGCGCTGGCTGTCGATCCGGACTTTATCGTTGCCGACGAGCCGATCTCCGCCTTGGATGTCTCTATTCAGGCGCAGATAATGAACCTGCTGAAACGTCTCCAAGCCGAAAAGGGCCTGACATATCTTTTCATCTCTCACGACCTCCGTGCCGTTCGGTATCTATCGGACAGGGTCGCGGTCATGTATCTTGGTCGGATCGTAGAGATCGGTTCTGCGGAAGACGTGCACTCCGACCCGCTCATGCCCTATACACGAGCCCTAATTTCGGCCGTGCCCATTGCCCATCCAAGGGTCGAAACGAGCCGAGAACAGGTCTTTCTTAAAGGAGAGCCTCCTTCACCGATCGATCCGCCCTCGGGTTGTGCGTTTCATCCCCGATGTCCGTTCGCGATCGATGAATGCCGGCGGACTTCTCCGAAACTTATCGAGATCAAGCCGGGGCATCAGGCGGCGTGCATCAGGATAGGCAGGGCAGAACCAGATATTGTTGAGAATGCGGCGGCAGGGCGAGGTGTCGTCGGCGAGTGATCTCGATCGGTCCTCGTGATGCAGAACGTACTCGACAAGACGAGACCTTGTGTTCGAGATCACTTTGTATGACCCATTACAGCACAATACTCCGGTTCTATGTCATAATCACCCTACACAGGGTTCGCTAATTCAACAATATTTGTTGAAATCGGGTATCGATTCATCCTATTTAGCAGGTGAGCAAAAACCGTCCGTCGAGGTATCGATCGTGAGTTTTTCGCGGCTGGCTCGATTGTGTATCTAAATGACGTCGTCCGAAAAGAAGGAGAAATTTCTTGACCGGCTCGCCGAGGAGAACGGCGTGGCGATAGTTGTAGTTGATGCGGATGGAGAAACGCCTTCCGTATCGAACAACAACTCGATGTGTCGGAATCTATACGGCTCGGCCGAGTTCGCACCGGAATGCGAGAAGTTTTGCGGCCAGGCATTCAAATGGGCGGCGGAAGCCGGAAAGCCCGTGGATTATGAATGCTACGCCGGCCTCACGTGCCGTGCTGTGCCGGTTTGGGAAGGCCGACAGCAGTTTGTTGCGATCGTAGGGCGAACCTTTTTGAAAGCCGAACGGTACCGGGCAGCGACCGAGAACGCCATCTCAGGCGAATGGCGACAGTTTCCCCCGACGGACTTTTTTGAGAATGTCCTCATCGCAGGTTCAATGCAGTCGATCGAGCGGGCGGCTTCGCGGCTTGAAAAGTTCTCCGATCCAGGACGGAACGATATCCTCGAGCTTGAACAACTGAGCGTGGCACCGCCCGGAACACCGCCCGAACAGATCGAGGAAACTTCGGGATCGGATAAGGAACGGATCAATGAACTGATCACCAGATTTCGTGAAGAAACGGAAAAAGCTGCAGACGAGCTTGAGGCCGTTGTCTCATACGACGTGCAGCGAGACCGTACGGCGGCGGCAGAATGGCGCTCGCTGTTCGGTTCGCTGATGAAAATGGAGTACCGCGAGGCGTGCTCCAAGGTGCTTCAGTATTTGCAGGAACGATATTCGCTGGATTCACTCGTTTGGCTTGAGCACCGCGATGATCGACTCGAAATGCTCGTCGGCATCGGAGAGCTGGCCGGGAAATTAGTTAAGATCGGCATCGAGGGCGCCGGCAAGCGTATGCTTGAAGCCGTCCAGAATGAAGTTCCCGTCGAATTTCGCGAACGCCGAAAGGAAGGAGAAACGAGCAGCCGAGTGCTGTCTGTCTTCCCGGTACTTGTCGG
>WBZY01001074.1_pt1 | contig 15906 bp, 12 predicted proteins | sample 5204191 | NCBI WGS metagenome assembly WBZY01 (sample SAMN12344363, study PRJNA552823) | activated sludge metagenome | biome: Activated sludge suspended growth; feature: Anammox Sidestream; material: Wastewater; isolation source: activated sludge from anammox sidestream of wastewater treatment...
TTCACCTTCAGAACACGCCCCTCAGTGTCGAGAAACACTATACCCACCGACAAACGTCCTAGCATGCCGCTGTAGAAGCATTGTTCAACATCGGCAATGTCGAGACGTGAGCGCAACTGCACCGCAACCTCTAGATGAGGCAACAAGACGTTGCAGATAGCCCGTTCACGCGCACCGAATCTCTTGCCAGTGGGTGGACGCGTAATTCGCAGCCGGCACACCGGCTCCGAGGAATCTTCACCTACGTCGGCGGCCAAGTGGTAGCGTACATGCAGGGGTGCATAGAACTCCTGATAGCACGAGCTTGCCTGCCAAGTGGCATCGTCGATAAGCTCTTCGAGCGCGACCATGCGATTGCGTGGCAAATTGATGAACGGATCGAGTGCGATGAAGTCCGTGAATATGCGTGTTCCGAAAACGGGTCCTGCCTTGCCGGCATAGACTACCCGCAACGGCTGCTGGTCGTGCGGTAACCGAAGGATTAGAGAAACGTAATTCGCGTCGAGAAGCGCGCGCAAATAATTGAGCATACCGGTCCAAGGCACGTTTTCGTGGGTGCCCGAATAGACCAACCAGACTAGGTGGTCGAATTCCTCAAACGAGAGCCCTGTGTGCTTGAATTCGATGCACCGCGAAGTGGGCAACGTCGCCTGAAGAAGCTCTTTCTTTATCGGAGCACGCGCTCTGCCCTCCATTCGAGCAGATAAGTCCGCGCCCATCGCGTCACCCTCAAGACCTAGGTGGGGTATCAGTACACTTCATCAGCTATTGCATCGTCAAGTGATTGCCACCACTTGTACAGCAAGCCATATACACGGGAGACATATTGTTTTGTCTTGCAAGAACGACGAGTGGTAATAGCAGTTTCGCCGCATGTTCCGCAAGCAGCTGGGGGCCCTCGCCGACAATCAACCCGCCCGGTTGTCGAGGTCGTCAACTTATCAGGGGACCAACCACTTCGGATTTCACGACCCGTACACCAAATCGCGGGGCACGATATACACCCCATTGCCGTTCGCCTTCCAACTCTCGTGCCTCAGTAGTAGCCTGATCCTCAGGTATTCATATCGGATGCGGCGGTTTGCCAAATCCTGGATCTGGTTGGTGCAATGGCGGTACAGGCCCTGAGATATTCGGATTTGGGTGCATGCCCGCCGAAGACTCATGTCACATCGGCTCTAGAGATGGCGAGCCTTCGAGGGTACCTGACAGATCAGCCGTATACTGCTGTGGTCGCTTGTGACCGCCAGAGGAACTGCGGCATCGACGTCCATTGCCCGCTTATGGCAGAAAACTAGAACAGGTCCAACAAAGAACCGAAGGTTGGGAGTTCTCCAAAGTTGACGCATCATCAAGATTGATGACGCAGGCGGAGGGCGTTCGTCGTACAACTCGCCACGACACTCGAGTGAGCTCCGGGCGAATCGACGACACGCAGATGAAGCCAGCCGCGTTCGACTATCTCGCGCCATCCACACTTGCGGAGGCCGTCGCGTTGCTCGCGCGCTACGAGCGGGAAGGCACGGACGTGAAGATCATCGCCGGCGGCCAGAGCCTGATGCCGATGCTCGCCATGCGCGTCGCGCGACCGGAATTGCTCATCGACTTGCGGCGCATCCCGGGGCTCGACGCGCTGCACGAGGAGGCAGGCCAGATCGTCATCGGCGCCATGGTGAGCAAGCGCTGCGCCGAGGACTCGGCGCTGATCCGCGACCGGCAACCGCTGTTCCACGCAGCCACGCAGCTCGTCGCCCATCTGCAGATCCGCAACCGCGGCTCCGTCGGTGGGTCGTTCGCCCATGCCGATCCCGCCTCGGAGTATCCGGCCGTCGCCCTCGTGCTCGACATGGAAATGAAGGCCGTTGGTTCAGCGGGCGAACGCGTGATTCCCGCAGCCGATTTCTTTGTGACGTACATGACCACGAGCCTCGCACCGACGGAAATCCTGACCGAGGTCCGGATGCCCGTCATGCCGGCGGGTACCGGCTGGGCGATCAAGGAGATCTCCCGGCGCCGAGGCGACCTCGCCCTCGCCGGTGTCGCGGTCACACTGCGCCTCGGCGGCGGCGTCTGCCGCGAAACACGCATGGCCGCCTTCGGTGTGAACCCCACTGCGGTGCGACTGACGGCCGGCGAAGACGCACTGAACGGGCAACCACCCGATCCGGCAGTGTTCGCGCGCGCGGCAGCGGCGGCCGCAAACGCATTGCACGAACCGATGAGTTGCATCCACGCGTCGAGCGAATATCGTCGACATCTCGTGAAGACCCTGGCGGAGCGCTGCCTTGCACAGGCGGTCGAGCGCGCCGGGCGGAGCGCGGCATGAGCACGACGCAGCGGATCCGCGTGACCGTCAACGGCGAAGCGCACGAACGCGAGGTCGAGCCTCGCCTGACCCTGTCCGAATTCCTGCGGCACGAACTGCGCCTCGGTGGCACACACGTCGGCTGCGAGCATGGCATTTGCGGCGCCTGCAACGTCATGATCGACGGCCGCGTTGCGCGCTCCTGCCTCACGCTGGCGGTCCAGGTCGATGGTGCGCAGGTCACGACGGTCGAAGGACTGCGCGATCGGGAGACCGGTGCGCTGCATCCGATCCAGCAGGCCTTCATCGACGCGCACGGCCTGCAGTGCGGCTTCTGCACGCCGGGGTTCCTGCTGAGTACCCTCGAGCTGCTGCGCGACAACCCGGCACCGAGCGACGACCAAATCCGGCATGCCCTCGGCGGCAACCTGTGCCGTTGCACCGGCTACCAGAGCATTCTCGCGGCGGTGCGTCTTGCGGCCGCAAGACTGCAGCCCCATTGATTTCCAACCATTGCGCAGCGACGATTTCGGTTTCACATCGACAGGGGGAACGGAGATGCTGAACATGACACTCATTCGCGGCACGCAGCTGGGCCTCGCAGCCGCGATTGCCTTTTCGATCTGCGTTCAGGACGCGAACGCGCAGCAGCCGGAGCAGTCCGAAGGCACGATCCAGGAAGTGGTCGTCACCGCACAGAAGCGTGAGGAGTCCCTGCAGGACACACCGATCGCGATCTCTGCCTTCTCGGCCGACACCCTCGCCAATCGGGGCATCACCGACTTCGACGGCGTGGCCAAGGCCACTCCGAGCATCTCGTTTGCGCCGTATCCGAGTTCCTCCAATACGCTCATCCTGTTCATCCGCGGCCAGGGCGTCGCCGACTCCGGGCAGATCACGCTCGACAGCGCCGTCGGTCTCTACCAGGACGGCTTCTACATTCCGCGCTCACAGATGGTCACGTTCGATCTCGCCGACATCGAGCGCGTGGAAGTGCTGCGCGGCCCGCAGGGCACCCTCTACGGGCGCAACACCACGGGCGGTGCGGTGAACCTCATCAGCAAGAAGCCGAGCGGCGAGTTCGGCTTCAAGCAAGAGTTGGGCTTCGGCAACAACGGGCGGCTCAGGAGCCTGACCGTGCTCGACCTGCCGAAGTGGGGTGGCCTGTCCGCCAAGTTCTCGTTCCTGAAGCGCCAGCAGGACGGCTACGTGAAGAATATAGGGCCGAGCCACGACTACGGCGAGGAAGAGCAGACCGCGGGCCGCGCCGCGCTGCGCTGGCAGCCGGGTGAGTCCTTCACGGCCGATTACTTCTATGAACGCGGCGATCTCGATTCGACGCCCATCTACTACACGAATCCCGCGCTCGTGGGACTCATTCCCGGCTACTCCAACAGCGGCCGGCCGGAAGATCGAACCTACCGGCCCATCGACCTGCCGGAAAGCCAGGGCGAGTACGAATCACACGGCCTCACGCTCGCGTGGAACGTGAACGATGCCCTGACGATCAGGTCCCTCACCGGCTACCGGGATGTCGGTACGATCTACTATCAGGACTATGCCGATTCGTTCTTCGTCGGCTTTCGCACGCACGACGACATCCAGTACCACGTCTTCTCCCAGGAACTGCAGGCGGTGGGCAGCCTGCTCGACGACCGCATCAAGTATGTCGCGGGGCTCTACTACGCGAAGGAAGACGCCCGGCACTTCGAAAACGTGACGATCACCAACCTCTTTCCGCCGCCGCTGCTGATGACGAAGGACCGCAATGTGGTCGCGGAATCGAAGTCGAAGGCAGTCTTTGCGCAGCTCACGTGGACGCCGCCCATCCTGGATGACCGGCTCGATCTCACGTTCGGCGGCCGCTACACGAAGGACGAGCGTCTCGCCACCCGCACATACCTGATCAGCTTCTTCGGCTTTCCGATCGCACAGGAGCCTGCACCCGGGCTCATCAATTCGAACAACGTGGAGTCGAGCCGCTTCAATCCGGCGTTCACGGCCGACTTCGCGTGGACCGACGACGTGAGCACCTACCTGCGTGTAGCCACAGGCTACAAGGCCGGCGGCTCCGCGGAAAGCACGGACATCGGCCAGTTCGGCAACACGTTCAAGCCCGAGGATGTCACGAGCTACGAACTCGGCCTCAAGAGCTACCTCTTCGATCGCCACGTGCGGCTGAACGCCGCAGCGTTCGTGAGCAAGTTCGATGACATGCAGATGTTCTTCGTCGCGAGCCCGACCGACAACTCGGTCGTGCTCGGGCTGAATGCCGGCAAGGCGTCGGTGCAGGGCCTCGAGCTCGAAACGCTCTGGCAGCCCCTCGATACCCTGAGCTTCAACCTCGATTACACCTATCTCGATACGAAGGACGACGAGGTCATCGCGCGCGCGGGCACGCTGTTCGATCCCGCCGTGAATCCCGCGTCACCGTACCAGGTCGGGGACAACATCAAGGATCTCTTCCGCATCTCCTATGTGGCCAAGAGCAGTGTCAGTGCCGGCGCCAACTGGACGTTTCTCAAGACGGCAGCGAGCGACTTCACCGCCATCGCGAATTATCGCTGGGACGATCGGGTGTACCTGACCGAGCCTTCCGGCAAGGGTGTGCCCGGCGCCGAGCTCTACTCGCGTCCGCCGGTCGGGCTGCTCGACGGGCGCCTGTCCTGGAAGACCCGGTTCACCAATGACAGCACGCTGCGCATCGACGTGTGGGGCAAGAACCTGACCGATCGCGCCTGGCTCACGCACCGCATCGGCCTCGGCGGACCCGTGGCGGTCCAGGATCCGCTCACGGGCACCGTGACACCCGCGGGGTTCACGACGAGCGCCGAAGCCTGGGCCGAGCGGCGCACCTATGGCGTGAACTTCATCTACGAATACTGAAACCGGCCTGAACGGCACCGGCGCGATCACGTCTCCTGTGGTCGCGCCGGCGCCCCTTCCGATGCGTTCATACGCAACGGGAGCAGGATCAGAAACGCGAGCGCCGCGACGCCCGCCATCGTGAGGAATGTGGCCCCGTAGCTGCCCGTGCGGTCGAACAGGTGGCCACTCAGCGGCATGGCCAGCATCACCATGATGATGGCGATCGGCTGCATGCGCCCCATGACCCGACCGAAAATGAACGGCCCGTAGAGGCGCGCGAGCAGCGCGCCCCACGCAGGCAGGAACGCGCCCGAGGCGAGCCCGACCAACCCGGCGGCCGTCAGCATGATCCAATGCGCGTGGAACCGGACCAGCAGCCCGAGCGACAGCGCGATGAGCGCCAGCGCGCCGAGCAATGCCCATTTCAGGTCGATGCGGTCCGCGAAGATGCTGAAGATGAGCTTGCCGCTGATGCCCGCGACGGAGACGGTCGAAATCAGGAATGCGGCTTGCCGAGCGGCAACGCCGTGACCAATGGCGTAGGGCACGAAGTTGGCCAGGATCACGGTGAAGGTGGCCATCAGCGCGCCCACGGCGATCGCGATGCGCCAGAACTCGACGCTCTTAAGCAAATCGGGCAATTGCGCCGCCGCCGCACCCGGGGCCGCGGCGCGCGCAGCGGCATCGCCCGGCCCGCCGTCGGGATGCAGGCCGAGATCCGACGGCCGATTGCGCACGATCAGCCACACGGGCGGCAGCAGGACGAGCAGCGCGATGGCCGCGAGCCACAGACAGGCTGTCCGCCAGCCATAGGCGTCGACGAGGGTCTGGACGATGAGCGGCATGGACAGGCCGCCGATCGAGGTACCGAGCGCCGTGATGCCGAGCGCGCGGCCCCGGTGCTTCGTGAACCAGCGGCTCACGAGCGTATTGGTGCCGATCTGGCCGAGGAGCGTGGCACCGATCGGCATCGGCAGCACAAAGGCCAGGACGAACTCCCACACATTGCGCGATACGGCGATCACCCCCATCGCAAGTGCGAGCGAGACGGCACCGACCGCAAACAGCATGCGGGCCGAGCGCCGGTCCATGAGCGACCCTGCGAACGGCGAAATCAGCACCGACGTTAGCGAGCCTGCCGTCAGGCCCCACATCATGTCCATGCGGCTCGCGCCGAACTCGGTGCCGACCGGCAGCACGAGCAGGCCATAGGAATAGCTGTTCAGGCCATTGCTCAGCCCCATTGCGAGCATGGCCACCACCACGATCCGCCAGCCGTAGAACATTGCCTCTCCCCGGTTTGGGCTGCCTCCGCCCTGCAGGCGGATAATGCCCGCTTTCGTTTGCTGCTACATTGTTGTCGTGGCGAAAACCCTCATCGACAAACTCTGGGACGAACACCTGGTCGCCGACCTGGGTGACGGCGGCAGCCTCCTCTACATCGATCGCATCTTCCTGCACGAACGCACCGGCAGCGTGGCCCTGAAGGAACTCGCCGCAGCGGGCCGCCGCGTGCGCAATCCCGAGCAGGTGTTCTGCACGATGGATCACATCGTCGATACCTTTCCGGGGCGCGGCGACACGACCCGCGTGCCCGGTGGCACCGACTTCATCACCCAGACGCGCGCCGCGGCGCGTGCGGCCGGCATCACGCTCTTCGACATCGGTGGCGACGACCAGGGCATCGTCCACGTCGTGTCGCCCGAACAGGGCATCGCCCTGCCCGGCGTGAGCCTCGTCTGCCCTGACAGCCACACGTGCACGCTGGGCGGCCTCGGCGCACTCGCCTGGGGTATCGGCTCGACCGAAGCCGAGCACGCACTCGCGACCAAGACGCTCGTGGTGCGCAAGCCGCGCAACATGCGCGTCCGCTTCGATGGGCGGCTCGCGCCGGGCGTGACGGCCAAGGACATGATCCTTGCGCTGATCGGCGCCCACACGGCAGGCGGTGGCGTCGGCTACGCGATCGAGTTCGCGGGCGAGGCTGTGCGCTCGCTGCCGGTGGAGGCGCGGCTCACGCTGTGCAACATGGGCGTCGAATTCGGCGCGTGGACCGTCGTCGTCCCACCGGACGACACGACGTTCGAATATGTCCGTGGCCGCCCCTATGCGCCCAGGGGCGAGACCTGGGACCGGGCGGTCGAGCGCTGGCGCGCACTGCGCAGCGACGACGATGCCCGCTTCGACGCGGAAATTTCGCTGGACTGTGCACACCTCGCGCCGCAGGTCACGTGGGGCACCAGCCCGCAGCACGAAGCCGGCATCGACGGCGTGGTACCGGACCCGGCCGGGCAGGCCGATGCCAACCGACGCCGATCCATGGAGCGTGCCCTGGAGTACATGGGGCTGCAGCCCGGTACGCGCCTGCGGGGCCTCCCGATCCAGGCGGCGTTCATCGGTTCCTGCACCAACAGCCGCCTGTCGGACCTGCGCGCAGCGGCCGCGATTCTCCAGGGCCGCAAGGTCGCCAGCGGCGTACGCGCGATCTGCGTGCCGGGCTCGACGCGGGTCAAGCGGGCGGCCGAGCAGGAAGGCATCGACCGCATTTTCCGGGAAGCCGGCTTCGAGTGGCGTGAATCCGGCTGCTCGATGTGCTTTTACGCCGGCGGCGAGAGTTTCGGATTCGAGGAGCGCGTCGTGTCGAGCACCAACCGCAACTTCGAGAACCGGCAGGGTCCGCGCACCCGCACTCATCTCGCGAGTCCGGCCACCGTGGCGGCTTCAGCCATCGCCGGGCATCTCGCGGATGTTCGTCAACTGGCGCGCTGAAAGCCGCGAGCCCGCCACCATGGAAAAATTCACCCGCATCACCGCCGTCGCCGCGCCTCTGCTGCGGATCAACATCGACACCGACGCCATCATCCCGAGCCGGGAGATGAAAACCGTGGGCAAGACCGGTCTCGCCGCAGGTCTCTTCGCCAACTGGCGCTACAGGACCCCCGGCAGCCGCGACGAGGCCCCCGACTTCGTGCTGAACCGCGAACCCTACCGGCACGCGCGCATCCTGCTCGCCGGCGCGAACTTCGGCTGCGGCTCGTCGCGTGAGCACGCGGTCTGGGCGCTGCACGAGTGGGGCATACGCGCGATCATCGCGCCGAGCTTCGGTGCCATCTTCGCCGGCAACTGCGTGCGCAACGGCATCCTGCCGGTCGTGCTCGACAATGCCGTGGTGGAGGACCTGGCGCGGCAGGTGGAAGGCGATGCCTCGAGCCCGCCGCTGACGGTGGATCTCGTCGAGCGCACGGTCACGGCGCCGGACGGCGCGCGCCACGCGTTCGCGATCAACGACACTGACCGGGAAATGTTGCTCGAAGGCCTCGACGGCATCGCGCACACGCTGAAGCGCGATGATGCGATCCTCGCCTTCCAGGCGCAGGACCGCCTGCGGCGGCCCTGGATCTACCTGTAGATTGCGCGCGAGCGGCTTCTCACTCCGCTCCGACGACACCGGCCCCGATCATCGCGTCGATCTCTGCAGCAGTGTAACCGGCCTCCGCCAGCACTTCCCGGCTGTGCTGGCCACGCCGCGGAAGATCGCGCTGGATGTCGAAGCGATGCCCGTCCATTTCGAGCGGCAACGCCGGCAGCCGCGTCTTCTCGCCCTTGCGCTCGCCGTCGGTGATGGTCACGGGCAGAAGTCCATCGCCCGCCATCAGGTGCGGATCCTCGAAGAGTTGCTCGGGGCGCGCGATGGGCGCAAACGGCAGGCCGGTCTTCTCGAGCTTGGCCATCAATTCCTGCTTGCGGTATTTCAGGAACGTCGCCTTGATCACCGGCAGCAGGCGGTCCTTGTGGGCCACGCGGTCGCTGTTGCTGTCGAGGCTGCGATCGGCGGCGAGTTCATGCAGGTCGAAGGCTTCGCAGAGCAGCTTCCACTGCTTGTCGCTCACCACGCCGACGAACACCTGTTCACCGTCGGCCGTATCGAACACCTGATAGATGGCCCAGGCCGACACTCGCACGGGCATGGGCGCCGCGGGCTTGCCCGTGACGGCGAACTGCGCCATGTGCTGCCCGACCAGGAACACCGTGCTCTCGTACAGCGAGGCGACGATGTACTGGCCGCGCCCGGTCGCCTCGCGCTGGTACAGCGCGGCGATGACGCCGAGCGCCCCGAACATCCCGCCCTGCACATCGATCACCGAGGTACCGGCGCGCAGCGGCTTGCCGGGAGGTCCGGTCATATAAGCGAGGCCGCCCATCATCTGCGCGACTTCATCGAGCGCCGTACGCTCTTCGTACGGCCCCTTGAGAAAACCCTTCTCCGAGCAATAAATGAGGCGCGGATTGCGCGCGCCCAGCGCCGCGTAGCCGAGGCCCAGGCGATCCATGGTGCCGGGGCGGAAGTTCTCGATCACCACGTCCGCCGAGTCGGTGAGTCGCAGTATTGCATCCCTGCCCGCGCTCGCCTTCAGATCGACGCACAAGCTGCGCTTGTTGCGGTTGTACATGGGGAAGTAGCCGGCCCCCGAGCCCGGCAGCGTGCGGGTGCTGTCGCCCTCGACGGGCTCGATCTTGATGACGTCGGCGCCGAGGTCCGCCAGCATCAGGCCGGCCGCAGGGCCCATCACCATATGGGTGAACTCGATGACGCGCACGCCGCCCAGCGGGTGCGTCTGCTTGCCGGACATGGAAATCCTCGCTTGCCGTGATATGGTCCGCGGGCCCTGCGGCACACCGCGGAATTGTGGATTATCGCCTACACGACCTCTTTAGGGTGAAGATTGGGAGCCATGCCGGAAAGCCGCGATATAGATGTGTTGGTCAGCGAGGTCGGACCCCGAGACGGTCTGCAGAGCATCAAGTCCATCATGCCGACGGCGGCCAAGAAGGCATGGATCGCCGCCGAGGCCGCGGCGGGTGTGCGCGAGATCGAGGTCGGCTCCTTCGTACCCGCAACGCTCCTGCCGCAGATGGCCGATGCAGCGGAAGTCGTTTCCTACGCCAGGACCCTTCCGGGCCTCACGGTGCTCGCCCTCGTACCGAATTTCAGGGGTGCCGAGACGGCCATCCGTGCCGGCGCCCACAAGATCGCCCTGCCTCTTTCCGCCAGCGAAACCCACAGCAAGGCGAACCTGCGCAAGACCCACGATGAAGTCCTCGCGGAGGTGCGTCGCATCGCCGCGCACATCCGCGAACTTCCCGAGGCTGAGCGTCCCGGCTTCGAAGGCAACGTGTCGACGGCTTTTGGCTGCACGCTGGAAGGCCCGGTGCCGGAAGGCAAGGTCGTGGAGCTGGCGCGGCGCCTGGTCGAAGCGGGCGTCGATGAAGTCGGACTCTCGGACACCACCGGCTACGCCAATCCCGCGCAGCTGCGCCGCCTCATCCGGCTCGTCCGGGCAGAGATAGGCCACGACCGCCTGTCGGGCATCCATCTGCACAACACGCGCGGCCTGGGCCTCGCGAACGCGCTCGCTGCACTCGACGAAGGCATCACCACGCTGGACAGCTCGCTCGGCGGTCTCGGCGGCTGCCCCTACGCGCCGGGCGCCAGCGGCAACATCGTCACGGAAGATCTGGTGTTCATGCTCGACTCGATGGGCCTGCGCACCGGCATCGATCTCGCCAAGCTGCTCGCGGTGCGCCGGATCCTCATCGAGGCGCTGCCGGGCGAAGAGATGTATGGTTTTACGCCGGACGCCGGCCTGCCGAAAGGCTATGCCGCCGGTGGCTGGGGCGTGCCTGCCGGCACATAGCGCACTGACCGCCCGATCTGGCGTCCGCATCAACTCCCGTCACGCGCCGCTAGCCTCTCCTCGCGCAGCGCCGAACGACGCACCTTGCCGGCCTCGTTGAACAGCGGCTCCGTCACGTACTCGAAGCTGTGCGGCCATTTGTAGCGCACGAGGCGTGGCTCGAGATGCGCACGCAGCGCCTCGTCCGTGACGGACGCGTCGCCCGTCTCGACGATCGCATGGATGCGCTGCCCGAGATCGTCGTCGGGCAGGCCGATCACCGCGCTGGCGCGCACGGTCGGGTGCGCGTTCAGTGCGGCCTCGATCTCGGCAGGATAGATGTTGCGGCCGCCGCAGAGGATCATGTCGGTGCGCCGGTCGGCGATGTAGAGATAACCGTCCTCGTCGAGCCAGCCCATGTCGCCGACCGACTCCCAGCCGTCAGCCGTCACGCGGCGCTGCGCGCCGCGATAGTGGAAGGTGCTCCCCGTGCCTCCTGCAGGCAACATGTAGATCTCGCCGATCTCGCGCGGCGGCAATTCCCGGCCTTCGCTGTCCAGGATCTGCACGCGACAGCCATCCATCGCGCGCCCGACCGAGCCCGGGCGCTGCAACCATTCGCGCCCGGTGATGAACGTGCGGCCGATGCGCTCGCTCGGCCCATACCCTTCGAACAGGCGATCGGGCCCGAGCCAGTCGATCCAGGCGCGGAAGAGCCACTGTGGGCACGGCGCGCCGCCCGTGCCGACGTACTCGAGCGACGAGACGTCGTAGCGATTGCGCACCGCCTCGGGCAGGCGCCAGATGCGGGCCAGCATCGTCGGCACGAAAAACACCTTGTCGATGCGATACCGCTCGATGAGCTGCAGGCAGCGTTCGGCATCGAAGCGGCGCATCACCACGCTCTGTCCGCCCGCAAAGAGGCCGCCCCACGCAGCGCTGAAGGGCCCGGCGTGATAGAGCGGCCCGGGAACCAGCATCGCGTTGCGCGGCTTGAACAGCGACATCGCCTTGTCCGGATCGTAGAGCGCGGGATTGGCCGGAATGATCAGCTTCGGCCGCCCCGTACTGCCACCGGACGCCATCGCGCGCTCGTGCGGCGCCACGCGTTCGGGCAGGGGTTCATCCGGAAACTGCGGGCCAGGCTCGAAGCCGGCGGGCAACGTCCGCCGCCCCGCCACGGGCTCGTCCACGCCGACGACGAGCACGGGGTCCGCTTCCGCGATGAGCGCAGCGCGCTCCAGGCGCGGCATTGTCGGCGCGAGCGGATTCGGCACGGCACCGAGCTTCCACGCCGCAATGCAGGCATCGAAGTACTCGGCACAGTTGGGCAAGCAGATCGAGACGAAGTCACCCTCGCGCACGCCCTGGGCGGCATAGGCACGCGCCAGGCGGTTCGAGCGCCGCTCGAGTTGCTCGCAGGTGATCGACTCGTCATCGAGCACGATCGCGACGCGCTCCGGCGTGCGCTCGGCGAACTCGCGGATCAGGCGGACGTAGGGGATCCTCGCCATGGTTGGTCGTGCAATGCCGAACTACCGTTCATGGTACATGGGATGCTGTCCGTTGCAGGTCTGCTGATCCGCGACAGCGGCCGGTGCAAGGTGCGCGCGGCACCGTCGGAGAACCCGGTCGCGTCGAATCCCGTTACTTGGCGAGCACGGTGCCTGCAATGACTCAGCGTCGGGCATGCGAGGACTCAACGCGCCGGCCGCGTAGGCGAGTTCGAGCGCGGAAATGAGCCACGCCAGCCGTTGATCCGGCGTGCGACGCCGGAACGACCATCGCCGCAGAGCCTCCGCGTCCTCCCATGTGCCCCAGCCGGACGGTTCACCCTTGTCGTCGAAGGTGAGCATCGCCGTGGTCACCCGTTGGTTGATTGCAGCCGCCCGACATCGGCGAGATCCTGCGGTCGGCCAGAGGCCGAAAGCCGATGGCCGTGAGCGCTGCGATCGCGGCAGGCACAGGGATTTGTGAAGATTGGTCGGAGCGCCGAGATTTGAACTCGGGACCCCTTGCACCCCATGCAAGTGCGCTACCAGGCTGCGCCACGCTCCGACACGATGATTGATTCCCGAGCGCGAATCATAACACTCGCCGCGCGGCCGCGAGTTGCCGCGATTGCGCCGCTCAGCGGCGCAGGATCTTCAGCATGTCCTCGAGTTCCATGCGCACCTGGCGCACGATCTGCTGGCTCTGCGTCGTATCCGTGCGTGCCTCTTCGCCCGCGAGCTTGTTGCGCGCGCCGCCGATCGTGAAACCCTGCTCGTAGAGGAGGCTGCGAATCTGGCGGATCACGATGACGTCCTGGCGCTGGTAATACCGGCGATTGCCGCGGCGCTTCACCGGCTTCAGCGACGGAAATTCCTGTTCCCAGTAACGCAGCACGTGCGGCTTCACGCCGCACAGGTCGCTCACTTCACCGATCGTGAAGTAGCGCTTGCCCGGGATGGCCGGCAGGACGTCGTTATTCTTTGGTTCCAGCATAGGCCTCGACGCGAGCCTTCAGCTTCTGCCCCGGACGGAATGTCACCACACGACGGGCCGTGATGGGAATCTCCTCGCCTGTCTTCGGATTGCGACCCGGGCGCTGGTTCTTGTCGCGCAGGTCGAAATTGCCGAAGCCGGACAGCTTGACCTGTTCGCCGTTCGAGAGCGCTGCACGCACTTCCTCGAAGAACAGGTCGACGAGTTCGCGCGCTTCGCGTTTGTTCAACCCGAGTTGATTGAACAGCGCTTCGGCCATTTCCGCCTTGGTCAGGGCCATCCCTACTCTCTGATTCTCGCGATCAGCGCACCCGACAGATCAGCCACGACGGCCGCCACGGCACGGTCTGCGTCCTGATCGGTCAGGGTGCGAGATTTATCCTGAAAAATCAAGCCTAAAGCGACGCTTTTTCGTCCGGATTCTATGCCGGCCCCCCGGTAAACATCGAACACCACGAGATCGCGCAGCAGGCTCGATCCCGACAAGGTTACACGTTCGCGAATCGCGCTTAAAGGCGTCGCATCATCGACCACGATCGCGATGTCCCGCCTCACCTGCGGGAAGCGCGAAACCTCGCGAAATCGTGGTTTTTCCGCCGACAGGGCCGCGTACTCGAGTTCGAACAGCACAGGGACATATGTCAACTCGAGCACGCGCACGAGGTCGGGGTGCAACTCGCCGATCCAGCCGACATGGCGCTCCCCGCGCACGATGCGTGCCGCGCGTCCGGGATGCAGGCACGGCAGGCGATCGGCGACGAACGAGAATTCCCCACTGCCGGTCGTGGCGAGCAGCGCCTCGAGATCGCCCTTGACGTCGTGGAAGTCGACGGGCGCCTTTGCGGCGCCCCACTGTTCCGGCGCACGCGTGCCACATGCGACGCCTGCCATCATATCGACTTCGCGCGTGCTCGCGCCCTCCACGACGAACACGCTGCCGTGCTCGACGAGCCGCACGCGATCGTGTTGCCGGCGAAGATTTTCCCGCATCGCGCGCAACAACCCTGGCCACAGCGACACGCGCATCACTGCAAGATCACTCGCGATCGGATTGGCGAGCGTGAGCGCGGCGGCATCCGCAAAGAGTTGCTGCTGCAGGGTCGGATCCACGAATGCGTAGCTGATCGATTCGTGATAGCCGCGCGCGGCGAGCAACTCGAGTGCCCGCGCCTCATCCGGCACCACCGATGGCTCGGCGTCAATCCGCTGTGCGGCCGCGAGGCGGGCAGCCGGTATGGCCTCGAAACCGGCCAGACGAGCGACTTCCTCGATCAGGTCCGCTTCGATCGTCACGTCGAACCGGAACCCGGGCGGCGTTGCCTCCCAGCCATCGGGCGTCGCAACGACGGTCATCCCGAGCGCCCGCAGATGCCCCTCCACTGCTGCGTCCGGCGGTGCGACACCCAGCACGCGTGCGAGACGTGCTCTTCGCAATCGCACGGGGGCACGCTGTGGCAGGTGTTCGGCCGATGCGACCACCTGCGTGGGACCGGGCGTGCCGCCCGCCATTCCGATGAGCAGCGCGGTCGCGCGCTCGATCGCGCGCGCCTGGCCCTCGGGATCGACGCCGCGCTCGAAGCGCTGGCTCGCGTCAGTGTGCAGTCCGTGCCGGCGGCCGCGGCCCGCGAGCGCCTGCGGGCTGAACCACGCGCTTTCGAGGAACACGTCGGTGGTCGTCGCGGTGACGGCGGTGCGTGCCCCGCCCATGATGCCCGCGAGCCCGACTGCGCCCCCATCGTCGGCGATCACGAGTTCATCACCGGCGAGCGTAATCGCCCGGCCATCGAGCAATGTGAGCGGCTCGTCGGCGATGGCCGGGCGTGCGCGGACGTCACCACGCAGCGTTGCCAGATCGTAGGCATGCATCGGCTGGCCGAGTTCGAGCAGCACGAAGTTCGTCACGTCGACGACAGGGCTGATCGAGCGCTGGCCCGCGCGTCGCAGCCGCTCGCGCAGCCAGAGCGGCGTCGGCCGCCGGTTGTCGACGCCACGGATCACTCGCCCTGCGAAGCGCGGTGCCGCCTTCGGGGCTTCGAGACGCACCGTGCGACATTCGCCGCTGCCGGCGGCCACCGCGTGCAGCGAAGGGCCCGCTACCGCGCGCCCCTCACCGAGAATCGCAGCCACTTCGCGCGCCACGCCGAGTACCGACATCGCGTCGCCGCGATTCGGCGTGACATTCAGCTCGAGGACTTCATCATCGAGGTCGAGCCACTCGCGCAGGTTGCGTCCGACGGGGGCGTCCGCCGGGAGCTCGAGGATTCCTTCGGACGTTTCGGCGAGCCCCAGTTCCTTCGCGGAGCACAGCATGCCGGCGGATTCGATGCCGCGCAGCTTCGCGGCCTTGATGCGCAGGCCGCCCGGCAACTCGGCGCCGACGACGGCCAGCGCGGTCCTGAGACCGGAGCGGGCATTCGCCGCACCACAGACGATCTGCAGCGGCGCGCCGTCACCGGCCGAGACGCGGCACACCTGCAACTTGTCGGCCTGCGGGTGACGCTCGGCCGACAGGATCTCCGCGACGACGACACCCGAGAACGGCGGCGCCGCCGGTGCGATGGCCTCGAGCCC
>WBZY01000798.1_pt1 | contig 15899 bp, 15 predicted proteins | sample 5204191 | NCBI WGS metagenome assembly WBZY01 (sample SAMN12344363, study PRJNA552823) | activated sludge metagenome | biome: Activated sludge suspended growth; feature: Anammox Sidestream; material: Wastewater; isolation source: activated sludge from anammox sidestream of wastewater treatment...
ACAGTCCCGGCGATCCGGCGATTGTCGACCTCGAGCCGACCGGACATCGAGGAATCGCCGGATCGCCGGGACTGTCCCCGCCGCTCGCCCCCCCGGAGGAGAACCTTTGGCCACCAAGCCTGTGCGCCGCCCGCAACGTCCCCAGTTCTCGTCGGGGCCCTGTGCGAAGCGGCCGGGGTGGTCGCTCGAGGCGTTGAAGGGGGCGCTGGTCGGGCGCTCGCACCGGGCGAAGGAGCCGAAGGCGCGCATCCAGGCGGTGATCGAGCGCAGCAAGGCGATCCTCGGCATGCCGGCGGGCTGGCGGCTGGCGGTCGTGCCGGCCTCGGACACGGGCGCGGTCGAGATGGCGATGTGGTCGCTGCTCGGCGAGCGGCCGGTCGACGTGCTGGCCTGGGAGAGCTTCGGCCAGGAGTGGGTCACGGACGCGACGAAGCAGCTCCGGCTCGACGCGCGGGTCCTCGCGGCGCCCTACGGCGCGCTCCCCGACCTCCGCCAGGTCGACTTCGCCCGCGACGTGATCTTCCCCTGGAACGGCACGACCTCGGGTGTGCGGGTCCCGGGCGGCGACTGGATCCCGGCCGGGCGCACGGGCCTGGTCCTGTGCGACGCCACCTCGGCCGTCTTCGCGATGGAGCTGCCCTGGGAGAAGCTCGACGTCGTCACCTGGTCCTGGCAGAAGGTGCTCGGCGGGGAGGCGGCGCACGGGATGCTGGCGCTCTCGCCGCGGGCGGTGGCGCGGGTCGAATCCCACACCCCTCCCTGGCCGCTGCCGAAGATCTTCCGGCTCGCGAAGAAGGGCCGGCTCGACGAGGCGCTCTTCGAGGGCTCGACCATCAACACGCCCTCGATGCTCTGCGTCGAGGACGCGCTCGACGGGCTCGCCTGGGCGGAGTCGGCCGGCGGCCTGGCGGGGCTCGTCGCGCGCGCCGAGGCCAACCTCGAAGCCGTCGCCGCGTGGGTCGCGCGCACGCCCTGGGTGGAGTTCCTGGCGAGCGATCCGGCGACGCGCTCCTGCACCTCGATCTGCCTGCGGGTTGCCGATCCCTGGTTCGCCGGGCTCGACGAGCAGGCGCAGGGCGAGGTGATCAAGCGGCTGTGCGGCCTCCTCGAGAAGGAGGGCGTCGCCTACGACGTCGCGAGCTACCGCGACGCGCCGCCCGGCCTGCGCGTCTGGGGCGGCGCGACCGTCGAGCGCGACGACCTCGAGGCGCTGCTGCCCTGGCTCGACTGGGCGTGGGCCGAGACGCGGGGCTAGCCGCACCGCAGGGCACGCAGCCACGTCCCCGTTCCCGCGTTGCGTGCGAGTTGCCGTTGACGGCGCGCGCGATCCGGGCGAGGATGCTTCGTCCCCGGTCAACCCCCAGGACCGTCGCGACGAAAGACCCGGGCGAACCCCCCTCGAGGTTTGCCAATTGCGCTGCACCGGCCTGCTGCGAATCCTCCGCTCCGTCCCGCTCGGTCTCGTCCTCGGCGCGATCGTCGCGGGCTGCGCGTCGGCGCCGAGCAAGCCGCCCACAGCGGCGGCGCGCCGGTCCCCACCGCTCGTCGTCGTCGAACGTGAGACGCCCGGCGTGAGCGCGCTCGGCGAGGCCGAGCGCGAGGCGCGCGACCGCGCCTACCGCGACACGCTGGCCCGCCTGCGCGCCGAGCGCGTCGCCGCCGCCGACCGCGACGCGCCGCCCACGCCCGCCGTGCTCGAGGCGCGCGCGAAGGGCTGGGGCTGGATGGTCGACCACCTGGCGGCCGACGGCATCGCGCGCGAGCGCGCGGCGCGCGCCTTCGCCGATGCGCGCGTGCCGGCCTTCAGCGGGCTCGGCTTCGGCCTCGAGCCGCGCGAGCCCTATTCGATGTACCGCCACTTCCTGCGCGCCGACAGCGTGGCGCGCGCGCAGCGTTGCGCCGCGGCCCACGCGCAGGGCCTCGCGGACGCGGAGCGCGTGCACGGCGTCGACGCGAGCGTGGTGGCGGCGATCCTGCACGTCGAGAGCGCCTGCGGCCGCAACACCGGGCGCAGCATCGTGCTCTACCGGCTGGCCCGCCTCGCGATGGCGAACGAGCCGCGCAACGTCGCGCGCCAGCTCGTGCGCTACACGCCGCGCGGCGGCACGCTCGACCCCGCCGTCGCCGACAAGGTGCGCGCCCGCTATCTCGAGGGCATCTTCTACCCGCAGGTGGTCGCGACCTTCGAGATCGCCGCGCAGGCGGGCATCGACCCGCTCTCGCTGCGCGGCTCGGGCGCGGGCGCCTTCGGCTACACCCAGTTCCTGCCGCTCAACTACATCGCCTTCGGCGTCGACGGCGACGGCGACGGCCGCGTCAGCCTCTACGACGCCGCCGACGCCGCCGCCTCGACCGCGCGCTTCCTCAAGAGCTACGGCTGGCAGCGCCACCTGACGCGCGCCCAGAAGCGCGAGGTGGTCTGGCACTACAACCGCTCCGACGCCTACATCGACGCCGTGCTCGGCCTCGCCGACCGGATCCGCACGGCGGGCACGATCGAGGACGCGGTGGCGGCGGCCGGCGCACCCGCGACGACCTCCCTCGCGGAGGGGACCTTCCTTCCGGCCAGTGCGACGGGGGCGACGGGACGGCCCTGAGCCGCGTGCGTTAGGCTCGCCGGATGGAACAGCGCCCGCTCGGAGTGCACGGCCTCGTCGTCTCGGCCCAGGGCCTCGGCTGCATGGGCATGTCCGAGTTCTACGGGCCGCGGGACGACGCCGAGTCGATCGCCACCATCCACCGCGCGCTCGAGCTCGGCGTCAGCTTTCTCGACACCGCCGACGTCTACGGCCCGCACCGCAACGAGGAGCTCGTGGGGCGTGCGGTACGCGGGATGCGCGAGCGCTTCACGATCGCGACCAAGTTCGGGATCGTGCGCGACCCGGAGAAGCCCGGGCTGCGCGGCATCTGCGGCCGCCCGGACTACGTGCGCCAGTGCTGCGACGCGAGCCTGCGCCGGCTCGGCGTCGACGTGATCGACCTCTACTACCAGCACCGGGTCGACCCCGAGACGCCGATCGAGGACACGGTCGGCGCGATGGCGGAGCTCGTCCGGGCCGGGAAGGTGCGCTTCCTCGGGCTCTCGGAGGCGAGCGTCGCAACCCTGCGGCGCGCCTGCGCGGTGCACCCGATCAGCGCGCTCCAGAGCGAGTACTCGCTCTGGACGCGTGACCCCGAGGACGGCGCCCTCGCGGCCTGCCGCGAGCTCGGGGTCGGCTTCGTCGCCTACAGCCCGCTCGGGCGCGGCTTCCTGACCGGGCGCCTCGAGCGCCCCGAGGACTTCGCGCCCGACGACTACCGGCGTTTCTCGCCGCGCTTCCAGGGCGAGAACTTCGAACGCAACCTCCAGCTCGTCGCGAAGGTGAAGGAGCTGGCGCGCGAGAAGGGCGTGAGCGCCGGCCAGCTCGCCCTGGCCTGGGTCCACGCGCAGGGCGCCGACGTCGTGCCGATCCCCGGCACCAAGCGCCGCCGCTGGCTCGAGGAGAACGTGGCGGCCTTCTCGATCCCGCTGACCGTGGCCGACCGCGCCCACCTGCTCGCGGCAGCGCCGCGCGGCGCCGCCGCCGGCGAGCGCTACGCGCCTGCCTTCATGGGCTCGCTCAACCGCTGACGCCGCCCGCCTTCATGCCCGGCTCGGCCAGCAGGCCCTTGCCCGGCACGAAGTTCAGCTCGAGGCGCACGCCGTCGGGGTCCTCGAAGAGGAGCGAGTAGTAGCCGGGCGCGAAGGCGTCCTCCTGCGGGCCGTGGACGATCGCGGAGCCGCGCGCGACGAGGAACGCATGGAGGGCGTCGACGTCCTCGCGGCTGCGCGCGCGGAAGCAGCAGTGGTGGAGGCCGGTGCGGCCCTGGTCGAAGCGCGCGCCGCGGTGCGCGGGCGCGCCCTCGCGCACGCCGAAGGCGGTGCGCCCGCCCACGCAGTAGTACCAGTCGGGGCTGTCGATCACGCAGCGCAGGCCGAGGAAGGGCAGGAGCTCCCCGTAGAAGGCGCGCGCACGGGGGAAATCGCCGGTCGTCAGGATCACGTGGGCCATGCCGTTGATCTCGATCATCGGGTCTCCGGAGGGCGCGTCAGGAACGGGGCGCGATCTGGTCGATGCCGGCCCAGCGCCGGAGCGCCTTCGGGACCGCCACCGAGCCGTCGGCGCGCTGGTGGTTCTCGAGCAGCGCGATGAGGGCGCGCGAGTCCGCGACCGCGGTGCCGTTCAGGAGGTGCAGGTGCTCGGCCTTCTTCGCGCCCCGGCGCTTGAAGCGGGCATCGAGCCGGCGCGCCTGGTAGTCGGTGCAGTTCGAGGTGCTGGTCACCTCGCCCCAGCCTCCGCCCTCGCCGCGGCCCGGCATCCAGGCCTCGAGGTCGAACTTGCGGATCGCCGGCGCGCCGAGGTCGCCGGCCGCGATGTCGAGCACGCGGTAGGGCAGCTCGAGCGCCTGGAAGAAGCGCTCCTCGAGCGCCAGCAGCTCCTCGTGCATCGCCTCGGAGTCCTCGGGGCGCGTCGCGACGAACATCTCGACCTTCGTGAACTGGTGCACCCGGTACAGGCCCTTGCTCTCGCGGCCGTAGGAGCCGGCCTCGGTGCGGAAGCAGTGCGAGAGGCCGGCGAGGCGCACCGGCAGCGCCTCCTCGTCGAGGGTCTGGCCGGCGAAGAGCGCGCCGAGCGTGATCTCGGCGGTGCCGATCAGACAGAGATCGCTGTCGGCCACCGAGTAGACCTGGGTCTCGGGCCCGCGCGGCGCGAAGCCGAGCGCGGCGACCATCTCGGCGCGCGCCAGGTCCGGCGTCGCGAGCAGCGTGAAGCCCTCGCTGCGCAGCATCTCGAGCGCGAGCTGCTGGAGCGCCAGGGTGAGCAGCACCGCCTCGTTGCGCAGGTAGTAGAACTTGGGGCCGGCCGCCCGGGTGCCGGCCTCGAAGTCGACGAGGTCGAGGCGGCGGGCCAGCTCGACGTGGTCGAGCGGGGGGAAGTCGAAGCGCCGCGGCGTGCCCCAGCGGCGCAGCTCGCGGGCGTCGTCCTCGCCGCCGTCCGGGACCGCGGGGTGGATCAGGTTGGGAAGCGCCGCGAGCGCCTCCGCGAGGCGCGCTTCGGCGGCGGCCAGCGCGGCCTCGAGCCGGCCGACCTCGTCCTTGAGCCGCCGGCCCTCGGCGCTGAAGCCCTCGCGCTCCGCCGCGTCCATCTTCCGGTTGCCGGCCTTGCCGTGCTCGTTCCGCACCCGGTTCGCCTCGCCGACCGCGGTGCGCAGCCGTACCGCCTCCTCGTGGGCGGCGACGGCCGCGTCGACGTCGGCGCGCACGCCGCGGCGGCGAACGCTCGCGGCCACTTCGTCGCGTCGCTCGGCGAGGGTCCGGGGGTCCAGCATGGCCGGAGGGAAGCACACGGTCTCGGCGACGCAACCGAGCGCCCCGCCTATACTTCGCCGGCTTTTCCGTCCTCCGTGGGGGTGCCGATGATCCGTCTCCTCGCAGCCGCCCTGCTGGCGGCCTTCCTCTGCGTGCCCGCCCTTGCCGCGGAGCCGCCGAAGCAGCACGGCCTCGCCATGCACGGCGACCTCGCCTACCCGCCCGGCTTCCCCCACTTCGCCTACGTGAACCCCGACGCGCCGAAGGGCGGGCGGCTCCGGCTCGGCGTCCCCGAGACCACCTTCGACAGCTTCAATCCCTTCCTGGTGAAGGGAAACCCCGCGGCGGGCGTCGGCGCGATCTACGAGACGCTGATGGTGGCCTCCGCCGACGAGCCCTTCAGCCAGTACGGCCTGCTCGCCGAGAGCGTGCAGACGCCGGCCGACCGCTCGTGGGTGCTCTTCACGCTGCGCCCCGAGGCGCGCTGGCACGACGGCCGCCCGATCACCCCCGCGGACGTGATCTGGACCTTCCAGACGCTCGTCGACAAGGGCCAGCCCTTCTTCCGCTTCTACTACGGGAGCGTCGACCAGGTCGAGCAGCGCGGCGAGCGGGGCGTCTACTTCCACTTCGCGCCGGGCACGAACCGCGAGCTGCCGCTGATCCTGGGCCAGCTCCCGGTGCTCCCGAAGCACTGGTGGGCGACCCGCAGCTTCGACGCCGTGAGCCTCGAGCCGCCGCTCGGGAGCGGCGCCTACAAGATCGCGAAGTTCGAGGCCGGACGCTTCGTCGAGTACGAGCGGGTGCCCGACTACTGGGGCCGGGACCTGCCCGTGAACCGCGGCCGCGAGAACTTCGACGTGCAGCGCTACGAGTACTTCCGCGACGCTACCGTCGCCCTCGAGGCCTTCAAGGGCGACCAGTACGACTTCCGGCTCGAGAACAGCGCGAAGGACTGGGCGACCGGCTACGACGTGCCGCCCGTGCACGACGGCCGGATCGTGAAGCAGGAGGTTCCGCACGAGCGGCCGGCCGGCATGCAGGGCTTCGCGATGAACCTGCGCCGGCCCGTGTTCCAGGACGCGCGCGTGCGCGAGGCGCTCGCCTTCGCCTTCGACTTCGAGTGGGAGAACCAGACCCTCTTCTACGGCCAGTACACGCGTACGCGTAGCTACTTCGAGAACTCGGAGCTGGCCGCACGCGGGCTCCCCGGGACGGCCGAGCTGGCGCTGCTCGAGCCCTTCCGCGGGAAGATCCCCGAGGAGGTGTTCACGACGGAGTACCAGCCGCCGGCGACGGACGGCTCGGGCAACAACCGCGACAACCTGCGCCGCGCCGCCGAGCTCTTCAAGGCGGCCGGCTGGCAGGTGGCCGGCGGGAAGCTCGTGAAGGACGGCCAGCCGCTGGCCTTCGAGATCCTGCTCCCGAGCGCGCAGTTCGAGCGCGTGGTCCTGCCCTACAAGGCGAACCTCGAGAAGATCGGGGTCACCGCCTCGGTCCGCACCGTCGACACCGCGCAGTACAAGCGCCGGATGGACACCTTCGACTACGACATGACGCTCTCGGTGTTCCCCCAGTCCGACTCGCCCGGCAACGAGCAGCGCGACTTCTGGGGCAGCGAGGCCGCCGGGCGCGAAGGCAGCCGCAACACGATCGGGATCCGGGACCCCGCCGTCGACGCGCTGGTCGAGCAGGTCATCGCGGCACCGGACCGGGCGAGCCTCGTGGCCGCGTGCCGCGCGCTCGATCGCGTGCTCCAGTGGGGCCACTACGTCGTGCCGAACTGGTACATCGCGAGTGACCGGATCGCCTACTGGAACCGCTTCGGGATGCCCTCGCTGGTTCCCAAGAACGGCCTCCAGCTCGACGCCTGGTGGTGGGACGCGGGGAAGGCGGCGGCGCTGGAAGCGAGGCGCTAGCCCGCGCGCATGGGGGCCTACGTCGTCCGCCGCCTCCTGCTCGTGATCCCGACCCTGTTCGCGATCATGCTCGTGAACTTCGCGGTCGTGCAGGTGGTGCCGGGGGGGCCGATCGAGCAGATCCTGGCCCGTCTCGAGGGCACCGCGGTGGGCGCCACCTCACGCGTCTCCGGTGGCGGCGGCGAGCTCGCTCCGGCCGGGCCGGCCGCGCCGGGCGGCGGCGGCCCCTCGCGCTACCGCGGCGCCCAGGGCCTCGACGCCGAGTACATCGCGCGTCTCGAGAAGGAGTTCGGCTTCGACCAGCCGCCCTGGAAGCGCTTCCTCGAGATGATGCGCCGCTACCTCCTCTTCGACTTCGGCAAGAGCTACTTCCGCGACAAGCCGGTGATGGAGCTGGTGCTCGAGCGCATGCCGGTGTCGATCTCGCTGGGCCTGTGGACGACGCTCCTCGTCTACGCGATCTCGATCCCGCTCGGCGTTCGCAAGGCCGTGCGCGACGGCTCGCGCTTCGACGTCTGGACCAGCGGTGTCGTGATCGCCGGCAACGCGATCCCCTCCTTCCTGTTCGCGATCTTCCTGGTCGTGGTCTTCGCCGGCGGGCGCTACCTCGACTGGTTCCCGCTGCGCGGCCTCGTCTCCGAGAACTGGCGCGAGCTCTCCTTCCCGCGCCTGGCCCTCGACTACCTGTGGCACATGGTGCTGCCGGTCACGTCGATGGTGATCGGCGGCTTCGCCTCGCTCACGATCCTGACCAAGAACTCGTTCCTCGACGAGATCCACAAGCAGTACGTGACGACCGCGCGCGCCAAGGGGCTCGGCGAGCGGCAGGTGCTCTACGGGCACGTCTTCCGCAACGCGATGCTGATCGTGGTGGCCGGCTTCCCGGCGGCCCTGATCGGGATCCTCTTCGCGAGCTCGCTCCTGATCGAGGTGATCTTCTCGCTCGAGGGGCTCGGGCTCCTCGGCTTCGAGGCCGCGATCAACCGCGACTACCAGGTGATGTTCGGGACGCTCTACGTCTTCACCCTGATGGGCCTGGTGCTGGGCCTCGTCGCCGACCTCACCTACACCTTCGTGGATCCCCGGATCGACTTCGAAGGGCGCGAGGTCTAGCGCGTGCTCGGCGAGCTCGGGCGCCGCCGCTTCGAGGCCTTCCGCGCGAACCGACGCGCCTGGTGGTCGTTGTGGATCTTCGCGGCCCTGTTCCTGGGCACGCTGCCGGCCGAGCTCGTCGCGAACGACAAGCCGCTGCTCGTCCGCTACGAGGGCCGCTTCTACGTGCCCGTCCTGCGCAGCTACCCGGAGACCACCTTCGGCGGCTTCTTCGAGACCGAGGCGCAGTACCGGGCGCCCGAGGTGCAGGAGCTGATCCGGGCCAAGGGCTGGCTCGTCTGGCCGCCGATCCCGTACTCCTACGACACCCACGTGCGCGACCTCGCGGGCCCCGCGCCCTCGCCGCCGAGCGCGAAGAACTGGCTCGGCACCGACGACCAGGCCCGCGACGTGGTGGCGCGCCTCGTCTACGGCTTCCGGATCTCGGTGCTCTTCGGGGGCATCCTGACCCTCCTCTCGTCGCTGGTCGGGGTCACGGCCGGCGCGGTGCAGGGCTACTTCGGCGGCCGGATCGACCTCTTCTTCCAGCGCTTCATCGAGATCTGGTCGAGCATGCCGACACTCTTCCTGCTGATCATCCTGGCCAGCGTCGTGCAGCCGAGCTTCTGGTGGCTTCTCGGGCTGCTGCTGCTCTTCTCGTGGATGAGCCTGGTGGCGGTGGTGCGCGCCGAGTTCCTGCGCGCGCGCAACTTCGACTACGTGCGCGCGGCCCGCGCGCTCGGCGCGCGCGACCTGACGATCATGTTCCGCCACATCCTGCCCAACGCGATGACCGCCGCGCTCTCCTTCCTGCCGTTCATCCTGTCGGCGGCGATCACCTCGCTGACGGCGCTCGACTTCCTGGGCTTCGGCCTGCCGCCGGGGAGCCCCTCGCTCGGCGAGCTCCTGAACCAGGGCAAGAACAACCTGAACGCCCCCTGGCTCGGGCTCTCGGGCTTCTTCGTGATCGCGATCCTGCTCGCGCTGCTGGTCTTCGTCGGCGAGGGGGTGCGCGACGCCTTCGACCCGCGGCGGACCTTCCGCGCTGCGCCGCCGCCGCCGGAGCCCGGCGCCGTCGCGGAGGCCGCGTGAGTCTCCTCGAGGTGCAGGACCTCGCGGTGCGCTTCGAGGGTGGCGGCAAGCCGGTCGACGCCGTACGCGGCGTCTCGTTCACGGTCGAGCGCGGAGAGACGGTGGCGCTCGTCGGCGAGAGCGGCTCGGGGAAGTCGGTGACGGCGCTCTCCGTGCTCCAGCTCCTGCCCCCGGCCGCGCGCCATCCGGCGGGCCGGATCCGCCTCGACGGCCGCGAGATGATCGGGGCGCCCGAGCCCGTGCTGCGCGAGCTGCGCGGCAACCGCGCCGCCATGATCTTCCAGGAGCCGATGACCTCGCTGAATCCGCTCCACCGGGTAGGGCGCCAGATCGGCGAGATCGTGACCCTGCACCGGAAGGCCTCCGACACCGAGGTGCGGGTACGCGCGGTCGAGCTGCTGTGCCAGGTGGGTCTCGACGAGCCCGAGCGCCGGCTCGAGGCCTACCCGCACGAGCTCTCCGGCGGCCAGCGCCAGCGCGTGATGATCGCGATGGCGCTCGCGAACGAGCCGGACCTGCTGATCGCCGACGAGCCCACCACCGCGCTCGACGTCACGATCCAGGCCCAGATCCTGGCGCTCCTGCGCGAGCTGCGCGCGAGGACGGGGATGGCGCTGCTCCTCATCACGCACGATCTCGCGATCGTGCGCCGGATGGCGGATCGCGTGTGCGTGATGCAGGGCGGCCGGATCGTCGAGCAGGGCCACGCCGAGCGCGTCTTCACGGCTCCCGAGCACCCCTACACGCGACACCTGCTGGCGTCCGAGCCGCGGGGCGCTCCGGCCCCCGTGGCGCCCGATGCGCCGACGGTGCTCGAGGCGCGGGACCTGCGGGTCTGGTTCCCGATCCGGCGCGGAGTCCTGCGCCGGGTGACCGGCCACGTGAAGGCGGTGGACGGCGTCTCGCTCGCGGTCCGGGCGGGCGAGACGGTGGGCATCGTCGGCGAGAGCGGCAGCGGCAAGACGACGCTCGCCTTCGGGCTCCTGCGCCTCGAGCGCAGCGAGGGCTCGATCCGCTTCCACGGCCGTGAGCTCCAGGGCCTGCCCTGGGCCGCGACGCGGCCGCTGCGCCGCGCGATGCAGATCGTGTTCCAGGATCCCTTCGCCAGCCTCTCGCCGCGCCTGCCGGTCGGGCGCATCGTCGGCGAGGGGCTCGAGATCCACGGCATGGGCTCCCCGGCCGAGCGCGAGCGGCGCGTGATCGAGGTGCTCGAAGAGGTCGGCCTCGACCCCGCGAGCCGCCATCGCTACCCGCACGAGTTCTCGGGCGGCCAGCGCCAGCGCATCTCGATCGCGCGCGCGCTGGTGCTGCGACCCGAGCTGGTCGTCCTCGACGAGCCCACCTCGGCGCTCGACGTGTCGGTGCAGGCGCAGATCGTCGAGCTGCTCCGCGAGCTCCAGCGCCGCCACCGGCTCGCCTACCTCTTCATCAGCCACGATCTGCGCGTCGTGCGCGCGATGAGCCACCAGATCCTCGTCCTGCGCGGCGGCCGCGTGGTCGAGCAGGGTGCGGCGGAGGTGCTCTTCGCGGCTCCCCGCGAGCCCTACACCCGGGCGCTCCTGGCGGCGGCGATCGACCTCGAGGCGGCGCCGGCGGGGGCGGTGGCGACCTGAGGCCTTCGGGTGCACGATCGAAGGGGGAGGACCGATGACCCGAACCATCCTGCGCGCCCTGGGTCTCCTGCTCTCGTTGCTCGTGCTCGCGGCGGTCGTCCTGACCCTGCGCGCGCTGCGCCTGCCCTCGCGCCAGGTCTCGGTGCCGCCGGCACCCGCGCGCGCGGTCGACGCCGAGCGGGTGGCCGCGCACCTGGCCGAGGCGATCCGGATCCCGACGGTCATCACCTCACCCGACCCCGCAGAGCTCGAGGCCGAGCCCTTCCGCGCCTTCTCGGCCTGGCTTGCGGCGACCTACCCGCGCCTGCACGGGGCACTCGCGCTCGAGCGCGTCTCCGGCCACTCGCTCCTCTACACCTGGCAGGGGAGCGACCCCGCGCTCGCGCCGCTGCTCCTGCTCGCGCACCAGGACGTCGTGCCCGCTGGCAATCCCGAGCGCTGGACGCATCCGCCCTTCTCGGGCGCGATCGCCGAAGGCCAGGTGTGGGGGCGCGGCGCGATCGACGACAAGGGGGCGCTCGTCACGATCTGCGAGGCGGTCGAGGCGCTGCTCGCCGAGGGCTACGAGCCGCGCCGCACCGTGATCCTGGCGTTCGGCCACGACGAGGAGGTGGGCGGGCCGAGCGGCGCGGTGAAGATGGCCGAGCGCCTCGCCGCGCGCGGCGTGCGCCCGGCGCTCGTCCTCGACGAGGGCTACGTGCTGCTCGAGCCCGGTACGGTGCCGGGCTTCGACGGCCCGGTGGCTCCGATCGGTGTCGCCGAGAAGGGCTATGCGACGCTCGCGGTGGTGGCGCGTGCGGCCGGCGGCCACTCCTCGACGCCGCCGCGGCGGACGGCGACCGGCGCGCTGGCGCGTGCGATCACGCAGCTCGAGGAGCACCCGTTCCCGATCTCGGTGGGCGGCGTCACGGGCTCGTTCTTCGCGTGGCTCGCCCCCGAGCTGCCGCTCCCCGGCCGGGTCGCGCTCGCGAACGCCGACCTGCTGGCGCCGCTCCTGTCGGAGGCCGTCCGCCGCGAGCCCGGCGTGAACGCGCTCCTGCGCACGACCACCGCGGTCACGATGCTCTCCGGCTCGCCGAAGGAGAACGTCCTGCCGGTCGAGGCGCGCGCGCTCGTGAACTTCCGCATCCTGCCCGGCGAGACGGGTGAGAGCGTGCTCGCACGCGTCCGCGAGACGGTCGCGGCGCCCGACGTCGAAGCGCGCTTCGAGGGCGAGCACCGCGATCCGAGCCCGGTGTCCCCGAGCGACGGTCCTGCTTTCACGCTGCTCCAGCGCACGATCGGGGAGCTCTTCCCCGGCGCCGTCGTGGCGCCCGCGCTGGTCGTGGGCGGGACCGACGCGAGGAGCTACCACGTCGTCGCCGACGCCGTCTACCGCTTCGGCCCCTTCCGCTTCGGCCCCGCCGACATCAAGCTCCCCCACGGCATCGACGAACGGATCGCCATCGACAACCTCGGCACCGCCGTCCGCTTCTACGCCCGCCTGATCGAGAACGCCAGCCTCTGAGGGGGACAGACCCGGCGATCCGGCGATTCTCTGGACGCTTCCGCCCTCGGCTCGGCTCCTCGTAGAATCGCCGGATCGCCGGGTCTGTCCCCCTCAGGCGAGCCAGAGGAGGCCGATGCCGCAGGCGAGGCCGGCGAGGAAGGCGAGGGAGCGGAGGACGTCGAGGTTCGCGAGGTAGGCGATGGGGTGCACGATGCGGGTGGCGAGGAAGCCGAGCGAGAGGTTGGCGGCCGTGGCGCCGCGCGCGGCCTCGGGGTTGGCGAGGTGGAGCACGACCACCGCCGCCGTGAAGAAGCCGAGCGCCTCCCAGGCGTTGGCCTGGGCGGCGTAGGCACGCGCGCCGGCACCCTCGAGCTTCATGGCCTGCAGGCGCGGGTGCTTGTTGTCGATCCCACCGAGCTGACGCATGCGGAAGTAGCCGCCCGAGAAGGAGAGCACGTAGGGCAGCAGGGCGACGATCACGAGGCACCAGAGCGGGGTCGTCACGAACGATCTCCTTCGAGGCGGGTGCGAAGCACGATACACCGTTCAGGCGCAGTCGATCAGCACCTTGAGCGCGCCCGGCCGGGCCGCGTGCTCCAGGGCGAGCGCCCCGTGAGCGAGGGGAATCCGCTCCGACACCAGCGGGTCCACGTCCACGCGGCCGGCCGCGAGCGCCGCGAGAGCGGGCGGGAAGGGGCCGCAACGCGAGCCGACCACGCTGATCTCGTGGATCACGAGCGGCGCCAGGTCGAGCGGCTCGCGGGCGGCGACGGTGCTCTTCAGCACCAGTGTGCCGCGCGGCTCGGTGAGCTCGACCGCGCGCCGGAAGCCCGAGAGGGTCCCGGTGGCCTCGACCACGATCGGAGCCCGCTCGCCGTGGAACTCGGGGCCCGGGAAGGTCTCGATGCCGCGCGCCGCCAGCACCGCGAGCTTCCCGCGATGGCGCCCGATCGCGGTGACGCGTGCGCCGGCGTCGTGCAGCACCTGCGCGATCAGGAGGCCGAGCTTGCCGTCGCCGAGGACCAGCGCGCGCGCGCCGGCCGGCACCTCCACCTGCGCCAGCACCTCGAAGGCCGCCGCCAGCGGCTCGACGAAGACGGCACGCTCGTCGGGGACGCCGTCGGGCACGCGGTGCAGGTTCTCGACCGGCACCCGCACGGCCTCGGCGAAGGCGCCGTCGGCCTCGTGGATACCCATGACGCGGCGCTGCGGGCAGTGGCGGCGCAGGCCCCTCGCGCAGGTGGGGCAGCGCCCGCACGCGAAGTTGATCTCGCCGACCACGCGCTGGTCGCGCCACTCGGCGGGCCCGTCGAGGACGCGGCCCACGAACTCGTGGCCCAGCACGCCGCGAAAGGCCATGTAGCCGCGCACCAGCTCGAGGTCGGTGCGGCAGACGCCGGCGAGCGACACCCGCACCAGCGCCTCGTCGGGGGAGGGCTTGGGGTCGGGCCGCTCGACCAACGCGGCGCGCTGGCCGTCGAACGCGAGCGCGCGCATGCCTTCCCTCCCCCTAGCCCGGCCAGCCGGCTCCCGGCACCTCCACCTCGATCGCCTCGATCCGACCCTGGCGGTCACCGGTCTCGGCGGGATCGTGCGCCCGGGCCGTGCAGACGAAGAGGGTGCGTCGCTCCGGTCCGCCCAGCATGCACGCGATCGCGGAGCGGTCGACGGCGATGCGCTCCGCCACGGCCCCGCCCTCGCGCACGCGCAGGACCTCGTTGCTCACCGGCGACGCCACCCAGATCGCGCCCTCCGCGTCGAGGCAGATCCCGTCGGGCACGGCCTTCTCGAGCGGTGCCCACACGCGCCGGTTCGAGAGCCGCCCGTCGCCGGCGACGTCGAAGGCCGTGAGCCGCGCGCCGAAGCTCTCGCCGACGATCAGGGTGCGGCCGTCGGGCGTGATCACGGTGCCGTTCGGGAACTGCAGGTCCGAGGCGGCGATCTCGGCGTGCCCGCCGGGATGCACGAGGACCAGGTTCGCGGGAGCGGGCTTCGCTCCACCGTGCAGGTCGAAGCCGAAGTTCCCGACGTAGGCGCGGCCGCCCCCGTCGACGACCATGTCGTTGCAGTGGAAGCTCGCGAAGGGCGCGAGATCGGCGACCCGGGCGAGACCGCGAGCCTCGAGCCGCAGCAGGCGGCGGTCCTTCATCGAGACGACCAGCAGCCGGCCCTCGGGATCCCAGCCGAGCCCCGACGGCTGGTTCGGCACCGCGACGATCGTCTCCACGCGACCCGCGAGGTCCACCGCGAGCACGACGCCGGCGTGCATGTCCGAGAGCCACAGCCGGTCTCCGCGCCAGCGCGGGCCTTCCGGGAAGCGCAGGCCGTCGAGCAGGACGCGGGACGCGCGGGGCATCGCGGTAGGATCCCCCCGCTCGCGCCGGCGCGCCAGCACCGCTCGGCCAGGCTTGGGCCGACATCGGGAGGCGACCGTGGACCTCGTGATCTGCCTGCTCTTCGTCGCCTACCTCTTCCCCTTCGCGGTGGCCGCGCGCTACGAGCACGAACGCCTCGGGCGGATCCTGGTCGCCAACCTCGTGTTCGGTGGGACGGCGATCGGCTGGCTCGCCGTGCTGGGCTGGGCGCGCACCCGGCGGTGCGGCCGCCCGAGCCGGTCATGCACGGCCACCTGCGGCGCCCTGCCGCCCCAGGTCACCGCCTGCACGCCCGCGCCCCCGCCCGGCACCACCGGTCCCGTCACCTGGTCCTTCAGCGGCGCGCTCGCTCCGGGCGCCAGCGGCACGGTCACCTACTCGGTCACGATCGTCCCGCCCTGAGGCCGGCGCCCGGGCCTCGCGCCCCGTCAGGACGCGAGCGGGAAGGGCTCGATCGGGGCCTCGCAGCGCGCCTCGCCGGCGTCGACGGCAGCGAGCGCCCGGCCGAGCGTCGCCGGATCGCGCAGCACGCGCTCGATCAGGAGCGCGAGGTCCGCCCGCCGGAGGAAGCCGTGGATCCGGGGGTCGCTGCTGAGGAGGCCCTGCCCGGTCGGCTCGCCGTCGCGGAGTCCACCCGGTCGCAGGATCGTGTAGGGCAGGGCGCTGCCGCGGAGGTGCTCCTCGGCGCGCGTCTTGGCGTCGACCACCGCGCCGAAGGCCGCCCGCGCCCGCTCGGATCGATACGCGGCCATCTCGCCGCAGCCGATCGCGGTCACGAGCACGAATCGTTCCGGGCGCGCGGCGAGCGCCTGGTCGATCACGATCCGGTTGCCGGCCTCGTCGACGGCGCGCGCGCCGCCGCCCCGGCTGCCGAGGGTGGAGACGACCGCCGCCCCGGCGGGCGTGAGCGCGAAGGCACGCCCCACGTCCTCCGCCGCGAGCGCGTCGCCGCGCACGATGCGGACGCCGAGGGCGTCGAGCGCGGCGGCG
>WBZY01000635.1_pt1 | contig 15898 bp, 17 predicted proteins | sample 5204191 | NCBI WGS metagenome assembly WBZY01 (sample SAMN12344363, study PRJNA552823) | activated sludge metagenome | biome: Activated sludge suspended growth; feature: Anammox Sidestream; material: Wastewater; isolation source: activated sludge from anammox sidestream of wastewater treatment...
CACCGCGAAGGCGACCGGGCGCAGCACCGGGTCGGCGAGCGCGGACTTGAGCGCCGCGGCCGGCAGCGGCGTCTCGAGCCGCGCCAGCGCGCGCAGCGCCGAGAAACGCACGAGCGTGTCGTGGTCCGCGCCGAGCGCGAGCCCGCAGAGCGCCCGCACCGCCTCGCCACCGCCGATCGCGCCGAGCGCGGCGGCGGTGGCCGCGCGCACGTTCGGGTCCGGGTCGTCGAGCATGCCCACGAGCTGCGGCACCGCCCGCTCGCTGCCGATCCCGGCCAGCGTGTCGACGACCAGCTTGCGCACGTCGACGTCGGGGCTCCCGGCCGCGCCGAGGAGCGGCTCGATCATGCGCGGGCCGATGCGCACCAGCGCCTCGACCGCGGCATTCCGGCGGCCGGGGTTCTCGTCGTCGGCCAGCGCGGCCAGCAGGTGGCTCGCGAGCGGCCAGTCCTCGGGCGCCTGCACCAGGCATTCGACCGCACTCTTGCGCACGCGCCAGCTCGCGTCGCCGAGCCGGCCGGCCAGGATCGGCAGTGCCTCGGGGGCGGGCAGGAGCGGCAACCGCTCGACGGCGAGTCGCCGGAGCTCCTCGTCGGTGCTGGCGAGATCCTCGAGGATGCTCGCGCGATCCCGGGGGTCCGCGACGTTCACCGCCCGCCCCGCGCCCGGGCCGCCCGGCCGAGCTCCTCCGCCAGGTGGTCGCGCTCGGCGCGCACCTGGGCGTCGATGCGATCGCGGAACAGGGCCCGGCCCTCCTCCAGCTCGTCGCGCATGGCGACCGCGACGTCGCCGCCCGCGCGCGCGGCCGCCGCGAACTTCTCCGGGTTGTAGAGCACGATGTCCGAGACGATGATGCGGGCCAGGCGCTCGGCCTTGGCGCGCTCGGCGGCGAGGGGGTCCGCGGGCTGGACGAGCGGGCGCGGGGCCGGGGCAGGCGCGCTCGCGGAACGCCCACCCGGCGCGCTGCCGCGCGGGGGCGCCTCGCGCGTGACGTCGCGCGCGGGCCCGTCGTCGCGGGGGGGCTCGGGATGCGCCGCGGGCGCGGGCTCCTCGCCAAGGAGGGGCTCGGTCCGGGAGTCGCGCAGGCCGGCGCCGCGGGCCACGTGGCCGTAGGGGGCGGCGGGGCGCAGCGGGCTCGGGGCGGCGTCGGCACGGAGGGGGAGGCCGAAGCGGGTCAGGATCTCGAGCAGCGCGTCGGGAAGGTCGGGGGGCTCGACGTAGACGTCGGCGCCGTAGAGGTCGCTCGGCGCGCGTCGGTAGCGCTCCTCCTTGTGGATCGCGCCGACCAGCACGACGCGCGTCTCGCGCAGGCTCTCGTTGCGCTTCACGATCTCGCAGACCTGGAAGCCGTACATCTTGGGCAGCGCCGCGTCGAGCACGACGGCGCGCGGCAGCGCGCGCTGGATCGCGAGCATGGCCTCGACGCCGTCGCAGGCGACGAGCGTCTCGAGGCCCCATTCCTCGAGCGCTTCGGCGACGCTCTTGGCGGCGTCGGGGTCGGCGTGGGCGACGACGACGAGGCGTTCGCGGTCGTAGCGGGGGCCGGGCTCGGGAGCCGGATCCGACACCGGGCCCTGTCGGTGTGCGAACGGATCGGAGCGGCGGTCTTCGAGGCCCTCGCTGCGAGGGACCTGCCGGGCCTCGGCGGCGTCCCGGCGGGCTTCGCTCGCCCGCGCTCCCGAGGCGCTCCGCTCGGCCGGGCCGTGCAGCGCGCTCGCTTCGCGCGCTTGCAGACTGCGCGCTCCGCCACCTTCGCTCGCGGCGCGCCCGCCCGGCGTGCTGCCAGGCGGACGCGCTTCGTGCGGGGCTTCACCAGACGCGCCTCGTTCGGACGCGGCCGGAGCGGGTGCGTGTGCGGGTGCCGGTGCGGGGGCGCGGACCCGGAAGACGGCGTTGCAGGAGCTGCAGCGGAGGCGGGCGCCGTCGGGGCCGAGCTGCTCGGGCTGCACGCGGTAGCGCGTGTGGCACTTCGGACACGCCGCGATCATCGCCGACTCCTCTCGCGTCCGCGCCCGGGCGAGCCCGATCCGCGGCCTGGCTGCCGATCCCCTGCTCTCATCGGCCGCTCCGGCCGGGGACTGAGCGCCGCCCGCGCCGCCGGGGCCCGCTTCCCGCGCCCCTGCGCCGACTGCTGCCGATCGAGGGGAGCCGGCCCCGCCCCACGCTAGGGCTCCGCAGGCTCCGCCCGCTCGGGACCCGGCGGCTCGCGGCCCCCGAGGGCCGAGCGGTACACGCTCTCGAGCAGATGCTCGAGCGAAAGCACCAGCGTCGGAAGCCCGTCGGCGCGCCGGACCACCGCCCGTACCGTCTCGTAGCCGGCCTGGGAGACGAGCGGCGGGGGCTCGCCCACGTCGCCGGCCGCCACCGCCACCACGTCGGCCGCGGCGTCCACCCGCAGCCCGAAGACCAGCCCGTCGAGCTCGAGGATCGCGATCCGCGCCCGCGGTCCCTCCTGGCTCGGGTGGTCGCCGAGCGCGCGGCCCGCGTCGATCACCGGCACGATCGTGCCGCGCAGGTCGATGACCCCCTCGATCAGCCCGGGCGCGCGCGGCAGCGGGGTCACCGTCTGCGCGCGCACGATCTCGCGGATGTGCTGGACGTCGATCCCGTAGGGCTGCCCGTGCACCTCGAAGCACGCCAGCTCGACGGGCGCGTCGTCGGAGGCCGGGCTCACGGGACGGCGCTCCGCTCGACGCGCCGCTCGAGCTCGAGCAGGCGGTCGACGTCGAAGAGCGACACGAAGCGCTCACCGTGGGGCACCAGCGCGACCACCGCCTCGGCCTCGCGCGCCGCGGGTGCGCGCAGCGCCTCGGCCGGGGTGCGCAGCACCTCGCTGACCCGGTCCACCAGCAGGCCCGCGAGCTGCCCGTCCTCGGCGTGGAGCACCACGATCCGCTGCCGGCGGCGGGCCGCGTCGAGCGCCGCGGGCGGCAGGCCGAGCCGCAGGCGCAGGTCGAGCACCTGGACGATCTCGCCGCGCAGGGAGAGCACCCCGCGCACCGCGTCGGGCACGCGCGGCACGGGCGTGATCGGGCGCAGCCGCACGATCTCGCGCACGCGCTCGATGGGCAGCGCGTAGGGGTCGCCGTCGAGCCAGATCACGAGCAGCTCGCGCAGCTCGGCCGGCGCCTCGTCGCCGGCACGGCCGGCGATCCGGCGGGCGGCGCGCCGGGCCACGTCGTCCCAGCGCTCGACGAAGGCCGCCTCCTCCACGGGCCCGGTGGCCTCCGCGCGCGTCACGCGGCCTCCCGGCGGCGCCCGGCGTCCTCGACGAGGGCGGCCACGTCGACGACCAGCACGGTGCCGCGGTCGCCGAGCTCGGTGGCGCCGGCGATGCCGCGCACGCTGCGCACGGGGCCCTGGATCGGCTTGATGACCGCGTCCTGCTGGCCCTCGAGGCGCTCCACGAGCAGGCCCGCCCGCACGTCGCCGAGGCCCACGACCACCACCGCCTGGCGGGCGCCCGGGGCCGGGGCGGGCAGCCCGAACTCCGCGTGCAACCGCCGCAGCGGGAGCGGCTCGCCGCGCAGGTTCAGGAGCTCGCGGCCCTCGCTGCGCAGGATCTCGACGTCGTCGACCAGCAGCGACTCGAGGACCGAGGTGAGCGGGATCGCGAAGCGCTGCTCGCCGACGCCCACGACCAGCGCCTGGATGATCGCGAGCGTGATCGGCAACGTCAGCGAGATGGTGGTCCCGTGCCCGCGCCGCGACTCGACGTGGACCAGCCCGCCAAGGCTCGTCACGTTCTCGCGCACCACGTCCATCCCGACGCCTCGCCCGCTGGTCTCGGTGACGGCGTCGCGGGTCGAGAAGCCGGGCAGGAAGATCAGGTCGAGCGTCTCCTTGGCGCTGAGCGCCGCGTCGGCGTCGACGAGCCCGCGCGCGACGGCCCGCGCGCGCACGGCCTCGAGGTCGACGCCGCGCCCGTCGTCCGAGACCTGGATCACGACGTGGCTGCCGCGCTGGTGCGCCTCGATGCGGATCGTGCCCTCCGCCGGCTTGCCCGCCGCCGCCCGCTCCGCGGCCGGCTCGATCGCGTGGTCGAAGGCGTTGCGCACCACGTGCATGAGCGGGTCGGCCAGCTCCTCGACGATCAGCTTGTCGAGCTCGGTGTCGCCGCCGCGGATCTCGAGCCGCACGTCCTTGCCGCAGTCGCGGCGCAGGCGCCGCACCACCCGGGAGAGCTTCTCGAACACCTGGCGCAGCGGCACCATGCGCACCTCGAGCACGCCGGCCTGGAGCTCCTGGAGCTTGCGGTCGAGCGCCTTGTGGACCTTCGCGAGCTCGCGGCCGAGGCGCGCCGCGCGCGGCTCGAGCAGCAGCTGGTCGATCAGCGCGCCGATCGCGCCGCGCTGGATCACGAGCTCGCCGACCAGGTTCATCAGCTCGTCGAGCTTGCGGATGTCGACGCGGACGGTCTCGCTGATCGACTTCAGGGACTCGAGGTCGTCGGCGGGGCGGTGGGGGTCGTGGTCCTCTGTCTCCGCGGATGCATCCGAAGGACGGCCTTCGAGGCCGTCCTTCGGATGAACTTGCCAAGCCTCGGGGACGTCCTGATGGGCTTCGCTCGCCTGCGGCTCGCTGCGCGCTCCGCCGCCTTCGGCGGCTGCGCGTGCAGGGCGCCTCCCCTGCGCGCTGCTCTGTGTCGTTGCTGGAGCGGACGCAGTTCCAGCGTTGCCGGGATGGAGGTTGCGGACGGTGGCGTGCGGGAGGTCGAGGCGGCGCTCGAAGCTCGCGAGGTCGTGGTCGCTCGCGACGAGCAGGGAGAAGCGGATCTGGGCCTCGGGCTGGTCGCCCGGGGCGGGCAGCGTGGAGAGGACCTCGCCCTGGGCGCGGGCGGCCTCGCTGAGCGTGGCGAGCCCCTCCTCGAAGGCGAGCAGCTCGAAGCCGGCCTCGACCAGGTGGATCGCGCGGCCGCGGCGCAGGCTCTCGCGCAGGCGGTGCTCCTCGTACTCGGTGAGCGAACGCAGGAGGGCCGGGTCGAGCCACGGGAGATCCGGCCCGGCGGCCTCGGGGCTCGCCGCGCGCGCGGCCTCGATGCGCGCGAGGAGCCCCGCGAGCTCGGCGCCGCCCTCGGGCCGGGCGGCGCCGCGCCCGGCCGCCTCGACCTCGACCGTGAGCACCGCGACCGCCTCGTCGAGCAGGTCGAGCGCCGGGGCGCCCGGGCCGAGGCGACCCATGCGCAGGTCGTCGAGCACGTCCTCGAGGCGGTGGGCGAGCCCGCCGATGCCCTCGAAGCCGAACATGCCCGCGACGCCCTTCAGCGTATGGGCGGAGCGGAACAGGCGGTTCACCAGCTCGGGCTCGAGCTCGCCGCCGCCGGCGCGCTGGTCGCCGAGGTCGGCGAGGTCCGCGCGCATCCGCTCGAGGAGGTCCTCGACCTCCGACACGAACTCGCGCGCCACCTTGCTGCGCGCGGGCGATCGCGTGCGGCGCGCCGCCATCGGGAGCTACTCCTCCCGCGCCTTCGCCAGCAGCTCCCGTGCGGTGCGGCGCAGCGCGTCCAGCTCGAACGGCTTCACCAGGTAGGCGTCGGCGCCGAGCTCGAGGCCGCGCAGGCGATCGCGCTCGGAGCCCTCCGTCGAGATGATCAGCAGCGGGATGGCCCGGTAGGCCGCGTTGCGCCGCACGAAGGACACCAGCTCGAGGCCGTTGATGTCGGGCATGTTGATGTCGGTGACGATCAGGTCGTAGTGGTCGCGGGGCAGCGCACGCAGCGCCTCGAAGCCGCTCGCCGCCTCGGTGACCCGGATCGGCCCGCCGAGCTCCTCGAGCGCGGAGACGACCAGCGAGCGCATGGTCGGCGAGTCTTCCACGATCAGGATGTGCTGCACGCGTCGCACCCCGCCCGCGCCGGGGCGCCCTGCGTCCCGGCCGCCCCGCTCATCGGCCCGGCGGGGGAGGCCCTTTAGAAGGGGTCGGGATCGGCCGTGGCGCGCTCGCCCTCGGCCTGCTCGAGCGCGCGCTCGAGCACGGCCCGCTCGAGCGCGAGGCCGGCCTCGTGGAGCACCACCTCGAGCGCGCTCGTGTCGCCGAGCGGCCGGCGCGACGCGAGGTTGTCGGCGTAGAGCACCGCGGCGATGCGCTCGCCGCTCTCGATCGGCGCGACGTAGGCCTCGGCGGGCGCGGCCCGCCCGAGCCGGCTCGCGAGGTCGCGGTCGCCGTCGTCGCCCGGCGCCGCGCGCAGCGCGGCCCGCGCCTCGAGCACCTTGCGGAACCAGGCCGGCTCGTCGGCCGGGAAGTGGATGCGGCGCAGGTCCACGTCGTCGGGGCCGCCGGCGCGGGGCAGGCCCACCTGGGCCACGCCGAAGGCCTCCCCGTCGCGCACCGCGAAGATCGCCACGCGCTCGAAGCTGCGCGCCGCGTACTCGAGGAGGAGCCGCAGGACGTCGCCGCGCGAGGAGGGATCGCGCAGCCGCGCGCTCACCTCGCGCAGGCTGCGCAGCGCGTCGGCGGGCTCCTCGTGCGGGGCTCCGCCCGGCCCGGTCAGGCCCGAGCGGTCGGCGGGCGCGCGCGGCGCGGCCTTCCCGTGCGCGCGCTCGAGCGCCCCGCGCAGCTCGGCGGCCAGCGTCTCGCGGCGCTCGCGGGCGCGCTCGTCGGAGAGGGTGGTCAGGTCCGGGCGCACCGCCTGCGCATCCGGGACCGCCCGCTCGTTGGCCGGCGCGACGGCGGCGTCCGGTGCGGCGAGCAGCACGAGCGGCAGGTTCGGGACCTGCGCGCGCAGGCGCGCGGCGATCTCGGACCAGTCGCGTGCGCCCGACACCGGATCGGCCGGCGTGCCGCTGGTCAGCAGCACGAGCGGCAGCTCGCCGCGCGCGACGTACTGGCGGATCCGTGCGATCGCCTGCTCGGAGCGCTGGAAGATGTGCGCGCGCACCGGCAGCGGCGCGAGCGCCCGCTTCACCCACTCGAGGACCACGAGCTCGCGATCCACGACGACGACCGGCACGGGTCCGGCCCCGAAGGCGGGCGCGCGACGCCCGCTCCCCGGCGCTGCGGCCGCGAGGCCCGCGCTGAGGGTCGGCTCGTCGTCGGCAGCCCCGCCGTTCCGGGGCAGCAGCGCGGGCAGCTCGTCCTGGCCCACCTCGCCGTCGAGCAGCTCGAGCACGGTGATCTGGAGCTCGGCCGGACCCTCGAGGCCCGCCCCGTCGAAGCGCGCGGGCTCGGCGGGAGGCTCCTCGGCCTCGTCGAGCAGCTCGCCCTCGATCGGCGCCACCACGGCCGGCGGCCGCGCGGCAGGCCAAGGAGCGGCCGCGGCGACCGCGAGCGGCGCCCCGTCCTCGTCGCTGCCCGCGGGCACGGCCTCGGTCTCGAGCTCGTCGTCGGAGGTCAGGACGAGCTCGGGGGCGCCGTCGTCGTCCCCGCCCGCCAGATCGGCGAACGAGGTCTCGTCGTCCGCGCCGGCCTCGGGGACGCCGCCCTCCCCGCCTCCGCTCTCGTCGCGCACCCGGGTGCCTTCGAGGGCCAGGAACTGGGCGTTGATCCCGGTGCGGAGCAGGAGCTCCTCGGCGATGTCGACCCCGCGCGGCTCCTCGCGGATCTCGAAGCTGAAGTCGCCCGAGAGCCAGCCGAACATGCGCAGCACCGTCTCCTCGACGTGCCGGCCCCGCAGCTCGTCGAGCGCGCGCGGGTCGAGCGAGGAGCGCGCGCACAGGAGCGCCTCGAGCGCCACCCCTTCCACGCGCGCGGCCTGCTCGAGGGCCTGGAGCTCCTTCGCGGGCAGGACGCCGGCCGCCGCCACCAGGTCGTGCAGGCCCCGGGGCCCGTCCTTCAGGAAGGCGCCCCGGATCAGGCCGCGGCTGAACACGACGTGGCCCTCGCCGTGCCGGGACCGGATCCACAGCACGCCGGACTTCCCCGACAGGCTGACGATCTGCAGGATCTCGCCGAGCCCGAGATCCTCCAGGCTTCCGACCAGGCTCATCCGGCTCCACCCCTGGCAACGACACGCGACGAGGACAGGGAGCCCCCCACGCCCGCGTGCGGGGATCCGCTGGCGTTTTCGGGTACTCGCGCCGGCAACTTGAAAGCCGCCCTCCCTTGCGCCGCGCCGCAGGCGCCGCGCGGCGCGCCGGAGGCGACCGGTGCCGAGCCGGGCAGGCGAAGTCGGACGGGGCAGAGCGAAGCCGAGCGGGCCCGCAGCTCAGGCCAATGGGGCCTCGGCCCGTCCCGGCCGGGCGCTGCGCAGGCCGGGGGCGCCGGCGGCGCCGGCCGCCGCCGCGGGCGGGCGGACGAGCTTGATCGAGGTCGTGCCGCGGGGCAGCGAGGCGGCGCCCTGCTCGAAGGCGGCGCGCCAGCGCGCGGCCTGCCCGGCCGGGGTTGCGATCCGCAGGAGCACCCGCGTCGAGCGGGGGTCGAGCGCGTCGCACGCCCCCGCCAGGAGCCCCGCCGCGATCCGCTCCGGCGCCTCGACGCCCTGGGGCGGCGGCAGGTCGATCGCGGCGACGCCGGCCCCGAGCCCGACGATCCGCTCGAGCGCGGCGCGCGCCGCCTCGCGGTGCGCCTCGGGCCCGAAGCGCGCCTGCGAGCCGAGCCCGATGAGCAGGAGGCGCGGCGCCTGGAGCCGCGCCTGGGTCAGCACCAGGGCCGCCTCGCCGGGCTCGCCCGACAGCCGCGCCGCCCCGACGAGGCCGCTCACCCACCCGCACAGCCGCCAGTCGGCGTGGCCCGCGCCGCCGCGCAGCGGCCGCTGGTCGCGGAAGAAGCCGGCCACCGCCACCTCGGCGGCGAGCCGCGAGAGCGGCTCCGCCTCGACCTCGATGCCGAGCGTCGACTTCACGAGCCCCCCTCCGCCCCCGGCGCCTGCGCCGCCAGCGTCCGCCCGATCGCGTCGAGCACGCCGTTCGCGAAGGCGGACGAGCGGTCGCTGCCGAAGCGGCGCGCGAGCTCGATCGCCTCGTCGATCGCCACCGAGGCCGGCGTCCCGCCCCAGGCCATCTCGTAGATCGCGAGCCGCAGCAGGTTGCGATCGACGGCCGCCATGCGCTCGACGCGCCAGTGCGTCGCGTGGGCCGCCAGGAGCGCGTCGATCTCCGCGCGGTGCCGCGCCACCCCGGTCACCAGCTCCTTCGCGTACGCGCGCGCGCCTTCGCGCAGCTCGAAGTGGTCGCCGATCGCCTCGAAGGCGGCGTCGACCCGCTCGGGCGAAGGCCCGCCCTCGCCCCGGCCCGAGAGATCCGCGGCGTAGAGCACCTGGAGCGCCGCCTGGCGCGAGCTGCGCCGCGCGCTGCTCACGGGGGCCGCCCGCGGCTGCGCGGCCCCCCGCGCGGCGCCGGGCTGCGCGGGCGCCGCGGCCGCTCCCCGCTCTCCGGCGGGCGCCGCAGCGCCTTGGCGAGGTGCGCCATCTCGATCGCCGCGAGCGCCGCCTCGACGCCCTTGTTGCCGTGCTCGCCGCCCGCGCGCGCGAGCGCCTGGTCCACGTCGTCGCAGGTGAGCACGCCGAAGGCCACCGGCACGCCGGTGTCGCGCACGACCTCGCGCACGCCGTCGGTGACGGCGCTGCACACGTAGTCGAAGTGCGGGGTCCCGCCGCGGATCACGACGCCGCCAGCGTGCGCGCGGCCTGCGGGATCTCGAAGGCGCCCGGCACCCAGGCCACGTGCAGCGCGTCGGCTTCGGCGCCGCGCGCCACGAGCTCGCCCGCGGCGCCCTCGAGGAGCCGCGCGCAGAGCAGGTGGTTGAAGCGCGACACCACGATCGCGAAGCGCAGGCCCGCGGCGTCGCGGCGGCTCTCATAGAGCTTCATCGCGCGGCTCCCGGCCCGAGGCACGCCTCGACGAGCAGATCGGGGCCGAGCCTGCGCACGCGGGCGTCCCCGAGGCGGGGCGCCGCGGCGAGCCGCGCGACGCCGAGGGGGCCGAGCGCCGGGCGCCCCTCGGCCCCGAGCAGGCAGGGCGCCAGCAGCCAGGCGAGCTCGTCGGCGAGCCCGGCGCGCAGGAGCGCGGCGGCGAGCACGCCCCCGCCCTCGACGAGCAGCGTGCCGACCCCCTCGGCGCCGAGCCGCGCGAGGGCCGCGCGCAGCGAGGGCCGCCCGGCCCGGCCCGGGCGCAGCGCGAGCACGCGTGCGCCGCAGGCCTCGAGCGCGCGGCGCCGGCGCGCGGGGGCGGCGGCGCTGCACAGCACCCAGGTGCGCTCGGCGTGCTCGCGGAACAGGCGCGCGCGCGGCGGCACGCGCAGGCGGGAATCCACGAGCACCCGCAGCGGCCGGCGCACGACCCGGCCGGCGCGGCGGGCGGCGAGCTCGGGGTCGTCGGCGAGCGCGGTCGCCGAGCCGACCAGGATCGCGTCGCTGCGCGCGCGCACGCGCTGCACCCAGGCGCGGGCCGCGGGCCCCGTGATCCAGCGCGACTCGCCGAGGGCGGTGGCGATCCGCCCGTCGAGCGAGGCCGCGAGCTTGAGCGTCACCCAGGGCCGACCGCGCTCCACGACCGACAGGAAGCCCCGGTGCTGCTCGCGGCAGGCGGCCTCGAGCACGCCCTCGCGCACGGCCACGCCCGCGCGCCGCAGCGCCCGCACGCCGCCGCCCGCCCCGTGGCGCACGGGATCGCGATGCCCGAGGTACACGCGCGCGATGCCCGCCCGCACGAGCGCCTCCGTGCACGGCCCCGTGCGCCCCTGGTGCGCGCAGGGCTCGAGGGTCACGGCCAGCGAGGCGCCGCGCAGCGCGGCAGCTCCGTGCCGGCGCGCCGCCTGGGCGAGCGCCACGATCTCCGCGTGCGGCCCGCCGGGCGGGCGGGTGGCGCCGCGCCCGAGCACGCGCCCGCCCCGGAACACCACCGCTCCCACGGCCGGGTTCGGGAAGGTGCGGCCGAGGGCCCGCCGCGCCTGCCCGAGCGCGAGCCGCATCGCCTGCTCCGGCGTCAAGACGGGCGCCGCGGCGCCTCGGGTGCAGCGCCGCCCTCCGCGACGGCGAGCCCGGAGCCGGCCGCGCTCCCGTAGCGGCGCGCGCGCGCCGCGGCGAAGAAATCCACGTAGTCCCCGGCGCTCTCGAAGCCGCGGAACACCGACGCGAAGCGGGCCGCGGACATCAGGTCCACCGCGCACAGCTCCTCGAGGGTCCACTCGCCCACGAGCTCGCTCGCCACCTCCGCCCGGCCGGTCTCCTGGAGCCGCTTCTCGATGCGGTCGGCGAGGCGCTCGAGCGCGTCGATCGAGACGGGGCGCTTCGCGCACGCCTTCTCGACGCTCGCCAGGAGCTTGCGGCGGTCGAAGTCCTCGCGCCGCTCGTCGCGCTTCACGAGCTTCGGGAGCACGTCTTCGACGCGCTCGCGGGTCGTGAAGCGGCGCCCGCACTCGAGGCACTCGCGCCGGCGGCGGATCTCCGCCTCGTCGCGGCCGAGGCGCGAGTCCACCACGCGGTTCGCATCGTCTCCGCAGTACGGGCAGCGCATGGGTCAGTCGGTGTCGCTCCAGCGCGTGGGGTAGAGCGGGAAGCGCCGGCAGAAGGCCTCGACCTCGTGGCGCACGGAGGCGAGCCGCGCGGCGTCGTCGGGCCGCTCGAGCACGCGCCCGAGGAGCTCGGCGATCTGCGCCATCTCCGCTTCCTTCATGCCGCGCGTCGTGACCGCCGGCGTCCCGATCCGCACGCCGGAGGTCACCGCCGGCTTGCGGGGGTCGTAGGGCACCATGTTCTTGTTGGCGGTGATGCCGGCGCGGTCGAGGGCCTCCTGGGCCTGCTTGCCGGTGACCTCGCGGCCGACCAGCGAGAGCAGGAAGAGGTGCACGTCGGTGCCGCCCGCCACGACCCGGAAGCCGCGCGCGGCGACGCCCTCCGCGAGCGCGCGGGCGTTCGCGGCGATCTGCTGCTGGTAGCGGCGGAACTCGGGCCGCGCCGCCTCGCGCAGGGCCACCGCCTTGGCGGCGATCACGTGCATCAGCGGCCCGCCCTGCCCGCCCGGGAAGACCGCCGAGTCGATCTTCCGGGCCCACGCCCCGTCGCAGAGGATCAGGCCGCCGCGCGGCCCGCGCAGGGTCTTGTGCGTGGTGGTGGTGACGATCTGGGCCTTGCCGATCGGCGAGGGATGGACCCCGGCCGCCACCAGGCCGGCGATGTGCGCGATGTCGGCGAAGAGGACTGCGCCCACCTCGTCGGCGATCGCGCGGAAGGCGTCGAAGTCGAGGACGCGCGAGTAGGCGGTGGTCCCGCACTGGATCAGCTTCGGGCGGTGCTCGAGCGCGAGCCGGCGCACCTCCTCCAGGTCGATGCGCTCGTCGTCGCGGCGCACGCCGTAGGGCACGATCCGGTAGAGCTTGCCCGAGAAGTTCACCGGCGAGCCGTGGGTCAGGTGGCCGCCGTGGTCGAGGTTCATGGCCAGGATCGTGTCGCCGACCTCGAGCGCGGCGCGGTAGACGGCCTCGTTGGCCTGCGAGCCGGCGTGGGGCTGCACGTTGGCGTGGTCGGCGCCGAACAGCGCCTTCGCCCGCTCGATGGCGAGCGTCTCCACCTCGTCCACCACCTCGCAGCCGCCGTAGTAGCGCCGGCCGGGGTAGCCCTCGGCGTACTTGTTGGTGAGCACCGAGCCGACCGCCTCGAGCACGGCCTCGGAGACGAAGTTCTCGGAGGCGATCAGCTCGAGGCCGAGCGCCTGGCGCCGCGCCTCGCTGCGCAGGAGCTGCGCGATGGCCGGGTCCGTCTCGTCGACCGCGGCGGTGCGACCCAGCTCGCGCTGCCAGGCGCGGCGCGCGTACTGGTCGATCTTCGCGATGCGCGGCGCGTGGCGCCCGCCCTCGAAGCCGGTCGCGAGCCAGGCCTCGACGATCGGCCAGGCGGCGTCGGCGTCGAGGCGGTCGGCCGAGAGCGAGAGCACGTTCGCGTCGTTGTGCAGGCGCGCCATCTCGGCCATCTCCGGGTCGAGCGCGATCGCCGCGCGCACGCGCGGGTAGCGGTTCGCGACGTAGGCGACGCCGTTGGCGGAGCCGCAGGCCACGATCGCGCGCTCCACCTCGCCGCGCGAGACGGCGTCGGCAGCCGGGCCGGCCTCGTCGGGGTAGTCGACCGGGGCGGGCCCGTCGGTGCCGAAGTCCACGACCTCCCAGCCGGCGCGCTCGAGCCGCTCGCGCAACGCGCGCTTGAGCACGAAGCCGCGGTGGTCGGCGGCCAGGGCGATCCGCTTCGACATCGGTCCTCCTCCTCTAGAACGGGCGCCCGAGCAGCAGGCTCGCGCTCACGCCGCCGAATCCGAACGCGTTCGAGAGCACCGCGCGCAGCTCGCACTCGCGCGCCTTCGGCGTCACGTGGTCGAGCGCGCACTCCGGGTCCGGGCGCTCGAGGTTCACGGTCGGCGGGAGGAGCCCCGCCTCGAGCGCCAGCACGCACAGGATCGCCTCGACGGCGCCGGCCGCCCCGAGCAGGTGGCCGGTCACGGACTTGGTCGCCGACACCGGGAGGCGATCGGCGTGCGCGCCGAAGACGCTGCGGATCGCCAGCGTCTCGCTGCGGTCGCCGGCCGGCGTGCTGGTGGCGTGGGCGTTGATCGCGTCCACCTCGTCGGGCGCGAGCCCGGCGTCGGCCAGAGCGCGCTCCATCGCGAGGCGGGCACCGCCCGCGTCCTCGGCGGGGCTCGCCGGGTGGCTCGCGTCGGCGGCCTCGCCGTAGCCGAGCCACTCCGCGCGCACGCGGGCGCCGCGCGCCGCGGCGTGCTCGGCGGCCTCGAGCACCACCACCCCCGCGCCCTCGCCGAGCACGAAGCCGTCGCGGTCGAGGTCGAAGGGGCGGCTCGCCCGCTCCGGCTCCTCGTTGCGGGTCGAGAGCGCGCGCATCGCGCCGAAGGCCGCGATCACGAGCGGGTGGACGGCGGCCTCGGTGCCGCCGGCCACCACCAGCTCGGCGTCGCCGCGCTCGATGAGCCGCGCCGCGGCGCCGAGCGCCTGCGCGCCCGAGGCGCAGGCGCCGACCGGGCAGCCGATCGGGCCGCGCAGCCCGTGCTGCATCGAGACGTAGCCGGCCGGCATGTTCGGGAGCGTCATCGGCACGGTGAAGGGCGAGACGCGCCGGGCGCCGCGCGCGAGCATGGCGTCGTAGCTGTCGAGGAGCGTCACGATCCCGCCGATCGCCGTCCCGATCACGACGCCGCTGCGGTCGCGATCGGGGTTCGTCTCGAGCCCGGCGTCGGCGATCGCCTCCTCGGCGGCGACCAGCACGAGGCGCGCCGAGCGGTCGAGGCGGCGCACCTCCTTCGCGGACAGGCCGCGCGGGGCGAGGTCCGGAGCGCACTCGGCGGCGAAGCGGGCCGGCAGGTCGCTCGTGTCGAAGCGGGTGAGCGGGCGCACCCCGCTCACGCCGGCCGCCGCGGCCGCCCACGTCGAGGCGGCGTCCCGCCCGAGCGGCGACACGCACCCGACTCCCGTCACCACGACGCGGCGGCGCCCGGACCGAACTCGCATGGAACCCTCAGCCAGCGGCGGCGGCGCGCTCCCGCACGTAGGCGATGGCGTCCCCGATCGTCTGGATCTTCTCCGCGTCGTCGTCGGGGATCTCGATGTCGAACTCCTCCTCCATCGCCATCACGAGCTCGACGATGTCGAGGGAGTCGGCGCCGAGGTCGTCGATGAACGACGCCTCCGGCACCACCTCCTCCTTCGAGACGCCGAGCTGCTCCGCGATGATCTCGGCCACGCGCTCTTCGAGACCCATGTCCGCAGCCTCCAGAGTGGATGCCTCCAGGAAGTCGCCTTCGAAGGAGCGACGGCAGGGAGAGAGGGGGAGGAGCCCCGGCGCGCCGCGACGCGCGGAATCTAGCCTGCGCCCCCCGGCTCCGCCGCCGCGGGAAGGCCCGGGAGACACGGCTTCGCGGTCACGAGGCCGCGGCGAAGGCGGCCGCCGCGTCGAGCTCCGCGGCCCCCGTCGCGCTCGCCCGCTCGAGGGCGGGGGCGATGCGGGCGACCAGCGGCGCGAGCACCTTCGAGGGCCCGACCTCGAGCACCCGGCGCACCCCGAGTGCCGCGAGGCGCTCGACCATCTCGGTGAAGCGCACCGGCTCGGTGACCTGGCGGCGCAGGAGCTCGGGCAGGCGCGCACCCGCGGCGTTCGGCTCGGCGGTGACGTTCGCGAGGACGGGCGGCTTCGGGTCCGCGAAGCGCACCCGGGCCAGGTCCCCGGCGAGGCGCTCGGCGGCCGGCGCCATCAGCCGGCAGTGGAAGGGCGCCGAGACCGCAAGGCGCGTGGCGCGCCGGGCGCCGGCCTGCTTCGCCTCCTCGCAGGCGGCGTCGACGGCGGCGGTTGCGCCCGAGATCACGGTCTGGCCGGGCGCGTTGAAGTTGGCGGGCTCCACCCAGGCGCCGCTGCGCTCGCGCGCCCGGGCGCAGGCCGCGGCGACCTGCGCGGCGTCGGCGCCCAGGATCGCCGCCATCGCACCGGCCCCCGCCGGCACCGCCTCCTGCATGTAGGCGCCGCGCGCCCGCACGAGGCGCACGGCGTCGGCGAGCCCGAGCGCGCCGCCCGCCACGAGCGCCGTGTACTCGCCGAGGCTGTGGCCGCCGAGATAGGCGGCCGGGAGCGGGCCGCCCGCGCGCTCCTCGAGCGCGCGCAGCAGCGCGAGGCTGGCGGTCAGGATCGCGGGCTGCTGCACCTCGGTGGCGAGCAGCGCCTCCTCGGGGCCCTCGAAGCAGAGCTTCGCGAGCGGCAGCGCGAGCGCGGCGGCGGCCTCGTCGAAGACCGCCCGTGCGGCCGGCGAGGCGGCGGCCACGTCACGGGCCATCCCGACCCGCTGCGAGCCCTGGCCCGGGAAGAGCAGCGCCAGCAACGGCGCCGCCTACTCCTCTTCGGGGAGCTGGATCCGCTCCGCGCCGCGGTAGTGCCCGCAGGAGCGGCACACCCGGTGCGGCAGGCGCGAGGCGCCGCAGTTCGGGCAGCTCGCGGCCGCGGGCGCCGCCAGCGCGTGGTGCGCGCGCCGCCAGTTCT
>WBZY01001076.1_pt1 | contig 15894 bp, 18 predicted proteins | sample 5204191 | NCBI WGS metagenome assembly WBZY01 (sample SAMN12344363, study PRJNA552823) | activated sludge metagenome | biome: Activated sludge suspended growth; feature: Anammox Sidestream; material: Wastewater; isolation source: activated sludge from anammox sidestream of wastewater treatment...
GAGGCCTTCCCTGGCGACGTGTTCTACCTGCACTCGCGCCTGCTCGAGCGCAGCGCGCGCGTCAACGAGGAGTACGTCGAAATGGCGAGCAAGGGCGCGGTCAAGGGCAAGACCGGTTCGCTCACCGGGCTGCCGATCATCGAGACGCAGGCGGGCGACGTCACCGCGTTCGTGCCGACCAACGTCATCTCGATCACCGACGGCCAGATCTTCCTCGAGACCGACCTCTTCAACGCCGGCATCCGCCCGGCGATGAACGCCGGCATCTCGGTGTCGCGCGTCGGCGGCGCCGCGCAGACCGATATCATCAAGAAGCTCGGCGGCGGCGTGCGCCTCGCGCTCGCGCAGTACCGCGAACTCGCGGCCTTCTCGCAGTTCGCGTCCGACCTCGATGAGGCGACCCGCCGTCAGCTCGAGCGCGGTGAGCGCGTCACCGAGCTGATGAAGCAGAAGCAGTACGCGCCTATGTCGGTCGCCGAGATGGCGCTGTCGATCTACGCCGTCAACAACGGCTACATGGACAAGGTCGAGCGCAGGAAGGTGGTCGACTTCGAGGCGGCGCTGCAGCGTTTCGCGAAAGGCAACTACAAGGAGGCCGTGGATGCGATCAACGCGAAGCCCGAGCTCAAGGCACACGAGGCGACGCTGAAGAAGATCTGCGACGACTTCATGGCCACCGGCGCGTACACCTGAAGAGACGCTGATGGCCGGCACGAAGGAAATCCGCACGAAGATCGCGAGTGTGAAGAGCACTCAGAAGATCACCAAGGCGATGCAGATGGTCGCGACGAGCAAGATGCGCCGCGCCCAGGACCGCATGCGCCTCGCGCGCCCGTACGCGGACAAGATGCGCGCGACGATCGGCCACCTGACCGAGGCGAACCCGGATTACCGCCACCCCTTCATGGTGACGCGCGAGCCGAAGTCGATCGGCATCATCGTGATCTCGACCGACCGCGGCCTCTGCGGCGGGCTGAACGCGAACATCTTCAAGAACACGATCTACCTGCTGCGCGAGTGGCAGGGCAAGGGCGCGGAGGTGAATCTGTGCCTGATCGGCTCGAAGGGGCTCGGCTTCTTCCGTCGGCTCGGCCTGCCGATCCTCGCGAACATCACGCACCTCGGCGACCGGCCACACGTCAAGGATCTGATCGGCACCGTCAAGGTGATGCTCGACGCCTACCGCGAGGGCCGGATCGACCGGCTGTTCCTCGTGAATGCGCACTTCGTCAACACGATGACCCAGAAGCCGGTGGTCGAGCAGCTGCTGCCGGTCGAGGCGGTCAGCTCGGGTGATCTCGCGGAGCACTGGGACTACATCTATGAGCCGAGCGCCGCCGGGATCCTCGACGGCGTGCTGATGCGCTACATCGAGTCGCAGGTGTATCGCGGCGCGGTGGAAAACGTGGCGTCCGAAATGGCCGCGCGCATGGTCGCGATGAAGGCTGCGTCTGACAATGCGGGCAAACTGATCAACGAGCTGCAGCTCATCTACAACAAGGCTCGCCAGGCAGCGATTACGAAAGAGCTTGCCGAGATCGTCGGCGGCGCGGCGGCAGTCTGACAAGGATTATGACTATGGCTACGGGCAAGATTACCCAGATCATCGGCGCGGTCATCGACGTGGAATTTCCCCGCGAGTCGATTCCGCAGGTCTATGAGGCGCTGAAGCTCGAGGATGCGAACCTCACGCTCGAGGTGCAGCAGCAGCTCGGCGACGGCGTGGTGCGCACGATCGCAATGGGCTCCTCCGAGGGCCTCAAGCGTGGTCTCGCGGTCAAGCCGACCGGCGAACCGATCTCGGTGCCAGTGGGCGCGGCGACACTCGGCCGCATCATGGACGTGCTCGGCGCGCCGCAGGACAACCGCGGCCCGGTGAGTGCGAAGGAGCACTGGTCGATCCATCGCCCCGCGCCTGCCTACGACGAGCAGGCGGGCGGCCGGGATCTTCTGGTCACCGGCATCAAGGTCATCGACCTGCTCGTGCCGTTCGCGAAGGGCGGCAAGGTCGGCCTGTTCGGCGGTGCGGGTGTCGGCAAGACCGTCAACATGCTCGAGCTGATCAACAACATCGCCAAGCAGTACAGCGGCCTGTCGGTGTTCGCCGGCGTCGGCGAGCGCACCCGCGAGGGCAACGACTTCTACCACGAGATGGCGGAGTCGGGCGTCATCGACCTCGAGAAGCTCGAGAACTCGAAGGTCGCGATGGTATACGGCCAGATGAACGAGCCACCGGGCAACCGCCTGCGCGTCGCGCTCACCGGCCTCACGATGGCCGAGTACTTCCGTGACGAAGTACGCCCGGACGGCGGCAAGGGCCGCGACGTGCTGTTCTTCGTCGATAACATCTACCGCTACACGCTCGCCGGCACCGAAGTGTCGGCGCTGCTCGGCCGCATGCCGTCGGCGGTCGGTTACCAGCCGACGCTCGCCGAGGAGATGGGCGTGCTGCAGGAACGCATCACCTCGACCAAGACCGGTTCGATCACCTCGATCCAGGCCGTGTACGTGCCCGCGGACGACCTGACCGACCCGTCACCCGCCACGACCTTCGCGCACCTCGACGCGACCGTGGTGCTGTCGCGCCAGATCGCGGCGCTCGGCATCTACCCGGCGGTCGACCCACTCGATTCGACGAGCCGCCAGCTCGATCCGCTGGTGGTCGGCGAGGAGCACTACAACACTGCGCGCGGCGTGCAGGCGGTGCTGCAGCGTTACAAGGAGCTGCAGGACATCATCGCGATCCTCGGCATGGACGAGCTGTCCGAGGAGGACAAGCTCACGGTGTTCCGTGCGCGCAAGATCCAGCGCTTCCTGTCGCAGCCGTTCAACGTCGCGAAGGTGTTCACCGGCCAGGACGGCAAGATCGTCTCGCTGAAGGATACGATCCGCGGCTTCAAGGGCATCCTTTCCGGCGAATTCGACCACCTGCCCGAGCAGGCGTTCTACATGGTCGGTTCGATCGATGAGGCAGTCGAGAAGGCCAAGACCCTGAGCTAAGGGCTACGAGCTAAGGGCTACGGGCAAGAGGAAGAAGCGTGGCTGAGTCGGTCATACATGTCGATGTCGTGAGCGCCGAGGGCGAGATCTTCTCGGGTCCTGCGAAGATGGTGTTCGTGCCCGCGTCGGAAGGCGATATCGGCATCGCGCCCCGTCACGCGCCGTTGCTCACGCTCCTCAAGGCCGGCGAAGTGCGCATCCAGACGCCGGAAGGCGCCGAGCACCTGATCTTCGTGGGTGGCGGCGTTCTCGAGATCCAGCCGAAGAAAGTCACCGTGCTCGCCGATACGGCGCTGCGCGCGAAGGACATCGACGAGGCGGCCGCGCTCGCTGCCAAGCAGCGGGCCGAGGAAGCGCTCAAGGACAAGGTCGACAAGATCTCCCAGGCCGAGGCGCTCGCCGAACTCACGCGCGCCGCGGCACAGCTGAAGCTCATCGAGAAACTGCGCAAGCTGAAGGGCTGACGCCCGGCGCTTCGAACCAGCCGCGCCGCCCCGGGATCACCAGGCGGCTCGACCCTGTCGTCGAGCCCGTCGAGGGCGGCCATGTTCTTGGCCCGGATCCCGGGCCTGTGCCTCGTAGACGTGGTAGTCGAGGATGATGCCGGCCCTTCGCTGTATGGACGTGCTTCGTCCGCAATTCCCCGCGGGCCGCTCCCGACCCGCGGGGATTGCGACCGGGCCGACTACTTTCCCGCGCCCGGCCCGATCGGCTCAGCCTGCGCCCTGGCGGAAGCCTGCCACCTGGCGAACTCCTCCTTCGTCACCGCGCCGTCGCTGTTCTCGTCGGCCGCGGCGAAACCGGCTGCCAGGGACTTGTCGGCGGCCGCTTCGCTCGCGGTGATGCCGCCGTCGGCGTTCCTGTCGAGCGACTCGAACGACTTCGAGGCCATGGTTTCGCCAGCGAGGGCTGTGCCAGCGAACAGCGCAGCGGCCGTCACGATCAGGTGTTTCATCTCGTACCTCCAGTGGTGTTGCAGTGATTTCGGCGTTCACCCTATCTGCCGCGACTTGCGGGCAGAATGTCAGGAGGCTGCGACAGGTCAGCGGCACTGCGGCGCCCGTCCTACAGACGCGACCTCGCACAACGCTGGAAATACCAGCCCCGGATACGAGTCTTGCGTCTGCGACGTCGCCCGCGCACGGGCGCACGGTTGCGGTCTCAGCCGACCCGCCAGCCCGGCACCGTCCTACATTCACACGGCGCTCGGATACAATTGCCCGATGCCCCTCACGATCGTGATTCTCGCCGCGGGACAGGGAAAGCGGATGCGCTCCGACCTGCCGAAAGTCCTGCAACCGCTCGCCGGCCGGCCACTGCTCAGCCATGTGATCGCTACTGCGCAAGAGCTCGAGCCCTCTTCAATTCATGTTGTCTACGGTCACGGCGGCGAGCGGGTGCGCGATGCGCTTTCCGCGACGCCGGTCTCCTGGGTGCTCCAGGCCGAGCAACTCGGCACGGGCCACGCCGTCGCCCAGGCGATGCCGCAGGTGGACGATGGCGATCTCGTCCTCGTGCTCTATGGCGATGTGCCACTCATCCGCGCCGCGACCTTGCGGCAACTCGTCGCGCTTGCCGGCCCGAAGAGCGTCGCGCTGCTCACGGTCGAACTCGATGATCCGGCGGGCTACGGACGCATCGTGCGCAATGCGCGCGGCCAGGTGCAGCGTATCGTCGAGGAGAAGGATGCGCCGGCGCGTGTGCGGCGTATCCGCGAGGGCAACACCGGCGTGATGGTCGCGCCCGCAAAGTTGTTGCGGCGCTGGCTCGCACGGCTGCGGACTGACAATGCCCAGGGCGAGCTCTATCTCACCGACATCATCGCAATGGCGGTGAAGGAGAAGGTCAAGGTCGCGCCGCTCGCCGCAGAAAGTCCGGGCGAGGTGCTCGGAATCAACGACAAGGCACAGCTCGCCGCGGTGGAAGCGATCTACCGCAGGCGCCGCGCGGAAGCACTCCTCACCGCGGGCGTCACGCTCGTGGATCCTGCGCGCATCGACGTGCGGGGCACACTCGCGGTGGGCCGCGACGTGCAGATCGATGTCAACGTGATCTTCGAGGGCACCGTGCGCCTCGGTGACCGCGTGCGCATCGGTCCGAACTGCGTAATCCGCGAGAGCGAGATCGGCGACGACACCGAGGTGTTCCCGAATTGCGTCATTGACCGTGCGACCATCGGGCCGGCGTGCCACATCGGCCCCTTCGCACGCTTTCGCCCCTCATCGAAGCTGGCGCGCGGGGTGCATATCGGCAACTTCGTCGAGGTGAAGAACAGCGTTCTGGGCGAGGGCAGCAAATCCAATCACCTCACCTATCTCGGCGATGCGGTCATCGGTGCGAAGGTCAACGTCGGCGCGGGCACCGTCACCTGCAACTACGATGGCGTGAACAAGTCGCAGACACATATCGACGACGGCGCCTTCATCGGCTCGGGCAGCATGCTGGTCGCGCCCGTGCGTGTCGGCGCGCGAGCGACGATCGGCGCCGGCTCCGTGATCACCCGGGATGCGCCGCCCGAAAAACTGACGCTCGAGCGCGCAAAGCAGGTGACGATCGATGGCTGGCAGAGGCCCACGAAGAAGGCCTGAGCGCCGGCTGCGGGCGGGCCGCTGATGCCGCTGACAGCAGCCGAGTTCGATGCGCTGCGACTCAGCTTCAACGTCGCGGCGCGCAGCGTGCTCTTTTCGCTGCCGTTCGCGACCTTGATTGCCTGGCTCCTCGTGCGTGGGCGCTTTCGCGGGCGCTTCGCGCTCGATGCTTTCGTGCATCTGCCGCTCGTGCTGCCGCCGGTCGTCGTCGGGTATCTCTTGCTGGTGCTTTTCGGGCGACGCGGCCCGATCGGGAGCTGGCTGTACGAAGGTTTCGGCATCCAGCTTGCGTTCACGACGGCTGGTGCGGCACTCGCGACGGCGGTCGTTTCCTTCCCGTTGATGGTACGCGCCATCCGCCTCTCGCTCGAGGCGGTAGACCGGGGCCTCGAGGATGCGGCGCGCACGCTCGGCGCGGGACCCATGGACCGCTTCCTTTCAATCACCTTTCCACTGATGCTGCCCGGCATTCTTGCAGGCGCCGTGACGGCCTTCGCCGCAAGCCTCGGTGAATTCGGTGCGGTGATCACTTTCGTTTCGAACATTCCGGGCGAAACGCGCACGCTGCCGCTCGCGCTCTACACCGCGATCCAGACGCCTGGGGGCGACGCTGCCGCGGCGCGCATCGCTGCGCTGTCACTCGCACTCGGCTTTGCGGGCCTTGCCGTCTCCGAGTGGCTCGCGCGGCGCATGCGCCGCACACTGGGTCAGGCGTGACGGGGCCTGCATGATTCACGTGGATGTCGCGATGCGGCGCGGCGACTTCTCGCTCGACGCGCGATTTACGACGCCGGAGGCCGGCGTCGTCGCGCTCTTCGGTCGCTCGGGCTGCGGCAAGACGACTCTCGTCAATCTGATCAGTGGCCTGCTGCGCCCCGACCGGGGCCGGATCGACATCGGCGGCGAGACCCTGCTCGACACCGCGAGCGGGCGCTGCCTTGCGCCGGAGCAGCGACGGATCGGCTATGTCTTCCAGGACGCACGCCTCTTCCCGCATCTGAGCGTCGCGGCAAATCTCGCCTACGGCCTCAAGCGCAGCCGGGGCCGCGCGCATGTCATCGAATACGACGACGTCGTGTCACTGCTCGCGCTCGCGCCGCTTCTCGCGAGGCGCCCGTATTCGCTCTCGGGTGGCGAGCGTCAACGCGTGGGGCTCGGCAGGGCGCTGCTTGCGCAGCCGCGCCTGCTGCTGCTCGACGAGCCGCTCGCCTCGCTGGATGCGGCGCGGCGCGAGGAGGTACTGCCCTATCTCGAAGCGCTGCGGTTGCGCCTGTCGCTGCCCATGATCTATGTGAGTCATGCGTTCGACGAAGTACTGCGGCTCGCGACGCATCTCGTCGTGCTCGAGGCGGGTCGCATCGTCGCGCAGGGGCCGCTGGGTGAAGCGAGCCTTGATCCGGCGCTGACCGCAATCGTCGGGCCGGCTGCAGTTGGTGCGATACTCGACGCACGGGTGCTCGACGGTGATGCTGCAACCGGGCTGACCCGCGTGCAGGTGGGCCGCAGTGGAACGCTGCGCCTGCGCGCACCAGGTCTCGTCGCCGGCGCGCAGGTGCGCGTGCAGGTGCTGGCGCGCGACGTGATTCTCTCCGATCGCGCGCCCGTGGGCCTGAGCGTGCGCAATGCGTTGCGGGGCCACATTGTCTCGATCGAATCCCAGGGCGATGAAGTCTGCCGCACGCTGCTCGATCTCGACGGTGCGCGGATCGTCGCGCATGTGACCCGCGATGCGGCTACCGCCTTGCAGTTGCGACCTGGCGGCGAGGTGTGGGCGCTCGTGAAATCCGTGTCACTGCGCGGTCACGCATTTCCGCGCAATTAGACGCGATTCCGGCGTCGGAGTTCCGACCGGGCAAAAGCGTGACGCAATCTTCAGCAGCGCGACAGTTTCCCGCAAGATCTGATTCGCTAGTGTGTGGCCGACGAGCTGGTTCGTCGCCACAGTAATCACTGGAGAATGATCATGATCGTGAAGTCCACGTCCCGCAGCAGGCCGAGCGCGCTTGTTGCGGTGTCGGCAACCCTGTTCGCGCTCGGATTTCTTGGTTCGGCCGCCTCTCTCGCCGCGGAGAGCGGAGAACCGCTGAACGTCATCGTCGAAGCAGCTCGCGCCACCACGAAAGTCGTCGGGCGCTCCGACATCGGCGCACCGATCGAGCAGATGTCGCTGCGCGCCCATGTCCGCTACGCCGATCTCGATCTGGCCACGAGCAGCGGCGCCGCGACATTGAAGAGTCGCGTCTCCGATGCAGCAAGGCTCACCTGCCGCGATCTCGACAAGATGTATCCCCTGTCCGATGCGGACCCGCAGTGCGCCCTGCGCACCGCAGATGAGGCGATGCCCCAGGTGAATGCCGCGATTGCGCGGGCAGAAGCGAAGGCCCGGGCGAAGCGATAGCAGTCCTTTGCCGCACACGGCGTAGCCGCCACTGCTCCATGCATTGCGATGGCGCAACATGGCAAGACAGCGAGCCGGCTCACGCCTGTGCGGCGTAGTGCGCTAAGATCGGCATTCTGCCTGCGCGCAGCCGATCGGCACGTGTCGCGCTGGCAGAATCCCGCACGAGGAGATCAATCATGGCTGACACCTGGCTCACCACGCTCATTACCAGCACACCGCAGGAGGGGTTCGAACTCGCCATCACGCTCAGCCGTCGTGGCGTGAAGTACACGCAGCCCGACGTGAGCGTGCTCAAGAGCCTGCGGTCCGAGTATGCAAACTCGGCCGACTCCCTGACCGCCGCCTCGCAAGTCATCGCAATCAATTTCCAGACCATTGCCGCCGCGAATGGCTATTGGCGCAAGTGAGGGGAGCCGCGCCATGTCTGCAAGAATCGATTACCAGAAGGCCGCACCCGGAGCCTTCCAGGCCATGCTTGGTCTCGAGAAGCATGTTCACGGATGCGGGCTCGAAGCGTCCCTGCTCGAGCTCGTCAAGATGCGTGCGTCGCAGATCAACGGTTGTGCCCATTGCCTCGACATGCATTCGAAGGATGCGCGCGCCGCAGGCGAGACCGAGCAGCGCCTCTATCTGCTCAATGCCTGGCGCGAAGCGCCGTTCTACAGTGCCCGGGAGCGGGCGGCTCTTGCGTGGACCGAAGCACTGACGCTGGTTGCGGAGAGTCAGGTTCCCGATGACGTATACGAGGAGGCCCGCCGGCATTTCAGCGAGCAGGAGCTGGTGAACCTGAGTCTCGCCATCGTGGCGATCAACGGCTGGAACCGCCTGGCCATCGGCTTTCGCGCCGAGACCGGCTCGTATCAGCCCCGGTAGGATGCGCTCTCGCAGGCGCGCAATCCTCGCATTCGGCCTTCTGGCCGTGGCCCCGCTCGGCGCGGCGGCAGCACCTGCAGAAGGCGGCAGCGCGATCACGGTTTTTGCGGCCGCATCGATGACCAATGTCCTCGAGGAGCTGGCCGCCGACTTCACGAAGGCGACCGGCACGACCGTCACGCTGTCTTTTGCGGCGAGCTCTGCGCTCGCGCGCCAGATAGAGGCCGGCGCACGTGTCGATGCCTTCGTGTCGGCGGATGAGGAGTGGATGAACTACCTCAATGCGCGCAGGCTGATCGAACCCGCAAGTCGGCGGGATGTCGCAGGCAATGCGCTCGTTCTCATCGCACCCGCGGATAGCAGGGTGGCACTCACGATCAAACCGGGATTTGCGTTGCGCGCTGCGCTTGCAGATGGCCGTCTTGCAGTGGCCGATCCGGATACCGTACCGGCCGGGCGCTACGCGAAGGCGGCGCTCACGCAGCTCGGCGTGTGGGACAGTGTCGCCGCGCGCCTCGCCAACGCCGACAACGTGCGTGCGGCGCTCGCGTTCGTCGCTCGCGGTGAAGCGCCGCTCGGCATCGTCTATGCGACGGACGCACTCGTCGAGAAGCGGGTGAAGGTGGTCGGCGTGTTCCCGCAGTCCACGCATGCGCCAATCAGGTACCCCGCGGCGGTGCCAGTGGGTGGTCGACAGGCAGGCGGGGCATTTCTCGACTTTCTCGTGAGCCCGGCCGGTCAGGCCGTATTCACCCGTTACGGCTTCATCCGGGCAGACGCGCTTTAGAGTCGCGCGAACTGCGCCGTGAAATGCCGCATCAGCTTCGGCTCCTGCACGATGCGGTAGCCGGGAAGCCGCGCCTTCTCTCCCGCGATCTCCCCGAACACTTCCACGAGATAGTCGGCATGACTCTGCGTGTACACGCGCCGCGGTATCGCGAGCCGCACCAGATCGAAGCGCGCGGGCAGCTCACGCCCATCGGGCTGGCGGCCGAACATCACGGTGCCGATCTCGCAGCTGCGCACGCCGCCCACTTCATAGAGCGCCACTGCGAGGGCCTGGCCCGGGTAGGCAAGTGGCGGGATGTGGGCAAGGAAGGCGCGCGCGTCGACGAACACCGCGTGACCGCCGACCGGCTGCACGATCGGCACGCCGAATGACAGCAGCCGCTCGCCGATGTACTCGTTGCAGCGCACGCGATAGCGCAGGTATTCCTCATCGACGACCTCGTCGAGCCCTGCGGCGATCGCGTCGAGGTCGCGGCCCGCGAGGCCACCGTAGGTGGGAAAGCCTTCTGTCAGGATGAGCCGGTTGCGGGCCGCGAGCGCAAGGTCGTCGTCGTTGAGCGCAAGCCAGCCGCCTATGTTCGCAAGGCCGTCCTTCTTCGCGCTCATCGTCATGCCGTCGGCGAGCGAGAAGGTCTCGTGCACGATCTCGCGTACGCTGCGCGCCTGCTGCCCACTCTCCCGCTGCTTCACGAACCAGGCGTTCTCGGCGAAGCGGCATCCGTCGATGATCAGTGGCTTGCCGTGGCGCTGGGCGAGTGCGTGTACCGCGCGCAGGTTCTCGAGCGATACCGGCTGTCCGCCGCCCGCATTGTTGGTGAGCGTGATCATCACGCAGGGCACGTCGGCGGCACGGCGCTCGAGCAAATGAGCGAGCGCGGCAAGATCCATGTTGCCCTTGAAGGGGAAGGCGCTCGTGAAGTCCGCTGCCTCGACGCAGGGCAGGTCGAGCGCTTCTGCGCCTGTCGCCTCGATGTTGCCGCGGGTCGTATCGAAATGGGTGTTTGACGGAATCACGCGCCCGGCACCGCCGAGGATCGAGAACAGGATGGCTTCGGCCGCGCGCCCCTGGTGGGTTGGAATGACATGCCTGAATGGCATCAGGTTCTGCACGGCGGCAAGGAATCTGTAAAACGAAGGCGAGCCGGCATACGACTCGTCGCCGCGCATCACCGCGCTCCATTGCGCAGCGCTCATTGCGCCGGTGCCGGAATCGGTCAGGAGGTCGATCAGCACGTCGTCCGAATGCAGGCCGAACAGGTTGTAGTGCGCCGCTGCGATGAGCCGCTCGCGGTCCGTGCGGGTGGTCATGCGGATCGGCTCGACAACCTTCATGCGGAAGGGTTCGATGATGGTTTTCATGCTGGGCCCCCGTAGGTCGCATAGCCTGCCACAGCAGAGCCGCCGGCATTCAGGCAAAATACGCCACCCTGACCGGAGAGCCATCTTTCCATGTGCGGAATCGTCGGAGCTGTCGCGGAACGCAACATTGTCCCCGTCCTGATCGAGGGCCTGCGGCGGCTCGAGTACCGGGGTTACGACTCCGCGGGCCTCGCCGTGCTCGACGGCGGGCAACGCCTCGAGCGGGTACGCACGGTCGGCAAGGTGAAGGCGCTGGAGGAAGCGCTCGGCAAGCAGCCGCTCGCCGGCAGGCTCGGCATCGCGCATACGCGCTGGGCCACGCACGGCGTGCCGAGCGAGCGCAACGCGCATCCGCACGTGTCGCGCGACGGTCTGGCGATCGTGCACAACGGCATCATCGAGAATCACGAAGAATTGCGCGCCGAGCTCACCCGCGCGGGCTACAGCTTTACCTCCGAGACCGATACCGAGGTGATCGCGCATCGCGTGCACTACCACCTCGCGAAGCTGGGTGACCTTTTCAAGGCGGTGCGGGCCACGGTGGCCGAGCTCGAAGGCGCCTATGCGCTCGCGGTGGTCAGCTCCGCCGCGCCGGACCGCGTGATCCTCGCGCGCGAAGGCTGCCCGGTCGTGATCGGCCTCGGCGTCGGCGAGAATTTCGTCGCCTCCGACGTCGCGGCGCTGCTGCCCGTGACCCGCAGGTTCATCTTCATGGAAGAAGGCGATGTGGCCGAGGTGAGCCGCACCGCCGTGCGCATCATCGATCGCGAAGGCAAGGTGGCCGATCGGCCCGCGCACGAGAGCGAGCTGTCGGCCGATGCCGCGGAAAAGGGCCAGTACCGGCATTTCATGCTCAAGGAAATTCACGAGCAGCCGCGCGCCGTTGCGAACACGCTGCAGGAACGTGTGGCCAACGGCCGGTTGCTCGATGCCGCGTTCGGACCGACCGCCGGCGAGATCTTCCGCCGCACCGAGCATGTGCATATCGTCGCCTGCGGCACGAGTTTCCATGCAGGTGCCGTCGCGCGCTATTTCATCGAGCAGATCTGCAAACTGCCCTGCTCGGTCGAGATCGCGAGTGAATACCGCTACCGCAACCCGGTCGTGCTGCGCAATTCGCTCTTCGTGACCATATCGCAATCGGGCGAGACCGCCGATACGCTCGCGGCGCTGCGGCTCGCGAAGCAGGCGGGCTACCTCGCCTCGCTCGCGGTCTGCAACCAGCCGGAGAGTTCGCTCGTGCGCGAGTCGGAACTGGTGATGCTGACGCGCGCGGGCCCCGAGATCGGCGTTGCCTCCACCAAGGCGTTCACGACGCAGCTGACCGCGCTTTCGATGCTGGTGGTCGCGCTGGCGAAGTACCACGGCGCGGATGCCGAGCGCGAACGCGGCCTCGTGGCGCGGCTGGTCGAGATACCCGGACTGATCGAAAAGACGCTCACGCTCGACCCCGTGATCCACAAGCTCGCCGAACGCTTCGCCGACAAGCAGCACACGCTGTTCCTCGGCCGCGGAGCGCTGCACCCGATCGCGATGGAAGGCGCGCTGAAGTTGAAGGAGATCTCCTATATCCACGCCGAGGCCTACCCGGCGGGCGAACTGAAGCACGGGCCGCTCGCGCTCGTCGACGCGGGCATGCCGGTGATCACCGTCGCGCCGAACAACGACCTCCTCGAGAAGCTCAAGTCGAACTTGATGGAGGTGCGCGCCCGTGGTGGCGAGCTGTTCGTCTTCGCCGATCCGGAAGCGGGCATCGAGTCGTCGGAGGGTGTGACGGTGATCCAGATGCCGAAGCACGTCAGTTACTTCCAGGCCCCGGCCGTCTACACGGTGCCGCTGCAGCTGCTCTCGTATCATGTGGCGATCCTGAAGGGCACCGACGTCGACCAGCCGCGCAATCTCGCGAAAAGCGTCACAGTCGAGTAACCTCGGCGGTCCCCGTTGGTTTGATGGAGGAGTGCCATGGCAGCGGATGAGAACCCGTACACCCAGCACTACGTCGTGAAGAAGGGTGACACGCTCTCGAAGATCGCCAAGGAACTTTACGGCGATCCGATGCTCTACCCGAAGATCTTCGAAGCAAACCGCGACATTCTGTCGGACCCTGACCGGATCAAGCCGGGACAGAAGCTGCGTATCCCCTGACCGGCAGATCCCCCCGAGGAGAACACCATGTTCAAACGAAGTTTCCTGATCACCGCCGTCGCGATGCTTGCGCTCGCGGCGGGTTGCGCGAACCAGAAAGGTCCGGCGACGAAGGCAATTGGCGATGCGGAAGCCGCCATCGCGGCGTTCAAGGACGACGCGTCGCGCCTCCTGCCGAACGATCTTTCGTCGGTCGAGACGACCGTGGCGGGTCTGAAAGACAATCTCGCCAAGGGCGACTACAAGGCCGTGCTCGCGGCGGCGCCCGAGCTCACGAAGAAGATCACCGAGCTGCGCGACGCCACAGCGGCAAAGAAGGCGGAGTGGGAAGCGGCTACTGCGGCCGCGAAAGAGCAATGGACCGCCTACGCCGCGGATCTGCCGAAGATGCTCGAGGCGATCCAGAGTCGCGTGGACATTCTCGGCAAGGCGAGGCGGCTGCCGAAGAACGTGTCGAAGGAAGCGTTCGATGGCGCGAAGGCAGGGCTCGACTGGATGAAATCCAACTGGGCCGAAGCGAACGACGCGTTCAACTCCGGCAACGCGATCGATGCGGCCACCAAGGCGCAAGCCGTGAAGGACAAGGGCGCTGAAGTGCTCAAGCAGCTGGGCCTTGCCCCCTCGGCATGAGCGGCACGCGCGACGACGCGGCGAATGATGGTGCCGCCGGTGACGACCTGCGCGACCTGATCGCGCAGGCCGAGGAGATGCTCCATTCGCTCGGCGGCCAGACGGGCGAAGCCGCCCAGCGACTGCGCGAGCGCGTCGAAGCCACGGTCAGGAGCGCCCGCTCGCGGCTGTCTTCGATGGAAGACGATGCCCGTGCGCTGACCGAGCAGGCCGCCGACACGGCCGACCAGTACGTGCGCGGCAATCCCTGGGCCGCCGTCGCGATTGCCGCGGCGGCCGGGGTCATCGTCGGTGCGCTGTTATCGCGGCGGCGCTGAGGCGCGCGGCGCGCAGCCAGTGGCTCCCACCACCCAGCGGGTACTCGAAGAGGCACTCAGTCTCGGGGCACAGGGTCTGCGTATCGCGCAGACCCGCCTCGAGATCCTCGCCGTCGACCTCGAGCGCGAAAAGGCTGCGCTCGCGCGCCAGCTTGCGCTCGCGGTGGCCTGCGGCACGAGCGCGGCGCTCGCGGTGTTTGCGGCAATCCTGTGGGCGGCGCTTGCCCTCGAGCCGCGCACCCGCTTCATCGCGCTCGGCGCGCTTGCGATCCTGCTCGCAGTGGTGGCAGTCGTGTGCGGCGTGCTCTTCCGACGCGGTGCCCTGCGCCGCGAACGCCTGTTCGCGCTTCTCATCGATGCACTCAAACGTGACAGCGAAGCCCTCGAGCCTGGAAGAACGCGCGAAACTGCTTGAGCTCGAGGCCGAGCTGCAGCGTCGCACCCTCCGCGCGTCTATCGATACGCTCGCCAGTGCCAGGGGCGTCACGTGGATGCTCGCCGGCGCCTCGCTCGTGACGAAGCTCGCGGTGCTGCGACGGGCGAAATGGACCGGTTATGCGCTGCTCGCTGCGCGGCTCGCGTTCAAGTGGCGACGCGCGCGTCGAGATCGTAAGCGTCTGCCGAAGTAATCTCGACGTCCGCAAACTCGCCGACCTTCAGCTTGCCACCCGGGCGCACCCGCACGACGCCGTCGATCTCGGGCGCATCCCCGGGCCCACGAGCCACCGCGATCTGGCCGTCGATCCGGTCGATGAGTACACGCATGCGCGAGCCCACCCGCTTCGCAAGGCGCGCGGCGCTGATCGTCTGCGCGCGCTCCATGAAACGCGCCTGGCGTTCGGCCTTCATTTCTTCGGGCACCGCACCCGGCAACTCGTTGGCCGTGGCGCCCTCGACCGGGGAATAGGTGAAGCAGCCGACGCGATCGAGCTGCGCTTCATCGAGCCATGACAACAATTCCCCGAATTCCGCCTCGGTTTCGCCGGGGAAGCCGACGATGAAGGTGCTGCGGATCACCAGTTCGGGGCACACGGCGCGCCACGCCCGGATGCGCGCGAGCGTGTTCTCGGCATGCGCCGGGCGCTTCATGCGCTTCAGCACCGCGGGACTGCCGTGCTGGAAGGGCACGTCGAGGTAGGGAAGTATCTTTCCCTCCGCCATCAGCGGGATCACGTCATCGACGTGCGGATACGGATAGACATAGTGCAGGCGCACCCACGCGCCGAGCTCGCCGAGGCCACGCGCAAGGTCGAGGAAGCGCGTCTCGCGCTCCGCGCCGCGCCAGGTGCGCTTGGCGTACTTGAGATCCGAGCCGTAGGCGCTCGTGTCCTGCGAAATGATGAGCAGCTCCTTCACACCCACGCGCACGAGCTGCTCGCTCTCGCGCAGCACCTCGTCGATGGGGCGGCTCACGAGGCGGCCGCGCATCGAGGGGATGATGCAGAAGCTGCACTTGTGGTTGCAGCCCTCCGAGATCTTCACGTAGGCGTAGTGCCGCGGCGTGAGCTTCACGCCCGCAGGCGGCACGAGGTCGAGGAAGGGATCGTGCTGCGGCGGCACGTGCTCGTGCACCGCGCCGATGACGTCCTCATAGGCGTGTGCGCCCGTCACCTTGAGCACGCGCGGGTGACGCTCGAGGATCCGTTCGGGGCGCGCGCCGAGACAGCCGGTGACGATCACGCGGCCGTTCTGCTCGAGCGCCTCGCCGATCGCGTCGAGCGATTCGTCGATGGCGGCGTCGATGAAGCCGCAGGTGTTGACGACGACGAGATCGGCATCGTCATAGGCAGGA
>WBZY01000663.1_pt2 | contig 15881 bp, 14 predicted proteins | sample 5204191 | NCBI WGS metagenome assembly WBZY01 (sample SAMN12344363, study PRJNA552823) | activated sludge metagenome | biome: Activated sludge suspended growth; feature: Anammox Sidestream; material: Wastewater; isolation source: activated sludge from anammox sidestream of wastewater treatment...
ATGCACAGATCGTCACGACGATTGCCGCGGCCTGGATGGCGCCGGTCGGCATATTCAACTCGCACCTGATCATGGCCGCGTGCGTCGAGCGCCATGGCACGGCCGCGCAGAAGGCACATTGGCTGCCGCGCTTTGCGAGCGGGGAGCTGCGCGGCGGCATCGGGCTCACCGAGCCGGACGCCGGCACCGACCTGCAGGCGATCCGCACCGTCGCACGTCGCGACGGCGAGACCTATGTCATCGACGGCACCAAGACCTGGATCACGAACGGCATCCACGGCGAGTGCTTCGCGGTGCTCGTGAAGACCGACCCCGCCGCCGTGCCGCGCCACGCGGGCATGTCGCTGTTCCTGTGCGAGAAGGGGCCGGGATTCACCGTCGGCAGGAAGCTGAAGAAGCTCGGCTACAAGGCGATCGACAGTGCGGAACTCGTGTTCGACGGCCATCGCGTCCCCGCCGACCGGCTGATCGGCGGCGTCGAGGGCCAGGGCTTCGTGCAGGCCGCCCAGGGGCTCGCGCTCGGCCGCATCAATGTCGCGGCACGCGGCGCCGGCATCGCCCAGGGTGCACTGCGCGAGGCGCTGCGCTATGCGCAGCAACGCAAGACTTTCGGCAAGCCGATTGCGCAGCACCAGGCGATCCAGCTGAAGCTCGCCGACATGGCGACGCGCGTCGAGGCCGCACGGCTCCTGATCCGCCAGGCTGCCGCGAAGTACGACTCGGGCGAACGCTGCGATCTCGAGGCGGGCATGGCGAAGCTGTTCGCCTCCGAGGCCGGAGTCGAGAACAGCCTCGAGGCGATGCGGATCTTCGGCGGCTACAGCTATTCGACCGAATTCGACATCGAGCGCTTCTACCGCGATGCGCCGCTCATGTGCATCGGCGAGGGCACGAACGAAATGCAGCGCATCATCATCGCGCGCCAGTTGCTCGAGAGGAACCCGGTTTGAGCACTCCGCTGCCCCTCGCCGGGATCCGCGTGCTGACCTTCGAGAACTTCGGGGCGGGCCCGTTCGGCTCGATGTATCTCGCCGATCTCGGCGCGGAGGTCGTGAAGATCGAGAACCGCGGACAGGGTGGCGATGCGACGCGGAACATGGGGCCCTACTTCCTCGGCGAGAACGACAGTCACTTCTTCCAGACGTTCAATCTCAACAAGAAGAGCGTGACGCTCGACCTGAAGACGGCGCCCGGTCAGGCCGTGTTCCACCGGCTCGTCGGGACGGCCGACGCCGTGCTGAACAATCTGCGCGGCGACCAGCCCGACAAGCTCGGGCTCACGTACGAGGCGCTGCGCGGCGCCAACCCGCGCATCGTCTGTGCGCATCTGTCCGCCTACGGGCGCGACAACGAACGCCAGGCCTGGCCCGGGTACGACTACCTGATGCAGGCCGAAGCCGGTTACCTGCACCTGACGGGCGAGCCGGGCACACCGCCGGCGCGCATGGGGCTGTCGATCGTCGACTTCATGACCGGCATCACGACGGCGCTGGCACTCGTCGCGGCGGTCCTCGACGCGCAGAAAAGCGGCCGCGGACGCGACATCGACGTGAGCCTCTTCGACGTCGCACTCCACCAGCTGTCCTATCCGGGCACCTGGTTCATCAACGAACGGCACCGCACGGAGCGCCTGCCGCGCAGCTCGCATCCGTCCGCGACGCCGGTGCAGCTTTTCCGCACGCGGGACGGCTGGATGTTCCTGATGTGCATGACCGACAAGTTCTGGCAGGCGCTGCTCGGCGCAATCGGCGCACCCGCGCTCGGCGAGGACCCGCGATTTGCGACGATGGCCGCACGCCGCGAACATCGCCCCGAGCTGACCGAGGCACTCGACGCCATCTTCGAGCGCGACACGACCGCCGCATGGCTCGCGAAGCTGCAGGGCGTGCTGCCCGCCGCACCGGTGCACGACATGGAACAGGCGCTCGACAATCCGTTCGTTGCGCGCGTCGGCATGATCCAGCAGGTGCCGCACCCGCAGAAGGCGGGGTTTCGAGCGCTCGCGAACCCGATCAAGCTCGACGGCGAGCGCCTGCGCGGCCGCGTCGGCTCGGCACTCGGCGCGGACACCCGCGAAATCCTGCGCGCAGCCGGCTACGCGGACGCCGAGATCGACGACCTCGCCGCGCAGCGCGTGATCTGAGGACGCCAGCGATGAAACTCGAGGGGCTGCGCGTCATCGACCTGTCGCTCTACCTGCCGGGGCCGCACATGACGATGATGATGGCCGATCATGGCGCCGAGGTGATCAAGGTGGAGCCCCCCGGCGAGGGCGAGCCCAATCGCCACATCGGCGCCCTCGAGGACGGCATCAGCATCTTCTTTCGCAACACCCATCGCGGCAAGCGCAGCGTGACGCTCGACCTCAAGGACCCTGCTGCCCGCGAGGCGCTGCTCGAACTCGCGGCCACTGCGGACGTGTTCGTCGAGGCGTTTCGCCCGGGCGTCGTCGACCGACTCGGCGTCGGCTACCGCGACGTCGCGGCACGCAACCCGCGGATCGTCTACTGCTCGATCACGGCATACGGCCAGACGGGGCCCTATCGCGACAGGCCCGCGCACGACCTCGCGACCGAGGCGATGGCCGGTGTCGTGAGCCTGAACCTCGGCAACGACGGCGAACCCGCGAACCCGCACGTGCCCGTCGCGGACCTGGCCGCCTCGATGCTCGCACTGTCGGGCGTGCTGATGGCGCTCCTGCGCCGCGGGAGTACCGGCCTCGGCGATTACCTCGACATCTCGATGCACGATGCGGCGCTCAGCTGCACGCCGAACATCACCGGCGAGGTGTTTGCACATCAGCGGGCACCGGTGGTGAAGGAGCAGCGCAGCCTCGGCGGCAGCGCGTTCTATCGCATCTACCGCACGCAGGACGGCCGCCACATCGTGCTCGGCGGGCAGGAGCCGAAGTTCATCCGTACGCTGCTCGGCGAACTCGGCCGGCCCGAGTTCATCGCGCTGTGCGAACGCGGCCCCGGCGCGCACCAGGCGCCGGTGATCGAGTTCCTGCGGGGCGTGTTCGCTGCGCGCACGCAGGCCGACTGGATCGAGTGGTTCCGCGGCAAGGACATCTGCTTCGCGCCGGTGAAGAACCTGCGCGAGGCCTTCGACGACCCACACGCACAGGCACGCGGCATGCGGCTCGTGGACGAAAGCGGCCATGAACACATCGGCCTGCCGATCCGCTTCGCGCACGAGCCGGGGCGCGCCGACCTCACGCTGCCCGCGCAGGGGGAGCACACGGCGCTTTATTTCCCGCAGCTGCCTGCCGGGCGGTAGCTGCGACGGCAGCCGAATCGCGTGCCAACCGTGCTGATCGAACGCCTGCGCCCGTTGCTGCTCGCGCACGCGCGAGCCGCGCGCGTGACGACCTACAAGGAGCTGGCCGACCGCCTCGGGCTCGAGCCGCCGCACACCATCCATCGCGTCACCGAAGCGCTCGAAGCGCTGATGGCGGAGGATGTCGCGGCCGGGCGGCCATTGCTCGCCGCGCTCTGCGTCAGCCGGCTGCAGCACGGCCTGCCGGCCCGCGGGTTCTTCATCACCGCCCGCGATCTCGGGGTTTTTGCCGGGAGCCCCGAGGGCGAGGATGCGCAGAGGTTCCACGCGCATGAACTCGAGCGGGCCATCGGGTGCCGCGCCGTCCTGACCCTCGGGCGCGCAGCGACGCGTCTCATCCTGCGAGCAGCAGCGTCTCCGCATGTTCGATCGCCTCGGGCTGCCCGTAGACGACGACGATGTCGCCTTCGCGCAGCACGGTGCCCTCCTCCGGTTCGCGACCGAGGATGCCCTGGCGGCGAATGCCGGTGAACGCGACCTCGGCGCCGCGCTCGCGCACGTTCGCGAGCGTGCGCCCGACGGCCCAGGCGCCGGGCGGCAACACGATGGACCGGAGTTCCTCGCGGAAGGCATGCGTCTCGTCGATCGGGCGTGCATCGTCGCGGCGGAAGATGCTGCGCAGCGCCGCGTAGCGGTTGCCGCGGATATCGCCTACCGTGCGCATCACGCGCCCCGGCGGCACGTGCAGCTGCATCAGCACGTGCGAGACCAGCATCAGGCTCGCCTCGAACGTCTCCGGCACGACTTCGGTGGCACCCGCGGCCTTCAGGTCGCCGAGGCGCGAGTCGTCCTGCGTGCGCACGAGCACCGGCACATCGGCGCGCAGGCGCCGGATCGAACGCAGGATGCCGATCGATACGGACGGGTTTGCGAACGTGATGATGACGGCGCTCGCGGTGGCGAGCCCGACCCGGGTCAGCACTTCCTCGTCCGCGGAATCGCCGAACAGCACCGGGTCGCCCGCCTGCCGGGCCGCGCGGATGCGTACCGGGTCGAGGTCGAGCGCGATGTACTCGAAACCCTGGGACTCGAGCACGCGCGCGATGTTCTGGCCGACGCGACCGAAACCGCAGAGCACGACGTGCTCGCGCCGCGCGACGGCGTCGGCCGCTTCGTTCTCGCGGCTGAGCGCGGTCGCACGCGGCCCCCGCTCGCGCAGCACGAAGCGCGCGATGTGCCGGTTGTTGCGCAGGATGAACGGGCTCAGCACCATCGAGAGCACGATCGCGACGAGGAGCGGCTGCACGATCCGCGGATCCGCCGCGCCGCTTTGCAGCAGGATGGTGAGGATCGCGACGCCGAACTCGCCGCCGATCGACACGACGATGCCGGTGCGCACCGCCTTGAAGGTCGATGGCTCGAAGATGCGTACCGCGACCGACGCGCACAGCCACTTGACGGTCAGCAGGCCCGCGAGCACGGCCGAGACCAGCAGGAATTCGTGTCGCAGCAGCCCGACGTCGAGCAGGGTGCCGACGGAAATGAAGAAGAGCCCGAGCAGGATGTCGCGAAACGGCCGGATCACCGACTCGATCTGGTGCCGGTATTCGGTCTCGGCGAGCATCATGCCCGCAAGGAACGCACCGAGGGCCATCGAGAGGCCCGCGAGATGCGAGGTCCATGCGGACGCGAGCACCACGAGCAGCACGGTGAGCGTGAACAGTTCGCGCAGCCGGCTGTGGGCGATCTCGTAGAACAGCGGCCGCAGCAGCCACCGCCCCGCGGCCCACACGACGCCGATCGCGAGCACGCCGCCGATCACCGCGCTCACGCTCGCGGCCAGCGAGAACTCCTCGCCGCCGCGCGCCAGGGCCGATGCGAGGGCGAGCAGCGGCACGAACGCGATGTCCTGGAAGAGAAGGATGCTGAACGCGAGCCGCCCGTGCGTGCGATTGAGTTCCGCCTGGTCGGTCAGCTGGTGCAGGATGATGGCCGTCGAACTCATCGCGACGGCGCCCCCGAGCACGATGGCCCGTGCGACCGGGACTGCGAACAGCACGCCGATCAACGCGAACGCGCCGGAGGTCAGGAACACCTGCACGGCGCCGAGCCCGAAGACCTCCCGGCGCATCGCGATCATGCGCGGCCAGGAGAACTCGAGACCGAGCGTGAAGAGCAGGAACACGACACCGAGTTCGGCCAGCAGGTTCGTGGTGTCGGAGGCGACGAAGATGCCGACCGCGTGCGTACCGAGCAGCATGCCGACCGCGAGGTAGCCGAGGATCGCCGGCAGCCCCAGGCGACGCGCGATCGTCACGACCACGACCGCGGCCGCGAGCAGGATCAGGATCTGCGTGAGCGGTTGTTCGACCACCGGCGACAATATGCCACAGGCGGCTCCGCCGTCAGGTATTCATCAGCACCGTGGTGTCGTAGCGCTCGAAGCCGTGGATCGCCCGGCGGTAGGCATTGAGCACGAGCTTCTCGGCCACCTTGTCCGAGCGGGGCGAGAGGAGCATCCGCAGCACCACGTCGTCCGCCGGTCGCGTGCGGTCCTCGGCGAGCAGCTGCTCGAGCACGCGCGTCACCCGGTGGAAGAGCTCGTTGACGAAGCGCAGGTGCGCGGTATCCGCGACCTGCTCGTTGCCCGGGCCGTAGGTGCTGCGCGCCTCCTCGGCGAGCTCGTGCAGGAACGCGTTCAGGAGCCGCGCCTTGTCGAGCACGCGCAGCTCGCCGAAGTACTGGATCTCGGATTGCAGGTTCACGCTCGCCTCGCCACACCCGTCCTAGGCGGGGAAGAAGTCGATCGGTTTCGTCGTCGTGATCGTCTCGACGTCGCGCGCCTCGAAGCGGAACAGGCGCACTCGCGCGACGATCTTGCGCTCGAGTTCCGGATCCTTGATCTCGCTCGACACGACCCGGCACATCGTCACCTCGCCCGATGGCGCAATGGTGAACTCCAGCACCATCTTGCCCTGCAGGTCAGGTTGCTCGCGCAGCGCGCGGCTGTAAAGGGCATAGATCGCGCCCTTGTTCCTGTCGAACACGAGCTCGATTTCCTCGCGGCTGCGTGACGCCTTGCCGCTCACGCCCGAACGCGTGGCCGCCTCGCCGCGACCGCCGACCGGCACCCCGGCGGGCATGCCCATGCGCGTCGTGTTGTGGCCCTCGAGGCTGCCGGCGCCCGCGCCGAAGCCGCGGCTCGAGTTGGTCGACGCGATGCCGCCGCTCGCGGCGCCGACCTTGGACGTGATCAGCGAGCGTTCCGCGCGGCTGTCCGCCCCGACGGCGCCGGTCAGGTTGCGGGTCTGCTCCACCGGCACGATCGGCAGGTTCTGCCGCAGGTCCGCGAGTTCGTCCTGGAACTGGTTGACGGCCTTCTGCGCCTTCTTGCGCGCCTCCGCCGTGCGGTCGACCGGCACGACGGGCTTCGGCGTGATCGCGGCGACCTTCACCTCGGGCTTTGGCTCCTCCTTCGGCGGCGGTGGCGGCGGAGGGGGCGGCGGCGGCTGGTAGTCGAGCATCACCTTCGCGAGGCGTTGCGGCACCTCCTCGGCCACCGTGCGCTTCGGCACCGGCAGGAACGGAATCACGAGCGCCGCGACGACGACCACGGCGAGCGCGATCGTCAGGAAGCGGCGCAGCCGGTCCTGCTCCTCGGGGTCGACGTCCCAGGGCAGGTCGAACTGCCGGTAGTACGGGGCGAGGATCATGCCGGCTTGAAGCCGGTCGGCACCGGCTTCTCCTTCTGCAGGGTGGCGAGGGAGATGCGGCCGTAATCCGCATCCGTGCAGGTCGCCATCACTTTCTTCAGCACGTCGTACGGGATCGACTTGTCGCCGAGGATCGTGATCTCGCGGGCAGCGAGGTCTTTCTCGGTCATCGCGCGTCCGACCAGCATCGGCCGCTTGAGCGCGGCGAGCAGCGGCTCGATCAGCGGCGAATCCGACGAGCGGATCGCGGCGAGCGACGTGACGTGCTCACCCTGCACGAACAGGTCGGTCGTCGTCACCATCAGCACGACCGAATCCTTCGGCTGCGCCTCGGCGATCGACTGCGGGATCTCGATGCCCTTCGTGTTCTGGATGACCTCGACTTCCGTCGAGTACACGAGCAGGAACATCACGAGCACGGTCAGGATGTCGATCATCGGGATGAGGTTCAGCTCGAGGCCACCCTTGTGGCGCTCGTGGCTCTTCGCCATGCGGCGGGCGCGCCCGGACATGCTCACGGGGCACCTCCCTTCGCTGCATCGATCTGCGGCGCATCCCCGATCGAAATGTCGGGGAACAGTTCAGCCTGCACGGTGCGGCCGGCGTCGTCCACTTCGAGGACCCGCACCTTGTCCATCACCTGCACCAGCGTGTCGTACGGCGTGTCGGGCTCGAGGAGGATGGTGGCGGCCGTCATCTCGGGGAACTTCGCCTTGACGCGCTGCAGGTAGCCGGCGAGGCCGGCGTAGTCGTAGCCCGCCGCATTGCTCGGCAGCGGCGCGAGCGGCCCGCTGTTGCGGTCGGCGACGACGAGCTCGTTCCTGCGCACGATCACCTCGAGCTGCAGGCCCTTCGGCGGTTCACGGAACTCGGCGAGCCGCGCAGGCAGGTTCAGCTCGAGAATCACGGTGCGCGAGAACACCGCGGTCATCAGCAGGAAGGTCACGAGCACGATGAAGATGTCGATCATCGGCACGAGCAGCAGCTCGGCCGGCCGACGCCCGCGCCGCGCGATCTTCCGGGCCTCGTAGGAGGACCTGCGCATCGCTCACTCCTCGCGTGTCACGCCGCGGCGGGAGCGTCGGGGCGACGCTCGGTGATCGAGTTCAGGAACTTCACCGACGCCATCTCGAGGCTGTCGATCAGCGCCGTGGTGCGCGACTGCAGCCACGCGTGGATGAACAGCAGCGGGACCGCGGTCAGCAGGCCGAACGCCGTGCAGTTCATCGCGACCGAGATGCTCGCCGACAGCAGGTTCGCCTTCTCGGCCGGGTTCACGGTCGCGACCGCCGCGAAGGCGTGGATCAGGCCGAACACGGTGCCGAGGAGCCCGAGCAGTGTCGCGAGATTGGCGAAGGTCGCGAGATAGTGGGTGCGCCGCTCGATCTTCGGCACCACCTCCATGAGGCTCTCCTCCATCGCCTTCTCGATGTCGTCGCGGCGACGCGCCGAGGCGACGCGCGCCAGGCCGTAATTCAGGATCTGGCCGATCGCCGAATCCGACTTCGAGGTGACCTGCACGGCGGAACGGAAATCGCCGCGCTGCAGGAACGGCGTGATCTCCGACCACAGTGCGCGGTTGCGTCGCCCGACATTCCACAGGTAAATGAAGCGCTCGGCCGCGATCGCGAGCCCGAGCACGAGCACGATGGCGATGGGCAGCATCCAGTGCCCTCCGCCCTGGAAGAAACGAACAATCGAGCTATAGAGTTCCATCGACCTCACTCCTCGCGAAAACCAGCTGGCCAAGCATCAGCAAACTGAATGACATAACCCCAAAAAGCTGCGACCTATTTCTCAGCTTTGTCGGCGCGCACCGCACCATCCGGTGCGAGTGCGTCGTAGTAACGGTTCTGGCGGCGAAATACGTCACGGTCCACCGGCGCGAGCACCTCGTCGAGCAGGCTGTTGGCCGGCTTGCCGAGGAGGTCGCCCAGGTCCGACTGCTTCCACGGCACGATGTACAGCACCTTCGGCAGCTCGCGGTTGCCGGTGATCTGCGTCGTGTCGAGCTCGATCCGGTCCATCACCCGCTTCGTGCCCGCCGGCTGCGCCGCGGCGTTCGCGGGGGCGGCCCGGCCGGCGGCAGCCGGAGCCGCCGCCTCGCCCGATGCAGCCGCCGCCGGGGCCGACGGAGCCGCGGACGTGGAAGTCACGACGCCCGGCTCGATCGACTCCGCAGCGGGGACCTGCGGCTTCGGTGACGAACCTGCCGGCTCCTGTGCGCGCACGCCCGTGAGCGCACACGCAGCGACGATCGCGCAGAGCGCAACCCGATGTCTGCTATTCATGCGGGGCTCCCGTGGTCGAATCGGCGACCGGCTCCGCCTTGCCTGCGCGCTGGCGCAGTTCCGCGATCCAGCCGGTCACCGGCTTGTCCTCGCCCGTGAGCTCGCGGTAGCGCTCGAGCTGCGCGAGCGCCGGCACCGGCTCCCCGAGATACAGGTCGAGCAGCACCGCGAAATTGCGGTGCGCGGCCGCGAGCGTATCGTCGCTCGCGACCGCCTGCTCATAGGCGGCACGGGCGTCCGTGAACTTGCCTGCCATGCGCAGCGTGAGGCCGAGTTCGGACGCGGCCATTGCGCTGGCGGGATTGCGCTCGAGCGCCGTGCGCAGCGCTGCCGCGGACTCCTCGAGCCGGCCCGCCTTGCGCTGCTCGACACCGAGATTGAAGAACACCGCGGCGTACTGCGGGACAGCCACGGACAGCTGGCCGAACTCGAGCACGGCACCCGCCGTATCGCCGGCGCGGGCGAGCCCGACCGCACGGTCGAAATCGGCGACGGCGCGCGCCGACGGTGCCGGTGGAGCCGCCGCGGCTGGAGGCGCCGGCTTTGCAGCGGCGCCCTCGGTGGGCGGGGCGACGGGCGGCGGTGGATCGAGCGCCGTGAGGGTAGCGACCACGTCGAGGGGCAGTTCGGTCTTGCCGAAGCGGCCCGGGTTCAATTGCGCGAGCGCCGCGAAACTCGCCTTCACGCCGTCGTTGTAGACGCCCTCTTTCGCGCGCGCGACGTTGGCTTCGTGGGCGGCGATCGACTGCTCCTCGAACGGGAAAGCCTGCTCTTCGAGCAGCAGGTCGTATTGCTCGAGCGCATCACCGGAGAGATTCTTCGGCCGCTCCGAGTCCATCAGGTCGCGCGCGAGCGTGCGATAGAGTTCCGCCATCTCGAATGTCGCCATCGTCGTGACATCGGCGACCCGGTAGTCTGCGGCCGCCTTGTAGGCCGCGAGCGCCGTCTCGAGCGCCTGGCGCTTCTGCGCGAGGCTCTTCTTGAGCGGCGCCGTCAGGCGCACGCCGCGGAAGGCGTCGCGCGTCGGCGTCGCGAGCGCCAGTTGCGCGCTCGCCGCCAGGAACTTCGTGCGATCGGTGCGCGCGGCGCCTGCCGCGGCGTCGGCGCGGATGATCTCGCGCTGCCAATACTGCTGCTTCAGCGTGTCGCCGCGCTTGCCCGCACTCTCCACGAGCCGCTGGCGTACTTCGATCGCCTCGGGGACCGGCGCCGGATAGTCCGCGACGAACTTCTCGAGCATGGCGACCGACCGGTCGGTATTGCCGGCCTTCTCGTAGAGATCGGCCGCCTGCATCGTCGCCTCGCGCCGCACGGCCGGGTCCTCGGTCGCCGAGGCCGCGATGCGCTCGAATTCGGTCGCGGCCTCGCCCGCGCGCCCGGTCTCCGAATAGGCGACCGCGAGGCTGCGCGTGACCTCGGGCTGGAGCTTGTCCTGCGGGAAATCGCGCCGGAAGGACTCGAGCACCGGAATCGCCCGCTCCCACGCCTTCTGCGTGACGAGGAGCGCCGCGGCGTCATAGGTCGCGGTCGAGCGGATCTTCGAATCCGGGGCGACGGTCGCGACGCGCAGGAACGTATCGACGGCGCCGAGCGCATCGCCCGCATTGCGCTTCGCCTCGCCCTGCTTGTACACCGACGCCGCCAGGCGCTCGGTGAGGTCCGCGCGCTGCGGATCGTCGGGAGGTGTCGACGCCCGGGCGTTGATGAACGCCGCCTCCGCCTTGTCGAAATACAGCAGATCGAAGTTCGCCTGGCCGATGATCGTCCAGCCGATGCGCTGCTTCGCGGCATCCACCGGCGGCTGCCGTGCGAGCAGCATCTCCGCGACCGAGATCGCGCGCGGCAGGTCGCGCGCTGCGAAGATGTCCTCCGCCGCGCGGGTCAGCACGCCGGCGCTGTCCGGATGCTCGGGAAAGGTGGTCGCGAACTTCACGCCGGCATCGACGGCCTCCTTGTGCACGGCGGCCCGCTCCGCAGCCGGCAGGCTCTCCTCGTGCCGCTGGTACGCGACGAGGCCCGCATAACCGGCGGCCGCGGACTGGGCATTCTTCGGATAGTCGTAGGCCGTGCGCTGGTACTCGCCCGCGGCGTCCAGGTACTGGTGGCTCTCGAACAGCGTTTCCGCGAGCAGGTAATTCGTCGCCGCCGAGTCCGGATCGTCCGGGAACGACTGCAGGTAATCGCGATACCAGCGCGCCGCCTGCTGGTAGTCCCCGATCTTCTTCGAAGTCTGCGCGGTGGCGTGGTAATACTGCGCCACGTCCTTCAGGTTTGCCTTCAGTTCGGCGGTGACCTTCGGGTACCGGGCGCGGTCGCGGCCGCGCCAGAACTCGCCCGCGAAGCGGTAGCGCTCGACGTATTCCCGCTTGCCGTCGAGCACGAGATCGGTGAACCCGCCCTTCTTGTAGGCCTCGATGGCCTGCATCGACAGTCCCGGCGCGTACTCGTTGTTCGGGTCGCGGTTGACGAACGCGCGATAGGTGCTCGCCGCATCCTGGTAGCGCTGCTTGTCGACGTACAGGTCGCCGAGACGCGCATACATCAGGTGAGCGTAGGGCGGCGTGCCGTGCTGCGCCACGAACGCATCGAGCGACGCCGCGCCGTCGAGATACGAAAACGTGATTGCCATGACGCGGAGCGTGTCGTCGACGAGTTCCCTGTCGGCACGCGACAGGTCGTCGAAGCGGCGCTCCTTCGTGCGCGTGCCCGGGTCGCGCAGCATGGCGTCGAGCACCCCGCCGAAGGACGCGAGGCTCTCCTCGTTGCGCGACTGCTTGAACAACGACCAGCCGTGCTTGTAGAGGCTCTGCTCGTAGAAGGCCGACTTCGCACCGAATTCGAGCGCGCGCGCATAAGCGGCCTCGGCGTCGCCGTAGCGCTTCGCCGAAAACAGCATTTCGCCGCGGCGGAACTGGATCTCGTCGAGATGGGACGTCGCGGGATAGCGGCGCACGATGTCGTCGAGCGTCGCGAGCGCCTTGTCGGGCTGGCCGGTCGTTTCGTAGGCGCGTGCGAGCTGGTAGAGCACCTGGTCGTTGCGCGGATAGTTCGGGTAGGCCTTGAGCAGCGTCGTGTAGAGCGTGATCGCCTCGGCGCCCGCGAGGTCGATCGCGGTGACCTCGTTCTGCATGCGCTCGAGTTCGCCGGCCTCGAGGTTCAGGTCGCCGAGCCGGCGCAGCGCCTCGGCCCGCAACGCCGGGTCGGTGTTCTGCAGTTCGAGGAAACGCCGGTAGTTCTCCATCGCGCGCGGCGCGCTCGCCGGCACCGCCGCGGACTTCTGCACGTCGATCGGGCGCGATCGCAGGTCCTTGATGGTCGGAGCGGCGCCCTTCTTCGGCTTGTCGGCCGCGGTCGCGGCGGGGGCGGCAACCGCCGCGCACAACGCCAGCAGGCAGGCCGCAACCGTTCTGCTCCGCACGATCATCGCGACGGCTCCGCGCCCGGCGGCGGCGATCCCGGCTGCGGCGGCGGCGCCACGGGCGCCGGTGCACCGCTGTCCGGCGTCTGGCGGGATGCCGCATCGCTCGCCGGCGCGTTGGCCGCGCGGTCGTAGATCGTCGCGAGCGCGAAGCGCGCCTGCACGCGGTACGCGGCGAGCCGCGCCTGCTGCGACTCGAGCTCGTGGACCGCCATCGCCTCGAGGTGGTCGTTCTGCCGGTCGCGCGCCGTCTCGAGCCGCGCCTGCAGCGCCGCGAGCCGCGACGACAGCGCCTCGATGCGCGCCTCGAACTCGCCCGTGTTGGTGGGCACGCTCTTGCGCGCCTTCTCGACCCGCACCCAGCGGCGCTGCGCCTCGCGCAGCGCCGCGTCGAGATCCCTGATCTCGCGGCGCTGCTGGTAGACGCGCGCCCGCATCGCCTCGTCGAGCCGCCAGGACAGCACGCCCCTGACGAGCCGCAGCCGGTCCTTCAGTGCGGCGAGATCCTCGCCTTCGACGCCCGCCTCGCCGCTCGCGATGGCCTGCTCGAGGCGCTGGATGCGCGCCCACTGGTCGCGCTCCTCGGCGGTGCCGAGCGCCGCGGCATCGTGCGTGCGCTCGATCGTGTCGAGCCTGGACTCGAGTTCGCCGCGCTCGCGCTCGATGCGTTCGGGCGCCCCGGTCGCGAGCAGCGCATCCGCGCGCGGCACCCGCTCGGCATACGCCTTCTGGCGCGCCTCGACCATGTCGTGAAAGGCATCCATGCTCCCGGACCAGGCGCCGAGCCGTTCCTTCATGAACGCGAGATCGCGGTAATTCTTGAGGCCTTCCTGGAAATCGTGGCCGGCGAGCACGGCATAGAGATAACGCGACTGCGGCGCGTCCGGCAGCGCCTTCAGCTGCCAGAACCAGCCGCGCCGGTCTTCGGTTTCGCCCGCGAGCAGGTCGTCGAGCAGACGGGTCGAGCGCAGGTGCTCGATGGTCTTGCCGAGCGAGACGCTTTCCTTGTCGAATTCGCGCATCGCCGTCTCGTAGTACTCGGCCGCCTGTGCATTGGCGCCGAGCTTGCCGTACGCGTACGGCACGGCGAGCCAGGATTCCTGCACCGCGGCGTCGAGCAGGTTGCGATCGCGCAGCTCGAGCCAGGGCGCGAGCGCGCCTTCGAAGTCGCCGAGCGCGGCATTCGCCCAGCCGGCGCCTAGCAGCGCCTTGTTGGACAGCGGGCCGTTCAGCCGCACGCGCTCGAGCACGACCTTGGCATTGGCCGGTTGATCGGCCTGCAGATACGCAAACCCCAGGGCGAGATTCGCCTTGTCCTTGAGCGCGAGCATCTCGGGCGTGTCGGCCGCCATCTCGCCGACGCTCGTGAGGTAGCGGTCGGCATCGGGCAGCTGGCCCTTGCGCACGAGCGCAACGCCGAGGTTGAAGCGCGCGTACGCCACCCAGTCGGCACGGCCCTGGAAACCGTCGAGCAACTGCACGGCCTCGTCGTAGCGGCCCCCGTGCATCAGCACGTTCGCGAGCAGGTGGGTCTTCTCGGCCTCGAGTTCCGGTGGCAGCAGACCCGTGACGCTGCGCAGCGCCTGCTCCGCCTTGTCGTCGTAGCCGCGCGCATACCAGACCTTGCCGAGGTAGAACCAGGCGCGGTTGCGCACGCCGGGTGGAGTCTCGCCGGTCAGCAGCCGCGCGAAGCGCTCGCCCGCCTCGTTGTGCATGCCGAGCGACAGATAGAGCCCGCCGGCGAGGAGCTCGGCCTCGGCGAGATGGTGCGGCATGCGGCCCCACCGCTCGTACGCGAGCAGGCGCGTCAACGCCTCGAAGTTGTCGTCCTGGTAGAAATGGAACAGCACGTCGCCGTAGTGCAGGTCCTGCACCCGCGTGACGGGCAACTTGTCGGGCGCCGCGGCCGCGCGCGCGCCGCCCGCAGCCGCCGTGAGGCTGCCGCAGGCCGCCACGAGCGCGATGAGGGCGCCGCGCATCTACTCCCAGTCCTTGATCTCGAATTCCGGCTGCGCCTTGCGCTGCCGATCACTGATGCGCAACTCGAGGTACTTGGCCCCGACACTCTTTTCGAACCTGAGCGTCGCGCCACGCCGGTAGTCCCGCGCATTCGGCCCCTTGCCGGCAAAGAACGCCACGAGCTCGTGCGATCCGGTCTTGAGATTGCCGACGTAGAGGCGCTGCACGCCGCCCTTCAGCAGCGCCTCGGCCTCGCGCGGCGTGTAGAGGTAGTTCGACACTTCCTTGTCGTCGATCTTCAGCTGCACGGAATCGAGCGCGAAGAACTCGCCGACGTCCATCGACACGAACACGGCCACCTGCGTGTTGGCGGGGAAGAGCAGTTCCTCCTCGAGGATGAACAGCTCCTTGTTGAGGTCGACCACGTCCTTCTTCAGGTCCTGCACTTCGGTGTCGAGCGCGCGATTGTCGACCGGCGCATCCGCCGACACCGCCGGTGCGGCGGGCGCTGCCGACACGGCGGGCGCTGCAGCGGCGGCGGTGTCCTGCGCGTGCGCGATGCCTGCGAGCGCGCACGTGAGGAGCAGCGGCAACGGCAAGCGCATCAGGAAGCGAAGCGGGGTCGGGGCGATGGACATCGTGGATCTCGCTGGTGGCTCAGGCACTCATTCGTCGAGCAGGCGGCGGAGCTCACGCACGTAAGGCGGCTCGCCGCGGGTCTTTGGTTCACTGTGGACGTAGCGCACCCTGCCGCTGCGATCGACGATCACGACGGTCGGCAGGCGATCGATCTCGTACGCGCGCCCGACGGACTTCGCGGGGTCGGCGAGCATCGGAAACGCCACGCCGACGCTCGAGGCGAAATGGCGCGCGCCGTCCGCGTCGTCGTCGATGCTGACACCGTAGACTGCGAGACCGGCGGGCCCGTAGGTGCGATACAGGTCGTCGAGTTCGGCGAGGTGACTGCGGCAGGTGTTGCAGCGGCTGCCGAAGAAGCTCAGCACGACAACCTGGCCGCGGGCCTCGGACAGGCGCACGTTGTCGCCGGCCGAGGCCCGCAGCGCGAAATCGGGCGCTTCGCGACCGATCAGCGGCGAATCGGCCGCCCACGCGGCAAACGCCGCGCACAGCGACAGCAATGCGGGAACGGCTCGATGCATCGACAAACGGGTCCTCATGACAGCGCGCGCAGCAAGCGAAATGGAGCGCGTCCTGCGCCTG
>WBZY01001077.1_pt1 | contig 15854 bp, 9 predicted proteins | sample 5204191 | NCBI WGS metagenome assembly WBZY01 (sample SAMN12344363, study PRJNA552823) | activated sludge metagenome | biome: Activated sludge suspended growth; feature: Anammox Sidestream; material: Wastewater; isolation source: activated sludge from anammox sidestream of wastewater treatment...
CGCCGATGCCTCGCCGAGACGGTAGCTCGCGTCGGGTCATCAAGGCTGAGACTCACCACCACGTCCGCGACCTGCGACGCAGAAAGATTGAGATCGATCGTTCTTATGTTATCTTGCGGGACGCTGACCGATTCCGTGGAAAAGAAAAGTCCCAACGTGACAACAAACGGCCGGTTGTCGCCAGCATAAAAAGGCCCGCCGGCTGTAATATCAGATGCCGTAATGCTGGTCGTGCCTAATGTATGCCCGGTTATTTGAGGCTGCGCAAGCGGTGCCGTAGCGCCCTGAGGGATCGTAACCTGAGCGACATCCAGAGTAGCGATCGTCGGATCGGATGAGGATAACCCGACAGTAATATCCGTCGGTGCGGGGCTTGATAAGGCAACAGCATAAGTGGCAGTGTGGCCCGGCGCAGTCGATTGGCCGATCGGTATAAAGATCAGATTCGCCTCCGTTACTACGATCGATGGGCTTGCGGCTGTTGAATAACCCGCGCCGCTCGCAGTGAATATCGCTGAACCGGTTGTTAAACCTGTAACGACGAACTCTTTTGACGTTTCGCCTGCGGCAAATGAAACGGTCTCGGGTTGGACGGTCGCTACATTGTTCGCGCTGCTGGAAAGGTTAAAGGTGGCGCCGCCGAGAGGAGCCGGATGTCCCAGAGTTAGGGTCAATTTTGTTGTACGGGTTGGAGCGATCAGGGTCGTGCTTGGGGGCAATACCTCAAGCAACATCGGACGAAGCGTGACCGCCAAATTCGCAGATCCGTCCTGGAGGTCATTTCCAAACCCCTTGAGTATCGTTGCACCGCTAACAGAATTCGACTGAACAACAAATGCGGGACTGTCTGTTTCCCCTTGCGGAATAACTACACAGTCTGCGTCATCGGGACATCCCTCAGCACCGGCTATCGACACTAGCCCCGGTGTGTCGGTTGACAAAAAGATCGTTTCTCCGCCATCGAGGGCAGGCGCGTCAAGAGATACGTGCCCGACCACCTCGGAATGCGTGAGCATTGTCGAGGCATCAAGCGTAACAGTAATTCTGGGCGTGGTTATCTCGACCGTATCAGGCAAACTGCTCTGTATGCCATTATTTACTATCAGTTGAACGACAAATACTCCCGGTCGATCCGGAATAAACGTAGGGTTGACCGAGGTTGGGTTTTGAATCACTGCTGCGCTGCCAGACGGACGACTTACAAATGTCCAGTCATAGGTGATCGACTGAACTGCGAACAGCCTTTCCAAGAAGGTTTCTGAACCGCTTCCATCTAACTGAACCACTTGGCCAACGCGTTTCCCGAACTGGTCGGGCCCGGCAACGGCAGTCGGCGGTGTCGGTGTCGGCGTCGGCGTTGGCGTTGGTTCCGGCGTCGGCGTTGGCGTAGGTTCCGGCGTCGGCGTTGGCGTAGGTTCCGGCGTCGGCGTTGGCGTAGGTTCCGGCGTCGGCGTTGGCGTCGGTTCCGGCGTCGGCGTTGGCGTAGGCGCTATGCACGACTGGTTCACTTCGCCCGGCGTCAACGCATATCCGCTGTACGCGTTCGTCGGTTCCGTGAACACCCTTATATCGCCGCCGCCAAACGATGGCGGTTCGGACAATTCGCCGTAAAACCACGCAGCTGCACTCATTGGCGTCGCATTTCCGGGGCACCGGGCCGCTGCATCAGGCAACTCGCCGCCTTCCTGTTCTGCTGCCGCATCGAAAATAACCGGTGCATATGCGGCCTCTGACGCGGCATCAGCCATCACCGCAAAACCGTCAACAACAAGCATCGAAGCCGACGGATCGATCGCCTTGTCATCATCAGCGTCGAGGTCGGCCCCATCGCTTACAGGCACGCCCGCGTTTACTAAAAGGTAGGATTCGGGGCTGCTGCCGGTAAACCCTGTGTTGTCAACAAATACCATGGTCGTCCCGCTGGTGATCGTCCGTCCGCCGCACGTACCGGCGCTCGGGTTGGCAATGATCGTGATCGTACCGTTTACACCGACCAGATTCCCGCCGAGCGGGACTGCCTTGTTGACCGTTCCGAAGCCGCCCGTTCCGCCTTCAACCGATAGAAAATAGGTTCCAGACGGGACCGAATAACCGGGCTCGCCGCGAAGCTCGACGTACCGGCAAGCCGGGCCGTCAACGCTTGGCGGATCGTATTCAACCTCGTTCAACAGCAACTGAACCGGTACTGGCGTCGGCACGGGCGTTGGCGTTGGGGTTGGCGTTGGTGTCGGGTTAGGCGTCGGAGTTGGGCTTGGTGTCGGCGTCGGTGAAGGCGTCGGCGAACCGGCACAGATCGGCGAACCCAAGCTTGCAGTAGCTGTTCGGCTCCAACCGTCGGGCCCGACCAGTACCCACGAAAGTTGTGCCCCGGTATATGCGACCTGGAAAACGTCGGTCGCCCGGCCGGGTTGAAATACCGTCGGCTGTCCCTGGTTTTGCGCGGCGGATCGAAAGTAATTGCTCCATCCTATCGGGATCGTTATAGGTGAATCCGTTGTGTTCTGATAGCCAAAATGGGCGACAAAGCTGTTTGGCCCGGTGATGTAAACACACTCAACGATCGGGATGATCTGTTCAAAGGGTGTGGGAGGCGCCGCGAGCGCAGCCATTGGCGCTACCGTTTGCGTCAATACCAGCGCGTACACGGCCAAGGCGAGAAAAATACGCCGAACTTCCGACATACTCGCGAACAGCGCCTTGGCCAAAAAACAACTGGAGATCACAGAGGATCGCCTTCGAGCTTTCAATTGTGTGGGCATCAAACGTTCTCCGAACTTGGGTGTTTTACAAAAGCTACCGGCTCAAAGCTGGACCAAAGGACCGCCGGTCCGCCGCGTACATACGTTCCAGTCCCCGATACGCGTTGAACCGATCAAGAGGCAAGATGTTTGAGCAACCTTGACCAGAGTGTTGGATTTTCCGTCCTTTGGGTGAAAACTTTTTCGCCTTCAAGTGTAATTGCACGAAATCGCAGAGATCCTTCTAATTTTTTTTTCGAAAATGTCGTTTTTTTTTGAGCAACAGGATACTTGGACGAATGCGCAAAGGTAACGACAAGCCCCGCCTCTGGCCCCGACGTCTTGGCGAGAAAACACAAAAAGCCTCCCTGGATCAAGGAAGCTTTCAAGTCGTTATCTGAATTTGAGAATGGGCGATAGCTGCGAGAGGCTAGCGGACCTGTATTGTTTTACGCCACTACCGTCTCTTTTCCGATGGCGATCATCGACTTGATCCGTCGCTTTAACGCCTTTTCGAATTGGCGGGCTTCGTTAACGCCGTCAAACGAGAGCTGCTGGAGGTTGGTTTCGATGCGTTTGCGGTAATCGGAGACGAGAGAGTCGGAAACGCCGAGCATTTCGGCCACCTCAAGCTGCGTGCCGCCGTTTGAGACGAGGTAGCAATGCCAAAGAACGCTTATCATTCGGTCATACTGCTTTGCTTTACCTCGGACAGATTTATGCAAACTGGCAAGGAAGCTGTCAACAAAACCGGCGGCCTCGGTCTCGGCCTCATTGCGTAAGAAGCCTTCCTCAGGCGTTTCCCGCGTGTCCGGTATCTCGAACGACATCTTTTCGTCATCGTCGCTGTCGCCCGATCCGCCGACCGGAACCAGGTGAATGTCCATTATCGGGAGCCGTGACATCACGAACGACCGCAGGCTTCGTACGTCCACCGGCGAATCTATCGCCTTAAAAACACGTATGATCAGCTTTTCAAGCTCTGCGTTGCTGATCACGATCTGTGCATCCCCGGTGCATCCGACCATTCGGGTGTCGCGATTGTGAAAGGCGACAACTTTAACTCTTTCCTGCATTTCCTGCACGTCACGGTGCATTTTCTGGATCTTCCACTCTGAAAGGCCGTAGAGGCGGTCGGCAAGCCGGCGGTGAGCTTCCGGATTCCCCACGTTATCAAATCTCTTGAAGGTGTCGCTCGACTGGATGAGGGTCGAGATGCGGCGAGCGAGGCGGTATGATTCCGGATAACGCTTCCTCAACTCGGCGGTAAGCATGTTGGTCAGTTCGATCTGGCTGATCTCAGCCTCGATCTCCTGATCCGACATCTCCGTGTCAACATAATGCTGGAACCGCTCCTTGCTAAGAAGCGCCACGAACAGTTCCTGTGTGAGGTCGGTATAGGCGTTGTACTTGCCTTCTTCAACCAGGAAACCTGCCCGTTTCGATGCTCGCACCAACGGGTGCGACGATACGATCCGGTGCAGTTCTATCCAGATCTGGTTGACGTCGGACGACTTGAGGCTGTCGTTCCATTTGCCAACCTTATGCTGCCGGGTCTGGGCCGGTTTAGCAGTGGTCTCCTGCGGTGTAGATGCCTTCATAATGAGAACCGGATTTGTCCATCGGGCACGAAGCTGGGAGGCATTCAGGCAACTTTGGGGTAGAGCGGTAACATGGCGAATCTCTCGTTCGCTCATGGCAAAGCCGATCAACTGGCCGCGTAAACGTATTGTTTACTTAAATTGTGCTAGATGGGTAATGGTAGAAAAACAATCTTTCGCGCTGCCGAGTTCCGCGGTCGCTCGGCCGGGCGAGCCCTCTGCCGGTTTGCGGCTCATGGCCCACATTTAGATAGTAGCAAGTTTCCGGAAATTGAGCAACAAGTTTTTGCATCCTTGTATATTCTTGTCCGCTACTGGAATCTGCTGCCCGAATAGGTCTATAATTCAATCAGTTGCGGCAGTGTCGATGTTTAGGTGATCGGTCAAAATTCCATCTTCGGTTTTGGAACTCGAGCTCGATTGCAGATTTCATTCTTATATTGAAGCGAATGTATTTCCGCGCAGCACAATAATGATCTGAGGGCGGTTGGCAATAGGCCGCTTGTAAACAATGGTGAAGTTCTGTAAAAACGAAGACTGCCCTACGTCCGAGGACCTGCTCGCTTTCCAAACTCGCGATATGCCCGTCAGTGAAGGTTCCGCGATCCGCCGCCACCTCGCAGTGTGCGAATTCTGCGCGGCGGAAGTTGGCTTCTACGAAACCTATCCGCCCGCGGGTGAACACAACGAAGCTGTTGAGGCCGACTCGATGCCGACTCCACTCATGGAACTTGCCGAAGCTCTGCTCATAAAAAAGCGCGACGACGCCTTTTTTGACAGCCTGTTGGAGAAGGACCACTAGAGCATGATCGAGCAGGGAGATTGCTGGCGCGAACTAACTCACGACTCGCAACGTCAATCGAGATCAGAGTTCAACCGTCGATCTTAGTAACTCCGAACAGTATCAATGGAATGATCAGCACGAGTGCGACCAGGAAGCTGCTGATCAGCGAACACACAACATAGATCACAAGCCAACCTAAGGATACTGCGCCGCCGTAAAACCCGCGCGATCTGAACAGATAGTATAAAAACGCGAGCGTTCCAAAGATCACCACCGAATAGGCGAACAATCGGTGGAGCCGGTATCCACGTTCGCGGCTATCTGCACGACACCAGGCGAACGCAAGAATGTTCGAGGCTAGCGTGGCTACGATATCCAAGAGTTGAGAGACGCCTCGGTGAGTTTCGAATATTGACCCTAAGACAAAGAAACATACTAGGACTACTGGAAGTCCGAGAAGGATCGCGCGTTTTTCTCTTGAGATCGATCCGATGCCCATCATCAAAAGCCTGCGTACCACAGATCGCACATGACTGGACGATCTAAATAAGAGCAGTCCGCCACGGTCATCAACTTCCGCAGATCTCGTCTATCGCATCTTCGTATTTTTCGTCGATGACGCTGCGCTTGATCTTGAGCGTGGGCGTCATTTCGCCTTTGTCGATCGAGAATTCGCGGGGCAGGAGATAGACGCGCTTTATGCGTTCGTATTCGCTTAGTTCGCGGGTGAGTTCGACGGCATCGCGTTGGACGCGTTTGACGACGTGCGGGTTTTCGCAGAGTTCTTCGCGGTCGCCGCGGGCATCGATCCCTTCTTCCTTCAGGGCTTCTTTCAAGGCGTCCCAATCGGGCACTATCAACGCACCGACCTGCTTGCGGCCGGACCCGACAACTACCGGCTGCGAGATGAGCGGGCTTTGTTTTAGCAGGCTCTCGACCTGAAGCGGTGCGATGTACTTGCCGTTCGAAAGCTTGAAGAGGTCTTTAATGCGGTCGGTGATGTAGAAATGCCCGTCAACGTCCTGGTAGCCAACGTCGCCAGTGTGGTAATAGCCATCGGCGTCAAGCGCTTTCGCGGTCTCGTCCGGTTTGTTGTAGTAGCCGCGCATTATGTTGCGCCCGCGGATCAAAACCTCACCATCGGCTTCGGCGATCTTCATCTCGATGCCGTCGAACGGCGTGCCTATCGAACCCACCTTGTTGTCGTCGGGGCGATTGGCGCAGACGATGCAGCCTTCGGTCATCCCGTAGCCCTGAAGGATCGGGATTCCCGCCGCCCAAAATGCGAACGAAAGCTTTTTGGAAAGAGGAGCACCGCCCGATACGAAAAACCTGAGGGCACCGCCCACGCCATCACGCCATTTTGAGAATACCAACCGGCTGGCGATGGCGTGTTTTGCTGCAAGAACGGGCGAGACGGACGCATGGGTGTCCTTTGCCGCCCAGTAATCCTGGCCGACCTGAAGCGCCCAATCGAAAAGCCTTGTCTTGTAGCCGCCGGCTGCCTTTCCTTTCTTTACGATCTTGTGATAGACCTGCTCGAACAGCCGTGGCACGGCGGTCATTATGGTTGGTTTGACCTCCTGCAAATGCGAGGCAAGCTGGTCAAAGGCCGAACAGTAATGGATAGAAACACCGTTCGCACACAGAACGTAGAACACCGTGCGCTCGAAAATATGCGATAACGGCAGAACGGCAAGCGACCGATCGGAACTCTTGATCGGCAGGCCCTTGGATATCGCAATGACGTTCGACACAAAATTCTCGTGCTCGAGCATCACGCCTTTCGGCTCGCCGGTCGTGCCGGAGGTATAGATGATCGTCGCGAGGTCGTCGGCTTTGACCTCTTCAAGCAGATCGTCGAAAGTTTGGCCTGAATCGCGTTCGAATGTTTCGCCTAGGGACTCAACCTCGTCAAGTGTCATGGCCCGGTTGTCGTCCGTGGGCTTCGCGTCGCTCTCAAAGAAGATGAGCTTTTCCAACCGTTCTACGCTCTGGATGGCCGCCTCTGCATGCTTGAGCAGTTTCTTTCCCGAGATGAACAGCATCCTCGCTCCCGAATCTTCGAGGATATACCGGATCTGTTCGACCGCCTGGGTTGTGTAGATCGGAACATTTACGGCCCGAAGACTAAGAATGGCAAGATCGGTAAATGACCACTCGGGGCGATTTTCAGAGATGATCGCTATGCGGTCGCCCGCCCTGATGCCAAGGCTTGCCAGACCACGCGCGATCCGCTTGATGCGATCTATCGCTTCGGCGCCCGAAAGATAGGCCCACGCACCGCCGACCTTAAAGGCCAACGCATCCTTCTTGTTATTGCGGCGAAACGACTCGATGCAGTAGTGCGGCAGCGTTTGCGGGATGGTATCGAATCCGATGAGGTTTTCAGCAGGCATCAAAGGTTTGGCCCCTCGGGCCCGTGACGTTCGGTGTGCTTCATTCTTGCAAAAGCCGATTGATAAGTCCAATGGATATTGGCACCTCACAGGCCGTCTAGTGCCAGGCCGCCGCGGGAGTGCCTTGCCGTTCCTTCATCAGATGCGTATATTTTCCTTGTCGTAACATCCGCGAGGCCAGGCCAGATATGTCGCAAGATCAAGCAAAACTCACGCGCCGCAAGTTTCTCAAGACTACCGCCATTGGCGCCGCCGCGATAGGCCTCACGCACGACGCCCGAGCAGAAAGTTCGAACTCGATGCTCGCAGCCCCGAAAAGCATTTCCAGGCGCGCGGTGATCGAACTTAACCACGATTGGCTTTTTTCGGAAACGGTTCCCAATGGCGGCACCAAAGCAGGATTCATCGACAAGGGCTTCACGCGGGTCACGATCCCGCACACAAATCGAATGCTTCCCGCGAGCGGCTTCGACGAAAAAAAATACGCATTTGTTTCGCTCTACCGCCGAAAATTCAGTATGCCGAGTGAGTTGCGCGATCGACGGATCTTTGTTGATTTTGGCGGCGTGATGACCGCTGCAAAGGTCTATTTAAATGGCAATTTTCTTGGCGAGTATAAGGGCGGTTACACGCCCTTTTCCTTCGAACTTACGCAAAACATCAGCTGGCAAAATGAGAATGTACTAGCGGTTGAAGTAGATTCAACCGAGCGCAGCGACATTCCGCCGTTCGGCGGCATTGTGGACTACCTCACCTTCGGCGGGATCTATCGTGATGTTCAGCTTCGAGCTGTTCCTGAAACATTTATCGAGAACGTGTTCGCCAAACCGATGAATGTTCTGCGAAAAGACCGGAGCGTGAAGGTCGCGGTATATCTTGGCGGCACTGCTGAAAGCGGCGCCAGCCTGACCGTCGAGCTCCGAGACGGCAAGCGAACGATCGCCTCAGGCAGCAGCGAGCTCGCCCGCACCGAAGTTCACGAGATAACTCTTAACGACCTTGGTGACATCGAATTGTGGGAGATCGACAAACCAAAACTGTACGACGTTCGCGTTACCGTTCGACGTGGTGCTGTCGTCCTTGATCATTACGAAACGCGCATCGGCTTTCGCGACGCAAAATTTACGCCCGACGGCTTCTTTCTCAACGGCAAGCACCTCAAACTCCGCGGGCTCAATCGTCACCAGACCTTCCCGTTCGTTGGCCAGGCGATGCCGTGGCGTGTTCAAAAACATGATGCATGGGTGCTAAGACGCGAGCTTCACTGCAATATCGTCCGAACGTCGCATTATCCGCAGTCGCCGCATTTTCTAGATGCCTGCGATGAACTTGGCCTGCTCGTCTTCGAAGAGATCCCCGGCTGGCAGCACATCGGCGATCAAGCATGGCAGGATCTTTCAGTCGGCTATGTTGACGCGATGATCAGGCGTGACTGGAACCACCCGTCGATCATTCTCTGGGGCGTGAGGATAAATGAATCCGGCGATAACCACGCTTTCTATTCACGAACGAACAAACTTGCCCACGACCTTGATGATTCGCGCCCTACGGGAGGCGTCCGATATCTGTACAACTCTGAACGCCTCGAGGACGTTTTTACGATGAACGACTTCGGCTTCCCGCTTCGTCCGCCGAATCATCCGCTTTATTTGAACACCGAATTCAACGGCCATATGTTCCCGACCAAACGCGCGGACAATGTTGCGCGCCTTCGCGAACACACGCACCGGCACGCACGCGTTCACGATGCGCTTGCCGCCGATGCTCGATACGCCGGCGGCCTTGGATGGTGTGCCTTCGACTACAACACCCACGACTGCTTCGGCTCGGGTAACCGGATCTGCTATCACGGGGTTTCCGACATCTTTAGAATGCCGAAACCGGCTGCCGGGTTCTACCGCTCCCAGTGCGACCCAATCGAAGAGATCGTTCTCGAACCAGCATTCGACTGGGCGCGCGGCGACGAAAGCGAAGGCTTCACGAACGCGCTTGTGTGTTCGAACTGTGAAAAGCTTCGCTTCTATATCGGTAAACGGTTGGTTGCAGAAGTCGGGCCCGCTCGCAAAACCTATCCAAACCTCAAGTATCCGCCGTTCAGTTTGAATCTGAGTGGAGCTATAGGCGTATGGGAGGATCTCGCGATCGAAGGTCTGATCGGCGGAAAGGTCGTGATCGAACGAAGAATGTCCGGCAAGGGCGTGGATCAGAATTTTATCGTGGTCGCGGATGACACCGAATTGTTCGCCGATGGGATAGATATGACCCGAGTCACTTTCCGCGTAACTGACGAATTTGGGAATACGCGTCCGTTCGCTCAGGCAGCCATTCAGTTCAGTGTAGAAAATGGCGAATTGATCGGCGACAACCCATTTGCCCTGATCGGCGGAGGAGGTGCGGTTTGGGTAAGAACAACGCGTCGGCCGGGTAAGATCAAGCTGACGGCGAAACATCCGAGGCTCGGCGTAAAGGTCGTCGAGATCAGATCGGTCCCGCCGCCGGCACGTTGAAATCACGCCGCTATGCAGACCGATCACTTGGCCCTACGGTACGATCACGGCCGGACGTGATCACAGTGCCTGGAGCTTCTTGAAGATCTCGACCATTGCAAGCGTGTCCAACTTGCAGTATTCGCAAAGATCGTCGCAGATCTGCCTGCATTCTTCCGGATCAGCCTTTCCCGTCGCCATTTCATACCAGCGGATCGACGCGGTCGTTCCGTCGCCGATGGCCAGCGCATTATACGAGGCGTCCGGGTAAAGGACGGGCTGTACATCCTTCAACGAGGTTCCGCCGCAAAAAGCCGCATGCTGATAAAGCTCCCTTGAAAAGATCTCTCGCAGGTCGTACAGACTCTCGTTCAGCTGATCAAAGAAATCGGCGAGATGGGGGAACATTGCGGCAAGTTCCCTATTGCGGCCCTGCTCGAACGATGCGTTCCAAACTATCGTTGTGCCAAGCTGTCCGGACATAACATCGCGAAGGCTCTCGGCTACCTCTCGCGGCGGGTATGCACCGTCGTTCCGTGCCAGGTGATATGTATGCACGGGTTCGGCTCCGGGTTCCAAGATGGTATGGAGCGAATACTGAAAGACGACCTGCTGATACGGCCTTGTCCCGGAAAACTGCGGGATCGGATAAGAGAAGCTCTCGTAATCAAGAAAGTGGAGCGGGTACTTCAGTTGCTCAAATTCGGTACGTATCGCGGCCCGGTCGACGAACGGTTCGGATGAGCGTGCGACCTCGACCTGCCGACGCTGGCGATTGGTGAGTTCGAAATCCGCAGGCACGTCGCGTATATCGATGATCGCCTGTCCCAATAACTCGGTACACTTTGCCGCACTGAGCCGGCTGATATGCGTGACGTTGTAGCTCGGTATCTCTTTGAAATAGTGGCGTATGAAATCGCACTCGAGTTTCGCACTACAATGAATCCCGAGTTCCGCCGCGGGCTGGGTGTTTAGATATTCTATCGCCTTTCTGGTTTCCGCAATGGTTTCAGGCTGTTTGTTCGTGGTCTGTTCGGTAATATCTTCGATCTTCAAAAGCTGGTTCGGATCGACGTCACCAATTCGTTCATAGCTCGTATCGACCGTAACGAGAAATGTCCTGCGCACAGTAAAACCAAGCATCTCGGCTGTCATCTGTTGGAACGCTACATCGTCGATGTATTCGGGTTTTACACGGGTGCCCGATTTTACCTCATAGATCGAGATCTCGCCCGTCGCGGGGTCGGTGACCGTAATGTCTGTACTCGTCGTGATGTGCTCGGTCGAAAAGATACGGCCGAATTCTACCAGGCCGTCCACCTCGGTGGTAAAGAGCCGCATCTTCTTAGCAAGCTGCAGAACCTCAAAGCCCTGCTGGCGAAGGTGTTTTGCCTGAAGGGTCAGGTCATCATCAATTTCTGTTGGGAAGTGAAAATGAAGCCAAAACTCGCGTGGACAACGCAGGAACTCAAGGTAGGAGTTTTTCGTGAGCACGGATGAGGCCTCCAAAACGAGCGAACTCGCGCGGCCACCTGGTCACAAGACCAACTGCATGGGAGTGAACCACCGCGCGACCTGTATCACAAACTCGCTGACGATCTTGACGACAGGCACTCTTTGACTGCCTCACCAATATCGGCGGGCGACTGAACAACTCGGATGCCGGCTTCGGTAAGGGCTTTCATCTTTTCCGCAGCCGTACCTTTGCCGCCCGAGATGATGGCACCGGCGTGGCCCATTCGCCGCCCGGGCGGAGCGGTCTGACCGGCGATAAAGGCAACGACCGGCTTGGTAACATTTACCTTTGCGTATGCCGCGGCGTCTTCTTCGGCGGTTCCGCCGATCTCACCGATCATCACGATCGCATCGGTTTCATCGTCTGCCTGGAAAAGTCTGAGTGCGTCAGTGTGCGTCGTCCCGATTATCGGATCACCGCCGATACCTATCGCCGTTGATTGGCCAAGGCCAAGCGCTGTCAACTGGCCAACCGCCTCGTACGTAAGCGTGCCCGAACGCGAAACCACGCCGATCCGGCCCTCTTTGTGGATATGCCCCGGCATAATGCCGATCTTGCATTTTCCCGGCGAGATGATGCCCGGGCAGTTCGGCCCGATCACGCGGGTCGTGCGGTCGCGGAGAAATTCTTTGGCGCTGACCATATCGGCAACCGGAATTCCTTCTGTAATTGCGACAACCAGCGGGATACCCGCATCACCCGCTTCCATTATCGCGTCGGCGGCAAATGCCGGCGGCACGTAGATGACCGACGCATTCGCTCCCGTCTCGCGCACAGCATCCGCAACCGTATTAAAAACAGGAATGCCCTCATGGGTTGTGCCGCCTTTTCCCGGTGTGACGCCGCCCACTACATTGGTCCCATAATCGACCATCTGAAGCGTGTGGAAAGTGCCTTCCTTACCCGTAATTCCCTGTACGATCAGGCGCGTATTCTTATCGACTAGAACTGCCAAAGTATTCCTCCTGGCTCTTAGCGGCGTAGGTTGAGAGTATAGCATGTGCGGCCGCCGCACAAAAAATCAGGCCCGTGCAAGTTTTTCCGAACATTCTCCTATAAATTACGTTCTCATAATGTCTTTCATTCAGGGGCATGCCCGCGGGCACATTGTATTTAGATCCTTACGCGGTTTATGCGGCAGTTATATTCCTTTTACACAGACGCCTTTTGGATCGCCCTGAAATCGATCCTCGAACACAAGCTTCGCGCGTTTCTGACACTGATCGGCATTATCATCGGCGTGGCCGCGGTGATCGTGGTCGGAGCCTCCATCGCCGGCTTGAAAACCTACGTCATCGGCCAGGTGTCCAAGGTGCTTGGATCAAATCACTATATGATGACGCGGATGGCAAGCATGGAGGACCTTTCTGACGAAGAATTCGAACGGCGCAATCGCCGCAACAAAGATATCACTTGGGAGGAATACCTTTATCTTCGCGACAATTTGAAGCTATCGACCTACGTCGGAGCACAGATGCGCGGCAATGCCGACCTGCAGGAAGGCACGATCGAAATGCCCTCGGTCCGCATTTTGGGCAGCACTGACAATATGTATGAGATCGAGGATAAAACGCTTGTTGACGGCCGATTTTTCTCGAAAGAAGAGGTCGAGAGGACGGCACCGGTCGCCGTGATCGGAATGGATGTCAAGGAAAAATATTTCGAATTCACGTCCCCGATCGGAAAATCGCTGAAAATTCGTGGCGTTCCCGTGAAAATAATCGGGGTCGAACAAAAACGCGGTTCGTTCTTCGGCCAATCACAGGACCGCCATATCTATATTCCGATCACACTTCATAATCAGATCTTTGACCGCACCGACGGGGTTGATGTCCACGGAAAAACGATCTCTAAGGAAGATTTTCACCCTGCGATCGAAGAAGCTGAACTTGCGCTCAGAAATAAGCGCCACCTCTTAGGCAGCGAGGAAAGCACATTTTCGGTCGTGAACGTAGATGAGTTCAACACCACAATGGACCAGATCACCGGCGCGATCGCGGCCGTGGTCATCCCGATCACCCTCATCATTCTCGTCGTCGGCGGGATCGTGGTGATGAACATCATGCTTGTATCAGTGACGGAACGTACCTTCGAGGTTGGCTTGCGCAAGGCGCTTGGGGCGACCCGAAATCAGATATTGCTGCAGTTCCTTATCGAATCGGCCCTTCTGTGTGTAGTTGGCGGCCTCTTGGGCCTCCTTCTTGCTGCGGGGGCAACCAGCCTGGTTGGTTATCTTCTCGAAATGACGATGACGATCACGATGTTCTACGTGATCCTCTCGATCGCCGTCTCAAGCGTCATCGGCGTGGTCGCGGGACTTTATCCAGCGTGGAAAGCGGCCCGACTTGACCCGATAATCGCATTGACCCAGGTGTAAGTGTCTGTCGCGTTCTGGACGCACCCTTGGTGCGTTCGCGTTGGCCATAACTGTATTATGAGAGTTTCCGCATCATTACCGATCGAAGTCTTGAAGATGGCCTATGAAAGCGTCGCTTCGCATAAATTCCGTTCGTCGCTTACTGTTCTTGGCATTGTTGTCGGCATCCTTACGGCCGTTGTTGTCGCGTCGATCCTGACCGGAATGAGACAGAACATCGTGAAGATGTTCGAGGAATACGGTACTAATAATATTTATCTGTTCCACCTTTCGACCGGGTTCGGGCCGAGCAACCGCGATGAACGCAACCGCAAGCCGCTGACGCTTGAAGATGCGAATGCGATCCTGGCCCAGGCACCGTCGGTCCAGGACATTGCGACCGTTGCGATCAACATCGGTTCGTGGGGCACAGGCTTCGACGATAATATGATCTACAAGGACAAGAATTTTCGTTGGGCCGGTACTGATGGCGTAACGCCAAATTATGACTCGATCGCCAATGTCAGGCTTAAGGCTGGCCGGTGGCTCAACGAGATGGACAACAATGAGCGGCGCCAGGTCCTGGTCGTAGGCGTAAATGCGGTTGAGGCATTGTTCGATGGCGATGCTGAAGAGGCCTTGGGAAAGACCATCCGAATGAATGGAAGTACCTGGGAGATAATTGGCGTGCTCGAAAAACGCGAGGCCGGCTTTTTCGGCGAGAATGAAGAGGATCGTAAGATCTTTATGCCGTATCGTACCGCCCGCAAAGTTGCTCCAACGCGGGACGCCGTTCTTCATATAGCGCAGGCCAAGCCCGGCCATTTAAACGATGCCGTCGCGGAGATCGAGGCGATACTCCGCATTCGCCGCGAGGTCAAGTCAGGCGACCCGAACGACTTCGACGTAAAAACGGCCGACAGTTTTATGAAGCAGTTCGACGGAATGATCGCAGGCATCGGGGCCGCGGCGATCGCCATTTCATGTCTCGGGCTTTTGGTGGGTGGCATCGGCGTCATGAACATCATGCTCGTCTCGGTAACCGAACGGACCAAAGAGATCGGCATTCGAAAGGCTATCGGCGCCACGCGCGGGGCGATCGTGCTTCAGTTCCTGGCCGAGGCAATGGCACTCACGCTTTTGGGCGGGCTGATCGGCGTGGTGATATCAATGGGGATCAGCAATCTGATAATGCTTCTGCTGCCGTCGCTGCCGGCGAAAGTCGAACTTTGGATGATCGTCCTTTCACTTGGCGTCTCGATCGGAATAGGCCTCGTGTTTGGCGTCCTTCCAGCAAGAAAAGCGGCGAACCTCGACCCGATCGAATGCCTAAGATACGAATAGGACGGTATTGGTTCGGAACATTAAGTAGCCTCTTTTCGGCGGCTTTGGCCCTTCAAAGTCCGTCGGGTCGCTATCCGCCGTTGCCTTCGAGTTCGACGCTTTCTCCATATTGAGGGACCTTAACGTTCCAACCAAAGCGTTCGCGGATGTGCTCCGCCATCGCTGCGGCCGCTTCGGGCTCGCCGTGAGTTGTGAAGACAGTTCTTGGAATAGTGGGCAAACCGCCGAGCCAGCGGAGAACGGCCTTCCAATCGGCGTGTGCCGAGAATCCTTCGACCCTCTCAACATGACACCGGACGGGCACCCAGTTCTTCATTATCCGAACTTCATTCTCTCCTTCCAAAACCCTGCGGCCTGCCGTCCCTGCCGCCTGATACCCAACGAAAACGATCGTCGCATTCTCATCCGGAAGGATGCGTACCGCGTGATGTAAAACGCGCCCTCCGGTCAGCATACCCGACGCTGAAATAATTATCCGCGGCCCGCGCATCGTGTTAAGACGCTTGGATTCCTCGCGACTCGACGCCGTGCTCATCGAGCCCGTTCTGAGCGGGTGCCGCTTGTGGGCGAGCAGCGACGCATATTCCTCGTCGTGCTCCTCATGCCACCGGTTATAGACCTGGGTGGATT
>WBZY01001078.1_pt1 | contig 15851 bp, 12 predicted proteins | sample 5204191 | NCBI WGS metagenome assembly WBZY01 (sample SAMN12344363, study PRJNA552823) | activated sludge metagenome | biome: Activated sludge suspended growth; feature: Anammox Sidestream; material: Wastewater; isolation source: activated sludge from anammox sidestream of wastewater treatment...
TTGGCTGGCTTGGGCAATCGGTGTTCCAACATGCATAATCTCCGGATTCAGCCAACCTCACACAGAACCGTTAGACGAATCTGTGATTCGAGTCTTTAATGGTTCTGTTTGTAATGGTTGTTTCAACCGGCGTCGACTCGACGCAGGGGATTGGAACTGGTGCCCAGATCAAAAAGGAACCCCTCGTCAATTTGAGTGTACCAAAACGATCACTAGCAAAGATGTGATCTCGGCGATAGACGCGTTCTTTTGGAAGAAAGGATCGTCTCTTCTAAATAAGGAAGAAAAGACAACACCATAGGTTTTTCGGTCCCATCATTTGGTCGCTCGGTTTTGAATAAATAAACAGAGGACTAAAAAGATCGACCGCTAACATGCCTATTCAATTTCCATCTGGCCCTTTAGTTGGCCAGATCTACACAGATCCAACCAGCGGAAATTCGTGGATCTTCACGATAGATGGCGCATGGAACTCATTGAGTGGAGCTGGAACTAGCGGATTTGCGGGCACGAGCGGGACTTCTGGGAATAACGGAACTTCCGGTACTTCGGGCACTAATGGAACCAGCGGCAGTTCAGGCCTTAGCGGCTCATCCGGTACTAGCGGAACATCAGGAACCAGTGGAACTTCAGGTACTGGAGGAACTTCAGGAACCAGCGGAACCAGCGGCACGAGCGGAACTTCGGGCACACGAGGAACTAGTGGAACATCGGGCACGAATGGAACCTCAGGAACTGCTGGAACTAGCGGTACGAGTGGAGTAGACGGTGCGCCTGGTCAAACTCTACCGATCTTAGGAGTCGTTGTGGACTATGCAGGACTTCCTGGGAGCCCAAACCTTCTAGATTCATACATCACACAAGACGATGCCAGCGTCTACGTGTATGATCCAACATCACCAGCAGCCGATGGAAACGGTTGGGTCGATATGGGTCAGATCCAGGGACCGAGCGGTCTTTCCGGCTCAAGTGGAACTTCTGGAACTAGTGGTACGTCAGGGATCAATGGAACATCCGGCACGAGCGGAAGCGTTGGACCCGCAGGCACCAGCGGTACAAGCGGAACCTCGGGGATCAATGGAACTTCTGGAACTAGTGGAACGTTCTCGTTCTACTTCCAAAACACTGCACCGGCCGGTCCGATCCTCGTAGGAAGTCTATGGTACCACTCTGAAACAGGCTTGCTTTACGTTTATGTTAACGACGGTGACACCAACCAATGGGTTGAGATCTCACAAGGATCAATCACAGTCGGCGGAGGAGCAGCACCGACCGCAGCATTAAGAGATGACCAATTATGGCATGACATATATGAGCTATATGAGACGCCAGCAGGACAGCCGTTTGGTTGGAAAATAGGTAATTTGACGCTTGCAACCGCCGGTTTTAGCCAAGGCCAAGCGCAAGCCGCATTCCCATATTTTTGGCAGAGATGGCAAGCCTTGCAAGCAGCCAGCGTAGTTCCTCCAAACTCGTTCTTGTCTCTGACTGTGATGACTGCTGCGATCTCAGACGCTATTTGGTCGGGATCGGCGACCGACATCAGCAACTTGAACTCTCCCTGCACAAGCAGAGTAAACGTGAGGATCCCTCCAGGAAGATTCCTAATCAATTATCAATTGCCGCTGGCTTTTGGAACCTACACTGGACATGGAAGCAGCGAGTGGTTCACAAACGGATTCCCAAACGCTTGGGGAGGAACTTTTGGACAAGGAGGAACCTCTCTGCACGTTGATCGAGCAAACTGGCTCGGAAGAAATGACGGAGCAATTTGGGAGAGCACGACTTGGGGCAACTTGACGCTGTTCTCATACAACGAGAACTTCCAGCTCTTGAATATGCGACTCGTTGGCAACAAGGAGCTCAACTACTTTGATGTGACTAAGCTCATCTGCGGAGTCAATGTTTGGGACATGGGATCGAATGCCGTCATCGATAACATATTTGCGGATGACTTTGAGGGAGCCTGCTTCCACTTTGTCAGAGGAACATATGCTCACATCCGACAGGCGGCTGGGTTTAGGTCAAACTTAGCTTCCATCTGGTGTCACGGAGGAGGACAACTAACCGTTGAGACTTATGAGACCGATGAGTGTCCAGCAGTAGTTAGAGTGGAAAGAGGATACCAGCGCCCGGCCAATAATTCTATCCACTTCAACTTCTTAAAGATGGAGACAGGGATCGCGCCGTCTAGACCAGATCCCAAGGGAATGATGGTATTGGACGCAAAGGGCTGGGTAAGAGCTCACTTTGATTACATCCAATACGCGGCGGTTCGTCAATTCCCTCACGCGATGTTTAGAGTTGACGGTCGAGGCATCGATTTTCCTATCTCAGGAACAAACACTTTCTCTCAATCGAGCGAGGTAAGCGTTGACATGTTTAGCCTGTTTGGTCCCTGTTACGGGATCCTACACGATGTAGGAAACGGCAGGATGTGGTTGCATGATGGAACCTTAAATCAAAACGGATACGTAAACACTCGAGTAAGAGGATTTAGGTGGAGAAGCGGGAGCGGCGGCGAGTTGATCACTCCGTTTGGAATTGCGCCGACTCTGATCACTGGAATGGCGCAGGGTCGTTTTAGTCCGCTCGCGATAGACCAGATGACCGGCGCCCCAATAGGTGCATGGAACAACACCGCAGGAACGCCTGCCTACGAAGGACAAGGGTTTAGCGGACCGTATGGAGAACCGCCAGAAATCCCAATAGGAGTCGAGATCGCTCCTCCAGCCGGTGCACTCGCAAATCTTTACCCATAAAAAAATAGAACCCTGATGCCAGTAATCAATTGGCCACTAAATCCTGCCCTAAACCAAACGTACACCCAAAACGGAAAGACTTGGGTGTGGAACGGTTATGCGTGGTCGACTGTTGCAAGCTTAGGAAGTGGGACTAGTGGGACTAGCGGAACAAACGGAGCACCAGGTACAAGCGGCACGAGCGGCACGAGCGGAGCACCCGGAACTTCCGGAACAAGCGGCACCAGCGGAGGAGTAGGCCCACAGGGTCCTCCAGGAACAGCCGGCGCCCTTGAAGCAAGCAACACAAAAGTATACGACCTATATGAGGTATTTGGTCTAAACAGCGTATTGGGTTCGAACACGATGGCTCAAGTGTTTCCAGCCGTGTACGGAACTTACAATGACACTGTGTGGTCAAATAGCGCGACGTATGGAAAAGCATATACTGCTTGGAAGAACCACTATGTGCCAAGATTTAGACAGTGGGGAGCAACGATCATTCCACAGGACTTTGCCAACCTTGATTGGGGAACGGTGTGTCACATGGAAGCCTTATGGAGAGGACACTTCCTGGCGATAGATCAGAACCAATTAGTTGTCAGTTTTAACACCATTATTTGGCCAAGAGGAGTCTATCGCTTGCGATTCCCGATCTTTGTGGCCCAGGGAGGATTAAAGGGCAAGGGGCCAGGCATACCTCGAATCGCGACCGGTGCTCACAATTGCACGATCTTTCAAGTAGATCACAACAACTGGTTGGGAGGCCCATCTGGGGCATCGAAAGGGCTCTTAGATAAGACTCCGATTAGAACGCCGGCGTATGGAGGGAACCCAGGCTTCTCAACATCGCAATACTTAGAAAATGCTTTTTGCGGAGAGTTCACGGTACATGGGCAGGCGTCGACCTGGCAAGACAAGAGTTATGTGATGCATGGAGTAGGATGGTACGGTGCTGGAGAAGTATCAACTCTTGATAGGATCTACGCAAGAAACCTAAATAATCACGGGCTGTATGTCACAGGTGGCCCGACGGTAATTAGAGAGATCTCAGCATTCGACAACAATGGCGCGGGAGTCTTAGTCGAAAGCAACGGCCTCGGTAACGTGAAGATTGAGCAGATTTCAGGAGACGACAACGGTCTAGGTAATCTATATGGAAAGAATCCGGGAACCATCACATTTGATACCATCAAACATGAGACCGGCCTGAGTAGAGCTAGAGGAAGGGCGATCAAGAACAACCCTAGCGTCATGGCAGAAGGGGCGATCAACATCACTGGCCAGAGCATCACACATGCTCAAGGTGCAAGTGGAACGTATCTGCCGGCTCTGGTGTACATGAACCACTCCATCTCACCCGGATCAAGGTTTAAGGTGGACAGCACGATCGGCTGGAACTTTTACGGTCCAGTCATCGACATCAGTGAGATCACGCAAGTAGCAGGAAGCGCGGCTGCAGGCCAAACGACTTTTACTGGAACGATCGCGCTCTCAGCTGGATTCCAAGTAAATCGTAGAAGCGTTAGGGCAAAGGTGTATAAGGACGCAGACACATCTACGCTGACCTCCTTTGACAATGATCGAGATGGATTCAGAGCCCAAGCCATAAACAGTGCAACGAACACCGTGTCATTCACGCTACCTGCGAGCGCGCTGACTCCAATTGAGGCAGGAACAGTTTATGTTAGAAACTCAACATCAAGGATCGTTGCTCAAGTAAGAATAGGAGCAGACGGTGTCGCTAGATTCTACGATCCGAACTATGGACCGAGCATCGTCTCTCCGATCGGAGCGACCGGCACGATCGATCCTTCTACTGGGGCGGCAACACTAACCTTCAACCCAGGAGAGACTGCAAGCAACCTAACAGTCTTCTATCGCTATCCGAATGACGTGATAGCGATCGACAATGGAACAGGAACGATAGTCGGAATACCTGGAGTCTCAGGTACGATCAACTACACTACTGGAGCGTACTCAATCACTCTTCCTGCGAGTGAAGCAATGACGAATAGTCAAAACTCTGGGATCACATACAGCTCGAGCTCAATATACAAGCATCAATTTGGAGGACCGTCTTATTCTGGATTTGAGCTGAAGTGGAAGAGCGGTGTGCCGGCAACAGTAACAACAGACCATGCGTTCCCAATCCAAAGGGAATACTATGGAGGGAACGGTAGAGCTGGAGTAGGTGGAAGCCAAGGGGCGTTCAACTTCACTAATGGAACTCCTACGTTTGACATCACAAATGGACTAAAAAAGGTCTACTACAATGTAGCGGTTGCCGCAAACACACAAGTCAATGTACCGGCCGGAGAGGCCTCATTGCATACTGGGATCATTCGGGTGTACATCAACGATGTGACGTTCAACAACATTGGAGGAGGAACCAGTAAGTACTTACTCGATACGTTAAGAGTAACGTCGGCTGGAGCTGTGGAAGCATTTGTGGCCGGCTCATGGGTTGCAGCAAGCGTCACAAACGTCATAACTGCACAAGCGATCGCGACGCTTAGCAATAACATCGCATACACGATCGAGATCTCCATCCCAGGAGTAGGCATAACTGTCGGTCAGGTACTGGGAAAAACTGGCGAAACCTCACTGTTCTTCAACAGTCAACCCTACTTCAATGACATCAACCTTGAGTTATTTGGAGCGACTGACCTGACGACCCCTAACCTACAGTCGTACAACATCCAATTCATCTAATCCTGAGAGATGCCGATCCAAGCAGACAGTCTGACTGTGACGTGGATCCCAGGTGATGGATCGACTCGAGTAGCGTATATCAATACCAGCAATTCCTTTGTGGCGCCAACAAACAACACGGTGCCTACTGCAAACTCCGTGTGGCAAAACGCGGGACAGCAGGCAGTTTATGTTGGATCGGGAAATCAGGTGACGGTCACTGGGCTCAGTCAAAACACGACGTATCACATACGGGTTTATGAATTCAACACCAATGGCGTCACGACGTTGTATTTGACGACGACAGCAACCGGGAATCCCAATAGCGCAACAACGTTAAACATATTGCCGACTATTCAGGATTCTGGGATAGGCTTTTCAAACATCGGTCAGCACACGGTAACGATTTCTTGGATCCAAGGTAACGCTTCAAATCGAGCGGTATACATCAATTCGATAAATAGCTTCGCTAATCCAGCCAATGGAACGACGCCGACTCAGAACACGGTATGGACAAATTCAGGTCAGCAAGCGGTTTATGTCGGCACCGGCAATACGATCACGGTGACTGGCCTTTCGCCCAGCACGACATATTATGTTAGAATCTATGGATTCAATGGAAGCGGGGTGAACACAACATATCTCACAACAACGGCGGCGAATAATCCGGGCAGCTTTACAACGGCGGTCGTTAGTGTGGTAAGCGCGCCGACAGTTCAAGATTCGGGGATCGTCTTTTCAGGATTCACAAATAATCTGATGACGATCACGTGGACAAAGGGAAATGGAGAGAATCGAGTGCTTTACCTAAACACTAGCAACACATTTACCAATCCAACAAACGGTGTCGTGCCAGTCGCAGACTCTTCATGGAACGGATCTAGCCAGCAGCCGGTATATGTAGGAAAGGGAAACGGTGTCCAGGTGACGGGCCTTTCGACCGGGGTCACATATTTCGCAAGAGTCTATGCTTTCAATGGAGAAGGAACGTCTGCTGTGTATAACACGACTGGCGCAGCTAGCGCAGGCCAGCAGCTGTTCACGATACCTTTCGGATCAGCAGGAAACTCCAATGTGACTGCCGGTTATCAGTCAGTCAATCGATCCATCCTGGTCGATGTTGTCGTTTCAAGCGGACCGCCGAGCATCACCCTAAAATGGGTGACGCAAGTCACGGCGACAGGCTACACGATTTACAGAAAACTAAAAGGGTCGACTTCTTGGGGAGCGGCAATAGCTACTCTTCCAGGTTCAGCAACACAATATGTCGATACTGGAGTTTCAGAGGATGTTTACTATGAGTATCGAATTGACCGGCCGTCTGGTAGTGGAACCGCATATGGATACGTAGCAACTGGAATCAATGTTTCTCAAGTAGATGATCGAGGAAAGATCATCCTATTGGTTGACGATTACTACTCTGCACCGTTATCGACTGAGATAGCTCAACTTGAAGACGACCTGGCGGCAGACGGCTGGCGAGTGATCAGATCAGACTTTTCTAGGTCGGACAGTGTGCAAACGGTACGTAATTTTATCTCTGCACAATATGCCGCAGACGCTGCACAAGTAAAGGCAGTTTACATACTCGGCCACATTCCAGTTCCATATTCTGGAAATGCTTCGCCAGATGGGCACCCTCCTGAACACCGAGGGGCATGGGCAGCAGACTCATATTATGCAGACATCAATGGAGTTTGGACAGATTCGTCAGTAAACAATACGACCGCGTACCTAAGAAATAGGAACATCCCAGGAGACGGTAAGCTAGATCAATCTGTGATTCCGTCCACCGTTGAGCTTGAGATAGGGAGAGTCGATCTGTACGACTTGCCAGCTTTTTCTGCAAACGACATAGAACTCACTAGGAGTTATTTGAACAAGGCTCACGAATATAAGACGAAGGCGTATACATCACCAGACCGAGGACTCTTAATAGATCAGTTAGATTGGACCGGAGATCCTCTTTTAGAGAGCGGTTGGAGAACTCTCGGGCCACTCGTAGGATCTAACAACATTCGACAGTTGGGATATGGATCTCCATTCTTGACAAACGCGAATGCCGGCTACTTATGGACGGCTTCCGGTGGAGGAGGAGCAGCCGGTGGAGGATTAGCCTTTACTGGATACACCGATGTCAACGGAGGAACGACTGCGAGCGTTGCCGCTACTCCATTCAATGGAGTCTTCAATTCACAGATAGGAAGCTATTTTGGAGATTGGGACATCACCAATAACTTCCTAAGAGCGACGATAGCTAGCGGAAGAGCCCTAACTAATGCTTGGGTCGGGTTGCCTAGGTGGGTGTTTCATCACTTTTCATTCAACGATCACATTGGATATTCCGTAAAGGCAACTCAAAATGGGTACACACTGTACCCAACCGCTCAAGTATCAACGTATGATGGGGCTAATACAAATCGCCACCTTGCCCTGATGGGCGACCCAACACTCAGGTCAAAGTATGTAGAGATGCCGAAGGATTTTCAAATAACCAACACTGGAGCTGCTCTTTCTTTCTCGTGGACAAAGGCGAGCGACGACACGGTATTGGGTTATCACATATACCGAATGGGAAATTCGTCAACTCCTCACGTGAGATTAACGCCGGCGCCAGTGATTGGGGTCACGACTGCGACTCTCTCGATCGGAGGATCAGTATCTGGAACAGCAGGCACAAAATATGCAGTAAAAGCAATCCGGCTTGAAACAGGCCGTAGCGGCTCTTTCTTCAACACCTCGCTAGGGGCGATAGCGAGCGTTCCCTAGGACTTAGAGACTTGAGTCACCTCCATCTCTGAAAAGTGGTTGTCAGAGACGACCCTGATCTTAGAGCTAAAGAATTCTTCAGGAAGGGCCTCATGAGAGACGACAAAGATCGTCATCTTGTGGCGGATCGAGTATTCTTTCAAGATCTCAATGGCACGATAGACGTTTGCCTTGTCCAGTGAGCTAAAGATCTCGTCAAGAAACATCACATTCATCGTGCTGTGCTTCATCTTGATGATCTCAATGAAAGCCAAGAGCACGATAAGATTCATCTTCTTACGCTGACCTGAAGAGAGGCTCTCTGGTGAGATCTCCATCCCAAGATAGGAGATGACTGGGTTGAAATCGCCATCAAACTCAAATGAGAACTTGAACTCGAGGCGTTCTGAGATCTCTTGGATCCTGAGATTAAGAGTAGGGACGATCTTGTCGATCAAGGTCTTCTTGATGCCAGAGTCAGAAAGAAGCTCGTCTAACGTTGAGAAGAGGTCAGTCTTTTCGCTCTTTTCGGAAGCGATCGCTCGATCATCATTGATCTCAGATTGGATCTTTGAGATGATTGACTCGATCGATGAGGTCTCATCGGATACGATCTCGCTCAGGGCCTGCTTGAGCTGAGAAGCAAGCTGAGAAAGGTCTGCGTCGATCTGATAATATGTGGACTTTGCCTCATTCTGAAGATCGACGATCTTTTGTAGATCAGAAGTAGCCGCTTCAAAAGCGGCCTTTAACTCAGGCAAACGCGACTCTAAGAGGTCTTTCTTGTTGAGGATGACTTCTTTTGTTTTTGTAGAAGAGTCAGTTGTCAGGTCATTGAGACAGTGTGGACACCTGTTCTTTTGATAGAGCTTGAGCTTTTCTCCAAAGTCAAGGATCGACGCCTTGACTTTGCTGTTCTCGTCTCGGATCTCATCGATCTTCTTCTGAGCAGCGTCGATCGATGATTTGAAAGAGGCATACTTCTTCTTTGCCTCTTCCTTCTCAAGATCTTTGTCGGCGATCTTTTTCTTGATGCTCTCGCTCTGATCGTCCTTCTTCTTTAGAAGCCGTGCCTTAAGAAGGTCTAGCTGCTCTTGAGAAGACTCAAGAGTCGACACATTCTTGTTGATCTGTGATTGGATGATCTCAAGTTCCTTCTTGCTCTGGCGAAGGTCTTCCTTGACCACCGCTCTCATGTCTGAGAGTATGTCAATTCCAAAGATCCGGTCGACGATCTTACGCTTGTCAGCTTGGCTCAGGTTGACGAATGACTTGAAGTCGTCAAACGAAAGGCTGATCGTGTTGCAAAAGACCGGAAACGGTATGCGAGCAAGCTCATCTTCAATAAACTCATCGACCTTTCTCTTATCTGGCAGGTTGAAGTGAGAGCCGTTGATCTTGATGTCGCTAAAGTTTGGCTCGATTCCTCGGTCGATCTCAACTCTCTCACCTGTGTTGGTGATGAACTTGACGTTGGTGTAGGCGTTCTTGTTGATCCAGTTTGGAATATCCTTCATCTTACGGATCGCGGATCGACCGTAGACTGAGACGGTGAGAGCCTCCTTGATGGACGACTTGCCGGCACCGTTCTCTCCCTCGACAAGCACGAGCTGAGGACGATCCTCAAACTTGAAGGTTTGGAGCCGATTGCCGTATGAGAGGATGTTTCGGTATGAGAACTCAAGGATCTTCATTGCTCGTACTTTTTTGAGTTCCTCAAAGAATCATAGATCTCTCTAAATCTCGTCAGGATCGGCTCTGACTGGCTAGGAGAAAGGTTGAGCTCCTTAAGGTGAGACTCTAGCACGGTAAAGATGTTGTACTCATAGTTAGAATCCAGCTCTATCTCGCTCTTGCTCTTTTCCTGGTCTCGTGAGTAGGAAAAGAACTCGACTCTGCGCTGACCCAGCTCCTTGACGAGTTCAGTAAAAGCGGTGAGAGGAAACCTCGAAGAGAAGCCAGATTCGATTGAGATGTCGACGTAGTTATTCTTGAACAGGGAACTAAGTTCCTCTATTGAGAGGTTGAGTACTTGGGTCACATCGAGTTTTAGGTGTCGAGGAGAAACCCGGTTCTCTATGAACCTTTCGGTGACCCGGTCCTTCTCAAGATCAAGGACCCAAAAGCCCTTGGTGTTCCCTCTGTCCCCTCGATCCATCTCGTAAGGTGTACCCACATAAAGGACGTTTCCTCTTTCCTGGCGTATGTGGATGTGACCTGAGTAGACTCTTTTGAAGCTACTTAGGTCAGTGAGATCGAGTCCGTGCTCGAGCTTGGTAAATGCATTGAGAATGGATCCTCGAACGTCTGCGTGACAAAAGACGTGGCTCGCCGAGGAATTGAGAGAGACTTGCTGCTTGAGGGCAGCAACATCCTCTATCCATGGGAGCATGAGGAACTTGTGAGAGTCGAGTTGTAGGACGCCAGGCTCTTCAAAGACTCTGAAGTTTTCGTACATCAGAGGAAAGCACTCGAGAGAATGGGTGTCGGTCCTGTCCTTGTAGTAGACGTCGTGGTTGCCAAGGATGACAAAGACGCCTCGCTTGAACTTTGAGGTGAACTTCTTAGCGACCTCTAGAGAGAGCTTAAAGACCCGAGTGTTGGTCGACTCTCTGACATGGTGCCAGTCCCCTACTTGGATGAGAACATCTGTCTCAGGATCAAAACCGATCTCGTCAACCTTAGCAAGGAAGTGGTCAAGTAAGAATTCGCGCTGGATATCGGACCATTCCATCGAGTTGTTCTTCACACCAAGGTGAAGGTCGCCAAGGACAAAAACTCGCCTGATACCGGTCAACTTCATCACTGAGCGGCTAGCTGGTCAATATTGATCGCCATGAACACTCTCTCAAACTTGGCCAAGAACTCGTTCTTCTTAGCGGCCGACGAAAAGGTGTAGACAGTCGGCAGTATCGAGTTTGAATCGTAAAAAGTGATCTCCGCGGCTCCAGTGGAGGAAAGGCGGTATACCTGTTCGACATTTAGGTATTCTTCTCCGCTAACGTGTGTGATTTTGATCCAGCGCATCAATGGATTCTTTTTTTGTTCAGCTTCCCATCAAGGAACCTGTATTTTTTATTGAGTTCGAGAAGAAGGATCTCTTGAAACTCGGTTTCTAACATGTCAAACAGCTTACGGTACTCTATCGAAGAGATGGATGAAAGGATCTCTAGGATGTAGATTGGGCTGTAGAAGATGGACGCATCTGGGCTGACTTCAAAGCTATCATTGATCCTACTAAAGAAAAAGTTGATCTCATCTCTTGAGAACTTGATCTTTGAGGTAGATTGTTTTTCTTCAGAACGCTGAAGTAGAATGGAAAGTTCGCTATCTCGACGTATGAACGCAAACAGACCATCAATGATTGCTTTAGACTCTAGATTGGACTCATAATCATAGAGATCCTTTAGATATGAGTCCGCGTAATCGGACGCGACCGAGATTCGGTTAGAGTATATTTGCTCCTCTCCCTCAACTAGGGATTCCCCGACATTGTAGCGATTGTTGAAGATCTTGTCCTCACGATGAATGCCCGGTGCATCTTGCACGTCGTCAGACTCACTATCGCTCTCGTTATTTTCCAATTCATCATCGATCATGCAAGATTGGTGATTTTTTACATTGATCTTAAAAGATCATCGTAATCTTCTTCTACCACTTTTGGCTGACTTGCCGCCTGATTGAGTTGAGTGTGCTCTTCTCTGATCGAATCGGCCAGTCTAGAAACTTCTTCGTCATCACTATAGAATTCGCTATTCGGACCTGCCTCTTCAGTCAGTCGGAAAAAGTCCTTCACCATCGTGTAGAACTTATAGCTTTCCTCATAACCATTGTCACGGTTAGCGATCACCTTGATCTTCATTCGACTCTCAAGAGGACTGCGCATGAGGCCAAAAAGAGAGTCTACTGTATGAATGAGGCCAAATGATTCGGCGACAGAATCCATTCCAAGGTCAAAGTCGGCGACTGCTTCTCTCTTTACTTGAGTCGCACTAATGATGCACCACTCGTTACGCATCGCGACTCCTCTAAGCTCTTCTGAGATTGCCTTGATCTTCTCATACATCCCGTTCTGCTCCTTGATCGGTCTGAGCAAGTTAAGATAGTCTACGACGATCACCTTAAATCGACGATTGAGCTTGCTCTCAAGCCTGAGAAAGTAGTTTTCGATGTCGATTGCCGTCGCGCCGCCGGTCGCAAACTCCTTGACGTAGAGCTCACCCTTGATCGTGCCGCTCTCTCGCATCGCCTTGATCTTCTCAGAGATGAGACGAGCATGCGAAGAGTCGGTGATGGCAGCGTACTCATCCGACTTGATGTTGAGAATGTTTGAGCCGATCCTCTTCATGTACTGCCGCTCAGGAAGCTCGACGGTGACGAGACCGGTGACGTTACCGATGAGAAAGGATCGAGCCGCGATGTTACCCAGCACCATCGACTTACCGACCTTGGGTCGACCTTGAAAGACGACGAGTGACTTTGGGTTCCAACCTCCACCAAGAGCTTTATCGAAGAAGGGAAAGCCCGTTGGGCTGCCGGTCTTTGCCAGCTGGATGTGAGACTCTGGATTGAAGAAATCGAGTCCAGTATCGGCACTTGAAAAATTGATAGCGAGCTTGCCGCTGATATCGTTCCTGACCTTTTCAGAGATCTTGTCGATGTTGTCAGGATCGATCGAAGTCGTCTTTAGGTAAGTGAGAAGATCAAATACAGTAAGATTGAGATTTCTAAGTAGAATGAAAGAGCGTACGTATTTGTACAGATAATCGTAATTGTACTCACGAAGATTGAACGAATAGAGGTCTTCAAATTCTTCATCATCGATGTTGGAGTGAACGATCTCAAGGTAGCTCCTGAGTTCCTTTCTATTTGGGACCTTTTCGTACTCTCTGAAAAACTTAAGAGCCGATTTGAAGGTCTCACTACGAGTTTCTTCGTTGAAGTATGAAGGCTTGATCATTGTGATCAACTCCTCACGACGAAGCGAGTCGTGGTTCTTGGGCTTCAGATCGTTTAGATCGTTCTCTTCGTTGAGAACAAAGTTCCAAACCATCTTCTCAAGAGAATCGATATTTTCAGTGAAGTCGATCATTGGATCGAATAGAAGTTGAGAAGCCCTTTTTCAGTGATCGTCATTGTTTCGCCAGAAGCAAATATCTCGCCAGACGAGATCAGTTGCTTGATACTTTTAACTAGCTCGAGCTTAAAGGTTTCGTCCTTTAGCTGATCCCCAAAGACATACTTCATCGTCTTTGATGAGAACTTAAAAGACTCGAGAGACACTTCCTTCTGCTTTGATTGAGCGACTCGTAATAAGTGCCCAATAATATCGAAGAGGATCGAGCGATCGTCTCGCAGACCCTCTTCTCTATGCAGGTTGAGGTAGTATTTTATGGGTAGGTTAGAGAGAAGAGTCAGAGTCATCATTGAATTGATCAAAGTCCTCGGCCTCTTCGTCCAACACATCCTGTACCGTACTATATCGGTATTTAGGCTTTACCACATTCTCATCAAGCTCTTTAAGAACGTCTGGCGTCCACACCTTTTCTGAAAAGAGCTCACGAATGGGAACCAACTCGCCAGAGTGTCTGAGCACGTAGTTACGAGCAGTCTCCTTGGCCATAAAGTAGAACTTCTCGCCGCCTACCTCGAATGGCTTACATGCTTCCTGTTCAGCCGGCTTAAGTTTTGAGTGTTCCTTCTCGGTAAACTTGTTGCCTCGACCGACTCCACAGTTATCCCAATTGAAGGGCAAGAGGTGAAGCCCGACATAAGGATTCATGCCTTTGTGGAAAGAGATGTGGATCTCGATCTTATCAGGCTTAGCGAGTCGATTCTTGTCAGTCGTCGCACGACAAATGACGCCCGTTTTTGTCCCAGTTGCTTCGTCCTTAAGTGTACCTTTACTCAGCATTAGGACGACACTGGCCGCGTAGAGCGGACCCATTCCGCCGGTCATTCCCTTCGGAGTGTACTGATCGAGAGAGGCCGACGTGTGGTTGGTGAAAAGGAACGGGATCTTGAGATTTGACAGGTCAAGGGTAAACGACTTGAAGAGAGATCGCAATTCCTTCGCTCTAAGGCCCATGTCATTTGCGCTCTTACCCTTATCGAGATCTGAGACTTCTTTATCAGTCTCAAGCATCCCAAGAGAGTCGACAACCACCGCGATCTTAAGACCGGGCGCGTCTTCAACTGTTCTGATGAGGTCGTTCATGAAGAGCTTGACCTCAGAAACGATGCCAAGTCTTACATACTTGAGCAGGGCTCGATCAACTCCAAACTTATCAAAGTCAGATGTATCAAGAGCACCTTCAGTATCGATGTAGAAAACAACATAGCCCTTCTTTTGAGCCTCACGAACCGCGTTCATACAGAGGAAGGTCTTACCTGTACCAGAATCACCGGCAATACCGACGCTTCGAGTGTTGGGATAACCTCCAAAGATCGAGCCCGACATCAGGGCATTGAGCATATAGTTGCCGGTCGGGATGAATTCGTCGATATCGGAAAATCCCTTGAGCTTAACGTGGCTCTTAGCGCTCTTCTCAAGAAGGTTGGTGAACTTCTCAAACGCGGCAAGCGTTGCCTTTGAATCTGACATGAAGGGTGTGAATTTAATGTCTTCTACTCAAACCGAGTGATGGGTTCTCACTCAGAGAGGTAAGAAAGCAAAAGAAGACAGCAGGAGAGAGTAAGTGTGTCTGAAATCTCTCCTTTGGCGACGCGGTTGAATTTAACCTTTTCAAGGTTTCTCACCCTAGCTCCGGATCCAAGATCCTGATTCTTAAATGAAAAACCAGAAGGCTCTTGAGAAACATTTGAAAGGTCAATCGCGTAACACCGATATTCTTTAGAGAAGGGCAGAGTATGTTGGATATTGCCAAGATAATAGACATCATTGACATCAATGTCTGTCAATCCAACCTCATCCTTGAGACAACTTTCGACTGCATCATAGTATGATTCATAGCGATCAAGATCAAATGAATCATTGATACACGTCAAAATATGACCACCATTCAAGTGATCCTGATGCTTTGCTAGGTAGATATTACGAATCTTACCGCTATCATCAGTATCAAATGGGAGGATGCAAACCGAATCTATGTCACAAGTGATCCTCTTGAAGGCCCCGCCGTCACCTAAGAAAGAACGAACGGAGTACTTACCGTCTGAGTAGTCTTCCTTGTGGCTGAGGTGGAACTTCTTTGGATTCATTGGACTTGAGTGAGGTGAACTCCGGGCTCAGGCTTCTTTTTGGGTGAGACTACTAACATCTTATTGATTGAGTCAGTAACCGCTTTCTTATTTATCATCTCGAGCAAGTAATCAGCTAGCTCGGAAACAAACTTCTCCTTGTCTTCTGCGCCAGAGTACATCATTTTCAAAAGCTTCTTGTCAGGAAGCTTGACCGTTAGATCGATCGAGATCTCGGTAGGTTCAGAATTGAACATGACAAACATGTTTGACTTCTGAACCGGCGGAGCTACAGTCTTGGGCGGAGCTGCTTGAGTTGGTGGAGAGAGATCTGGCGGGATTTGGATTGGCCCGCTAGTCGGTTGGGCCGGTGCAGAAGATGGCTGCGGCTTGGGTCGAGACTGAGGATAGATCAACTCAACCTCAGCTTTAGTCAGAGGTTGAGTCTCACCCATGATCATCAAAAGG
>WBZY01000499.1_pt1 | contig 15845 bp, 13 predicted proteins | sample 5204191 | NCBI WGS metagenome assembly WBZY01 (sample SAMN12344363, study PRJNA552823) | activated sludge metagenome | biome: Activated sludge suspended growth; feature: Anammox Sidestream; material: Wastewater; isolation source: activated sludge from anammox sidestream of wastewater treatment...
CCCGTCTTCACCTTCGTCATTGCCGTGCTGTTCTACTGCGTCATCCGCTTCGGCAGCTTTGGCAAACCCTCGGAAGATGGTCCCGCCTACCGCGGCGCCGGGCTCGGTCCACGGGTCTGGCTGGCGGTCACGGGGTCACTCGCCCTGACGGTCATGATCTTCCCGGGGCTCACCGGCCTGGCCGAGCTTCAGCCCGACAAGAGCGGCTACGGCTGGGGCGAATCCAATGCCGAGCTCGTCGTTCGTGTCGTTGGCTTTCGCTGGTCCTGGACCATGGAATACGCCGATGCAGGCGTCACCGTCAGCACCGCCCAGGGCAAGGAGCTGGTGCTGCCCGTCGACACCCACGTGAAGTTCGAGATTGAGTCGACCGACGTCATCCATTCCTTCTGGATCCCCGCCTTCCGGATGAAGATCGACGCCCTCCCCGGGCGCACGACCCACATGACCGTGAAGACGACCGCGCTGGGCCGCTTCGAAGACGACGACGCCTACCGCGTGCAATGCGCCGAACTTTGCGGGCTCGACCACTCAACCATGACCTTCCCCGTGCGCGTCGTGCCCCGCGCTGAGTTCGAACAGTGGCTGCAAAGCCAGAAGCCCGCCGCAACGGCCCAGTAGGAGGAATAGATGTACGCACTCTTTTCCGTCGCCAGTGGCCTTGGCACCGGGCTGATCGGCTTCTACCTCGGCCTTGGTCTTGTCGCCATTGTGCGCGGCCTGACGGGCCACGATGCCTACGACGAACAGGTGAGCATCACCTTCGGCTACGTCTTCGGTCTCATCGGCTGGCTCATGGGCGTCGGCATGTGGGGAGCCTGGGGGAGGGAATGGTTCGGCCTGCGCACCTACTGGCGTAAGGCGCCCGGCTGGCAGCGCTACTTCACCTTCAGCCCCGACCACAAGGTCATCGGCCTCCAGTACCTGGTCACCTTCATCATCGTCTTCCTCCTCGCCGGGCTCGGGGCCATGCTCATGCGCTGGGAGCTCATGGAAAGCGGCATGCAGCTCTTCAACCACGACCAGTACAACGCCGTCATGGGGCTCCACGGGATCCTTATGGTGGCCGTGGCGGTCGCTGCCGTCGTCGGCGGGCTCGGCAACTACTTCGTCCCGCTCATGATCGGCGCCGAAGATATGGCCTTCCCGCGCCTCAACGCCCTCACCTACTGGCTCATTCCTCCCGTTGCCGCGATGCTCCTGTCCACCCCGTTCCTCGGTGGCATCGAGCACGGCTGGACCGCCTACCCGCCCCTTTCCGTTGTCACCGATAGCTCCCAGGTCCTCTTCGGGCTCGCCGTCATCACCTTCGGCCTCACGTCCATCCTGGGCGGCCTCAACTTCATCATCACCATCATCTACATGCGCGCTCCCGGCCTTACCTGGGGCAAGCTCCCCATCTTCGTCTGGTCAATGTTCGTGACCTCCTGGATGGCACTCCTCTACACCCAGGGCTTCGCCGTCGCCCTCCTCATGGTCCTGCTCGATCGCATCGCCGGCATGAGCTTCTTCAACGCCGAAACGGGCGGCGACCCGCTCCTCTACCAGCACGTCTTCTGGTTCTACTCCCACCCGGCCGTCTACATCATGGTCCTCCCCGGGTTCGGCATCGCCCTCGAAGTGATCAGCCACTTCTCTCGCAAGCCCCTCTTTGCCTACCGCTATGCCGTCGGTGGCCTGCTCGGAATCCTTGGCCTTGGCGGAGTCGTCTGGGCCCATCACATGTTCACCTCGGGCATGCCCAACTACCTCCACGGCCCCTTCCTCGTCGCCACCGAGGCCATCTCCATCCCCACCGGGCTCGTGTTCCTCGCCGCCCTGGGCACCATCTGGATGGGCAGGCTCTGGCTCCGCACGCCGATGCTCTTCGGCCTCGCCGTCATCTTCAACTTCGCCTGCGGTGGCGTCACCGGCATCTTCCTTGCCGATGTCCCGACCGACATCCACCTGCAGGACACCTACTTCGTTGTGGCCCACTTCCACTACACCATCGTGGGCGGAGAGATCTTCGGCCTCTTCGCCGGCATCTACTACTGGTTCCCCAAGATGACCGGCCGCATGTACAACGAGAAGCTGGCCCAGCTCCACTTCTGGTGGATGTTCATCAGCTTCAACGTCACCTTCTTTGTGATGCATTGGCCCGGCATCCAGGGAATGAACCGTCGCATCGCCGACTACCCGGAATCCCTGGAGAACGTGAACCTCTTCGTCAGCATCTCCGCCTTCCTTCTGGGCGCCAGCTTCATCGTCTTCGTCTACAACATGGTCTACTCCTGGATCCGCGGCCCGGTTGCCGAGGCCAACCCCTGGGCCGCACGAACCATCGAGTGGCAGATCCCCTCGCCACCTCCCGTCGAGAACTTCCCCGAGCCGCCCCTGGTCAAGGGCCATCCTTACGACTACGGGGTGCCCGGCTCAGTGCACGCCGTCTTCCCGGGCGCGGCAACCCTCCCCGCTGGCGGCGGAGGCGGTCAGTGACCCCGTTCACCATCTCTGCAATGCCGGCCCCAGGCCGGGTAGGGGGCATCATCAATGGGTAGCTACAGGATTGGCTGGATCATGGCAGTGTGGCTGCTGGTCCTGATCGCCGTCGACTTCTCCATTGCCCAGTGGGTCGACCACAAGCAGCTTCGCTTCTCGCTGCTCACCATCGGCACCTTCGCCGAAGCCGTACCCATTGCCTACTACTTCATGCACATCTCACGCGTCTGGCGCGGGGAGGTCCACTGATGGCAGCCGCGACTCATGCAGCCCATGCTCCCCACGACACGCTCCGAATCAAGCGGGCCGGCCTCTGGCTCTTCTTCTTCTCCGAAACCATCCTCTTCGGCCTCCTCATGTCCGCGCGGTTCTTCCTTGAGGGAATCGAACGGGAACACCTCGACCAGGCCCTCGGAGTGGGCATCACCTCCATCCTCGTCACCAGCTCCGTGACCGCCTACATGGCCGAAACCGCAATCGAACACGACAGGCGGGGCGAAGCCATGTGGTGGCTCCTCGGCACCATCGCCCTTGGCTTTGTCTTCGCCTTTGGCGTCGGCTACGAATGGGCAACCGCCGAGTTCTCCCGCCACGAGGCCTTCGGCACGGTGTTCTTCACCATGACCGGCGTCCACGCCGGCCATGTCCTGAGCGGCGTGGGGCTGCTCGCGCTCGTCGCCATCCAGCTTGGCCGCGGCCGCTTCTCCAGCAAGGAACACTGGCCCATTTCGGGCACCATCATGTACTGGCACTTCGTCGATATCGTCTGGATCTTCTTCTATCCGACGCTCTACCTGGTCTAGGGGCGGAGCGCCGGCCGTGAGCGAAAGCGCGAAGCCCGGTGAGAAGCTCGCCGGCCTGCGCTTCTGGGCAGGCTGGTTGGGCGCCGGCCTTGCCCTGGGGTTTCTTCTCAGCATCATCTGGTGGGCCCTCCTCGAACCTGCCGCCGCCGGCAACGACGTCGCCGAGCTCACCATTCCTGCCGGAACCGCCGCCGCCGTGGCCCGCGGCGAACCGGCGCCCTTCATCCCCAACTCCCTTTCCTTGGGCCGCAACCGCGAGCTCGTGGTCCGCAACAATGATGTCGCCGGCCACAAGGTCGGGGCCTGGACGGTCCCCCCGGGGGGCGTCGCCGTCATCAAGGCGGCAGCCGGGACCGGAGACCTCATCTGCTCCGTGCACCCGTCGGGATACCTGGACATCCAGATCGACAGTCGCCCCGCCTTCGCCACGGTCCTCCTGCAGTCGGCCCTCGTCGGCCTTCCCTTCGGACTTGCTGCCGCTATTGCCGTTCGCGTCGGCAGGCGCCTGCAGATGGACGAACAGGCGGCCGGCAGCGCGTAAGGGCCCGCGCGCCTACCCTGCGAAACCCCTTCGCACCGTGTTCTCCGTGATCACCCGCGCGAACATGAACTGCTGCAGGTAATCGCGCCCGCCCGCCTTGTCCCCCGCCCCCGACATCGCAAACCCGCCAAAGGGCTGCCTGCCCACTTTCGCCCCGGTAATGCCGCGGTTGATGTAGAGATTCCCTGTGCGAAACCCCCGGCGGGCGAGCGCGATGTGCCGTGGATTGCGCGAGAACACGCCCCCGGTGAGTGCAAACGGCGAGTCCAGCGCCAGCGCCAGAGCCTCCTCGAACGAGCCCGCCCGGAACATCGCCAGCACGGGCCCAAAGACCTCCTCCCGGGCCAATCGTGAATCCACTGGCACCCCTTCGAAAACATGCGGCGTCACGTAGTGCCCGCCTTCCCCCGCCGGACCACGGGCAACCAGCCTGCCTTCTGCCAGCCCAATGTCAATGTAGCTCTCGATCTTCCCCCTCGCCTCTGCCGAAATCACGGGCGGCACGAACGTGTACGGGTCCTCCGACGGTCCCACAACCAGGCTCTCCACCGCGGCCGCCAGCCTCGAACGGAACTCCTCGTACGCTGATCCAATCACTATCACGCGGCTACACGCGCTGCACTTCTGACCCGCGTATCCGAACGCCGAAGCCGCCACTCCCGCCACCGCCTGGTCCAGGTCCGCATCGTCGTCCACGATAATGGCGTTCTTCCCACCCATCTCCGCGATGACACGCTTCACATTTCGCTGACCCGGCCGGACCTTCGCCGCCGTCTCCATGATTCGCAGTCCCACCGCGTTGCTCCCGGTGAAGGCAATCACGTCCACTCCCGGGTGCTCCACCAGCGCCTGTCCCGTCTCGCTTCCCGGGCCCGGCAGGTACTGCGCCACCCCGCCGGGCACGCCCGCTTCCTGCAGCAGCCGCACGAGCATCGATGCCACCACCGGTGACTGGGCGGCCGGCTTCAGGATGGCCGCGCACCCCGCCGCCAGCGCAGCCGAGCTCATTCCCGCGATGATCGCAAGCGGGAAGTTCCACGGCGCGATGACCGCTGCCACACCGCGTGCTTCATACAGGCACGTGTTGGTCTCCCCGGGCGGCTCCACCAGCGGCTGGCCCCCGGCCAGGCGCTCGGCTTCGTCTGCGTAGTAGCAGAGGTAGTCGATGGCCTCGCAGACATCCGCGTCGGCTTCCCGCCACGGCTTGGCGCTCTCGAAGACCATCGTCGCTGCGAAATCAAACCTGCGCCGGTCCAGCATGGTGGCCGCCCGCCTGAGGACCGTCGCCCGCTCGGCCGCTGTCCTGTCGCGCCAGCCCGGGAACCCCGCTCTCGCTGCCTCCACCGCCTGTTCAACCTGCTCCGCGCCCGCCCGTGCCACCAGCCCCATCACGGTTGCAGGCTCGGATGGGCAGCGCACGCCATCTTCACCCTGCGTCTGCACCTCCGCCCCGTTAATGAGAAGCGGGTAGTGCGAGCCAAAGCGCTTCCGCGCGGCCGCGAGGGCCGCCTCCATCTCCCGCCGAGGGCCGGGCAGGTGGAATTCCGCCGCCGGGTGATTCGCGAACGCCTCCGAAGCCGACCGTTGAACCTCCTCAGCCGCGGCGGGAGGGGCCAGCGCCATGCCGGCGTCGCCCTCTTCGTGCCGGTGCATGAACCAGGATTCGTTCGAGGTGTTCTCCAGCAGCCGCCGCACGAGGTACGCCATGCCGGGGATGATCTCCCCCGCCGGGACGTAGACCCGCGTTCGATAGCCCATCCCCGCTACCGCCTTCCGCAATCCCTCGGCCATCCCGAACAGGAACTGGAATTCGATGTCTTCGCGCGGGATTCCCGCGGCTTCGCAGCGCACCATCGCCTGGGCAATGCTGCGCGGGTTGTGTGTTCCAAAGGCAGGCCGGAGCGCCGGATAGGCGGCTGCGAGCAGCTCGCTGCAGCGTTCGTAGCTCGCGTCGGTCGCTGATTTCGCCTCGAACACCGGGACAGGGTGGCCCTCCTGCCCCGCGACAATCACCTCCTCGTCCCAGTAGGCGCCCTTCACGAGCCGGATGGTGAGCGGCGCGCCACGCTGTTCGGCAAGGGACCGGAGTCGCCTTACGTCGTCCTCCGCCGAGCGCAGGTAGGCCTGCACCACGATCCCGGCGCCGTCCCAGTCCCGGAGCTCTCCCGTGGTCAGCGCGTCCTCGGCAATCGTGTGGCTCAAGTCCTTGAACCGGAACTGCTCCATATCAATGTTCACGAAGATGCCCAGCGCACGCGCGCCCACCAGCAGCGGCAGCAACCGTCGCCTCACCGCCTCGGACGTGGCTCGCGGCGCCGCCGGCTCGAAGCGCGCGGTGAACGCCGAGAGCTTCAGCGAAACGTTCGGCTGGCGAATCTCCCGCGGGGCGGCGCTATCGACGCTGTCCCGAGCCAGGACTTCCATCAGCTCCAGGTAGCGGGCCCCATACGCGTCCGCCTCTGCCTCCGAAAGCGTCGCCTCGCCCAGCAGGTCGATCGTGTACGCCGTTCCCTGCCGCCCAAGCTCCCGCAGCCGCGGAAGCGCTTCCCGCGGGGTCGCCCCCGCTATGAACCGCCCCGACATCGCGAACACCCCTTGCCGTACCACCCGCGAAAGGACCGGCCGGAAAGGCCCTGCACCAGCCATCGCCGACCCCATGCGCACCGGCAGCGGCGACTCGTCCCGGAAGTACTGCCGCACGTGGTCGGCCACAGCCGCGCTCGTGCGCAGGGCAGGCAGAACGTCCACAAAACGCAGGAGCTTGACGCGAAACTCCGGGTCGTTCCCGGCCCACTCCATGAGCCGTTCCTGCCACCACCCCGGGCTCAGAACGATGAGCCTTTCGGGTTCCACCGCGGCGAGCAGCTCCCGCCCTCGCTCCTGGATGGCTGCCTCAATCAAGTGACTGTCAGACCCGCCCGCTGTCACACTCCCATGATACGCGCGGCGGCCGCGCTGCAGTGGACGCGCGCAACGAGATACGATGGATGCGTGACTCCAGGGGTGAAGCGCATCGCCGTTCTTGGTTCCACCGGCTCTATCGGGCGCCAGGCGCTTGATGTCATCCGGCAGCTCCCCGGCCGGTTCGAAGTCGTCGCCCTCGCAGCCGGCAGGAATGTCGACGAGCTCTGTCGCCAGGTCATCGAGTTCTCCCCCGCCTACGTGTGGTCCGAAAACGACTCGCTTCCCCTGCGCGATGCGCTCGCCGTCACGGGCACCGAATGGCTCCCCATGGCCGAGATGGCCGCAGCCCCAAACGTGGACCTCCTGCTCGTCGCCACTGCCGGCGCCGCTGGGCTCCTGCCCACGCTAACGGCGCTCGAAGCGGGCAGGCCCGTCGCCATTGCCAACAAGGAAGCCCTCGTCATGGCCGGTCATCTCGTGCGCGGAGCCATGGCCCGTGGAGGCGGCGACCTGCGCCCGGTCGATAGCGAGCACTCCGCTATCTGGCAGTGCCTCTGGGGCGAAGACGGCCACGAGATCCGGCGCATCCTGCTCACGGCCAGCGGCGGCGCCTTCCGCGACTTCAACCGCGACCAGCTTGCCGCCGTAACCGCTGAACAGGCGCTTAACCACCCCACGTGGAAGATGGGACCGAAGATCACCGTCGATAGCGCCACCCTCATGAACAAGGGCATGGAGACGATCGAAGCCATGTGGCTCTTCGATGTCCCCATGGAGAAGGTCGAAGTCATTACCCACCGGGAATCAATCATCCATTCCCTCGTCGAATTCAGCGATGGCAGCGTGAAGGCTCAGCTCGGGCTCCCCGATATGCGCCTCCCCATTCAGCTCGCCCTTTCCTACCCTGAAAGGATGCTCGTGCCGCCCGCTCCCCCGCTCGACCTCGCCAGCATCGGCACCCTCCACTTCGGCGCCCCCGATATCCGGCGCTTCCCGTGCCTCTCGCTAGCGATGGCGGCAGGCCGCAGCGGAGGGACCATGCCCGCCGTGATGGCCGCCGCCGATGAGGTGGCCGTCGCTAATTTCCTTGCCGGGGGCCTCGGCTTCCTCGATATTCCCGCCGTTATTGAGAAGGTGATGGATTCCCACGACCCGGTTAGTGAGCCGGGCCTCGATGCCGTCCTGGAGGCCGATGCATGGGCCCGGAAGGCCGCATCCGAGGCGTCCCGCGCGGTGATGGCATGAGCGTTCTCTTCCTCCAGATAGACCCCGTTGGCATCTTCCGCGGAGGAGGAAGCTTCCTCCTCCTCCTTGTTCCCCTTGTCATCATCCACGAGCTTGGACACTTCTTCGCCGCCAAGGCCTTCGGCATCAAGGTCCTCGAATTCGGCATCGGCTTCCCGCCCCGCATCAAGTCGCTCGTCTGGAAACGCGGAGAGACCGAGTACACCATCAACTGGTTGCCCATCGGTGGTTTTGTTCGCCTGCTCGGTGAAGAGGACCCCACCGACCCCCGCTCGCTCGCCGCGGCCGCGCGCTGGAAGCGCCTCACCGTGATGTTCGCCGGTGTGGCCATGAACGTCGTCCTCGCCGTCGCGCTGCTCGCCATTGGGCTCATGATCCCCCGCGAGCGGGACCTGAGCATGGCCCAGGTCACCGAAGTCGCCGCCGGTTCGCCTGCTGCTGAGGCGCGCATCACCGGCGCCATGCGCGATGGGAGCGAGCCCCAGCAGGGCCTCCAGCCCGGCGACATGGTGCTGGAAGTCGAGGGACACGAGGTCCGCAACACCGGTGAGCTCGTCTATGCCACCCGCCTGAACATCGGCGAGACCCAGAAATGGGTCATCAACCGCGGCGGCTCCACCCTCACCGCTCACGTGTACGCGCGCTGGCACCCGCCCGAAGGCCAGGGGCCCACCGGCATCCGCATCGGCGCCCCGGTCGTCTGCGGCGACATCGACGCCGAGGGCAATCCCATCAACTGCCAGCTGCGGTACCCCTTTACGGAGAGCGTCTGGTACATGCCCTGGGAGGCCTTCCCGAAGGCCGTGACCTCCCTGGCCGAGACGCTCATCCTCACCAAGAACGAAATCCAGGTTCGCATCGGCGGTGGCGGCGGCGCCGCCGATGACCAGCCTGCCTTCACCGGGCCCGTGGGCATCGCCGACACCACCGGCAACCTCATCAAGGAGCAGGGTTGGCGCCCCCTCATCGAGTTCAGCGCACTCCTCAGCCTCAACCTCGCCATCTTCAACGCCCTGCCCCTGCCCATGCTCGATGGTGGCCGCATGTTCTTCGTGCTCGTCGAGATCATCCGTGGGGGTCGCCGCATCGCGCCCGAGAAAGAGGCGCTCGTTCATCTCACCGGATTCGCCCTGCTCCTCCTCGGCGTGCTCATCGTCACCTACTTCGATATCGTGCGGCTTGTCTAGGACGTGCTCTTCGACGCCATCTTCCTCACGCTGTTCGTGACCGGCTGGGCTCTTTGCGGGCTTGCCCCCTGGCTGGCGCTCTCCGTCTGGACCCGCGGGGCAGCAGGGCTCCACTACCTGCCGCTGGCCATGTTCACCGGTGTGGTTGGGGGGCTCGCCGTTCCCATCCTCGGCCGCGAGGACGCAACCGGGATCTGGCTGAGCTTCATCGTGGCCTTCGCCGCGCCAACGCTCCTGCTGGCAGCACGGCGCTTCAGCCTCGGCGGCCTGCCCCACGCCGGCGTTAGGGGGAAGCCAACAGAATGAAAGCCCTAGCGCTCTCGACCATGTTCGCCCAGCAGGACCGCTTCGCCCACGGGGGCGACTTCGCCCGGTTCGCCGCCGAGGCGGGATACGACTCCATCGAGGTCAGCCACTCCACGCGCGAGGAAACACTGCGCCAGGTGCTCGAAGCGAACGTCCTGCCCGTCACTTCGGTGCACCAGCCCGCGCCGTGGGTCCAGCACCACGATGGCCGCGGCAACTCCCACCTCAACCTCGCCTCCACTGACCCCGGCGAGCGTCGCGCTGCCGTCGATTACGCCCGCGCGAGCATCGAATGGGCCGGGCGCATCGGCGCCTCCAGCGTCGTCGTCCACCTGGGACAGGTCACCGGCCTGCCCGCCATGTTCCCCGAAGAACACCGGCTCCGCCGGCTCATCGATTCCGGCATCGCCGACGACGCACAGGCCGCCGCGCTCCGTCACGCGGCCATCGCCGCCCGGCGAAGTGAAGCTGAACCCCACCTGGCCGCCGCTCGCGCATCGCTCCTTGAGCTTGTCAGGGCCGCCGAACCGTGGCGAATCGCTCTCGGCCTTGAGAACCGCTACCACTTCCACGAGATCCCGCTCCCCCACGAGTACGACCAGCTCCTCGCCGGCCTCGTCCCCGCGCAGGCCGGCTACTGGCACGACATGGGCCACGCCGAAGTCCTCCACCGCCTCGGCTTCGTGGACCGCCACGCCTGGTTCGCGGCCAACGGCCGGCGCACCATCGGCGCGCACATCCACGACGTGAGCGGCATCGGCGATCATCGCGCGCCCGGCAGAGGCGATGTCGATTGGGAGTACATCGTCGCCGGGCTCGGTCATCTGCCGCGCTACACCCTCGAAATCAACCAGCACGAACCCGACGAAGGCGTCCGCGGCGTGCGCGCCTTTCTCACCAGGGTCGGGTTGGTCTGAGCGTCAGACCGGGGAAAAGCACCCCATCTCGCGCGCGATGATGTGCTTCTGGATCTCGCTCGTGCCTTCCGCGATCGTGAGCGCCCGTACATCCCGGTAGAAGCGCGACACCGGCGTCTCATCCATGAACCCCAGCCCGCCGAAGACCTGCACCCCGTGGTCGGCGGCCCGTTTGGCCATCTCGGTGCAGTACAGCTTTGCCATGGCCGCCTCCTTTGCATAAGGAAGGTCGGCTTCGTGCATCCGGCAGGCCTTGTCGCGAAGCATCCGCCCCGCTTCGAGCTCCACCGCGGTCTCCACCAGCATCGCCTGGACGTGCTGGAACCGGGAGATGTTGCGCTTGAATGCACTCCGCGACCGCGCGTGAGCCAGCGCCAGGTCCAGGCATTCCGCTGCCGCGCCCACCCCGTTCGACGCGATGTAGATGCGGGTGAGCGCAAACCCCCCGCCTACGATCGCCGCCCGTCCACCGAGAAGGTGCGTGGCAGGAATACGGCAATCATCGAACCAGAGTTCGCGCGTGTCCGATGAGCGGAGGCCCATCTTCCGGAGCGGTGGCCCCATGCGGAAGCCCTGCGTGCCCTTCGGCACCAGGAATAGGCCGAAGCCCTCATCGGTGCGGCAGAGAGGTGTTACGAAGCCGCAGTTCTCCAGCCCCGCGTTGCTGATGAAGATCTTCGCCCCGTTCAACACCCACTCGTCTCCATCCAGCACCGCCGTCGTGCGAATCGCAGCCGTGTCGGAACCGGCGTCCGGTTCGGTGATCGCGCCCGCGCCGACCATCTCTCCGCGCACTGTTGGCAACACGAAACGCTCCCTCCACGCCTCGCGCCGTTCGTCATGCAGGCGTGAAAGGGTCTGTGCCCCCTGCGTTCCAACCCACATCGTGAGCGCCAGCGCCACATCCGCCCGGCTCAGCTCCTCGATGGCGAGGCAGAACGAGAGATGGTCCGCGCCGCTTCCGCCGAACTCTCCGGGGAAGAGCATTCCGGGGACTCCAAGGGCCCCGAGCTTCCGATAGAGGCCGTAATCGAACTGCGAAAGCCGGTCGCGCTCCTCCGCGCCCGGCGCCACTTCGCGGCGCGCAAAGTCGCGCACCGTGCGCTGAATCTGAAGCTGCGCCTCGCCGTAGCCGTACGGGTCCATCTATCTCCTCCTCGCCGAGGCCGGCCGTCGCCGGTCCCCCGCGAAGTCTAACCCGGCAACGGTGCAAGAGTTCCAACGCCCGTCACTTCGAGTTAACGCAGGAGGAACAGTATCGCGTACTGACACTATGTGAATGAAGCAATTTGATCTTGCCGTAAGGGCTGGACTTTCTGAATCCCAGACATTAACTTCCTGACATCTAATTACCAACATCGCCGGGCGCAGGTGGAGAATGAGTGACACTGACATGCAGGTTGGCGACTCAGTCGCTCGGGGTGGTATCGCAGAGGACCCGGGCGACGCCACCGGCCGGCCGGCGGCGAATCCGCTCCACGCCATCCTCGCCGTCGCTGTTGCCCAGGCGGCCGAAGCCATCATGGTCACCGCCCCGGACGGCACCATCATCTACGTCAACCCGGCCTTCGAAAAGCTGACTGGCTATAGTGCCGATGAGGTCGCCGGCCAGAACCCCCGCATCCTCAAGTCGGGCAGGCACGACAACGCCTTCTACGCACAGTTCTGGAACACCATCAGCTCGGGCAGGCCCTTTCGCGCCGATGTCACCAACCGCCGAAAGGACGGCCGCCTCTATACCGAAGAGCACACCGTGACGCCGGTCCGCGCCGCCTCCGGCGAAATCGCCTGCTTCATAAGCATTGCCACCGATGTGACCGAGAGGCGCCGCGCCGAGCGGGAGGTGAACCTCCTCGTTGCCCTCATGAAGGCCATCGCCGAAGCAGAAGACTTCGATTCGGCCCTTGCCGTCGCCATCAGTGAGATCTGCCAGGCAACGGGCTGGGAATACGGCGAGGTGTGGGTTCCCGCTGCCGGCAACGAGGCATTGGTCCTCAGCCCCGTGTGGTACGGCTCCGGGCCGGCCAGCAGTGCTTTCCGCGAGCGCACCCTCGGCTACACCTTCGCCAGGGGTCACGGGCTGCCCGGAACCGTCTGGGAGCGGCGTGCGCCCGTCTGGCACGAGGACACCTCTGCCCTCTCTGCCGAAGTCTTCCCCCGGTCGGCTATCGCCGCCGCCCTTGGCATCCGGGCCGGGTTCGGCGTCCCCATCATCGACCGGGGAGACGTGCTCGCGGTTCTTGGCTTCTTCCTGCTCGAAACGCGAGAGCAGGACGCCGAGATGGTCGCCATCGTTTCCGCCGTCGCCGCCGAGCTCGGCGCCCTCGTCCGGCGCAAACGCATCGAGCAGCAGCTGGCCGAAACCACCGAGCGCCTGGCCGTGACCCTTCAGTCCATCGGCGATGGCGTCATCACGACAGACCGGCACGGCATGGTAGAGCGCCTCAACCCCGTGGCCGAGTCCCTGACCGGCTGGGACCAGGCCTCCGCCGCAGGCCGGCCGCTCTCCGAAGTCTTCAGCATCGTCAACGAGTTCAGCCGTGAACCATGCGAAAGCGCCGTGGTGAGAGTCCTCACCACCGGTCGCGTCGCCGGGCTCGCCAACCACACCGTGCTTCTGAGTCGCGGGGGCCCCGAGTACGTGCTAAACGATAGCGCCGCTCCTATCCGCGACCGCGACGGCAACATCCACGGGGTCGTCCTCGTGTTCCGAGACGTGACGGCCGAGAAGCGGCTCGAAGAAGAGCTCCAGAAAGCGAGCAAGCTGGAGTCCCTCGGCGTGCTCGCCGGCGGAATCGCACACGACTTCAACAACTCGCTTGCGGCCGTCGTTGCCCACATCGGCCTGGTTCGCCTGTCCTTCCCCGAAGGTAGCGAGGCCGCCCACAAGCTCCTTGAGGCCGAGCAGGCCTGTCTGCGCGCCACCAGCCTCACGCGCCAGCTGTTGACGTTCTCCAGGGGTGGCGCACCATTGCGCAAGGCCGCGGCCATTCCTCAACTTGTCCGCCAGTCAGCTACCTTCGCCCTCACCGGCAGCAACGTTACCTGCGAGTTCGACTTTCCTCGCGGCCTCTGGCACGCCCTGGTCGACGAAGGCCAGGTAGGCCAGGTCATCAGCAACCTGGCCATCAACGCCCAGCAGGCCATGCCCGCCGGCGGCGCCATCCGCATATCCGCCGAAAACGTCGAGTTCGAGCGTGAAGGCCAGGTCCCCGGCGTCCCGCTCGGGCCCGGGCGCTTCGTGCGCATCACCGTTTGCGACGACGGCGTCGGCATCCCCGCCGAGATCATCGGCCGCGTATTCGACCCGTACTTCACCACCAAGCAGAAGGGCAGCGGCCTCGGCCTGGCAGCCTCGTACTCCATCGTCCGCAACCACGATGGACATATCGCAGTCGAATCCGAGCCGGGCCGGGGGGCGTGCTTCCACCTCTACTTCCCGGCCGCCGGGCAGCCCGCCACCCCGGAGGCCGTTCCCGAAAGCGCGCCAACGCCCGCGACCGGCCGTATCCTGTTCATGGACGACGAAGAGTCCATCAGGCGCGTCATTGGCGAGCTCCTCCGCCGCTTCGGGCACGAAGTTGTCCTTGCCCGCGATGGCGCTGAGACGGTTGAGCTCTATTCCAGGGCCCTTGAAACCGGCCGGCCCTTCGACCTCGTGCTTCTCGACCTCACCGTGCCGGCAGGCGTAGGCGGCAAGGCTGCCATGGAGAAGCTGCTGTCAATCGACCCCGGGGTTCGGGCCCTTGTTTCCAGCGGGTATTCGAACGACCCCGTGATGGCCAACTTCCAGAGCTACGGCTTCAAGGGCGTGATCGCCAAGCCCTACACCCCCGATGAGCTCCTTCGCATCGTGAACCAGTCACTGGCCGGAACCGCCCCCTGACCCGCCTCACCTCGCCGCCGGCCGCCTGAACGACCCGATCAGGCGGACCACCTCGTTCGCCAGCTCCTCCCGGAATCCCGGGTCCGCAAACGCCACCGGCTCGGGCCCGTGCCTTATCAGCAACAGGCGGTCCATGTACGCCCCGAACGAGAGACTGACCACCAGGCGCGCGACGAGAGGCGCATCGGCGGGGTCCGCTTCGCCTCGCCCGGCGTAGATGAGGAACAGACGCTCTATCCCGCGGCGCCACCGGCTCATCAGCTCGAGGTGCGCGTCTAGCGCCATCGCATCGGCAATGAGCGCCTCCGTAAAAATCACCCGGAGGAAGTCGGCATTCGCTTCCCAGAGGCCCGTGCTTGCGATGGTGTTGCGCCGGAACTGCTCTTCGAAGCCCGGCTTTCCGCTCAGGCTCTCCAGCTCATCCATCGCGCGGAAGAAGCCCCGCTCCTCGTAGAGCACCTCCAGGATCTCGCGCTTTGATTCGAAGTGCTTGTAGAGTGCCGCATCGGTGACTCCAACGGCGCCCGCGATCTCCCGCATCGAAGTGCGCGCATAGCCCCGGTCGGCAAACAGCCGCTCGGCCGCCGAGAGGATGCTCTTCCGCCTGCCGCCGCCCCGTCCCCGGCCGTTCGCCCGCGATGGCTCGCTATCCCGCGTGGTCAACGTCACTCCTTGAAGGCCATCCTCAGACTATTAGCCACCTGCCCGCTGAGCAACGCGGCTGCTGGCCGAAAGTCGCCTGCTGGTATTGACAGACGCCGCCTGTCAGAGTAGATGTTAGTGAGCGATAACTTTCCGGGGAAGACCCATGATCACAAGCCCCTGGTACTCATTGCACCCCTACCCTGAAGTTCCTCTCTTCCGCTACCTCGAAGAGGCCGCCACGCGCCACCCGGCCCGCCCCTGCCTTATCACCCCGGGCGGCCCGGCCCTCAGCTTCGCCCAGGTCAACGAGGCCGCCCGCCGCGCTTCTCGCCTGCTCCGCCCCGACGCCACACACGGCGATCGCGTGGTGTTCCTCGCCCCCAACTCCACCGCCTACGCGGTCGCCCTCTACGGCGCGATGATGGCCGGCGCCACCGTCGTCCCCGTCAACCCGCTCCTGCTCCCGGCCGAGCTCGAACCGGTCCTCCGCGATGCCGAGCCCACCGTCGCCTTCGTCTCCGCCGAAACCCGTCCCGTCATCGAGGCCCTCCGGCCCGGCACCCCTTCCCTGCGCGCCGTCCACGTCCTCGATGACCTCTGGACCGCCCTCGACGCCCTCCCCGGCGGCGCTGATCCCGTTGCCATCGCTCCCCGCGACGACATCGCCGCCCTCGTCCTTTCCAGCGGCACCACCGGCTCCCCCAAGGGGGTCATGCTCTCGCACTTCAACCTGGTGGCCAACCTTCGCCAGACCCTGGCCGCGGGCATGAGTCCCCCGTACTCCGGCCTCCTCAACTACATGCCCTTCTTCCACGTCTATGGCTTCGCCGCCATCATGGGGCAGGCCTTCGCCATGGGCCTTCCGCAGGTCATCATCCCGCGCTTCGACCCTGCCCTCATCCTCCAGCTTTCCGGCGAATACAGGGTCCA
>WBZY01001081.1_pt1 | contig 15811 bp, 14 predicted proteins | sample 5204191 | NCBI WGS metagenome assembly WBZY01 (sample SAMN12344363, study PRJNA552823) | activated sludge metagenome | biome: Activated sludge suspended growth; feature: Anammox Sidestream; material: Wastewater; isolation source: activated sludge from anammox sidestream of wastewater treatment...
ACTGGTCGAACCACTTCAACGTGTTCCTGCCCGAGGAGTTCATCTTCCGCTACAAGACGGTCGACGACCGCGACGTGGTCCGCGCCCACGCCCTGGGCTCGTTCCGGGCGCTGGTCCACGCCAGCGCCAAGAGCCCGGTCATGATGCGCTACCTCAACGTGCCGTCGAACACGAAGAACGGGCCCAACGAGAACTACGCCCGCGAGCTCATGGAGCTCTTCACCCTCGGGGTCGGCAACTACACTGAAGACGATGTCCGCGAAAGCGCCCGGGCATTCACGGGCTGGCGCTTCAGCCGGCCCGCGAAACCGCCGGTGGACCTCAATACGCTGAGCCGCGAAGTGCGCCGCGAAGTCGAGCACCGCCTCATTGACGAATGGGACCCGAAGTTCGAGCTGGACACCAGGAAGCACGACTACGGCCAGAAGACCTTCCTTGGCAAGACTGGCCCCTGGGATGGCGACGACATCGTCGGCATCATCATGGAACAGCCCGCCGCCGGGCGCTTCATCTGCCGCCGCCTTTTCATGGAGTTCGCCCACCTGGGCCCGGACGAAGAGACGCTGGATGCCCTGCTCAAAGTCTGGAACGACAGCGGCCACGACATCCGCGCCATCGTCCGCGCCATCCTTGTCAGCGACGAGTTCTACTCCGAACGCTCCTACCGGGCCCTTGTCCGCAGCCCGATCGAGTTCATGATCGGCGCCATCCGCGGGCTCGAAATCCGCGAAATAGGCCAGGGCTCCGTCAATGAAAAGGCCTATCGCGGCATGGACCAGGTCCTCTTCGAGCCGCCCAACGTTGCCGGCTGGCCCGGAGGTGCTGCGTGGCTCTCCTCCAGCACCTTCTTCGCCCGCGTCAACTTCCTCGATCAGTTCCTCTTTGGCCTGAAAGGCCGGCCGGTGGCCCTGCCGGCTCTTGCCAGCGCATCCACCTCCGAGGACCTCGTCGACCAGGCCCTCGCCATATTTGTCGATGGCAACGTCCCCGCTCAGTCCCGCGACGCTCTCTACGCCCACGCCCGCACCATCGCCGATGCCCGGGAGCGTGCCGCAACCGTTACCTACCTCGTGCTCGCCAGTCCCGAGTACCAGCTCATCTAGGAGGAGCAAGGTCATGCTTTCGCGCAGAGACTTCATCAAAGGGACAGCTCTCGTCAGCATTGGCACGGCCGCCGGCCCGCTCCTCAAGGGGTCGCTCGCGTTTGCCGCCCAGAATCCTGCCTATGCGGCTGCCAACAACGGCCGGGTGCTGGTCCTGGTTCAGATGGCAGGCGGCAACGACGGCCTGAACACGCTCGTCCCCGTGGGTGACTCCGCCTACCGTTCCGCCCGCAAGCTCCTTGGCGTGGCCGATGAGGCAGCCCTGCCCCTTGAGCCCGGCTTCGGCCTGCACCCGAACCTCACCGGGCTCAAGGGGCTCTGGGACTCGGGCAAGCTTGCCGCCGTGCGCGGCGTGGGCTACCCCGGCCAGGACTACAGCCACTTCAAGTCCATGGCCATCTGGCAGGCCGGGGACCCCGGCCTCAGCTTCCAGGACGGCTGGCTGGGCCGCACTCTTGAAGCGCTTGAGTCCGAACAGCACGACCCCTTCTTCGGCTTCAATGCCGGCACTTCGACGCCTGCCGAGATGCGCACGGCGGACATCCCCATCATCTCCGTGCGCGACGAAGCCGATTACGCCTTCAAGGTGCGGGCGAAGCCTGGCGACAGCACCGATCCGCGCTCGGCCACGCTGCTCAAACTCTACGAGCAGTACCCTTCTGCCTCGCCCTACGGAGTCCTGCTCGAAACAACCGTCGATAGCGCCGTGGCAAGCTCAGCCCAGCTCGCCGAGGCCGCGAAGGTCTACAAGCCGGCCGTCGAATACCCGCAAACCTCGTTCGCCTCGGGCCTCTCGCTCCTCGCCGAAGTCATCGTCGGCGGACTTGGCATGCGCGTCGGGCACATCACCCTCGGCGGATTCGATACCCACTCCAGCCAGGCCACCGACCACCCTCGCCTCATGCAGGAGCTCGACCAGGGCCTGACCGCCTTCTACAACGACCTCGCCGCCCAGGGAAAAGCCCAGGATGTGCTCGTCCTCACCTGGAGCGAGTTCGGCCGGCGCGTCCAGGAGAACGCCAGCGGCGGCACCGACCACGGCGCTGCCAGCGTCCTCTTCGCTCTCGGTGACCACGTCAAGCGCGGCCTCTACGGCGACCCGCCCGACCTCCAGAAGCTCGTGGACAACGGCAACGTTCCCTTCACCACCGACTTCCGCCGCGTCTACGCTACCGTCATCGAACGCTGGCTCGGCGTCCCCTCGGAACCCCTCCTCGGCGAACAGTGGCAACCACTCGAATTCCTCCCCGCGGCCTGAGCGTCGAACCCATCAGCCTCCCCCATGAGCGCCCGCCGCGCCGCGTACTAGAATGCGCGCCATGGACCTCAAAGCGCTCATCCGCGACGTGCCCGGCTTTCCTCGCCCCGGAATCCTCTTCCGCGATATCACCCCGCTGCTCGCCAGCACCGCCGCCTTCACGGAAGTGCTTGACCTCCTGCAGGTGAACGCCTCCAGCTGCCGCCCCGGCGCAATCGTGGGTATCGAATCGCGCGGGTTCCTCTTCGGCGGCCCGCTCGCCGACCGCCTGCGCCTGCCCTTCGTGCCCGTCCGCAAACCGGGCAAGCTGCCGGCCGCCCGCATGTCCGTTGAGTACTCCCTCGAATACGGCGATAGCCAGCTCGACATCCACGCCGACGCTCTCGCCCGCGGCCAGCGCGCTTACATTGTCGACGACCTCCTCGCCACCGGGGGCACCGCCCGCGCCTCTGCCAAGCTCGTGGAGATAATCGGCGGCGTGGTTGCTGGATTCGGCTTCGTCGTCGAGCTGGAGGCGCTCCAGGGGCGGTCCGCCCTCAACGGCTATGACGCCTTCTCCATAATTCGCTACTGAGCCCCCGGGCAGGCCACTCTCCAAATCACACATATGTGAAGTTGAATTGGCACAAAATCCACAAAGACATAGCATTTGGTGCCTAAAAGCATCCCACTTCACAATATGCGTGCTACAATGCCGCCATGGGCAACGTCAGCGTCGGGGCAACCCGCGAGCTTGACCTGGTCGCCAGCCTCTATCGCACCACCAACGCCTTCGTCCGTGAGCTCGACCGGCGCCTGGTGCAGGAAGATGACGTCACCTTCATCCAGGCCATCACCCTCCTCGCCATCGATTCCTTCGACCGCCCCCAGCCCCGGCTGGTCGCTGACTTCCTCTCCCAGCAATCGCAGACCGTGACGGGAGTCCTCGACCGCCTTGAGCGCGCCGGCCACGTTCGGCGCCTCCGGGACATGGAAGACCGCCGCGCCGTGCGCCTCCAGCTGACGGATTCCGGCAAGCGCATAGCGCGGGCTATCGAAGGTCGCCTCCAGCAGCACGTCGCCGACCTGCTGGCGGGTGTCGATAGCCCCACACGCGCCCGCCTCCAGCTGGTGCTCGAATCGCTCGAGTCCTCTGTCCGGGTCGGCTCCGCGAACGGCCTCTAGTCGCGCGGCCGCGAGAGAGCCGTCTCCTTGCCCGGACTCTGCCTGCGGCTCTGCAACATACTAGACTGCCCGTGTGACTGCTCCCGTTGACCCCGTCCGCCTGCTCCCCGGCCGAGGCGTTGAGATCCTCGACCAGACGCTCCTTCCTCTCGTTGAGCGGCGTGTCCTCCTCTCCGGCATTGATTCCGTCTGCGAGGCCATTCGCGAGCTTCGTGTCCGCGGCGCTCCCCTTCTCGGCCTGGTGGGAGCCGCGGGCATGGCCATCGCTGCCGACACCACCACCGCCAACGACGCCGACCTGGCCCACGCCGCTCGCCTTCTCGATGCCACCCGCCCCACTGCGACCGACCTCGGGCGCGCCGTCCGCGACGCCCTCGCACAGGCCCTCTCGACGGGGCCCTCGGCGCCGCTGCGGCGCGAAGCGCTCTGGCGCAACGCCGAGCGCCTGCTCGCCCTTCGCCGGGCCGAAGACGAGGCCATCGGCCAGTTTGGAGCGGAGCTACTCCCGCGCGGCGCCTCCGTGCTCACCCACTGCAACACCGGCGCCCTCGCTACCGCCGGGATCGGCACCGCCCTCGGCGTGGTCTCAATCGCGCACCGGCAGGGACGCATAGAGCGCTGTTACGCCACCGAGACCCGGCCCCTCCTCCAGGGCGCGCGCCTCACCACCTGGGAGCTAACTCGCCTGGGCATCCCTGCCACGCTCCTTCCCGACACCGCCGCGGCCGCCCTCATCGCCTCGGGGTTGGTTGACGCCGTGATCACCGGCGCCGACCGCATCGCCGCCAACGGCGACACCGCGAACAAGGTCGGCACCTACGGTCTCGCCGCCGTTGCCGCCCGCCACGCTGTGCCCTTCTACATCGCCGCGCCAACCTCCACGTTCGACCCGGGCTGCCCCTCCGGGGCGGAGATCCCCATCGAGTTCCGTTCGCCGGCCGAGGTGGGCGGGTTCGCCGGCACACGCTGGAGCCCGGACGGCATCGAGGCCTACAACCCTGCTTTCGATGTCACCCCCGCATCCTGCATCACGGCCATCGTCACCCAACACGGCGTACTGCGGCCCCCCTTCGCCCCTGCGATCGCTGGCCTGCCCGCCCTGCGATAGATTCCGCAAACGGCTACACTGCACACAACCTTTCCACCCGAGAGCTGTCGCGCGTGCCTGGTTCGATCGATCTCGCCGTCATTGGCGGTTCAGGCTTCTACGAGATGCCCGGACTCGAAGCCATCGAAGAGATCGTTGTCGATACCCCCTTCGGCGCCCCCAGCGATGCCATCCGCGTCGGCGTCCTCGAAGGGCGGCGAGTGGCCTTCCTTGCACGGCACGGGCGCGGCCACTCGCTCCTCCCCGCGGAGCTCCCCCAGCGCGCGAACTTCTGGGCCCTGAAGTCCCTGGGTGTCGAGCGCGTGCTCGCTGTCTCCGCTGTCGGCAGCCTGGTGGATGACTACCACCCTGGCGACATGGCGGTGCCCGCCCAGCTCATTGATCGCACCGCCGGGCAGCGCCCGCCCACGTTCTTTGGAAACGGTGTCGTGGCGCACATCGCCATGGCCGATCCCTTCTGCGATTCCATGCGCGCCGCCGTCGCTGCCGCCGCCCACCACGCCGGCGCCACCGTCCGTGAAGGCGCAACCTACGTTGTCATCGAAGGCCCCGCTTTTGGCACGCGCGCCGAGAGCCATCTCTACCGCTCCTGGGGGGCACACATCGTGGGCATGACCGCCCTTCCCGAGGCGCGCCTCGCCCGCGAAGCCGAGCTCTGCTACTGCGTTCTTGCCGCCGTCACCGACTACGACGCCTGGCACCACGAGCACGAGGCCGTCGATGCAAAAACCGTGTTCGCCGTCCTGCAGAAGAACGTTGAGACGGGCCGCGCTGCCGTGCGCCGGCTCCTCAGGGAGCTCCCCTCCGGCGGTTGCGCCTGCCACACCGCACTCGACGCGGCACTCGTCACCCCCACTGAGGCGATTGGCGATGCTGCTCGTCAACGGCTCGGTCCCATCCTCGCTCGCCGCCTGGCGGTGCGCCTGTGACGCTGCTGGTGGCCGGCTGGGTCGCCATCGATGAGATCGAGACCCCCTTCGCGAAGATCTCCAACTCGCTCGGCGGCTCCGCTACCTGCGCCGCACTTGCCGGCGCGCTCTTCACCGGCGTCCGTCTCCTTGCCGCCGTCGGTGAAGACTTCCCCGCCGCCGAACGCCGCAAGCTCGAAGGCCGCCGCATCGACCTGGCCGGGCTCGCGACCATCCCCGGGGGCGTCACCAGCCGCTGGGGAGGCCGCTACCACTTCGATATGAACACTCGCGACACCCTCTACACCGAGCTGGGTGTCAACGCTGACTGGCAGCCCCGGCTTCCCAAGGGGTGGGAGGATTCCGGCGCCGCCTTCCTCGCCGCTGGCGACCCGTTGCTTCAGCGCACCATTATGGGCAGCCTCGCCGCGCCCCGCGTGACCATGGTCGATACCATCAAGTTCTTCATCGACAGCGCCCTTGATGAACTGCGCGAAACCATGCGCCAGGCCGACTTCGTCTCCCTCAATGAAAGCGAGGCCCGCGAGATCGCCGGCACGCCGAGCATTGCCCGCGCCGGCCGCACCCTCCTGGATGGCGGACCCCGCGGTGTGCTCATCAAGCTGGGCGAATACGGCGCCGCCTTCATCAGCCCGTACGACTACTTCGTGGCGCCCGGCTACCCGCTCGAAGAGGTCGTGGACCCCACCGGCGCCGGCGACGCCTTTGCCGGCGGCTTCCTTGGCTACCTCGACACCGTCCCCGAGATAACTCCCGCCCAAGTCCGCCGTGCCGTCATCTACGGCTCCACCGTCGCCTCGTTCCAGGTCGAGGGTTACGGCCCCGCCCGGCTCCTCACCCTCACCCGCGACGAGGTCGAGGCCCGCTATCTCGAGTTCAGGGCGCTGACGCATTTCGAGGCGGGCAAGTAGTGGCCGAAAACGAGATGCGCTGGCAGGGGGCAACGCGGCGTCACTATGACTACGTGGTGCAGCGCCTCCGCGACCCCGCTCGCATCCGCGAGATCCTGCTGCCCCGAATCGACTACACGGCCTACGCGCTCGGCCAGCTCGAGCCAGGGCTCTACGAGCGGTCCCATTGGTACCGCGCCTGGGGCGAATCGGGCTCCGGTCTCGTGCTCCACAGCAAGGGCGGCCTCGGCGACGCCACCTTCGTCATGGGCGACCCCGATGCCGTGGCGGCCATCCTCTCCATTCATCCCGGGCCTGCCCACACCTACACCACCTGTCAGCCCCAGCACCTTGATGCCCTCAAGCGCGTGTTCCGCCTCGCGACACAGCAGCCGATGATCCGCATGACCGTCACGCGCGATGCTTTCCTCCCCTTCACCGGCGTTGCTGCCGTCCCCATGACAGGGCTCGATATCCGCCGGGTGAACGCTCTCTATGGCTCTGAGGGCGGCCCCAGCTACTACGTTTCGGAGCATCTCGACAGGGGCGTGTACCGCGGAGTCGTTGTCCAGGGGCGGCTCGTGGCCGTGGCGGGCACCCACGTCGTATCGCCCCAGGAAGGGGTTGCCGTAGTCGGCAATGTCTTCACCCATCCCGCCTACCGCGGCCATGGCTACGCGACCGCTGCCACCAGCGCGGTCACCGAGACGCTCCTCGCCTGCTGCTCCACCGTCGTCCTCACCGTCGACCCCTCGAACCGCCCGGCCGTGGCTGCCTACGAGCGCCTCGGCTACCACGAGTCCTGTCAGCTTGTTGAAGCGAGCGCGGCCCGGCGCGACCTCCTGGGGCTCTTCGCTTCCTTCAGGCGGGTCCGCGCCTCTATCCGTGGCCGCCGATATCATGGGTCTTTCGTAACCCTCAGGCGCTGAGCCCCCGGGCCAGTTTGTCACCCCCCGGCGCCCCAGGAAGGACCGCACCAATGACCGTTCCCCACGACATCGCAAAGATCTCGCTCGCCCCCGAAGGTGTCCGCCGCATCGAGTGGGCCGCCCGCGAAATGCCCGTGCTGCGCCTCATCCGTGACCGCTTCACGCGCGAAAAGCCCCTCCTCGGCATCCGCATGACCGCCTGCCTCCACGTCACCACCGAGACCGCCAATCTCGCCATCACCTTAAAGGCGGGAGGCGCCGACCTCCGCCTCTGCGCCAGCAACCCGCTCTCGACCCAGGACGACGTCGCGGCCGCGCTCGTGAACGACTTCGGCATCCCCACCTTCGCCATCTGCGGCGAGGATAACGAGACCTACTACCGCCACATTCACCAGGCCATCGAGCACCGTCCCCAGCTCACCATGGATGATGGCGCCGATGTTGTCGCTACCCTCCACAAGGACCGCCGCGACCTCCTCGAGGGCGTTGTCGGCGGCACCGAGGAAACCACCACGGGCGTCATCCGCCTCAAGGCGATGGCGAACGACGGCGCCCTCGGCTACCCGATTGTGGCCATCAACGAGTCCGACACCAAGCACCTCTTCGATAACCGCTACGGTACCGGGCAGTCCACGATCGATGGCATCGTCCGGGCCACTAACGTGCTCATCGCCGGGAAGACCTTCGTCGTCGCCGGCTACGGCTGGTGCGGCCGCGGCCTTGCCGAGCGCGCGCGCGGGATGGGTGCCCACGTAATCGTCACCGAGGTTGACCCGGTGCGCGCACTCCAGGCCGTGATGGATGGCTTCCGTGTCATGCCCATGGCCGAAGCCGCACCGGCCGGCGATTTCTTCGTGACCCTCACCGGTGACATCAACGTCATCGACCGGGCCCACATGGAGGCCATGAAGGACGGCGCCATCGTCGCCAACAGCGGCCACTTCGACGCCGAAATCAACCTCAATGCGCTCGCCTCCATGAGCGAAGGCAAGCGCGCCGTTCGCCCCTCGGTCGAAGAGTACCGGCTTCTGGATGGGCGCAAGCTCTTCGTGCTCGGCGAAGGCCGCCTTGTGAACCTTGCCGCCGCCGAAGGCCACCCCGCCGCCGTCATGGACATGTCGTTCGCCAACCAGGCGCTCGGCGCCGAATGGATCGCCCAGCACCACAAGGACCTCGAGAAGCAGGTCTACGAGCTTCCGAAAGAGATCGACGAGGAGATCGCCCGTCTCAAGCTCCACGCTATGGGCGTCTCAATCGACTACCTTACCGACGAGCAGCAGCGCTACCTGTCCAGCTGGCAGGAGGGAACGTAGGCGCGGGACGAGCCGCTGAGGCCAGGCCCGGGCGCGCCTTTCCCTTCCATCCCCCTCCCCCTCCTGCTACCATGCAATGAGCGTCAAGAGGGCGAACCGGGCCATGGCCCGCAACACCCGGCAACCTGGTTATGCCTCCAAGGTGCCAAGGCGACGCGGCCTGCTGCTTCGGCAGCGGGCAACAAAAGGCGGGCTGCCGATGCCCGCCCCTCCGCCGGAGGGGATTCAGCGCCGCAGGGCGCCACCCGCCCCTCCCCTGTTGAGGGGCTTTTCAATGCCCGCAATCCGTGGTGTCAGTACTGAGGCAAATCCACCAGCTAACAGGACCGGCAATGTCTGAACGGCGACTCCTCACATCCGAATCCGTCACTGAAGGCCACCCCGACAAGGTCTGTGACCAGATCTCCGATGCGGTGCTCGATGCCATTTACACCAAGGACCCCAAAGCCCGTGTCGCCTGCGAGACCGCCATCACCACCGGCCTCGTCCTTGTCACGGGCGAGATCACGACCGAGGCCTACGTCGATATCCCCGGCATCGTGCGCTCCACCATCCGCGAGATCGGCTACACCTCGTCCCAGATCGGCTTCGATGCCGACACCTGCGGCGTCATAACCGCCATCAACGAGCAGTCGCCAGACATCAAGCACGGCGTCGACCGCTCATGGGAAGCGCGGCACGGCGAGGTCACCCTCGAAGACCTCGATACCGGCGCCGGCGACCAGGGGATGATGATTGGCTTCGCCTGTACCGAAACACCAGAGCTCATGCCCATGACCATCTCCCTCGCCCACAAGCTCACCCGCCGCCTTGCCCAGGCCCGCAAGAACGCCGAGCTCCCCTGGCTCCGCCCCGATGGCAAGTCGCAGGTCACGCTCGAATACGACGACGACTGGCGCCCCGTCCGCGCCGAGGCAATCGTCATCTCCACCCAACACGCCGAGGACGTCAACAACGAGACCATCGAGACCGACGTCCGTGAGCACATCATCGGCACGATCGTCGACCCCCGCCTCGTCGACACGAAGACCAGGGTCTTCGTCAACCCTTCCGGCCGCTTCGTTGTTGGCGGGCCGAAGGGAGATGCCGGCCTCACCGGCCGCAAGATCATCGTCGATACCTACGGTGGCATCGCCCGGCACGGCGGCGGCGCCTTCAGCGGCAAAGACCCCACCAAGGTCGACCGCTCCGGCGCCTACGCCGCCCGCTGGGTCGCCAAGAACATCGTCGCCGCAGGCCTGGCCACGCGCTGCGAATTCATGCTCTCCTATGCCATCGGCGTCGCTCATCCCACCTCCGTGGGAGTCGAAACCTTCGGCACGGGCCGCGTGCCCGACGCCGCCATCCTCGCCGCCGTCCGAAAGCACTTCGACCTCCGCCCCGGGGCCATCATCCGCGACCTCAACCTTCGCCGGCCCATCTACAGGGCAACAGCCGCCTACGGCCACTTTGGCCGCAACGACCTCAACGTCGCCTGGGAAGACACCGGCCGCGCCGCCGACCTGCGCGCCAGCGCCGGCCTGCGCGACTAGCCGAGCGCCGGGAGCCCGATGGACGCAATCGTCCTTGTTGGCGGCCAGGGAACGCGGCTCAGACCGCTAACCTACACGCGTCACAAGAGCCTTGTGCCCCTCTGCAACCGGCCGGCCATCGCTTACCTGCTCGAATGGCTTGGCCGTTCTGGCTTCAGCCGCGCCATCCTTGCCATTGGCCTCAACAACGAAGACCTCGCCACCGCCTACCCGGCAGGCCCGGCTCATGGCATCGAAGTCGTCCAGGTCCTTGAACATCAGCGTCTCGAATCTGGCGGTGCAATCCGCAACGCCGTGCACGAGGCCGGCATCGAAGGCCGTTTCGTCGTCGTCAACGGCGATGTCTTCGCCGACTTCGATTTCGCCGATGCCCTTCGCGCCCACGAAGCTGCCGCCGCCGACCTCACCCTCGCTCTCTTCGAAGTCGACGACCCGTCCCCTTTCGGGGTCGCCGTCCTCGATGAGCATCGGCTCGTCACCGGCTTCATCGAAAAGCCGCCGCCCGGCACTGCTCCGGGCCGCCTTGTGAATGCCGGCATCTGGATCTTCGAGCCGGGGCTCGTGGAAGAGATCCCGCCCGGGGCCGTTCGCGTCGAGGAAACCCTCTTCCCTTCGCTTGTCGCGCGCCGCCGCAAGGTGCTCGGCTACCAGTTCAAGGGGATCTGGGCCGACATCGGCAGCCCCGCCCGTTACCTCGCCCTCAACCAGACCCTCCTTGAGCACGGCTTCGGCCGTCCAGTGCCCCCCGGAGCCGTGGTCGACTCCACCGCTCACGTCTCCGGCGCCTCCCTTGGCGAAGGTTGCCGGGTTGGCCCACGCGCATCCATCCGTGATTCGCTCCTCTGGGAGTCCGTCAGGGTTGATGCCGGTGCCACCGTGAATGGCAGCATCCTCGCCGATGGTGTGCAGGTCGGCGAAGGCGCCACCGTAACGGGCGCGATCGTGGGCAGCCACGCCGTGATTGAACCCCATGCCACCGTTCCCCAGGGGACGAGCATCGAGCCCCGGACCCGGTATCATGCGAGCAATGACAGCTAACCCCGTTCGTTTCGGCACCGATGGCTGGCGCGCCATCATCGCCGAGGACTTCACCTTCGATAACGTCCGCGCCTGTGCGCGTGCCGTGGCCGAACACTTCACCCACGCCTACGGGCAGGATCGGCCTGTTGTCGTCGGCTTCGACACGCGCTTCCTTTCCGACGAGTTCGCCCTCGTCGTTGCGCGCGTGCTGGCGGGCGCCGGGTTCGCCGTCCAGTTGGCCGATAGACCCGCACCAACGCCCGCCTTGAGCTACCGCATCATCGAAACCGGCGCCTGCGGCGGGGTAGTCGTCACCAGCTCACACAACCCCTACCAGTGGAACGGGATCAAGGTGAAGCCGCACTATGGCGGCAGCGCCTCGCCCGAGATCGTGGCCGACATCGAACAGCGGGTGCCCGCGATTCTCGCCTCCCCTGCGGGCGTGAAGCTCGCTCCCGCCTCCAGCGACAGCATCACACGCTTCAACCCCATCCCCGGCTACCTTGCCGCACTTGGCCGCCAGGTCGATGTCGGCCGCATCCGCTCGGCCGGCCTGCGCGTCGCTGTCGACCCGATGTTCGGCGCCGGCGCGGGCCTCTTCGCCGAGCTCCTGGCAGGAGGACCCACCACCGTCACCGAGATCCACAACGAGCGCAATCCGCTCTTCCCCGGCATTCGCGCCCCCGAGCCCATCGAATCCAACCTTGGCGAATTCCTGGCCCTCGCCTCCGGCGGCAGCTTCTCCATTGGCATCGCCAACGACGGCGATGCCGACCGCACGGGGCTCGTCGACGAGAAGGGCGCCTACGTTGACCAGCTTCGCACCTTCGCCCTGCTGGTGAACTACCTCCTCGGCCAGCGAAGGCTAAGGGGCGCGGTTGTGAGCTCCATCACCACCACTCGCATGGCCAACCTGCTCGCTCACCATTACGGCGTTGAGTGCTACGAAACACCGGTCGGCTTCAAGCACATAGGCCCCCTCATGATGGAGAAGGACGCCCTCATCGGTGGCGAGGAGTCGGGCGGCTACGGCTTCCGCGGCCACCTGCCCGAGCGCGACGGCATCCTCGCCGGCCTCTACCTGCTCGACTACGTGGCTGCCACCGGCCGCCCCCCCTCCGAGCTCCTTCGCGACGTCTTCGCCATCACCGGCCCGCACTTCTACCGGCGGCTCGACTTCGAACTCCCGCCCGGCGCGAACGATGCCGTGAGGGCCAGGCTCGATTCCGCATCCCCCGCCGAGCTTGCCGGCCACCGCGTCACCGCCGGCGATCGCCTGGACGGTTGGCGCTTCCTTATCGATGAAGGCTGGCTGTTGTTCCGCCTCTCCGGGACGGAGCCCCTCCTTCGCATCTACACCGAGGTCCGTTCGGAGGAGCTCGTGGTACCCATGCTCGAAGCCGGCAAGGCCCTGGCGGGGGTGGCCTCATGAGCCGCCTTGATGACCGCGGCCTCCTCGCCCTCGACGCTTCGGGAATGCTCGACCACGCTGCCGCTCTCGGCGTCGAGCTCCTCAAGGGCTGGGAGGCCGCCGAAGGCCTCGGTCTCCCACCCGCGACCGCCTCCATCGGCAGCGTGGTGATAGCCGGCATGGGCGGGTCGGCCACTTCCGGCGACTACTTCGCCTCCCTCTGCGAGCAGTCCGCCGAGCTGCCCGTCGCCGTCACTCGCGGCTACGCTCTGCCCAACTTCGTCACCGGCGGCACCCTCGTAGTCGTCTCCTCCTACAGCGGGAACACGGAGGAGAGCCTTTCCTGCTACGACGATGCCTGGAAGCGGGGCGCTACCATCCTTGCCATCACCCGCGGCGGCCAGCTCGCCGAACGCGCGAACGGCGATGGGGTGCCCGTCTTCACCCTCACCTACCAGGCTGCCCCCCGCGCCGCTCTCCCCCACAGCCTCGCTCCTCTCCTCCGCCTGGGCGCCATGCTCGGCCTCGTCACCCTGGGCCGCGACGACATCGCCGCCGCCGCCACCCTCCACGACTCCCTCGTCACGCACGACCTGGGAACCGAAGTCCCCGAAGCCCGCAACCCGGCCAAGCAGCTCGCGCAGGCCCTTGCCGGGCGCGTCCCGTTCATCCTCGGCGCCGAGCACCTCGCCCCCGTCGCCACACGCTTCAAGAACCAGGTGGCCGAGAACGGCAAGATGCTGGCCGCTGCCGATCACCTCCCCGAAGCCGACCACAATCTCATCGTCGGGCTTGCCACCGCCACCGCCGCGGGCGCCAGCGTCTCGCTTGTGACGCTCGAATCGGCCCTCTATGACGAGCGAACCGCCCGCCGCTTCGCCATCACACGGCAGCTCTTTGAAGAGGCGGGCGTGCCCGTGCACCGCATCAACGTTGCCGGGCAGCGCACCCTCGATCAGATGGTGGCCGGCACCGCCTGGGGCGATTTCGCCTCCTGCTACCTGGCCCTTCTCAACGGCTTCGATCCCAGCCCCGTCCCCCAGATCGACCGGCTCAAGGCAGCGCTCACCGGATAGCGAGGCCGCCGCTTCCCCCGTGCAACGGTGGAGCGACCCGCCCATGGCCCCCCGGAATGCCCGGTTGGTCCGTGTCAGGGTGGTATGCTTGTGCCAGCCGGCTGCCAGGGCGGAGGCCGGGCCAACCGGGTCTCCGCATTCCACCCCAATGCCGGGGGGTCGGAACGTGGACGAAAGACGGGCTCCCCAACTGAGTGCGCAGGAACAGCGAGCCCTCGAGCTGGCCGCTGCAGGCTGCACGAACAGACAGATAGCCAGCGCAATGTCGCTTAGCGAAGCGACCATCAAATCCTACCTGAAGCACGCGTACCTCAAGCTCGGTGCGAACGGCCGCGCCCACGCCGTCGCGAAGTGGCTCGATGCCCGGGACAACCCACGGACCTGACCTATCGCCCGGGCCCGCCCATGCGGATGGGGTCACCCGGATGGGTCCAAAAGAGGGTATGGGCATTGGGGAACGTCGTGTATAGCCTGCGCTCGATGCATGCCATCCGAGAGGCAATGGGATGAACTCCTTCATGCATCGAAAACCGCTGGCGCTTTCGCTAGTCGGGGCCCTCATCCTGCTTGCAGCGGCCATCATCGTTGGCATGGCTGTCATCGGCAATGGCGGGCCGGGGACGGCTGTGAAGGCCGAAGGCAGCGCCCCGGCCATCATCGCCTTCGTCGACGATGCCCGGGAGGCGGCGCAGGTCCGCGTCCTCACCACCGGGAACGGGAAGGTGCGGGAGGTGGGCACGCCCGATCACTTTGACGCCCTCGCACTGGCGCCCGATGGCTCGTTCGTTGCCGCGCTGGCCCTCCCCCGGGCGGCGGGCTCTCCAATCAACCTTCACATCATCGACAGCAAGAGCGGCAAGGAATCGGTGGCTCAACTTCCCGTGGAAAGCCTGGCATCGGCAATCGCCTGGGCTCCTGGCTCCGCCTACGCCGGTGTCTCCGGGGACGTGTCCTTTGTCGCCGACCGCGCGGGCGCCATTGTTGCCCGCGCCGGTGGCCCGGAGGCCGGTTCGCCCGCGGCCACCTCACTTGCCAGCGGCGGGTACGGTTGGAGCCCCGATGGAACTGCATTCGCCGCCCTCTCCAATGGACGGCTCCACGTCCTGCGCCCGCGGGGCGAATCCTCGGCAGCGTCCCTTGCGACGCTGCTCCCCGGCGTCAGCCCGGCTAACGTGTTCCTGCTCGGTTGGACCGCCGGGCCGTCCGGCGCTTCTGCCGTTGTCCTGGATACCCCGGGCGGACGGATTGCCATCGAATTAGGAGCAACGCTCAGCGCGCGCCTCCTGACCGCCGAAGAGAAGGTCGCCGATCAGCGCACGAAGGCGGCGGCCGCCGCCCCCTTCGTAAAGGCGGCGGAGGGTTCCCTGCCTTCGTTCCAGGCCACCTGGAGCCGGCCAACGGCCGACGGCGCCGGGGCAATTGCCGAGCTGCGAAACAGCACCGGTGAGATCCGGGTCGTTATCGGAAGCCTGGCCGACCCCGGTGCGATGCTGAGGGTGACAGGGCTAACGGCGGCCCAGGCCCGTGGGGGCGCGCTCATCGATGCCGCGCTTCTGCCCGGCGACTGATTCGGCGCCTTCATTGCTTTCGTAATCCACAATCGACGTAATTCGCAACCACGTTATACACTTATGCCCTGCGGTTTACGTCGGGGGGACCCGCGGCTTACCGGCCGCCCTCCTTGCCTTCAACCCTGGAACGGGGCCTACGGCCTCCCCCGGGTAGCCACGACCGTATGGCGTGGCGGGCGCCGGCCAGCCTCTCACCGGGGCAGATGCCGGGTACAAATCCACTGGCCGCAGGAAGGACTCTGCCCCATGACGCGCATGACTGGCGCACAGATCCTGCTGGAGTGCCTCCAGCGGGAAGGTATCGACACCATCTTCGGCTATCCCGGCGGCGTGGTGCTGCCACTCTACGATACCCTTCCCTCCTATCCCTCCATACGCCACGTGCTCGTCCGCCACGAACAGGGTGCGGCCCACATGGCTGACGGCTACGCCCGGGCCACCGGCCGGCTCGGCGTTTGCCTGGGCACCAGCGGCCCCGGCGCCACCAACCTCGTCACCGGCATCGCC
>WBZY01001082.1_pt1 | contig 15805 bp, 15 predicted proteins | sample 5204191 | NCBI WGS metagenome assembly WBZY01 (sample SAMN12344363, study PRJNA552823) | activated sludge metagenome | biome: Activated sludge suspended growth; feature: Anammox Sidestream; material: Wastewater; isolation source: activated sludge from anammox sidestream of wastewater treatment...
GGCGAGACGATCTCCGCCCACCGCGCCGACGCCCGCATCGTGGTCGTGCGCGAGCCGATCGGGGTGGGCGCCGGCATCACGCCGTGGAACTTCCCGGCGGCGATGATCGCGCGCAAGATCGCGCCGGCCCTGGCCGTCGGCTGCGCGATCGTCGTCAAGCCCGCCGAGGCGACGCCGCTGACCGCGCTGGCGATCGCCGAGCTGGCGGCGCGCGCCGGGCTGCCGGTGGGGCTGCTGTCGGTGGTGACCGGCGCCGCGGAGGACGCACCCGTGATCGGCGCCGAGCTCGCCGAGAACCCGATCGTGCGCGCGCTCTCCTTCACCGGCTCGACCGAGGTGGGACGCCTCTTGATGGCACAGTGCGCGCCCACCGTGAAGCGCGTCTCGCTCGAGCTCGGCGGCAACGCCCCGTTCCTGGTCTTCGACGACGCCGATCTCGCCGCCGCCGTCGAGGGTGTGATCGCCTCGAAGTTCCGCAATGCGGGCCAGACCTGCGTGTGCGCGAACCGGATCCTCGTGCAGGACGGGGTCCACGACCGCTTCGTCGCGGCGCTCGCCGAGCGGATCCGGGCGCTCCGCGTGGCGCGCGGGACCGAGGCGGGCGCCCAGATCGGGCCGCTGATCGACGAGGACGGTCTCGCGAAGGTCGAGCGCCACGTGGCGGACGCCACCGCGCGCGGCGCGCGCGTTCTCGTCGGCGGCCAGCCCCACGCGCTCGGCGGCACCTTCTACGAGCCGACCCTGCTCATCGGGGTCGGCACCGGGATGCTGCTCGCGCAGGAGGAGACCTTCGGTCCGGTGGCCGGGATCCTGCGTTTCCGCGACGAAACCGAGGCCGTGCGCATCGCGAACGACACGCCCTTCGGCCTCGCCGCCTACTTCTACGCGCGCGACGCGGCGCGCGCCTGGCGCGTGTCGGAGGCGCTCGAGTACGGGATGGTGGGGATCAACACCGGAATGGTATCGACGGAGGTTGCGCCCTTCGGCGGCATGAAGCAGAGCGGGATCGGGCGCGAGGGCTCGCGCCAAGGCGTCGAGGAGTGGCTGGAGACCAAGTACCTGTGCTGGGGGGGGCTCTCGTGAGCCGCCGGCGGGCGCGGTTCCCCGAGCGACGCTACGGGGCGACGTGGAGCACCAGCTCGCGCCCACTCCCGCGCCGCCGGTGCTCCCAGACGAAGACGCCCTGCCAGGGGCCGAGCGCGAGCCGCCCCCCGAGCACCGGAATCGACAGCGAGGTCGCCGTGAGCGCCGCCTTGATGTGCGCCGGCACGTCGTCGGGCCCTTCGCGCGTGTGGGTGTAGAGCGGATCGACGACGGCCTCGACCGGGCCGGTGATCTCGTGCAGGCCGCGGCCGCGGGTCGGGACGCGAATCCGCGTCACCAAGCGCTAGCGGTCCTCCGCCACCGTGAGGAGCGCCTGGGTGGCGCCGGGCACGCCCGTGATCACGACCGACGACACGCGATTGCCCTTGCGCGCGACGAGCGTGCTGCGCGCGTGCTCCTCCTTCGCGAGCTCGATCTCCCAGCCCTGGGCCAGGTAGTGCTCCTGGTACCAGGCAAAGAGATCGGCGGGCGGATCGGGGCTGCGCAGGTTCACGACGGTGCCGTGGTCGGGCGCCGCCATCGACGAGAGGGGCCGCGCGTTGCCGTAGAGCGGCACGTCGTCGGGAAAGCCGGTGGGAAGCTGGTCGGCCTTGCCGTACTCGGCCTCGAAGACCTGGCCATCGGGCAGCACGGTCCGCGTCACGACCGGTCCCGCGGGTGCGGGAGTGGGTGCGGCGGCAGGAGCCGGGGGCTCCACCGCGGGAGCGGGCGAGGCCGCGATCGGCTCGGGAGCCGGTGCGGCAGGCGCCGGGGCGGCGCCTCGGTCCCGGGCGCCGCAGGCGAGGGCGAGGGCGAGCGCGAGGGCGGCGAGCGGAGCGAGCGAGCGGACGGAACGGGCGGGTGCCATGGGCTCCTCCGGTGCGGCCGGGCCGGCGAGGGTAACAGAGACCGCTGCTACGCTGCGCGCCGGACGCCCGACAGGAGAACCCCCGCGATGGATCTCGGTTACGGCCCCGAGGCCGAGGCCTTCCGGCACGCGCTGCGCGAGTTCCTCGAGCTCCACAAGGAGCGCGCCCCGCGCGGCGGCCAGCTCCTGGCCGGTGCCACGCGCAGCGCGGCGATCCTGGACTGGCAGCGGCTCCTGATCGAGCACGGCTACGCCGCGCGAACGATCCCGAAGGAGTACGGCGGCTACGGTGCCGCGCCGGATCCACTGATCCGGGTCCTCCTCGACGAGGAGTTCGCACGCGCCGGTGTCTCGGCGGGGATCGGCGGGCAGGGGCCCGACATGCTGGTCCCCACCTTGCTGGAGCACGGCAGCGAGGAGCAGAAGCGCCGCTGGGTGCCGCCCACGATCCGCGGCGAGGTGGTCTGGTGCCAGGGCTATTCCGAGCCCAACGCCGGCAGCGACCTCGCGAACGTGCAGACGCGCGCCGTCGAGGACGGCACGGACTTCGTGATCAACGGCCAGAAGATCTGGACCACCACCGCGCACCAGGCCGACATGATGTTCGGCCTGATCCGTACCGAGCCCGGCGCCGGCAAGCACGGCGGCCTCTCCTACGTGCTGATCCCGATGGACACGCCCGGGATCGAGGTCCGCCCGCTCGCCACGATGACCGGCCACGCCGAGTTCAACGAGGTGTTCTTCAGCGACGTGCGCGTGCCACAGGCGAACGTGGTGGGCAAGCGCGGTGAGGGCTGGAAGATCGCCAACACCACGCTCACGCACGAGCGCAACATGCTGGCCGCGACCGGGCAGCTCGAGTCCTCGCTCGCGCGCCTGGTCGAGCTGATGCAGGCCGAGACCCGCGACGGCCGCCGCGCGATCGACGACCCGGCGCTGCGCGACCGCCTGATGCGGCTCCAGGGGCGGCTCGTCGCCATGAAGTACCACTCGCTGCGCATGCTCACCTGCCGGATCCGCCGCGAGCCTCCGGGGCCGGCGGGCACGCCGGAGGGCTCCGCAGCGCTCGTCACCAAGCTCGCCGGCTGCGAGCTCTCGCACCAGATCGCGGCGCTCGCGATCGACGCGATGGGCGAGCTCGGCACGCTCTACGGGGGCGCCCGGCACGAGCGCGCCGGCGGGCTCTGGCAGTTCCACTACATGTTCTCGCTCGGGCTCGTCATCGGCGGCGGCACGGCGCAGATCCAGAAGAACATCATCTCCGAGCGCGGCCTGGGTCTGCCGCGCGAGGCGAAGGCGTAGGGAGACGGCGATGGATTTCGGGCTCTCCGAGGAGCAGCGCCTGCTCGAGCAGACCCTGCGGCGTTGGCTCGACGAGCAGCTTCCCGTCGCGCGCGTGCGCGAGATCGCCGCGAGCGAGGCCGGGACCGACGCGGGCTTGTGGCAGGGTCTCGCCGAGCTCGGTGTGCTGGGCCTCCTGGTCCCCGAGGAGCACGGCGGCGGCGGCCTCGGGCTGCTCGACGCGGCGCTCGCGATGGAGAGCCTGGCGCGCGCCGCCGCGCCGGCGCCCTACCTCGGCAGCGCCGTGCTCGCGCCGCTGGCGCTGCTCGCAGCCGGCACCGGGATCCAGCGCCGCGAGTGGCTCCCGAAGCTCGCGAGCGGCACGGCCCGGATCGGCGTCGCGCTCGGTGAGCTCAGCGGCCGGCGCGCCGACGCGGGCCTGCGCGTGGACGGGGGCCGCCTCCAGGGCCGGGCGCTCTTCGCGATCGACACGGGCGCCGCCGACGCGTTCCTGGTCGCGCTCGACCGCGATCACCTCGTCCTGGTCCCCTCCGATGCGTCCGGCCTCGCCGTGACGACGCTGCCGACGATCGACCGCACGCGCCGGGTCGCCGAGCTCGGCTTCGACGGCGTGGGGCCGATCGACTGGCTCGGCGGGCCGGCCGGCGTGGCTGGCGCCGCGGCGCGCGTGCTCGACGCAGGCCGCGTGGCGCTCGCGGCCGACGCGCTCGGCGCCGCCGAACGCGCCCTCGAGATGGCCGTCGCCTACGCGAAGCAGCGCGTCCAGTTCGGCCGGCCGATCGGCTCCTTCCAGGCCGTGAAGCACCTGTGCGCCGAGATGGCCGCCGAGCTCGAGCCCGCCCGCTCGCTCGTCTGGTACGCGGCCTACGCCTTCGACCAGCGGCCCGAAGAGGCCACGGTGATGGCGGCGCACGCCAAGGCCCACCTGGCCGAGGTGGCGACCGCGATCGTCCGCACCGCCACCGAGGTCCACGGCGGCTACGGCTTCACCGACGAGGGTGACCTGCATCTGTGGTTCAAGCGCGCCGGCCTCGACCGGCAGCTCCTCGGCGGGCCCGAGGCGGTGCGCGCCGAGGCCGCCGCGGCGCAGGGGCTCGCCTGATGTCGCCCGCGGTGGCGGTGGCCCTGCTCTGGGTGCTCTTCGGCGCGACCCACGTGGCGCTGTCGAGCCCGGGCCTGCGGGCACGGCTCGCCGCCGCGCTCGGCGAGCGCGGCTTCCTCGGCGTCTACTCGCTGGTCGCCTTCGCCAGCTTCGTGCCGCTCGTCTGGGTCTACCTGGCCCATCGACACGAGGGTGCGTTGCTGTGGGCGCTCCCGATCGGGACGGCGGGACTGTGGGCGATCTACGCCGGACAGGCCGTGGCCTGGACGATCGCCGTCGCGGGCCTGGCGAGTCCGAGCCCTGCCACGGTCGGCCTGCCCGAGGAGCGGCGCCTGCGGGAGCCCCGCGGCGTCCACCGCATCACCCGCCACCCGCTCTTCATGGGCCTCGGCCTCGCCGGCCTGCTCCACCTGCCCGGGAACGGCTTCGCCACCGACGTCGCCTTCTGGGCCGGCTTCCCGCTCTTCGCCCTCGTCGGCTGCGCCCACCAGGACGCCCGCAAGCGCGCCACCCAGCCGGGCTACGCGGAGTGGATCGCGGCGACACCGTTCCTTCCCTTCACCGGCGCCGGCACCCGGCCCGGCCTGCGCGAGCTTTCGCCAGCCGTGGTCGCGCTCGGGATCGCCGTCACGGTCGGCCTGCGCTGGCTGCACGGGCCGCTGTTCCGCTAGCTAGCTAGCGCGAACGCGCGATCGGATCCCGGGACCGGGCTCGACCGCGGCCAGCCTCAGTGCGGCAGCCGCAGCACCACGCCCAGCATGCGCCTCGCGAGCGGTGTGAGCCGCGTGCGGAGGTAGGCGTTGGCGGCGCCGGTCACGGCCATGGCCCGCGTCGGATAGGGGAGGACCGTGGCGGACAGCGCGCCGAGGCCGAGGCCGGCGGTCATGGCGGCCACGACCAGCGCGATCTGCTCGCCGGCGCCCGCCCCCACGATGGTGGCGCCGACGATCGTGTCCCTGCCCCTGGGCGTGTGGAGGCGCGCGAAGCCCTCCGTCTCGCCCTCCGTGCGGGCGCGGTCGTTGGCGGTCATGGGTACGGTGTAGGTGTCGATCGCGACGCCCTGCTCCTCGGCCTGCTGCGGCGTCAAGCCTGCCTGGGCCAGCTCGGGATCGGTGTAGGTGCACCAGGGGATCACGAGCCGGGAGAGCCGCTGGCGGCCGTAGAAGAGCGCGTTCCGGACCGCGAGCCGGGCGGCAGCGTCGGCGGCGTGCGTGAACCGGGTCTCCAGCGCGCAGTCGCCGACGGCGTAGACGCGGCGGTTCGTGGTGCGCAGGAAGTCGTCGACCGTGACCCCGCGCTGCGCGTCGTAGCCGACGCCGGCGGCCTCGAGCCCCAGGCCCTGGACGTTGGGGAGGCGTCCGGCGGCGACGAGCAGCTCGTCGAAGGCCTCCTCGCCGGCGCCGGCGCCCTCCGCGGCGAAGCGCAGGCGGCGCACCGCGCCGTCGCGCGCCACGCGCTCGACGCGGGTGCCGAGCAGCACGCGCACGCCGTCGCGGGCGAGCGCCTGGGCCACGATCCCGGCCGCCTCGGGGTCGTCGCGCGCAAGCAGCCGCGGGGCGACCTCGAAGAGCGTCACCGAGACCCCGAGCCGCGCGAAGGCCTGCGCCAGCTCGCAGCCGATCGGACCGCCGCCGAGCACGGCGAGCCGCGCCGGCGCCTCGCGCAGGTCGAAGACGGTCTCGTTGGTGAGGGGGTGGGCTTCCGGGAGGCCCGGGATCGGCGGCAGCGCGGCGCGCGCGCCGGTCGCGACGATCGCGCGCCGGAAGGCGAGCCGGCGCCCGCCCACGAGCGCCTCCCCGGAGCCCGCGAAGCGACCCTCGCCGAGGAAGACGTCGACGCCGAGCTCGTCGCGGAAGCGGTACGCGGAGTCGTGGGGCGCGATCGCGGCGCGGATCGCCCGCATGCGCTCCATCGCGGCCGCGAAGTCGGGCTGCGCGCCTTCGGGCGGCGCGAGGCCGATCGCCCGCGCCCGGCGGGCGTCGGCAGCGAAGCGGCCGGCGCGCAGCACCGCCTTCGAGGGCACGCAGCCCACGTTCAGGCAGTCGCCGCCCAGGAGGCCGCGCTCGACGAGCGCGACGCGCGCGCCGAGCCCGCTCGCGATCGCGGCGCTGACCAGGCCGGCGGTGCCGGCGCCGAGCACGACCAGGTCGTAGCGCCGGGCCGGTTCGGGGTTCCTCCAGTCGGGCGGCGCGAGCGCGGCGAGCCGCGCGGCGTCGTGCGGATCCGCGGGCAGGAGCGGGGGCCGGCTCACGCCAGGTCCTCGCCGGCCGAGCCCCGCAGCGCCTGGCGGGCGAGGCGCGCCACGAGATGGGTCGCGGCCACCGTCGCGACGAGCCCGAGCGCCAGGAGCGCCCACTCGGCCGGGCTGCGCGAGCGCGTACCGCCGGCGGCCCGGGCGAGCTCGCCGGCGAGCGAGCCGGAGTACACGTAGAGGAGCGTGCCCGGCAGCATGCCGGCCGAGGCGAGCAGGTAGTCGCGCAGGCGTACGCGCGTGAGGCCGAGCGCGTAGTTCAGCAGGTTGAACGGGAGCAGCGGCGAGAGCCGCAGCAGGAAGACGATGCGGCCGCCCTGGGCCGCGATCGCGCGGTCGATGGCCGCGAAACGCGGATCCGCGGCGATCCGCCGCTCGACCCAGGGCCGGGCCAGGTGGCGCGCGACCAGGAAGGCGAGCGTGGCGCCGATCAGGGCAGCGACGAACACGTAGGCCGTCCCGCGCGCGAGCCCGAAGACGGCGCCGCCGGCGAGCGTCAGGAGCGAGCCCGGGACGAACGCCAGCACGGCGAGCACGTAGCCGGCCATGAAGACGAGCGGTCCCCATGCGCCGAGGCCTTCGACCCGGGCCTGGAACGCGGGCGCCAGCGCACCGAGCTGGCGCCCGGCCACGATCAGCAGCGCGATCCCCGTGGCGACGAGCGCGGGGCGCAGCCGCCGCGCTCGTGCTCCCGCTCGCGCTGCGGCTTGCGCTGCGGCCTCGCCGCCACGGGCCCGCTCCGCCATTGAGCGGACGCTATCACGGTGCTAGACCCGCCGGCACGTTCCGCCCCCACGCGAGCCGGCCCTTGCCCGACGTCCGCCTCACGGACCTGATCGACGTCCTGATCGTCGCGGTCCTGCTCTTCACCGCGCTCGGCTGGGTGCGCCATGCGCGCGGGCGCATCGCGCTGGCCGGCGTTGCGATCGCCGGAGCGCTCTTCCTGGTGGCGCGCGCGCTCGGGCTCCAGATGACGGTCTGGATCCTCCAGGGCTTCTTCGCGGTCGGCGTGCTCGTGCTCGTGGTGGTGTTCCAGGACGACCTGCGGCGCGGGCTCGAGCAGCTCGCGGTCTGGGGGCTGCGCCGGCGCCCGCAGGCCGCGCCCGCCGACGCCGTCGACGCGCTGGTCGGCGCGGTGCGCCGGATGGCAGCCGCGCGGATCGGCGCGCTGGTCGTACTGGCCGGGCGCGAGCCGCTCGACCGCCACGTGGCGGGCGGGATCGAGCTCGACGGCAAGCTCTCCGAGCCCCTCCTGCTCTCGCTCTTCGACCCGCACTCGGCGGGGCACGACGGGGCCGTCCTCGTCGAGGGTGATCGCGTGCGGCGCTTCGCGCTGCACCTGCCGCTCTCGACCGACGGCGAGCAGCTCGGCGGCGGCGGCACCCGTCACGCCGCGGCGCTGGGCCTCGCCGAGCGCAGCGACGCCTTCTGCGTGGTGGTGTCGGAGGAACGCGGAACGGTGTCGGTAGCGCGCGACGGGAGCCTGCACCGGCTGCCGGGACCGGAGGCGCTGGCGTCCGAGCTGCGGCGCTTCCTCCAGCGCGTGTCGAAGCGCCCCGACGACCGCGGCGCGCTGCGCGCGGTCGCCCGGCGCTGGCCGGAGGCGCTGGTCGCCCTCGGCGCCTCGCTCGCGTTCTGGTTCCTGCTCGTGCCGGGCTCCGTGGTGGACCGCTTCGCGCGCCGCGTGCCGGTCGTGGTCGACAACCTGCCGCCGGGCTGGACGCTCGAGAGCGTGGAACCGAGCGAGGTGGAGGTCGTCTTCGAGGGCCCGCGGCGCAGCCTGCTCTTCTCGGGCGGCGGCTCGGAGGCCGAGGTGCACGTGGACGCGCTGCTGGTCCAGCTCGGCCGCCGCACCTTCGAGATCGACCCCGGCGACGTGCGCCACCCCGAGGGCTGGCGCCCGCTCGCCGTCGAGCCCGACCGCGTGAAGCTCTCGCTGGCCGGCAACGGCGGTACCCGCGCCGGCGGGAAGTAGCCGGGCTACGGCGCGCGGGAGAGCTCGCGGCGGGCGAAGAAGTCGGGGAGGGGGGCGCCGGCCACCCGTTCGCAGAGGGCGCGGAAGCGCGCGAGCGACACCGTCTGCGGCGCGGTCGCGAGCTCGTGCACGACGTCGTCGAGGCCCCGCGCGCCGGCGCTGGCGGCGCGGATCTCCCCGTCGAGGTCGCGCAGGAGGCCGACGGCGCGTGCCGTGACCGCCCCCGAGGCGCGTTCCGTCGCCACCACGCTGCGCACGCCGCGCCCGCGCGCCCCGATCCGCGCCAGCGCGCGTTCGTAGCGCCGCTTCGACACCGTCCGCGAGCGCACCAGCGCCTCGAGCGAATACAGCTCCGCCAGCCCCTCGACGATCCAGTCGCCGTCCGGTCCGGCGCGCGCACCCATCCAGAGGTGCACGATCTCGTGCAGGAGCGGGCTCGTGCCGTCCTCGCTGATCAAGGGGAGGCTCGTATGGAGGTAGGCGCTGCGCGGGCCGGAGAGGCCGCCGCGCCACATCGGGTCGCCGGCGCCCACCACCGCGATGCGCTCCGGGAGCGGCGCGATCTTGCGCAGCGTCGGCAGCGTCCAGCGCAGCATCGCGAGCAGGTCCTGCCGGCGCATGCCGTGCCCGACCGGTCCACCGATCGCGAGCGACGCGCCGGCCACGCGCTCGCGCACGGTCCCGAGCCGCCCGAACACCATCCAGCCCACCGGGCGATCGAAGCGCCGGCGCGGGTTGGAGATCTCGTAGCGGCCGTCCGGGAGACGCCGGTAGGGCAGCACCGCCGACCAGCCCTCCGGCAGCCGCAGGCGCAGGTGCGCGACGGCGTGTGCCATCCGGTCGGTGCGCACGCGCGCGGGCGGCACCAGGGAGTCGCCGCGCAAGAGCGCCCACTGGCGCGTCGCGCGCGCGTCGTAGCTGTGCTCGTTGCGCAGGTGGTCGATGCGCACCGTGTAGCGGAGCTCGCCGCCGTGCCGGGGCGGCGTCCAGGTCACCCAGCGCTCCTCGATCGAGAGCTCGCCCGAGCCCGTCCAGTGGGTCTGGCGCTCGGGATCGTGCGCGAAGCGCAGCGAGAGCAGCCCGTCCTCCGGATCGCTGACGGCGATCGTCACCTTCGCGGCGTTCTCGGTCGGGACGATCAGGAACTCGTAGTCGACGTCGTAGCTCACGTCCGGCGCGGGGGGGGCGGGCGCCTGCTGGGCACGGGCGGGGGCCCCGAGCGTAGCCGACACCGCCACGAGCCCGGCGAGGGCGCAGGCGCATGCGAGCCCGGCTCCGCGATTCGCACGGATCATGCGGCGTCCCGCAGGTCCACGAGCGCGCCCGCGATCCGCACGCCGAGCGCCAGCCGCTCGTCGACGCCCAGGTCCGGCTGCCAGGAGCGGTCCACCGCGCGCAGCCGAGGCAGGAGCCCGCCGCGGTTGGCGAGCTGCACCATCAGACCCGGGCGCGCGTTCATCTCGAGCAGCACGGGGCCGCGCCGTGCGTCCACGACCAGGTCGGCGCCGACGTAGCCGAGCCCGGTCACGTCGGCCGCGCGCACCGCGATCGAGAGCAGGTCCTTGAAACCGGGGATCTCGCGCCCGAGCAGCGGCTCGCCGCTGTCGGGATGCGTCGCGATCGGACGGCTCTGCTGGATCGCGTGGGTGGTGCGCCCGGAGACGAGGTCGATGCCCGCGGCGACGGCGCCCTGGTGGATGTTGGCGCGCCCGCCGGAACGGCTCGTCGGCAGCCGCGTCATCGCCATCGCCGGCACGCCGCGGTAGACGACGACGCGGACGTCGGGCACGCCGTCGGTGGCGATCGCGGCCAGCTCGGGGTGGACGACGAGGCGCTCCTCCACCATCGCGGCGTCGGGCTGGCCGCCGATTGCGTAGAGACCGGAGATGATCCCGGCGGCGTGGTAGAGCAGATCTCCGAGCGCGACGCTACGGCCTCCGGCGGCGAGGAAGCGCTCGCCCTCGCGCCCGCGGACCACCAGGATGCCGTTGCCCATCGCGCCGTGGGCCGGCTTCAGCACGAAGTCGAAGAGCCGCGCCAGCTCCGGGCCGAGCTTGCGCAGCTCGAAGTGATGGCGCGCCACGGCCAGGAGCTGCGGCGTCGGGATGCCGGCCTGCCGGCACAGCTCCTTGGTGCGGAGCTTGTCGTCGACGTTCGGGTAGCAGCGGCGCGGGTTCCAGCGCAGCGTGTAGTCCGCGTTGCGGCCGTTGATACCGAGCACGCCCTGGCGGCGCAGGGCGCGCCAGACCCGGAGCGGATTCATCCTGGACGACCCGGAGGGCTCATGCGGCCCCCTCGGCCGGACTCGCGAAGGACCGGAAGCGCACCAGGTCCATCAGCCGGTAGCCGGTGTAGCCGCCGATCCAGACCAGCAGGCCCATCACGACCAGGGTCAGCTCGGGGAACGAGAACATCAGGTGCTCGGCACGCGGGTCGCGCATGATCGGGTACACGGCCGCCACGACCAGCAGCGAGTAGCCCATGCGCGCCAGCGCGTTGCGCATGCCCTCCTCGGCGATCGCGATCGAGAAGCGCTCGCAGAGCATGGTCAGGATCACGATCGGGAACAGCACGCCGGCCAGGAAGTCGCGGCGCTCGAAGCTGCTGCCGATCAGCGCGAAGCCCGTGACCCCGAGCACCACCAGGCAGAGCAGGATCGAGAGCCGCGGCACCAGCAGCAGGCGCAGGCGGTCGAGCACGAGGCGGCCGAAGACGCCGAGGCCGAGCACGCCCGCCACCAGTGCGAGCCCGACCCCCAGGTCCACCTGGCGCAGCGCGAAGGCGACCAGCACCGGCATGAAGGTCCCGAAGGTCTGGAGGCCCACGAGGTTGCGGAGCAGCGCCAGCACGAGCGCGCCGAGCGGGAACAGGAGCAGCGCGCGCAGGGCGCCCTGGGTCGCGACCGGAAGCCGGTAGAGCGAGAGCGCCGCGAAGACCGGACTCGGCGGGACCATCAGGGTGGCCAGCTCGTCGGCGCCCAGATGCTCGCGCAGCGCGTGATAGCGGTAGCTGAGCGCCTGCGCGCCGGTGGACTCGACGCCCGAGAGCGAGCCCGTTCGCAGCACCAGCAGGTTGCCGGGATGGGAGGCGAAGAAGGCGCCGGTCGGCGAGAGTGGCACCCAGCCGCCGGCCCACGCCTCCGCCCACACGGTCTCGTCCGGCGCGCCCGCGCCGAGCTCGAGCCCGAGCACCGGCCGCGCGGGTACGCCGATCGCACGCAGCAGCGAGACCATGAGCGCCACCTTGCCTCGCTCGCTCCCCCCGCGGTTCGCGAGCGTGATCAGGGCATCGTCGCTACCGCCCTCGAGCGTGAGGATCTCGTGCGCGATCCAGGCGTAGATCGAGCGCAGGCGCCCCGGCACGTCGTCGGCGGGGGGCAGGCCCAGCGAGTCCAGCACCTCGGTGATCTCCGGCGCGTCGGAGGGAAAGGCGGCGCTCGGCCTCCCGAAGCGCTGCACGACCTCGCGCGGCGCCGGGGTGAGCACCTCCTCGGAGAGCCCCTGCTGCAGGGGCGTGAGCCGCACGCGATAGCCGTAGGCGATGTCGTGGATGCCGCCGATCTCGCCGCGCCAGACCGCGATGCGGTTCTTCCCCTCGGGCCGGATCGAGAAGCTCAGCCGGTCGCCGACCGAGCGCTCGTCGTAGACCTCCTGGCCCGACCCGCTCGAGGGCAGGGGGGCACGCACGCTCCCGCGGGCGCCGCCTCCGCGCACGGTGATCGCGAGCTCCACCCGCCACAGGCCTTCCGGGTCGCCAGGGACGACGGGCAGGCCGTAGCCGAAGACCTTCCACGCGAAGATCCCGAGGCCGAGCGCGACGAGGACGAGGCCCGTGGCGGCTGCGACGCGGTTCATCGAGCCGGGGGTGTACCGGTGGCCCGGAGCACTGTCCAGCCCGGCGGGTGGGGCTAGGCGGAGCCGTCACCCCGACCCTTCCCGGCGCCCACCAGGCTACGCACCTCGTTGCGCAGCCGTTGCAGGAGCCGGCGGGCCCAGACGAACTCGCTGGCGAGGATCGCGAGGCCGGCCGGGATCACGACCAGCGCCGGCCCCGGGAGCACCACCATCGCGGCGCCGATCACGAGCACCGTGGCGCCGAGCACCAGCACGATCAGCTTGCGGGCGGCGGTCAGGGTCGAGCGCGTGATGGCGTCGAGGTCGGCCCCCGGCAGGCGCAGCGGCCCCGCCTCGCGGGCCAGGGCCAGCGCGCTCGCCAGCACGCCCACCGCGAGGATCCCGATGATCACCGACAGCGAGATCCGGGTCGGGATCGGCTCGTGGTGGGAGAGGATCATCTTCACGCCGACGAAGGCCAGCACGAACACCAGCGAGAGCTTCAGGTAGCGGAACTTGTCCATCAGCGGCGCGATGGCGAAGTAGAGGCTGCGCAGGCCCAGGATCGCGAAGACGTTCGAGCTGAAGACCAGGAAGGGATCGCGGGTGACGGCGAAGATCGCCGGGATCGAGTCGACCGCGAAGATCACGTCCGTGCTCTCCACGACCAGCAACACCAGGAACAGCGGGGTGGCTGCACGGCGCCCGTTCCAGTCCACGAAGAAGTGCTCCCCGTGGAGCGTGGGGGTCACCGGGTAGAGACGCCGGGCCAGCCGTACCACCGGGCTCTTCTCGGGCTCGACGTTCTCGTGGCCGGAGAAGAGCATGCGCAGCGCGGTCAGGATCAGGATCCCGCCGAAGACGTAGATGATCCAGTCGAAGCGCGAGATCAGGGCGGCACCGAGTGCGATCATGATGCCGCGCATGATCAGCGCGCCCAGGACCCCCCAGAACAGCACCCGGTGCTGGTAGGCCAGCGGAATCTGGAAGTAGTTGAAGATGATCGCGATCACGAAGACGTTGTCGAGCGAGAGGCTGTACTCGAGCAGGAAGCCCGTGAAGAACTGGAGCGCCGCGGTACCGCCGTCGAGCGGGTGTCCGACGTGGTGGCCGACACCGAACAGGTTGTGCTCGTACAGGAAGTAGACGAGCAGGTTGAAGGCGAGGCCGAGCGAGATGTAGATCACGCTGCGCGTCAGGGCCTCGCCGAAGGTGATCGCGTGCGCCTCGCGCTTGAACACGCCGAGGTCGAAGGCGAGCACCACGCCGATCAGGGCGAGGAAGAACAGCCAGGGGACGAGGTCCAGCGGCGACATCGGCCGGGCAGGTTACCTCGCGCGCCGATGGCTGCGATACCCTCGGGCCGCGGAACCACGATCTGCCCGGGACGCGGTCACCAGGAGCACGGTCACCAGGAGCCCGGTCACCAGGGGCACGGTCACCAGGGGCACGGTCACCAGGGGCGCGGTCACCAGGGGCGCGGTCATCGACGAGGGGCGCGGCCATCGAGATGGACGAACAGGACCTGTACGCGACGCTCGGCGTCGATCGCAAGGCGGGCGAGGACGAGATCCGCAAGGCCTATCGCCGGCTCGCCCGGCGGTACCATCCCGACGTCAACCCCAACGACCAGACGGCCGAGGAGCGCTTCAAGGAGATCTCCTTCGCCTACGACGTCCTCTCCGACCCCGAGAAGCGCGCCCGCTACGACGAGTTCGGCGTGCAGGGGCTGCAGCCCGGCTTCGACCCCGAGCAGGCGCGCGCGTACAAGCGCTGGTCCGAGGGCGCGCGCCGCTCGCCCTCGCACGAGGCCTTCGGCGCCGAGGAGGTCGATCTCGACGAGCTGCTGGGCCGGCTCGGCGGCCTCGGGGGGCTCGGCGGTGCGCGGCGCGGGTGGCGGAGCGTTCCGCGCCAGGGCCGCGACGTCCACGCCGAGGTCGCCGTCGACTTCCTCGACGCCGTGCTCGGCCGGGAGGTGCGGCTCGAGGTGCCGGGCCGCGGCACCCTGCGCGTGCGGATCCCGGCCGGCGCGGCGGAGGGCGCCCGCGTGCGCCTCGCCGGCCAGGGCGAGCCCGGCGCCGAGGGGGCCCCGCCGGGCGATCTGTACCTGACCCTGCGCGTGCGTCCCCACCCCTTCTTCCGGCGCGAGGGCGACGACCTGGCCCTCGACCTGCCGGTCACGCTGCCGGAGCTGGTGCTCGGGGCGTCGGTCGAGGTTCCGACGCCGGACGGTGTCGCGACGGTGAAGGTCCCGCCGCACGCGCGCCCGGGCCAGCGCCTGCGCCTGCGCGGCAAGGGCGCCGGCCGGCGCGGCGGCGCGGAGCGCGGCGACCTCTATCTGCACCTGGTCGTGGACCTGCCCGAAGGGCGCGGTGCGGAGCTCGAGGAGATCGCGAAGGGCATGGAGCCGCTCTACGCCGGCCGCGACCCGCGGGCGGCCCTCAAGGGAGGCCCGCGATGACCTCCTACAGCCTGCGCCAGATCTGTGAGCTGCTCGAGCTCGACGAGGGCCTGGCCGGTGAGCTGGTGCGCGAGGCCGTCCTGGTGGCCGACGCACCGGAGCGCGACCGCTTCTCGCCGTTCATGCTCGAGCGGGCGCGGGTGGCGCGCGAGCTGGTCCAGGAGCTCGAGGTGAACGTGGCGGGCGCCGCCGTGATCGTGCGCCTGCGCGAGGAGATCGTCGACCTGCGCCGAGCAGCCTCGGAGATCGCGCTCGAGCTCGAGCGGGTGCGCAGGCGCTAGAGCGCCTCTCGCGGATGCAGGCCGGGCCGGATCGAAGATCCGTGGCGGGCGACGGGAGCATCCGTGGGACGTGCGCTCGTCAGGGATCGTCCTCGTCGTCGCCGCCCGTGGGGTCGCCGAGCCAGCCCCGGTGCCGGAACCAGCCGAGGAGGGCCAGGCCCACGGTGATCATCACGATCCACACCACCGGGTAGCCCCACCTCCAGCGCAGCTCCGGCATCCAGTCGAAGTTCATCCCGTAGACCCCGACGATGAAGGTGAGCGGGATGAAGATCGAGGCCATGATGGTGAGCGTCTTCATCACCTCGCCCAGCCGGTTGCTCACGCTCGACAGGTAGACGTCCATCAATCCGACGGTCAGCTCGCGGTAGCTCTCGATCGCGTCGAGGACCTGGAGCGAGTGGTCGTGGGCGTCGCGGAAGTAGACGCGCACGCCCTCGCCGAAGGGCGTGCCGTCGCCGCGCAGGATCTGGCTCAGGGCGTCGCGCTGGCGCCACATCGTACGGTGCAGCGTCATCAGCACCCGGCGCACCGCGTGCAGGCGCCGGCATCGGCGGCCGCGTCGCTCGCGGTGCACGACGTCGACGCCGCGCTCGACGGGCTCACCGCCACGACCGGCGAAGGATCCCACGCCGAGCGCGAGGCGCGT
>WBZY01000906.1_pt1 | contig 15792 bp, 12 predicted proteins | sample 5204191 | NCBI WGS metagenome assembly WBZY01 (sample SAMN12344363, study PRJNA552823) | activated sludge metagenome | biome: Activated sludge suspended growth; feature: Anammox Sidestream; material: Wastewater; isolation source: activated sludge from anammox sidestream of wastewater treatment...
GATCGAAGGTCTCCTTGATCCTTCGGAAAAGCTGAGGCGGATAGCCGAACTGCATCTGGAGCGCCTCGGCGCCGACCGTGAAATGGCAGTCGTCTTTCAGGTCGAACTTAGAGGATCTACCAAGTTCATGCAGCAATTTTCCGCGGCTGGATTTGCCGAATATCTTGATATCATCCGCGGAACGATAGCCGAAGGCCAGGAGGCGGGCCATTTTCGTACCGACATCAAACCGGTCGTTTGCGCAAAGATCTTCTACGGTGCCCTGGATGAGATGGTGACCAACTGGATCCTTTCAAAAAAGGCCTATGACCTGGGGCCGATGGCACAGGAAGTATTGAAGATCTTTTTCGGAGGGATATACGCAAGATGAGCGCCATGCGGGACATGAGTAGATCACCGCGTGCCGTCGCCGGACGCGGAGAACCGCTCTTCTCTAACGAACCGACAACGCTTCCCGAATTGTTCCGAACGGCTGCCGACAAGTTCGACCGGGCCGATGCTCTAAGCTACAAAAAGGGCGGAGCGTGGAACCATATCTCCTCGCGAGCGATAATTGCACGTGCAAAGGCGATCGCCGCCGGACTTCAACGTCTTGGTATCCAGCGCGGCGACCGGGCCGCGATCCTCGCCGTAAATTCGCCCGAATGGACCCTAGTGGATGCGGGCTGCCAATTTGCCGGGATCATCGATGTCCCGATCTATACGACACTTACGCCGGACTCGATAGGATTCATTCTCAATGATTCATCTGCCCGCGTCCTTTTTCTTGACGGCATCGAGGCTTACGATCGTATCTCCGACCAACTTCCAAACTGCCCGAGTATTGAGCACCTCGTGTTCTTTGAACGGCCGGCCGTCGATATTCCGGGAGCGATCACGCTGGCCGAACTCGAAAGGAATAGCAACGAGGTTGATCCGGAAAACAAAGGTGGGGTTGATGAGTGCGCGACAAAGGCGGCTGACATCGCCACCATCATCTATACAAGCGGTACCACCGGTGAGCCCAAAGGGGTGATGCTTTCGCACACCAACATCATTTCGAATGTCATTGACGCTGGCGAAAAGTATAATTTTTCCCTGAATGACTGTGCCTTGTCGGTTCTCCCGCTTTCGCACGTTTTTGAGCGTTCGGCAATGTACCTGTACATACTGAACGGCATGGCCGTGTATTATGCCGAATCCATCGACCGGGTGCCCGAGAACCTGGCCGAGGTCAGGCCGACGATCTTTGTTGGCGTACCACGCATATTTGAAAAGGTGTATGCAAAGGCGAAGCTAAAGGCGGCCCAAGGCGGCCGACTCAAAGAGCGCCTCTTTGACTGGGCGATCGAGACCGCCAAGAGTTATGCGTATCTGAACGAAACCTCGCGCCCGGTGCCGCTCGCGCTCGCGATAAAACATTCACTGGCCGACCGTCTGGTATATTCCAAATTCCGAGACTTTTTCGGCGGCCGGCTTAAGTTTTGCATCACGGGCGGGGCGGCCCTTTCGGATGAGATCTATCTGATCTTCACCGGTTCCGGTGTTCCGATAATGCAGGGTTACGGCCTGACCGAAACGTCGCCGGTCATTTCATCGAACAATCCGCAAGCCTCGCGTCTTGGGACCGTCGGGCGGCCGATCAGAAATGTTAAGGTGCGAATTGCAAACGACGGTGAGATCGAAGCATCGGGCCCGGGCGTGATGCTCGGCTATTTCAACAGGCCTGATGCGACCCGCGAAGCGTTTACCGATGATGGTTGGTTTCGCACCGGCGACATCGGTGAGATCGACGCCGACGGCTTTCTGCGGATCACCGATCGAAAAAAAGAGCTTTTCAAAACTTCAGGCGGAAAATACATCGCTCCGTCTCGTATCGAACAGATGATCCTGGCGTCGCGGTTCGTGAATCAGGCCGTCCTGATCGGGAACGAACGAAAATTTGCGGCCGCGCTCATTGTGCCCAATTTTGAGATGCTTGATTCTTATGCCAAGCATAAGGGATTCGAAAGGATGACGCCGGCGGAATATTGTCGCGACCCGCGCATCATTGATCTTCTTGAACGGCAAGTCGCGAGCATGATGAAGGGACTTGCAAGATTTGAGACCGTTAAGAAAATAGCGTTGGTCGAAAAGGAAATGACGGTTGAGGGCGGCGAGCTTACGCCGACGATGAAGGTTCGCCGGCGCGTCGTGGATGAAAAATACAAAGATGTGATCGACCGCCTTTATTCCGATGCCGAGCGAACGAATTAGAACGGCCTGATCGGGATCGGGACACGGTTGGGAATTCCGGTGACGGCTTCAAGAAGGATGTCGCCGATCGATTTCCTGGCCTTTCCCACCTCGACGATGTCGAATGGCTGGAGCATTATGTCTTTCGCCTTTCCTTCCTTTATTTCCGCGTAGTTTACCGACAAGATCTCGGGCTCGGGCGAATTTGGCTTTTTCCGGTAGATCTTCATCTCTTTTTTCTTCGCCTCACGTGTCGGGCCAAGGGCCATCGCGATCGCCTGTGTCAGCGGCAGGCCGCCCTCCGGAATGTTGATCTCGCCGGGCTTTGTGACCTCGCCCGTTACATAAACTGGCGGAGCCTTTTGGACCATAATTATGTCGCCTGGCAGTATCTCCGGGTTTGAGCTTTCCTCTCCGCTGGTCAGGGCCGTCCAGCTAAAGATCTTGGAAGGAATATTCAGCCCGTCTGATGTTCCGGCCGACCAATCCGAACCTTTTGCTCCGTTGCACATCGGCGGACGCGGACGAAAGACCTGGATCGTTCCGCTGCTCTTGTCGGTATCAACGCCCGCGAAGGCGATCAACTCCATCAGATAAGCCCGACGCGTAAGATCAACGCGTTGCTGCTGCAGGACGGCACCGTAAATATGGACCGGCGGGCGGCTGTTCCGCTGGGACACCCGCAAATAGATCTGGGGCTTGCGGAGATATTTTGACCAGGCCTGCACTACCTCAGCCTGAAGGCCGCGTTCCGTTTTGCATTTAGCGATCAGAGGTGTTTCAACATACGGGATCACGATCTTCCCGTCCTCGTCCACGGTAAGTGCTTCGACATCGAACGATGGTTCGCCGAGGGCCTTGATGCTGATGACATCGCCAGGACCAATAAAGTACCCGTGTTGGCTATCCGCCGCCGGGGCCGGAACCTGCGCCATCAAGCTCACAGCGCACACAAGGACAAATAGAAAACCGGAAATTAAACTGCTTAGCATTGATTGATTCCCTCGAAGAGACCATTGACTAGAATAGTCCAGTATGAATCTCTGATTCAACTATATTTAACGCGGGTTGCCCCAATTCACTATCCCGTACCCGCGAGAAAAGACTTTTACTTTTCACTATAGTTTGTTGTAATAGCGGGTGCGGCCACGGGGATAATGATGGTTCGCCCGCAAAATGCCTAATCGCCAATATCACGCAGGAGCCTTGTTTGACAGGGTTGTTTTTCTTCGTCGACCAGTGCAGTTCCTTCTTGATCTGACGATCCTTTCGGCGACATTCTTTCTTGCATACTTACCCGCAATCAATATGCAGGTCCCGGACTTCTATGTGGAAAGCGCAATATTGAAGGTTCCACTGGTTGTCCTTATCCAGTTCTCAGCCCTGTTTCTCGTCGGTGCCTACTCCATTCTCTGGCGTTACATAAGCATCAGTGACCTTCGTGTTTTCATTACAGCGGCACTCATTTCGGGGGGCATTTTACTTATACTTCGTTTCTCGCTCGCACTTACCGACCTGGCCCTTTGGCAAGTTCCGATATCGGTGATCCTGATCGATACGGTCCTCGGGTTTGGCGGCCTGGTCGGAATACGTGTTCTTCGCCGCTTTCTGTACGAGATCACCGATAAGCGAGGCCCGTCGACGCGTTCACGGCCGCCGAAACGGAAACCTACACTCTTGGTCGGCGCAGGCCGGATCGGCGCGACGCTGGTAAAGGACCTTGGCGGACGCGTGGACCGAGAATTGGATATTCGCGGCTTTGTCGATGACGACCGGCAAAAAAAAGGAGCGAGCGTGAGCGGCATCAAGGTCCTCGGAAATACCGGTGACCTCGCCAAACTGGTTGATGAGCTAAGTATCGAACAGGTCGTAATAACCATCGACCACGCTCAGGGCAAAGAGATCCGCCGGATACTTGAGCTATGCAGCTCCATCCCGGTAAAGGCGCAGATCGTCCCAAGCCTGAACGAGCTTGCTCACGGCCGTCTTTCGGTAAGCCGCGTACGTGATGTCCAGATCGAGGATCTATTGGGCCGCGACCCGGTGGAACTCGATGATCGAAATGTGCGCGAGTTCCTGTCACAAAAGACCGTTATGGTCACAGGTGCCGGCGGTTCAATCGGTTCCGAACTTGTTCGCCAGATCATTGAATACCGGCCGAAGATAATTTTGCTGGTCGAGCGGGCCGAATTTCTGCTCTTCAACATAGCGAGGGAGCTTGAGGCAGAGGAGGTCTCCACCGATCTTGAATCCCTGATCGCGGACGTAGGCGACGAACCACGAATGCGCGAGATATTTGAGCGATTCAGGCCGGACGTCATTTTTCACGCGGCGGCGCATAAACATGTGCCCTTGATGGAATCGAACGCCTGCGAGGCGATCAAGAACAACATCTTCGCTACGCGTCTCCTTGGTATGCTTGCGGGTGAGTTCGGCTGCGGAGATTTTGTCCTGATCTCGACGGACAAAGCGGTCAACCCGAAGTCCGTCATGGGCGCATCAAAACGCATTGCCGAGATCGTGATCCAGGAATTGAATCATGCATACGCCACAAATTATATGGCGGTCCGATTTGGCAATGTGCTGGGATCGGCCGGTTCTGTCGTGCCGATCTTCAAGGAGCAGATCGAAAAGGGCGAACCGATCACCGTTACCGACCGCAAAATGACGCGATACTTTATGACGATACCCGAAGCGTCGCAGTTGGTTCTGCAGGCCGGTGCACTTGGCGAAGGCGGTGAGATCTTTATTCTCGATATGGGCAAACCGGTCAGGATCCTGGACCTTGCCGAAGACATGATCCGGCTTTCGGGCCTCACGCCTTATGAGGACATCGACATTGTTTTCACCGGTGTCAGAAAGGGCGAAAAGCTCTTTGAAGAGCTCGAGATCACGGGCGAGAATTTGCTTAAAACGCACCATCCAAAGATCTTTATCGGGAAGATCGCAACATACTCCAAGGATCAGGTGGTAAGCATGCTCGCTGGCTTTCAGCACGCTGTCGAGACCAACGATCGCAACGAGATACGCCGCCTTTTCAATGAGATACTTCCCGAAGCTTCGATCGCGCTTGAAACAGAAGTTCCGCCTATTCAAGTCATCACCGAAAGCCAGGCCACCCCGGTTACCGAATTAGGCCTTGCCGATTGACCGGCTCCGCTTGATAAAGAAACGCCAAGACTCTAGAGTTATTGTTTCGGCCGGTTCACGGAGACCTTTCCTTCGCTTGTCCCGACTTGAACCAACCGGTCGGCGACGTATTACTTGCACACACGCAAAGAGATCGTTTCAAGCATGATGAAGATAGGTATTGTTGGTTTAGGGATTGTCGGTTCGGCCGTCAAGTACGGCTTCGAAAAGCTCGGGCACAAGGTTTCCGCACACGACATCAAGGACGACACGGACCTGAAAGATGTCCTTGACAGCGAGGTAGTTTACCTTTGCCTGCCGACACCGCAGGGCGTTGATGGGCATTGCGATACATCGGTGATCGAAGAGGTGTGCGCTGAACTGCTTGACGAACACGGCTTCAGCGGCATCGTGGCGATCAAATCAACTGTGACACCCGGCACGACCGCGCGGCTGCAGGAAAGATTCATGAGTGAGCGGATCTGCCACGTGCCCGAGTTTCTCCGCGAACGGGCGGCGATCATCGATTTCACCGACAATCACGATGTATGCGTGATCGGCACCGGATCGGACGAGGTCTTTGAACGGGTAAAAGAATCGCACGGCTATTACCCGAAGCAGTTCGTGAGGCTTTCGCCGACCGAGGCCGAGATATCAAAGTATTTCAACAACATCTACAACGCAATGCTTATCACCTTTGCGAACGGTTTCTACGAGCTTTGCCAGGCGACCGGAGCCGATTATGCAAAGATCAAGAACGCGATGGTGCAACGCGATCATATCTACAACAAATATCTTGACTGCAACGACAACCTGCGAGGGTTCGGCGGAATGTGCCTGCCGAAAGACACGGCGGCGATCGCGGCCTTCGTTAGGGAATTGGGAATGCCGACCGAGTTGTTTCAGGCCATCGTGGACGATAACAAAAAATACAAGACAACAGTTTTTGAGGGAATGAGAAAGTGAGAATACTTGTAACGGGCTCAGAAGGCTCGCTGATGCAGGAAGTGATCCCGCTTCTGATCGAGAAGGGGCACGCGATAACCGGTGTAGATAATTTTGCGCGCTACGGCGAGATCGAACGCGAGCGTGCGTACAAATTCGTCCGGGGCGACCTGACCGATCCCGATTTTGTTGATACGGTCGTCCGCGATGTCGATGCGGTCGTCCAGGCGGCGGCGTTGATCTATGGCGTCGGCGGATTCAATAAGTATCCGGCCGACATTCTGTCAAAGGACATCAACCTGCACCAGAGCATCATGCACGCAATGCTCCGCAATGATGTCAGGAAGATGGTGTACATCAGCTCGTCGATGGTCTATGAGCGCTGTGCCAAACACCCAAGTGCGGAAGAGGACGTTGACGAATCGCTGATTCCTTCTACTGATTACGGCTTGAGCAAATTGGTCGGCGAGCGGATCACGAGGGCTTTCCATCGGCAGTACGGCATCGGCTATACCATCTGGCGGCCGTTCAATATCATCACGCCGCACGAGGTTGGCGAGAACGATCTGGGCCTGAGCCATGTGTTCGCCGACTACATTAAGAACATCGTCAAAGAACAGCGAACCGAACTGCCGATCATTGGCGACGGCGAACAAATTCGGTGCTTTACCTGGATCGGCGACGTTGCACGCGGGATCGCCGATTTTTCGTTTGACGAGCGCGCGGCGAACCAATCATTCAATCTCGGCAATCCTGAACCGGTTACAATGAGACATCTTGCGTCGGTCATCTACGAGCAGGCGAAGCTGAAGGGCCTTGTCAGCGGAAACGGGAATGGCCTGTCATTCAAGACCGAGAAATCGTTCCCTGACGACGTTCGAATTCGCATTCCCGATGTAAGCAAGGCGAAGAATATTCTGGGTTGGGAACCGACCCTGAAAGTAGCGGAATCGGTTGAAAGATGCCTGGCGCTGATGCAGTAAAACCGGTCCGGCTGGCGATAGTCACGCCTGTTCACAACCGCCGTGAGTTGACGCTGCAATGCCTTCGAAGCCTTGCGCGCGTTGACCGAACCGGTCTCGATGTAATGACGTTCATCGTTGATGACGGCTGTACCGACGGGACGCGCCAAGCGATCGAGGAAAATTTTCCTGATGTAAAGATCGTCCACGGCACCGGCGAGCTTTGGTACACGGCGGGCACCAATCTCGGCGTAGTTGCCGCGCTGAAACATAAACCCGACTACATCCTGTGCATCAATGATGATTCCATCTTTGATGAAATGGCGATCCAGCGGCTTTTGGCGTGCGCAAAGCGCTTTGACCGGGCCGTTGTCGGCGGTCTTTTGCTCTTCTGGGACCGGCCGCATCGTGTGTTTCAGGTCGCTCCGATCTGGAATACCTGGAAGGGCGGCTGGCAGCATTGGCAGGAGCAGACCGTTTGGACCGTTCCGCAAGGCCCGTGGGAAGTCGATCTGATCGTTGGCAACTGCATCCTTTACCCGGCGAAGGTATTTGAAGAAGCGGGCATGATGAATCCGCGGATCTCTGCACAATACGGCGATGCTGAGTTTACAACACGCCTAAAGAAACTCGGCTGGCGCCTGATCATTGAACCCGGTGCACGTATCTTTTGCCAACCGAACGCCGAGCATATACCCATCGCCTCGCAGCCGGTCAGCCGGCAGTTCGAGATGCTCTTTCGCAAGCGAAGTTCCGCCGCGAACGTGATGCATCAGTTCCGCCAATCGATCCATACCGCGCCGAACAAACTCTCTGGCCTGGCCGCATTCGCAGTGTTCTACGTTCGTGCCGTTCTAAGGAAAGCAAAGCTTGGCGGTTCATCGCGTGAGGCGGAGGGCAAGATGTCGGACCATTTCCGAACTGGGGCCGGGGAACGCTGAATAGTTCGATCGGCGGATGATCGCGCATTAGTAATTAGCAACTGGATAATTGATAATTGCCAGTGAAAGAATCTAACCAGGCAGGAAGTCCCTATGTCACAACCAAAGATCTCTAAACATCGCATCTCTCAAAAAGCAGCTTCCTTTACCGAATCGGTCATTCGCGAGATGAGCCGTGAGGCGGTGAAGTATGGTGCGGTCAATCTGGGCCAGGGATTTCCCGATTGGGCAGCGCCGGAGGACATCAAGCGAAAGGCCCAGGAAGCGATCGCGGCCGATCACAATCAGTATGCAGTGACGTGGGGCGTCAAGGAGTTTCGCGATGCGATAGCCAGAAAGACGCGGTGGTTCCTTGGGCTGGACGTCGATCCGGAAACTGAGATAACGGTTACCTGCGGTTCGACCGAAGGAATGATCGCAGGAATGCTGGCTACGGTCGATCCCGGCGAAGAGGTCGTTGTTTTCGAGCCGTTCTATGAGAATTACGCGCCCGACGCGATTCTTTCCGACGCGACACCGCGGCACGTTCCGCTATACCGGACCGACAACGGCTTCGTATTTGACCGCGATGAATTGGCGGCCGCTTTCAACGAACGGACCAAGGCGATAATCATCTGCAACCCGAACAACCCGACCGGTAAGGTTTTCACGCGCGACGAGATGGAGTTTATCGCCGATCTTTGCAAAGAACATCAGGCGTTATGCTTTACGGATGAGATCTATGAGCACATCATCTATGACCGGAGTGGCGTATCGGCTGACAACGGCCACATCTCAATGGCGACGATCGAAGGCATGCGAGAGCGGACGGTCGTAGTGAATTCATTATCGAAAACCTACTCCGTAACGGGATGGCGTGTTGGCTATTGCATCGCGCCGCCCGATGTCACCGGTGCCATCCGCAAGGTGCATGATTTTCTCACGGTCGGAGCTGCCAACCCGCTCCAGCATGCCGGTGCCTACGCGATGGGCCTGCCGCCGAGCTACTACGAAGACCTGCAAAAGGAGTATCAGCGAAAACGCGACCTCATCGTGCCGGTCCTGCGCGATGCGGGATTTAAATGTGATACGCCCGAGGGCGCCTATTACGTGATGGCCGATATATCGGAATTCGGGTTCGCGAACGACATCGAGTTCACAAGGCACCTGATCCGCGAGGTCGGTGTTGCTGTCGTACCAGGCTCGTCGTTCTATCACGATCCGGCCATGGGATCGCAAATGGTCAGGTTCTGCTTCTGCAAAAAGGACGAAACGCTCGATGCTGCCGCAGAGCGATTGGCAAAGCTTCGTGCCTGAATTCGCGGGCGAAGCGACCTGCCCCTGAAACGCCGTTCACGCGCCCAGCGACAGGAGCCAAAAGATCACCGCCCATACGACGTACATGCTGACAAGTATCGAACCGATCAGAAGCAGGACCAAACCGCCGATAATGCCGAAAACAAAAAGATAATCGGCCTTTGTGCCGACGTTCTTTCCAGTTGCCCGCGTCCGGATCAGGTCCATGTTCTGCTTGTTCGCTTTCCAGACAAAATCGAACGCGTCGCCGATAAAGGGTATCGTTCCGACCAGATAATCAAGGCCAATGTTGAACGCCATCCTCAGCAGCGTGATCTTCGGCACGCCATATCTCACCCCGGCAAATAAAATATAGAACGATGCGAACGACGTCAGCGTGTCACCCACGTTCGGTATCAGCCCGATCAGCGAATCAAGCCCGAACCGCCATCCCGTTCCAGGTATCCGAAAAAGCCCGTCAAGATAATGCGATAGATTGTCGAGGCCTTCTTCGATCTCGATCGATCGCCGTTCTTCCTTTGTCAGCCCGCCAAATGCCCGGCGGGGTTCTATATTCTCCATACGCAAAAACACTATCTACGGCTGCGTTTCTGCCGACCGCCTACCACGATCCGCACCGACAGGATCTTGTCTCCCCGCACGATCTTATCTACGACCTTCATATCGTTTTCGTTCACTTTCCCGAACACGGTATAACCGCCGTCGAGGTGCGGTTGGGCGGAGTGCGTGACGAACCACTGCGAGCCGCCAGTGTCTTTGCCCGACAGGGCCATCCCGACGGCACCTCGTTCGTACGGAACCATGTTTATCTCACACCGTATCGACCATCCAGGCCCGCCGTTACCATCGCCGCGCGGGTCGCCGTCCTGCATTACGAAGTTCGGGACGACGCGGTGAACGGCGAGGCCGTTGAAATACTTAGCACGGGCGAGCTTGACGAAATTGTCCACTGTCAACGGAGCGTCTTCCGGCAGCAGTTCAATGGTGAAGGTACCCTTCGCCGTCGTCAGGACGGCCTTTACCGTGCCATTCTTCCGCGACAGTGCCCGGCGATAATCCGCGTCGGTGTTCAGCACCTGGCCAAGCCGTGTTCCCGTTTCGGGCGAATAACGGAGTACCCGATCTTTTCCCTCTTTTTTTGCCGCCTCGATCGCGGCCAGGATGTCGGGCGAGTCCTTTTGAAGTTCCTTATCCGCCAATAGCGCGAATGCACGTTTTCGGACAAGGTAGTCGGGCGCGTTCAATGCCGTCAAGAGCGAGCCGACGGAACCTCGTTTGTCGAGTCTGAACATCGCGGCCATAAGCGTAAGTTGCGCATCATTCTCGGTCTTGTCGGTTTCGAGGGCACGCGCAAATGCGGTTTTTATTGCTTCAAAGTTCTCCTTTGTGAATGGGCGATCCGCCAAAATGTCGGCTGCGGCGGCCCGAATATAAACAGATCGTTCCTTCAGGAACGGCCGGATCTCGTCGTCGAGACGATCGGGCTTAAAAGCTGCAAGCGTTTGCAGCAGTTCCGGTATCGACGCCTCGGTCGGCGAAGCCTCTCGTGCGGAATAATCTTGGAGCCCCCGGCGCACTCGTTCGACGGCGTCTTTTTTCAGTTTTTGTTCCTCGCCAGAATTCCCGAGCGCTGCAAACTCGCGTATGCCCTGCAATGCGGCATCCACAGCCCATGGGGACGATCTATACTCCTTCTTTTTCGACACGAAGTACTCTACGTACTTTGTCGGCGAAACCCGCGCAAACGCTACCTCGATCTCAGATGAACTGTATCGATCAGCTTCGCCAAGAGCCGCAAGGAACTTGATGGTGGCAGAGTCATTCGTTTTTGGGACAAGTCGCCCAAGCGAGGTCGCGATCTCAAGAAGTTCGTTCTTTTCTGCCGGGATGTATCTGGGCCTCTGACGCCGATTGAATGCAGCAAGGAGAGTCTCGCCGTGTTGAAGCAGCCGTTCAACAGCAAATGGATCCCGGAGCGCGGCAAGCGATCGGATCGCCGAAACACGCACGCGCTGATCTTCATCTCCGGTCGCCGCCTCGATAAGCATATTGACGGCTTCCTTGTCTTCGGCGGCACCCAAGGCTCTCGCCGCATTGGCACGGGCGATCGGGTCGTCGTCAGCCATAAGCATCGCGCGTAACGCGGCATTCGCCTTCTTTGAACGCAGGCGTGTCAGCGCGTTGCCGGCATCGGCCCGAATGTCCGCATTCATATTCGTAAGGAAAAGGGCGGCAACGGTGTCGGCTCCTTCTCCTCTGGTACGAAGCGCGGCGGCAAGCCCAAGCCTGATCGTCGGGGCGTGCTGTTTTTTCCCTTTTGCTTCTTCTGCTTCGAGCACGTCCAGCACAGCCTCGCCCAAAGCAGTTGCTTTCGGGTCCCGCGTCGTATTCGGCGCGCCCAGGTTCGCTGCTGCGATCTTTCCTGCAGCCTCAACAAGCCTGGTACGAACCGGATCTGGCGTCGAAGTATCCTTCAATCCCGCAAGGACAGCATCCGCCGCTTTTAGCGATCCTATCTCGCCGAGTGCGAACGCCGCCATAACCCGAACATCGAGGACGTTGTCCGACAGCAGATTGACGAGCGGTTCAACCGCCGGTTCATCGCCGATCCGTCCTGCGGCAAGAGCGGCGCGCTTTCGCACTTCGGCCTTCGGATCCTTCAAAAGCGCCTCAAGGTCCGCATCGAACCGCCGCGCATCCTCAGCCTTGACGATCCGAAGCTCGACATTTCGCACGGTCTGGGCAAAACCGCTCAGCCCCACGGAAAGTAGAATAACGATTAGGAATGTTCTGTTCATGATCTCTAGGCAGCTACCTACATTCTACACAGCAATCCGAAGTTACCAAGCCACTCTGGGTCTCGGCTTCGCATGCGGGAGCGACCATTGCGGAAGCGCGATGTCGGTGCACGAAATGGTTGGCCTCAGGGACGGAAAACTTCGCAAATGTCCGAACTCTGCGCTGCGGACTCTCTCGCCTCGACAGGCCGGTCACCGCGGTCGCCAAGCTGGTCCATGGTGTCATGCCGGAGCAAGAAACCTGGCCCTGACCTTGTAAACTCTGTGTATAAATAACTTGTTCGCATCGTTCGAACAGCTATGAGAAGCCTGATCTGGCGATGGTGAGGTTGCGCAACTTGGCCGAGAGTCGGGGCCAACTGCATCGAACAACGTCTGGAACGGAAAATGCTTCAAATCGGGTATAGCGGCGTGCCCGCCGCAACCAGATATTGGAGACGATAATTATGAAACGCTTTTCTAATGCGCTATTGTCGGCCGCGGTTTTCGCGATGGCCCTTGCCGGACTCGCTGTCGCGGTTGATGCCCAGGGCCGCAGCGAGCGCGAGATTCGCGACGCCGTCAGGACACTCAATTCGCAGATCGACGATCTGAAATACGAGATCGAGTACGAGGCCAAGGCAGATCCTAGCAACCGGCCGCTGCAGGATGCGGAAAGTGCCATCGATGATCTGAAGGACGAAATGGCTGCGTTCGATCAGAATGTCACCGAGCGCCGAGAGAATCGCGACGATGTAGTTGCGATCATCAATGCTGCAAAACGCGCGAATACCGCCTTAGGGTTGGCGAGTCCCAATCGTGCTGTGCGCGGCTATTGGGCCGATGTAAAGCGTTCGATCGATTCACTCGCCACGAAATACGGCGTCACGCCGAACTGGAACGGACCGATCGTAGATAACACTCCGACAAGGATGCCTTCGTCGGTGCGACCGTCGAGCCCGGGCTTGACGGGAACTTACCGGCTTGATGCAGCGAAAAGCGAGAAGGTGGCTGACGTTCTCTCGTCCGCAAAGGTCGGCTCGGACCAGCGCCAGGACCTGGAATCAAAGCTCGATGCGCCCGAAGAGATCGCGATACTTGTGAACGGCAACCAGGTGACGCTCGCGTCGTCAAAGGCTGCTCCTGTCACATTTTTCGCCGACGGCCGCGATAAGACCGAGACGGCAAATGGGAGAACTATTCGTGTTCGGGCCACATTGCGTGGACAGGATCTGACCGTTTCGAGCGTGGGCGGCGAAACCGATTATACGGTGCGCTTCATCTCCTCGGACGGCGGCCAGATGTTAAGGGTCACACGCCGCATCACGACCGATTACCTTCGAGAAACCGTTTTCGCGGAAAGTGTTTACAACAAGACTGATGCGGTCGCGGGTCTAGGTATCGACAATAATGGCGGGCCTCAGGGTGACGCTGGATATTCGAGCAGCGATCCGAACGATAACCGCGCGGGCGGTGCTCCATCGCCAGTCACGCCGCGGATAGGTGAATTCATCGTTCCGAACGGAACGTCGATTTCGGCCGTTCTTGAGAACGCGATCGATACCAAGGTTTCGCAAAACAACGACCGATTTCGCTTGACCGTCCAGTCGCCTGACGATTTTCGAGGAGCGGTGATCGAGGGCTACATATCCGGTGTTGGCCGTTCGGGCCAGGTTTCGGGGCGATCAAATGTAACGTTCAATTTTACGAAGATCACGCTTCGTGATGGAAAGGAATACGATTTTGCCGGAACCTTGACAAGTATCAAGGATACCTACGGCAAAGAGGTGAAGGTGGATACCGAAGGTACGGCAAAAGGCGACAGTCAAACCAAGGAAACCGCAAAACGCGGCGGTATCGGTGCGGGTGCCGGAGCCTTGATCGGGGCGATCATCGGTGGTGGGCGTGGTGCCGCGATCGGGGCAATAATTGGCGGCGGGGCCGGCGCCGGTTCGGTCATCGCTCAGGGAAGGACCGATGTAAAACTGCAGCAGGGCTCGATCCTCACCATCGCATCATCATCGCCGGAACTGCGGAGGCAGCCGTCGCGCGACAATTAACTCGAGATCGTTCCTGATCGTTTTGGATCTGATGCTGCGGCGAGTGAACTTTCGGTTGCTCGCCGTTTTCATTTTGCTATCATCGAGGCTGTCATGGCCCCACAGGTTTTTTTCGGACCCCGCTCCGAGTGCCGTCGGCAACCTGGGCACAAGCAGATGAAGTGTATCCCGGATGAAATTGAAGTATTCCGCGACCGGAAGTGGCGGCGTGAAGAAGCACTCCGGGTTGATACAGCTCCTGAGGTCGAGGCAATGGTCGAGGATCTCGGCTTCTGCCTGGGTTTGAAAGATGCGCGGGCTGGAATGCCGTCGGTCTATGTTGCGGTTTGCGGCCGACGCGATGCCCATATGCCCAAAAATGTTCAGAAGGATCATGAGGCGAGCCGCGCCTGGGTGCTGAAAGACGAGGTCTTTGCACGCGGTAAGGTTTATTACGCAAAACTCGTCAAGGGTAATTCGATGTTCCTTGCCCCGCGTATGATCCCGGTTTTCAACGCGATCTGGGGTGTTCAGCGCTCGAAGGAAAAGGTCGAGCTTTCGGGCAACGCTGGAAAGGTGCTGAGGGTGCTGCGAAAGGAATGGGAAATGGCCACCGACGATCTTCGAACCGAATGCGGTTTTAAAGATAAGGCGGACCTTACGAAGGCACTCGATGAGCTCCAGAGACGGATGAAAGTGGTCCCGCAAGAAGCCCTGTACCTGCCCAAATTCACCTATATCTGGACGCTGGCCGAGACCCGTTTTCCGGACGAGATCGCCGTAAAGGTGTCGCGCGAGACAGCCGTGCGGGAGTTAGCTCGATGCTATCTGGCGATGTGTGGGATGACATTGCGGGGCGATCTATCGAGAACATTTGGCTTGCATCGATGGGAGGCGGGACAGGCAAACCACCAACTTGTTGATGAAGGATTCGCCGAGCGTTTGACTACTGGCGTGTATATGACAAGCACGAGATAAGTATTGAGACCGAGCGGGTCTGCGTTCCTAAAGCGCACTTTTGGGCGGAATTCGGGTGTATACTGTGCCCGGTTATGTTTTGTCCACGATGCGCTACAAAGAATGACCAGAATCAGAAATTCTGCCGCTTCTGCGGAGAAGATATCAGCGCGGTGGCCCGATCACTTTCGGGTAATAGATCGATCGCTTTTGCGGTCAAAGTTGACGAATACTTCGATCATCCGAACGAACGTCTACTTCGGGACAGCGTGCTGTATTTTGCCATCGCGATAGTCTCAACAATATTTATCATCTTAGACGTAGTCTCAGGTAGTCCGAACGGATCTATTCCGTTTCCAATCTGGGCAATGATTGCATCCTCTAGTTTCGCGATCGGAGCCTGGACGGCGCTGGCCTACAAGCACCGGGTCGCGGACGATGTAAGTATTGAAGCAAGGGTGCACCTTAGAAAGAGTCTTTTCTGTCCCGATTGCGGAAATTTGAACAAGGACGTGGTCAGGTGCTGCACCCA
>WBZY01000958.1_pt1 | contig 15786 bp, 9 predicted proteins | sample 5204191 | NCBI WGS metagenome assembly WBZY01 (sample SAMN12344363, study PRJNA552823) | activated sludge metagenome | biome: Activated sludge suspended growth; feature: Anammox Sidestream; material: Wastewater; isolation source: activated sludge from anammox sidestream of wastewater treatment...
TCGCGCGCCGACTCCTGCGAGAGCGACGAGAGCGAGACCGCCGAGCGCGTCACTTCGTTGATCGCCGAGGCTATCTGCCCCGTGGCACCCGCCATCTGGTCCGATGCCTCCCGCAGCTGGTCCGAGGCCGAGAGGATGTTCGTGGCGTTCGTCTTCACGGTGCCGATGAGGGAGCGGAGGTTGTCGACCATGTTGTGGAGGGCGTTGCCCAGGGCGTCGGAAGTGCCGCGGGAGGTGACGGTGACGTTGAGGTCGCCGCCGGCGACGGCCTCGGCGGCCGCCACCATCTCCTTGAGGTAGACGGTCATCTCGGTGAAGGCGTTGGCGAGGTCGCCCATCTCGTCCTTGGACTTGATGTTGACCGCGACGTTGACATCGCCGCGCGAGATGGAGGTGGCGGCGTCTGCCGCCTGCTTAGCGGCGCCGGAGATGGAGCGCGCCAGCCAGAAGGCTATGCCAAAGCCCACGACCACGGCCACCAGCGTGATGCCAATGAGCAGGTTGCGCGATGATGATGCCGAGTCGGCCGCCGCGTTCTTGGCGTCCTCGGCAAGCCGGGCATTGTACTCGCCGGTCTCGCTGAGCACCTTGTTCATTTCCGCGACATCGGCCGCCATCTTGCCCGCGGTCGCGCTTGCTTCTTCGTCCTTGCCCTGTTCGAGCAGGACGAGCACCTTTTCGCGCTCGGCGCTCACGGCCTTGACCTTCGTCTCAACTTCCGCCCACTGCTGGGCATCGGCCTCGCTTGCGAAGGTGACGTGGTACTCCTGGAGGTGTTCCGCGGCGTCTGCGAGTGCCTCTCGCGCCTCGGCGATTAGCGAGCCGCGCTTGGCAGGGTCATCCTCAAGGAAAGCCCTCTTCTCCTCGCGCGCACTCGCGATCATATGGACGTTGACTTCTTCGGCATTCAGAATGCCGAGCGCGTTCTCTCGGTAGAGGCGTTCGGTCCCGTCCGCCGCCTGCTGGAGCCGCATGATGCCCATGACCGAGACGACGGCCATGAGCGCAAGGACGATGCCGAAGCCCCCGAGGAGCTTCTCCCTGAGTCTGAGTTTCACCTTTTCCCTCGTGTGTCTTGATTGGTTTCTTTGCCGGCCTTGCCCGGCTGTCCACGTTAGCGGGTGCTTCACTACTATCGAATGAGAGGCTATGGCGAGGGGATCAGAGAACCCCCCAACACGGCGGGGCATCTTCGCGTAGGGACCTCACCGGGATCCCCGCTCTTGTCAGCGCAAGGCCGGACCACGTGAAAACGCAAGACCGGGCAGGAGGTGAGGGTGAATAAGGACCAGACACAGGGTGTGCTGCTTGTGTGGCAAGAACCTTGCCCGGGAAGGGATCAGGGGCAGGTGGCGCCGCCCACGGCCACGTTGAGCGTCGCCGTCTTCGTCGCCGGCGGGCTGGCGAAGTACACGGTCAGCGTGACCGGGTAGCACCCCGGCGCGGAGGGGAAAGCGATGGTCACGCCGGGCTGGTGAGGCGTGACCTTGCCCAGGTAGGTCCAGTCGGAGCGCACGTGGGCCGGCTGCGAGATGTCGAGGTACGTCCCCGTCGCTCCCGCTGCCAATGCCGCGGGGCCCGAGATGGCCGCATAGGGGCCTTGAGGCGTTGCCGTCGCCGTGGCTGTCGGGGATGGCGTCGGCGTCGCGGTTGGCTGTGGAGGCTGCGGCGGGTTCGCCGCGCGCGCCGTGGTCGCCGTGGGGGCCGGGGGTTGAGGCGTGGATGTCGCGGGCGCCTTCGTCGGGGTCGCGGCGCCGGCCGAAGGTGACTGGACGGTCGCCCCTCCCGCACCCTGGGACCCCGGGCCGGCGGTGCGCACCCCGGAGACGGTCTCGACCGGCGCCACCTGCTGGGCCGCTGCCCTCGTGGGTACCGGGGTTGCTTCGGGCCGGGCCGTGACCGTTCCCGAACCGCTGCGCCCAATGAAGACCGCAGCTACAAGCAGGCTGATCCCGCCGGCCACCATCGCCCCGCCCACCGCCGTGAGGGCCAGTCCCCCGCTGCGCGCCGGGGGCGCGACTTCCACCTCGGGGACTTCGATGTAGCCGAGGGCCTCGGCGAAACCGATCACCGCCGCGTTGAAGAGCGCGGGCTGCTCCAGGTTGGCCGCGTGCCCCGCGCCTTCGATGGTGAAGGTCTCGACCAGGTCCGCGGGCAGCCGGTTCACGAACGCGGGCGCGTTCTTCACGAAGTCGAGGTCGCGGTCGCCGATGATGACGAGCGTGGGCGTCGAGAGCTCAGGCAGCCGTTCCCAGGAGTTCACGTTGACGACCAGCCCCTCGGCGGTGCCGGCGAAACCTTCGGGCCGGGCGCTTTCGAAGCCGGCGATGAGGGCCTCGCGCGCCTCCTCGGGCAGCCGTTTGCTGTGTCCCGGGTAGAGGCGAGTCTCCTTCATGGCGCCCACCCCGTGCTCGCGGATGGCGGCGGCCATGGCCATCATCCCCGGCAGGGCCGCGGCGCGCCATTCAGGGGTGCCAGCCGCGGAGTTCGAGTTCAGAACCACCAGCCCGGCCAGCCTCTCGGGCTCATCGAGGGCGAAGCGCAGGGCGAGCGCGGCCCCCAGCGAGTGGCCGCAGAGCAGCACCCGGTCGTAGCCGAGCTCGTCGAGCAGACCGCGAAGGCGAGCCACGGCCGGGCCCGGGGCGTAGGCATCGAGACCCGCCGGGGCGTCCGATTCGCCGTGGCCCAGCAGTTCCACGGAAACCACCGTGAAGCGCCGGGAGAGCCCGGGTATGTTCGAAAGGAACGAGGCGCGGCTGGCCGTGAAGCCGTGGATGAGCACGATTGGCGGGGCGCCTTCCGGTCCCGGCGTCACCTCGTAGGCGATCCGTTCGCCCGCAACTCCGTACAACGGCATGTGCTGACTCTAGGCCCCGTACGTGTTGGGGGAAAGGGGAACAGCCGAAACTCGCGGCCAGCGGCCCCTTCTGCCGTAGAATGACGGGCTAACTGGAAGCGAGGAGTGCGCGATGAAGTTCGGCGTCACCATGTTCCCGGCGGATTACGCTATCCCCGTTCCGGAGCTGGGGCGGGCCGCCGAAGAGAGCGGCTTCGATTCGCTTTTCCTCCCCGAACACACCCACATCCCCGCCAGCAGGCGCTCGCCCTGGCCGGGCGGCCGGGAGCTGCCCCTCGAGTACTCGCACACCCTCGACCCCTTCGTCGCCCTCGCTGCCACGGCCTCCGTCACGAAGACGCTCCTGCTGGGGACGGGCATCTGCCTGGTAATCGAACGCGACCCCATCGTGCTGGCGAAAGAGGTCGCTAGCCTGGACCTCCTCTCCGGCGGCCGCGTGCTCTTCGGCATTGGCGGCGGCTGGAATGCCGAGGAGATGGAAGACCACGGCACGCGCTTCCCTCTGCGCTGGAAAGTGCTCCGCGAGCGCGTGCTGGCGATGAAGGAGATCTGGACGAAGGATGAGGCCGAATTTCACGGCCAGTTCGTCGACTTCGACCCCCTCTGGGCGTGGCCCAAGCCGGTGCAGAAGCCGCATCCCCCCGTGCTCATCGGCGGCGACGGGCCGCGCACCCTCGAACGCGTGGTGGAGTACGGCGATGGCTGGATCCCGATCGCGGGCCGCTCGGCCGCGCCGCTCAAGGACCGTATTACCGAGCTCCAGCGGCTGGCGAAAGAGGCCGGCCGCGGCCCCGTCCCGGTGACCATCTTCGGCTGCCCCCCGGACCGGGGCGCAATCGAGGAGTTCGCCGCCATGGGCGTGGAGCGCTGCCTCTTCTGGCTGCCACCGGCCCCCGCCGAAAAGGCGTTGCCCGTGATGAAGCGCGCTGCCGAGGCCGCGGGCCTGGCTTAGGTTCCACGGTTCCGGCGCCGGCACATCGGTTCACGGCCTCAGTAACGGGCGGCCACCTTCGCCTCCGCCGGGCCCTTCCTACAGCATCACCAGGTTGTCGCGGTGGATGACTTCGTCGCCGTAGGCGTAGCCCAGCACCTCGGCGATGCGGTCGCTGCGGAGGCCCCGGATGCGCTCCAGCTCGCCGCTCGCGTAGTTCGTGAGCCCGGCGGCGATGCGCTCGCCCGCGGGGTCCCGCACCTCGACGGCCTCGCCGCGGTCGAAGGCCCCGTGGACCGCGGCCACCCCCGCCGGGAGCAGGCTGCGCCCCTTCCCGCGCAGGGCAGCTGCGGCGCCATCATCGACCACCAGGTGGCCGGTGCGGCTGATGGTGCTGATGATCCAGCGCTTGCGGCTCTCCAGCCGGTCACCGCCGGCAGGGAAAAGCGTGCCCGGCGCGTTCCCCGAAGCGATCTCCACCAGGGCGCCTGGGACGCGGCCGCTGGCCACCACCACGTCGACCCCGCCCTGGGTGGCGATGCGCGCCGCGTTCAGCTTCGTTACCATGCCGCCCGTTCCAGGGCCGGTCGCGCCGCTCGCCAGCGATTCCACGGCCGCGTCGATGCGGTCGATCCTGCGGATGAGCTTCGCTTCCGGGTTCGTCCGGGGGTCGGAGTCGTACAGCCCTTCGACATCGGTGAGGATGGCCAGGAGGTCGGCGTCGATCAGGTTCGCGACGTAGGCCGAGAGGCTGTCGTTTTCGCCGATGCGCGTGGCCAGCACCTGGTCGAGCGCCACCGCGTCGTTCTCATTGACGATCGGCACCGCGCCCGCCTCGATGAGGTCGCGGAGGGTGTTGCGGGCGTTCAGGTACCCCAGGCGGTCGCTCAGGTCGCGGCGGGTGAGCAGGACCTGGGCCACGACCGTGTCGTGCCAGTCGAAGAGCTCGTCCCAGCTCTGCATGAGGTGGCTCTGGCCGATGCTGGCGTAGGCCTGCCGGCTGATCCCCGCCTGCGCCGGCAGGTGCCGCGCGAGCCGGTGGCGCCCGGCCGCCTGCGCGCCGCTGGAGACGATGACCACGGCGCAGCCTTCCCGCCGCAGGCGCACCACCTGCCCCACCAGGCGCGACATCGCTTCGAGGTCGAGGCGGTCTGAGCCTGCCGTGAGCAGGCTTGTGCCGAACTTGGCCACAATGCGCCGGTAACGCATGGCGGTAGGTTAAGGCGAAGCGGGGATAGGCAATAGGCGAAGGGCGCGGCCGCTATTCGACGGAGATTGGCTCCGGCTCCGCGGGCGGGGTTTCGGCCGCGGCCTTCGGGATGCGCTGCATGTGCTCGAGGCCCGTAATGCTGAAGCCAAGGTCGCCCAGCTCACACAGAAAGCTGCAGTAGGTCAGCTTCAGAGCGCTGGTTGACTTGGAAGGAAGGTAGCTCAGGCCGCACCGGGTGCAGCGGGGCATGGTGACTATCTCCGCGTCGCGGGCGGCGGCCGGAGGGATAACCTGTTCGGGTTCGCCGGTCATAGTGCTCATACAGGCCCGTCCTTCAGACCCATACTATGGCGCGCCGCGCGTTCATGCACGCTATGGGCGCGCACTTCTTGCGGATATCTAACGAGTGGCCGGGCCGCGAGCGGCGCCGGGCCTGGCGCGAATACCCCGGGGCGCTGCTAAAGTTCCCTTCGTGAACATCTTCTTCGATGTCGACCACACCCTCATCACCTGGGATGTGAAGCTGCGGCCGGGCGTCCACGAGATCTTCGCGCGGCTCCGCGACGATGGGCACACGCTCTACCTCTGGAGCGGCATGGGGCCCCGCTGGGAGGTCGTCAGGCGATTTGACCTCCACGAGCACGTGGTCGACTGCTTCTGGAAGCCGCTCTACAACCACCGCGAACGGCTCGCCGAGCTCGGCATCCCCCTCGTCCCCGACTACGTGATCGATGACCACGCGGAGGTCGTCATGGCCTTCACGGGCACCGTCATCAGCCCGCCTGCCATGCCCCTCGACTGGGACCGCGAGATGTGGCGCGTCTACGACGACATCTGCGACTTCGTGGAGCGTGTGGGCCGGAAGGCGTGAGTTACACCTGGTCCGGCGGCTCTTCCGCCAGCAGGCCGGGCGCATCGTTCCGCGTCGAATTGAGTAAGGGCGATACACGCCGCGCCGCCAGCAGACCTTCGGGCGCGGGCGCAAGGAGACCCTTGAGGAGCGCCGCGTCCTCCTGGGCAGGGTCGATCCACTCGTCCAGCGCTTCGGGCGAAAGGATCACGGGCATGCGGTCGTGGACCTCGCTCACAAGCCGGTTCGCGTCGGTGGTGATGATGGTGAAGGTCGCCTCCCGCCCGTCCGGGCCCGGGTTCCAGAATTCGTAGAGCCCCGCGAAGAGCAGCAGCTGCCCACCCGGGCGGTGGTACCAGATGGGGCGGCGCTGCTCCTTCGGGCCGGTCCATTCAAAGAAGCCGTCGGCCGGGATAGCGCAGCGGCGGTGGCGGAAGGCGTTGCGAAAGGCCGGCCGGGTGTCCACCGTCTCCGCGCGGGCATTGATCTGGCGGCCGGCCGCGCTCGCGTCCTTCGCCCACGAGTTCACAAGCCCCCAGCGCGCGCGAAGCACCTCCCGCTCCTCGTGCTCCATGCGCAGCACAAAGTGCTCGTTCGTGGGGGCGATGTTGTAGCGCGGACGGTAGAACGCCAGCGTCTCCACCGGCACTCCCAGCCCCTCGGCGATAGCATCCGCCTCCGTGGCCGTCAGCGTGAATCGTCCGCACATGCCAACAGCCTACCGTTTCGCGCGGGGCGCCGGGAATGCGCGCCAGTAAGGGACTTCCCCGAACTTTCGCCCGAATGCGGGGCGAAAAGCGGTGCGGTAACTGCCGTTGGGCGATAATACTCCACACCCGTAGGAACGGGCGACGCCGGCCACCCGGGACCGTCGCCCGGAGGCTGCCGTGAGAATCTGCGTCCTTGGGTCCGCGGAGAGGGAACGCGAAGAGCTTGCTCGCCTTGCAGCGGAGGGCGGCAACCAGGCGATCGCCCACGCATCGTTCGCGGCCTGCAACTGCGCCGCGGCGGGCAATCCCTGCGACGTCGTCCTCATCGACGCCGGCCAGGAGCCAGCCGCCTGCGACCTCTGCCGGGAGATCGCGGCGGCCCGCACGAGCGAACGCCCCTACATAATCATGATCAACCTGCCACCCGCTCCGGGAGCTCCCACCAGCGCCCTCGAAGCTGGCGCCGACGATATCCTCCAGTCGCCGCTCGATGGTGAGCGCCTCGCCACGCGCCTTGAGGTTGCCCGCCGCCGCCTGGCGCAGTACGCCGAAGGTGCCCTTGCCGGTACATCCGCCGAAGCCATCTACCAGGCGCTATTCAAGCAGAAGCTGGACGCCGTCTTCGTGTCCGATGCCGCCGGCCGCTACCTCGATGGGAACGAGGCCGCCTGCGAGATGACCGGTTACAGCCGCGACGAACTGCTGGGTATGTCGGTTTTCGACCTTGTCGACCCGGATGACGCCGCCAGGAACCCGGTCCGGTTGAGCTACCTGGCAGCAGGGGGAGCGCTGACCCTGGTCGAGCGGCGCTTCCGGCGCAAGGATGGGTCCATCATCGTTGCTGAAACAAGCGTCTGCGGGATTTCGGGAGGGCGCATTCTCGCCATTTCACGCGATATCAGCGAACGCAAGCGCCACGAAGCCGCCTTGCGCGCCAGCGAAGAACGCTTCCGGGCGCTCTATGAGCGTACCCCCGTCATGCTGCACTCCATCGACCGCGAAGGGCGCCTGGTTGCCGCCAGCGACCATATCCTCGACGTTCTCGGCTACGAGCGCGAGGAGGTGCTTGGCAGGCTCACAACGGACTTCATCACGCCCGAGTCGGCAGAATTGGCCCGCAACGTTGTCCTCCCCGAGTTCCTGCGCACGGGCTCGTACTGGAACGCTCCTTACCAGATGGTCAAGCGCAACGGCGAGATCATCGATGTTCTCACCAGCACCTTCATGCTCCCGGGCGACCAGGGCCGGCAAGACATGTCGCTCTCCATCAGCATCGATGTGACCGCCCGGCTGCAGGCCGAGCGCGCGCTGCGCGAGAGCGAGGAGAGGCTTCGACTCATCCTCGACGTCAGCCCGGACCTGGTGGGCTGGGTCGACCTGGGCGGGAGGCTCGTCTTTGCCAACGCCGCGCACACCGCCGCCCTCGGGTGGGACCCGGCAGAGTTCGCCGGCAAGAATATGCTCGAGATGATTCATCCCGAAGACTTGCCCGCCGCCCTTGAGGCCATGCAGCGGTCGGTCGCGGGGGAGTCCGAGCGGCAGGCAGGGACGGTCTTCCGCTTCCGCCGTGCCGACGGAGCCTGGGCGCCACTGGAGATGCGCTCGCGCGCCCTTCCCGATGCCGGGGGAAAGCCGGCCGGCCTCGTGGTTGTCTCCCGCGATGTCTCGGAGCGGCTCGCTTACGAGGATGCCCTCCGCGCCGCCAACAACTTCCGCGAGCTGGTAATGGAGAGCGCAACCAACGCCATCTACGCGCTCGACCTTGAAGGGCGCTTCACCTTCGTCAACCGCCGTGTGACGGAGATCACCGGCTACCCCGAAGACGAGCTGCTCGGCCAGCCCTCCGGCATCGTTTTCGACCCTGGACCGCTGGCGCTCGCCACCGAGCAGTTTGAGAAGGCCGCCAAATTCGGCGAGCGCGTCTCTGGATTCGAAGTCGAACTCCGCCAGAAGAGCGGTGCCCTCGTCACAATCTCGTTCAGCTACACGCCACTGATCGAGAACGGGAACATCACCGGGGTTGTGGGCACCGCCGAGGATATCACCGCCCGGAAGCAGGCGGTGGAGGCGCTCCGCGAGCGGGAACGCGCGCTCACCACCCTTATCGCGAATCTCCCCGGGGCGGCCTACCGCTGCCGCAACGACAGCGATTGGACCATGGAGTTCCTGAGCGACGGCTGCTTCGACCTCACCGGCTACCCCGCCGCAGACTTCCTCTCGCCCGGGAAGCGCACGCTGGCCGCTCTCCAGCACCCGGCCGACCGCGACGCCGTTTGGGACGCCGTGCAGGCAGCGCTCTTGCGCCGCGAACCGTTCGAGCTGACCTACCGCATCACCACCGCCTGGGGCGAGGAGCGCCGCGTCTGGGAGCGCGGGCAGGGCGTGTTTGATGACGAAGGAAACCCGGTAGCCATTGAAGGCTTCTTGATGGATGTCACGGAAAGGGAGCGGGCGCTCTCCCTGCTCCACCAGAGCGAGGAGCGTTACCGCCGCCTCGTCGAGTCGTCCCCCGTGGCCATGGTGGTCCACCAGGATGGCATTGTCCGATTTGCCAGCCAGGCCGCCCTTGCCATGTTCGGCGTACCTCCCGGCACTCCAGCCGAGGGCCTGCGCGTGGCCAGCTTCGTCAGCCCGGAAGATATGGCGGCCGTCGCCGAAGATGCGCGCCTTCTCACCACCGCGGTCACCTCGTTGCCGCCAGCGGAGCGCCACCTGTTGCGCGTTGATGGCGAGGCCTTCGAGGCCGAAATCACCGTTGCTCCCACCGAGTTCGAAGGGCGCCCCGCCGTCCTGGCCGTCCTGCGCGACCTCGCCGAACAGCGCCGCGCCGAGGAGGTGATGCGCCGCACCTCCGAGCAGTACCGCCGCCTTGTCCACGTATCCCCCATTGGGATGGCCGTTGTGCAGGGGGGAATGATCGTTTTCGCCAACCGCGAGTGCCTGCGGGTCTTTGGCGTACCGTCGCTCGAGGAGGTCATCGGTACGCCGCTCTTCGCGTTCGTTGCCGATGAGGGGCGCCGGGAGGCCGACGCCTGGGTGACGGCTTTCCGCGAAGGCGGGGGCCAGCTCGGCGCCTTTGAGGCCCGCGTCCGGCGCCGCAACGGCGAGGTCTTCGATGTCGAGGCCTTTGCCACGGCCATCCTCTATGACGGCGCGCCGGCCGCCCTCCTCGTGATCCGCGACCTCTCCCGGCAGAAGCGCGCCGAAGAGGAGCGGCTCGCCTTCGAGCGGCGGTTGCTCGAAACACAGAAGCTCGAAAGCCTCGGCGTGCTCGCCGGCGGCGTAGCCCACGACTTCAACAACCTCCTCGTCGCCATCATGGGCAACGCCAGCCTCTCGCTCATGGAGCTTGGCGACTCCTCGTCCATACGCCCGTACGTCGAGGAGATCGAGCTTGCCGCCCAGCGCGCCGCCGACCTCGCCCGCCAGATGCTCGCCTACTCGGGCAAGGGGCGCCTCGCCGTCTCCCGCGTTCACCTCAACGAGCTCGTCAGCGAGATGGGCAAGCTCGTCAGCGTCTCCATCCCCCGCAAGGTGCTGCTCGAGTGGCAGCTGGCCGGCGAGCTGCCGCCCGTCGAGGCCGATGCCACCCAGCTGCGCCAGGTGGTGATGAACCTGGTCATCAACGCCGCCGAAGCCATTGGAGACCACGAAGGCGTTATCCGTGTCTCCACCGGCGCCATGAGGGCCACGCGCGATTACCTGAAGAGCACCTTCTTGCCCTTCGATGAGATCGCGGAGGGCGACTACGTCTTCTTCGAGGTCGCCGATACCGGCGTGGGCATGGACGCCGAGACCATCGAACGCATCTTCGACCCGTTTTTCACAACCAAGTTCACGGGACGTGGCCTGGGTATGGCGGCCGTGCTCGGCATTGTCCGCGGGCACCGCGGCGCCATCCGCGTCGAGAGCGAAAAAGGCAAGGGAACCACTATCCGCGTGCTCCTTCCCCCGGCAGAAGCGGCCACGCCGGCCGTGGCGCAGCCTCCTTCCCCGGCAGCCGGGGCCTCCCATCGTGGACACGTCCTTGTCATCGACGATGAGGCCAGCATCCGCGCCGTGGCCGCGCGCATGCTCCAACGGATGGGTTTTGAGGTTACGGCCGTCGCCGATGGTGCGGCAGGCATCGAGAAGTTCCGCCAGGAGTACGCCGGCCTCGTCGCGGTGCTGCTCGACCTGACCATGCCCCGGATGAGTGGTGTCGAAGCCTTCGAGCACCTGCAGGCAATCGCCCCGGGCGTCCCTGTCGTTGCCATGAGCGGCTACAGCCAGGAGGTCGCGCTGGGGATGTTCAGCAGCGCAGGACCGCGCGCGTTCCTGCAGAAGCCCTTCTCCATGGCCGATCTGGAGGCGGCGCTGAGCCTGGCACTCGCGCCCGGGGGCTGATAGACGCGCCCCGATCCCTTAGCCTATGCGGACGGAGGCAGAGGCAATGAACATGGACAAGATCACCGACGGCCAGCTGACAATCGTCGTTGCCGGGCCAGTCGGGTTTGGGAACAACATCTACGTTGTCATCGATCGCGAGACCGGGGAGGCCGCTTTCATCGACGCCCCCGGCGATGCCGCGGCGAACGCTGAAGCAGCCGGGTTCGGCGGCGTGCGCCCTTCGAAGATCCTCCTCACCCACTCCCACGGCGACCACACATCCGCCATCGATGGGCTGAAAGAGGCCTTCGGGTGCAGCCTCCACGCAAACCCGAAGGAGCCGTGGCTGAAGCCGGGGCAGATCGATGTGGAGGTCGCCCATCGAGACGAGGTCCGCGTGGGCAACCTCGTCTTCCAGGCTATCGCGGTGCCGGGCCACACCCCCGGCAGCACCACCTACCTGTGGGGCAAGCACGCCTTCGTGGGAGACACGCTCTTCCCCGGCGGCCCCGGGCGGTCAGTCTCGAACGAAGCCCTGCGGGAGGAGATCGCCTCCATTACCAACCGTCTCTATTCGCTCCCCGACGACACGGTCATCTACCCCGGCCACGGCGCCCAGGCCACCATCGGCGTCAGCCGCGCCGAGTACGCCATCTTCGCCGCGAAAGAGCATGACCCGGGCCTGCACGGCGACGTGAGCTGGCTTGAATCGTAGGCCGGCCCTCGCCCCCGGCCGCCGCGCGCCCGTGGGGTCAGCGGCGGGCCGCCGCCTCGGCCAGCAGGGCCGCTATCTCATCGATGCCGTAGGGCTTGGCGATGAGGCGCAGGTTGTGCCGCTCTACGAGCTCCACCACCCCGGGGTCGGTGGTGGCGCCGGTGGCGATCACCGTTCGCTCCACCAGTCCTGGCGCCACCTGCTGGAAGCCGGCAATCACCGCCCCGGCCGTCTCCGTCGCAAGCCGGTAGTCGCAGATCACGAGGTCGAACCCCTGCTCCTGCGCGAGGGCGGTGGCGGTCGCGCTATCGGGCGCGACGGCGCACTCGTGTCCCATGCTGCCGATGAGCCGCTGCGAAAGCACGCGCAGGCTCGGTTCGTCATCCACCACCAGCGCGCGCGCGTGTGCGGGTGCCGGGGCCGGTGAGGCCGGCCCTGGCGGCGACGGGGCCTCGGCCCGGAGAGGAAGCACCACGCGGAAGATAGTCCCCGCCCCGGGCGTTGACTGGACCTCTATTTGGCCATCGTGGGCGGCTACCATGCTGTATGAAAGCGAAAGCCCCAGCCCTGTCCCGTCTCCCTGCCGCGTTGTGAAGAACGGCTCGAAGATGCGGTCCCGGGTGGCCGCGTCCATGCCATGGCCGTTGTCCTCAACCTCGATGATGGCGCGTTCGCCCCGCGTGCGGGCGCGCACGGCGATGCGCGGGCGCGGGTTGTCCTGAACCGCGTTCTCGGCGTTCGTGACCAGGTTGAGCAGCACCTGCGTGAGCTGGTGCTCGTTACCGTAGATGGCGCTGCCCATCCCGGCCGTGTCGATGCTCACTTCAATCCCGAGCTGGCTCCAGGCGGGCCGCCGCAGCCTCTCGACGTGCCCCACCACGGCCTCGATCTGCACCTCTCCGCGCTCGACTTGCCCCGGCCGGGCGATGAAGAGCAGGTCGCGGACAATGTCGCGCGCGCGCAGCGCCTCCTTGCGGATGATTTCGACCTCCTCTTCGAAGTCCTCGCCGGGGGAAGCCTTCTCCATGAGCTCGGCGAAACCGAGGATGGCGGTTAGCGGGTTGTTCAGCTCGTGCGCCACGCCGCCGATGAGCTCGCCGAGGGCGGCGAGGCGCGCTGCCTTTTCCATCTCTTCGCGGTGGCGCTCACGTTGTTCCTCGTGTTGTACCTCTGCCGTTACGTCGCTGGCGACGACCAGCATGCTCAGGTCCGGGTCATCAAGGGGGATGAAGTCGTAGTCCACCCAGGCCGCCACCCCGGCGACCGGGACCAGCGCCCTTCCGCTCACATGCTCGTGGAGCATGGCTGCTCGCTCGAAAGGCCCGCGCAGCTCTTCGGGCATGGCGGGCAGGTGCTCGGCCACGGTGCGGAACTGGCGCCCGGGGTCGATTGCGTCTACCAGCCGTTCGCCGAGCGCGTTGGCGTAGACCGTGCGGAACTGGCGGTCCAGGAGGATGACGGCATCCTTCATCGAAGCGAGGGCGAGGTTGTAGGTGGTGCGCTCGCGCGTGATCCGGTTCGTGGCGACAATGCTGGCCATCGCCGGCCCCACCATCTGGGCCGTGAGGCGCAGCAGCCGCAACTCGCGCTCCCCGAATTCGTACCCGGGAAGGCGCGAACCAACCACCAGGTACCCGGATGGCGCCCCGGCCGCCTGGCAGGTCGTCAGTGTCATGGCGTGGCAGCCATAGGCGGTGAAGATCTCGTAGCCGTAGATCCGGGGATCCGGCTCTGGCGAAACAGACTGCCCGGTTGCATCGGCAGCCGTGGTGTGCTCTGAGAGCAACTGAACGACCGGTTCTCCGCCCGGGGTCGGGTAGACCACCTTCTCCCCATCGATGAAACCGAGGGTGACGAACGGGCGGGGAACGAAGCGGCGGATGGGCTTCACGATCTCCTGCATCACCGACTCGGCATCGAGAGTGCTGGCGGCGATTGCCGCCACCTCGGCGATAACGCGCTGCTCTTCTGCATCCAGCTCGCTCGCCCGCAGGCGCTGCTGGCCCGCCATTGCCTGCGCGAGGAGGGTGCCGACAAGGTCCAGGAATCCCTGGTCCTTCTCGCTGAAGCGTAGGTTCGCCAGCCGGCTGACGCCAAGCGCGCCCAGCCAGACCGGACCATGGCGCAGCGTTACCACCAGGCATCGGCGTGCGCCGCCCGCCGCCAGCACCCGCCCAATCCCGCTCTGGACGAACTCCGGCCTGAACTCACCCACGCGGATATTGCGCTCGAACAGGCGCCGAACGCCGTCATCGACAATCCGGGCGTCGACCTCGGTCCCCAGGAACCCCACGGGCAGAGCGGCGTCCACCACGAAGCTCCCATCCTTCATGCCGAAGAGCACGAGCGAATCGAAAGCGAGTGCCTGGCCGAGCACCTCGGTCAGGCGCTCGAACAGAGCGGCGACCGGCTCGCCTGCGCTGAGGAGCACAGCAAGACCGGTGAGCAGGCCCGCCCGGTGAGCGTCCCCCTCCGCCTCGGTGAGACGGCGCGCGTTCGCCTCCGCCTGGGCCAGGAGCGTGGCCAACAACCCCACGAACGACACTTCGGCGGGCGCGAACGGTCGTCCGTCGCGACGGGCGAAGGTTAGCACCCCCAGCGGCGCGCCCGGCTCGCCAAGGAGAGCCGAGACGGCGCGCTCCAGACCAGCGTTGGCCATAGCCCGAAGGGTCGCGGCTTCGCGGTCGGCAGGCAGGTACTCGGCGATGGATTGCCCGGGGCTGAAAATGGCCCCGAGACCTATCTCCTCCCCCGAGCGCTCGGTGGTGGCGCGGATGGCGATGTTCGGCTCCAACCCCACGACCCGGAACCCCTCGGGAGTGGAAACGTGGAGGGCCAGGAAGTCGAAATCGAGAGCCTCGCGCACCTTGCGCTGGATGCTATCGAACAGGGTCTCGACCGGCTGACCGGCATTCACGTGCAGCGAAAGCTCGTTCAGCACCGTGGCCCGTTGCGCCTCCGCCCGGGACTCGGCCAGGCGCGCAAGGTTGCCAATCGCCTGGCCCAGAAGCATGCTGACGACCTCAAGGAAAGCGCACTCGTCGGCGGAGTAGGCGCGGCCCTCGCTTCGGCCCAGCGCGAAGATCCCCCGGGTATTCCCCCGGTGGCGGAGCAGTATCACGGCCACCCGCGACAGGCCAATCCGCGCGAAAGCCTCTGGCCAGACCCCCTCCGCGCGGTCGGTGCGGAATTGCACGAGTGCCGCGCCCTCGGCCGCGAATCCACCAGACTCCGCGTCGCCAAGCGAGAGACGGTCGCCCGGTTTGTAAAGGGCGGGCGGCACGGCGCCCACCACGCGCAGCATGCCGGCCCCGTCGTCCACCGAGAGGCTGATGTAGTCGAAGGGCAGCGCCTGGCCCATCAGCTCGCGCACCCGGTCGAAGATCGCCTCAATCGGCTCACCGGTGCTGAGAAGCAGCGCAAGCTCGTTGAGGAGACGGCTTCGCGAAGCCTCGGTCTCGCTCCGCTCGAGCCGCAGGCTCTGGGCCACTGCCTGCGCAAGCAACGTTGAAACCAGGCGCGCGAACGCCTCGTCCTCCGGGGTGAAGGACAGGTTCCGGCGCCTGCCGATGTCCAAGACCCCCAGGACGTTTTCGCCCTCCATGAGCACGGAGGCAATAAAGCGCGTGAACCCCGCGGCGTGCATCTCACGGCCCCAGGGCGAGTCAAGCCGGTCGCTCCGGTACTGGGCCACCGTGCTGCCCTTGGCGAGAATCGCGTCCACGGCGATCTCCGAAAGGGGGTAGCGTTCTTCGTTCTGCCGGAAGACCCCCGGGTTGGTGTTGCCCACCACACGGACGATCCCCGGTGCGGCCAGCACGCTCAGGTGCAGGAAGTCGAAATCCAGCGCCTGTGCCAGCAGCCCCTGGAGGCGGTCGAACAGGGTCTCCACCGGCTTCCCTTCGCCGAGCGCGATCGCCAGCCCGCTCAGGATGCGACTGCGAGCAGCATCGACGCGCGCATCGGCGACACGCGCCTCTTCGACCACGGCCCCGGTCAACAGCCGGGCGGCGTGGCGGAGAAAGGCGAGTTCATCCGGATTGAACCGCGTGTTGGTAATGCGGCCGACGGTGAACATCCCGTAGATGCGGCCTTCATGCACGAGAGCAATGGTCCAGGCGCGTTCCAGCCCGGCATCGGCCATG
>WBZY01000714.1_pt2 | contig 15757 bp, 18 predicted proteins | sample 5204191 | NCBI WGS metagenome assembly WBZY01 (sample SAMN12344363, study PRJNA552823) | activated sludge metagenome | biome: Activated sludge suspended growth; feature: Anammox Sidestream; material: Wastewater; isolation source: activated sludge from anammox sidestream of wastewater treatment...
GCGCATGTCGGGACGTCGCCGCCACGTCAGCATTGTCGCCGCCAGCGCCGCGGCCGTCTCGATCGTCAGGTGAACGCCTGCGCATAGCGACTGTTGGGCGCTTTCTGCTGCAGGTCGGCGGCACGCGTGTCCCAGGCGCTCGCCGGCCTCGGTATCCGCGCGGCAGCGATCATGTGGTCGCGATAAAGGCGGCCGAAATCCAGATCGGCGATCGTGACTGTCACGCCAGCATTCGTTCCCCGCTTGACGACTGGTGCGTAGTCTACCGGCAAGGACGCAGGATCATTCGCCTCATCGGTAGGTGTTCAGGTAACGTTCCTCGAACCGCCGCTTGGCCCAGTGCAGCAGGCGCGAGCGGGGCAGCGTGAAATTGCGCGATCCACGGCGGTAGACCAGCATGCCGCTGTCGAGCGTGTCCACGATGCAGGCGAGCTCCGTCCGAAATTCGTGACGCGGCGGCCCGCCGCCGCGCAGCTCGGCGGCGATGTTCCGCGCCACGGCGTCGGCCTGCAGATCTGCCTGGTGCGCCTGCTTGGCCATCCAGTCCGGGCCCGGGTAGCTGCCGACATCACCCGCTGCGAACACGCGCTCGAGCCCGCGCACACGGCAGGTTTCGTCGCAGGCGACGAAGCCGCCCGGCGAGCGTGGCAATACGCTCCCCTCGAGCCACGCCGGGCCCGTCAGGCCGGGCATGAAGAGGATGAGGTCTGCGTCGAAGGCCCCGCCGTCGGTCACGACCCTGTCGGCCTCGAGGCGGACCATCTTGTGGCCCAGTCTTGTCTCGATGCCTTGCCGAGCCATGTGCGAAAGGAGCTTCGCCACGGCTGATCGCCCGAGCCGCTGACCGGGCTCCGTCGACAGATTGAAGAACACGAGCCTGAACCTGTCGCGCCGGCCTTGCTGCCGGAGCAGCGTGTCGATGCCGAACAGGAACTCGAACATCGGGCCACCGCGCACGGCGCCGGGTTCCTGCGGATTCGTGGCGAAGCCCACTGCGACAGTGCCGCCATCCAGCGCGGCGAGCCGGTCGCGAATGGCCTCGGCGGACTCGATGCCCTCGCACGGAATGATCGCGTGCTCGATCCCCGGCAGTGCGCGCAGATATCGCCCGCCCGTGGCGACGACGAGATAGTCGTTGCCGATCTCTCCGTTGTCGGTCACGACACGCCGCCCACCGTCGTGGACACCCTGGACGGCGCCGCGATGCCAGCTCACCTGCTGGCGCTCGAAGAACCCGGCGAGCGGCATGCGCAGATCGGCGCCGCGCCGCCTGCCCGACGGAATCCAGATCAGGCTCGGCAGATAGACGAGTTCGTTGCGCGGCGATACGACCGTGATGTCGGCATCCGCACCGCGTGCGCGCAGCCTGCGGATCGTCGTCAATGCCGCAAATCCGCTGCCGAGGATCACGAGCTTCTTCATCGGGATTGCTCCCGTGCCCAGCGGACGATATCGGCAGCCGCCATCGCGCCCGACATGCGCGAGCGTTCGCGGCCGCCCGTGAACAGGATGAGCGTCGGTATGCTGCGGATGGCGAAGCGCGCACCGAGGTCCGGCTGCGCCTGCGTATCGATCTTCGCGAGACGCATCGCCGGCTCGAGTTGCACGGCGGCCGCTTCGAAATGTGGCGCCATCATTTTGCAGGGCCCGCACCAAGGCGCCCAGAAATCGACCAGCAGCGGCAGGTCGGTGCGGTTCACGTGTGCGTCGAAAGCCGCGGCGTCGAGCGCAATCGGCTTGCCCGCAAACAGCGGCTCATGGCAGCGGCCGCACTTCGGCGCCTCGCCCACGCGCTCGCCGGGCGCGCGGTTGATTGCATTGCAGTGCGGGCAGGCCAGTTGCACGGTGGTTCCGCTCACGACCCACCCCCGGCGTCCCGCGTGCCGAGCAGGACTGCACCTTCGCCGTCGACGACGGCCACGTCCACTTCGATGCCGTGACGCACGCTCTGGGTGACGATGCAGAAGTCCTCGAATTGCGCGAGGACGCGGTCGAGACTGCGCAAGTCCGCTGCGCGCCCCGGAAGTCGCAGCGTGACCGATGCCGCCGGTATCCGCCAGCGGCCCTGTTCGTTGCGCCGAGGAGCCGCAGTGATCTCCGCCACGAGTCGGCCCGGCTCGTTCCTGTGCTTGCGCAGCGCGAACAGCAGGCTGGCCACGAGGCAATTGGCGATCGCGGCCAGCAGCATGCGCGACGGATTCGGCCCCAGGTCGTGACCCAGCGGTGCAGGTTCGTCGGTCAGGAGCGGCGCGAGCGCGGCATCGTCGAAGTGCACGCGGAAGGCGTAGTCGCTCTCCTGTTCGAGATGGATGCGGATCGGACTGTCGATGCTCACGGATGTCCTCCAGTCGCGGAAACCTCTCCGGCGGGTACTTCGACCCACAGCGCGCCGCGCAGGTCGCCGACCTCGAAGCCGGTGGCATGGTCGTCGGAATAGTGCCTGTCGATTGCGGCGCGCACCTCCGGCGCGATGTGCGCCCCGTGGCAGGCGAGGCAGAGCGGCTCGGTGGCGATGCCGCGCATCATGCGCAGCGCGACACCGGCCGGCAGGCCGTCGCGCATCACGGCGAGCTGCTCGCCGGCTGCGGCCCCGCGTTCGACCGCTCGCGCAAATGCCTGCAGTGTCGCGAGCTGCCAGTCCCCGGCCGCCTGGGCCGCGTTGCGATTCCGGCCGGGGAGCGCTACGCGCCCGAGGCGTACACCGTGTTCCTGCATGACTGCGGCGGCGATCTGCGGCGCCTCGCCGTGGCAGACCTCGACTGCGGTCACTGGGCCCCCTGTGGCCATCGCGGCCTGCAGTTGCCCGCGCAACCGGTTGTTGAACGTCAGCGCCGCAGCCCTGGCGCGCTCGAGGTCGGCGTCGGGAGACGCGCGAAGCGGCGCGTCACGCTCGACAGGCAGCTTCGCGCAGCCGGCGGCGAGGGCGAGCATCGCGGCGTACAGTCCCGCGGCAGCGAAGACGGATTTGCGGATCATGTCGTGGTCTCCCTCGCGCGATGCGTGATCAGTGTGTAGTAGAGGAGTGGAATGACGGCGAGTGTCAGCACAGTCGACACCAGAATGCCGAATATCAGCGAGATCGCCAGTCCATTGAAGATCGGGTCGTCGAGAATGAAGAAGGCGCCCGCCATCGCCGCGAGCGCGGTCAACGCAATCGGCTGGGCGCGCACCGCACAGGCATCGATCACGGCCGCCTCCGGCGTATGCCCGCGCTCGAGCAGGTGGTTGATGAAATCCACGAGCAGGATCGAGTTGCGCACGATGATGCCGGCGAGCGCGATCATGCCGATCATCGAGGTGGCGGTGAACTGCGCACCGAGCAGCGCGTGCCCCGGCATCACGCCGATCACGGTGAGCGGAATCGGCGCCATGATCACGAGGGGCACCACGTAATTGCGGAAGTACGCCACGACGAGCAGATAGATCAGCACCATGCCTCCGACGTAGGCGAGGCCCATGTCACGGAAGGTCTCGTAAGTGATCTGCCATTCGCCGTCCCACTTGATCGCGAACGTGCCCGCATCTTCGGGCTGCGCGACGAAGTGCTGCGACAGCGCCTCGCCGCCGATCTCGTGGTCCGACACCTGCCCGACGAGATCGAACATGCCGTAGAGCGGACTGTCCACGGCGCCGCCTTCGTCGCCCATGACGTACACGACGGGCAGCAAGTCCTTGTGATGGATCGCGCCGTCCCATGCCGCTTGCTGTACGGCAACAAGTTCGGAGAGAGGTACCAGCTGACCCGCGCCGCCACGAACACGCAACGACAACACGCGATCGATCGAGGCCTGGTCGGCTGCGGGCAGGCGCAGGCGGATCGGGCGCGGATACTTCGAGCTGCCGTCGATCACGTAAGTCGCATCGAGTCCCGCGAGACCTGCGGCGATCGCTTCGGTGATGGTCGACTGCGGCACGCCGAGCCGCGCGGCGCGCACGCGATCGATCGCGAGGATGTCGCGCGAGGCATCGGCTTCGACGCTCGTGTCGACATCGACAATGCCGTCCGTCGCGAGGAAGCGCTGCTCCAGCGCCCGGCCGACGGCGCGCAATCTGCCGTACTCCGGACCGTAGATTTCCGCGACGATCGGTGACAGCACCGGCGGGCCCGGAGGCACTTCCACGACCTTGACCGAAGCTCCGTGGCGGCTCCCGATCGATGCGAGCTCCGGGCGCAGCGCGACCGCGATGTCGTGGCTCTGGCGATCACGCTCATGGCGATCGACGAGGTTCACCTGCAGGTCGCCGACATTGGCTCCGCTGCGCAGGTCGTACTGGCGCACGAGTCCGTTGAAGTTGATCGGTGCGGCGGTCCCCGCATAGCCCTGGTAGTGCAGCACTTCGGGCGTGCGATCGAGCACGGCCGCGAGATCCGTCAGCAGCGCGTTGGTGTCTTCCAGCGTGCGGCCCTCCGGCATGTCCACCACGACCTGCAGCTCCGACTTGTTGTCGAACGGTAGCATTTTCAGCACGACGAGCCGGAAGCCCGCGAGGCTCGCCGCGAGCACGACGAGCGCCGCCATCGCGACGAACAGGCGGTGGCGGCGGCGCGCGCCGCCCTCGTGCGCGAGGAACGGCGTCATCACGCGTTCGAACAGGCGATGCAGGCGCGCGGCCATGGTACCCGCGGCATGGCCGGGCACGGCTGTGTGGCGCTTCAGGAGCTTCAGCGACAGCCACGGCGTGACGATGAGCGCGATCGCGAGCGACAGCAGCATGCCGACCGAGGCGTTGACCGGAATGGGCCGCATGTACGGGCCCATGAGTCCCGTGACAAAGGCCATCGGCAACAGCGCCGCGATCACGGTGAACGTGGCGAGGATGGTCGGGCCGCCGACCTCGTCGACCGCGGGCGGGATCGCTTCGCGGAGCGTCCGGCCGCCTTGCGCCATGTGCCGGTGGATGTTCTCGACCACCACGATCGCGTCGTCCACGAGGATGCCGATCGAGAAGATCAGCGCAAACAACGACACGCGATTCAGCGTGAAGCCCATCGCCATCGACGCGAACAGCGTGACCGCGAGCGTCAGTATTACCGCCGACCCGATCACGATGGCCTCGCGCCGGCCGAGTGCGAACAGCACCAGCAGCACCACCGACAGGGTCGCGAACACGAGCTTCTTGATCAGCGTCAGCGCCTTGTCGCTCGCGGTCCGGCCGTAGTCGCGCGTCACCTCGACATGCACGCCGTCGGGAATGACCTGCCCGTAAAGCTCGCCGACGCGCCGCTGAATGGTCTGCGTGATGTCGGAGGCGTTGCTGCCGGGCTTTTTCGCGATGGCGAGCGTGACGGCGGGGGCGATGCCGCTCGCCGGGCCGGCGCGCCCCGCCGGCGCGCCGTGCCAGACATAACGCGCCGGCGTATCGGCCGCATCTTCGACCGTCGCCACATCCGCAAGACGCACCGGCTGCCCGTTCGCAAGCCCGAGCACGAGCCCGGCCACGTCGTCACGATCCACGAGGAACCGGCCAGCCGTCGCCTGAGATACGCCGTTCGCGCCGATCCGTTCGCCGGCCTGCCGGGCGAGATTGGCGGCCTCGAGCGATGTGGCGAGATCGTGGACGGTCAGTTCGTGGCTCGCGAGGCGCGCAGCATCGAGCGTGACCATCAGCGCGCGCTCCGGCGCACCGACGGTGTAGACGTCGCGCGTGCCCGGCACACGCTTGAGCTCGGTCTCGAGGGCATGCGCGACTTCAGCCAGCTCGAGCGCACTGCGCGCGGTGTCGTCCGTCCACAGTGTGAGTGTCATCACCGGGACGTCGTCGATGCCTTTCGGCTTGACGACGGGCTGGCCCACGCCGAGATGCGGCGGCAGCCAGTCCTGATTCGAGAAAACCTTGCCGTAGAGGCGCACGAGCGCTGCCTGACGCTTCACGCCGACTTCGAACTCCACGGTGAGCACGGCGAGACCCGGGCGGCTGACCGAATAGGTGTGCTTGACCTCCTCGATTTCGGCCAGCTTCTGTTCGAGCGGAATGGCGACGATCTGTTCGACTTCCCGCGCATCGGCGCCCGGGAACGGAACGAGGACATTCGCCATCGTCACGTCGATCTGCGGCTCCTCTTCGCGGGGTGTCACCATCACGGCGACGCCGCCGAGCAGCAGGCCGAGGAGTGCGAGGATCGGCGTGAGGGGATTTGCCTGGAAGGTCGCCGCGAGACGCCCGGAGAGGCCGAGCTTCGGTGCGCGCATGTGCGGCGACACGTCAGCGCTTCCGCCGCGCAGCGATCAGCGCCTGCACTGCTGCGACCGGATCGGCCGCAATCGTCTCGCCCGGCGTGAGGCCGGCAATCACGTCGACGGCATCACCGCTGCGATCGCCGATGCGCACTTGGCGCAGCGACACGCGCCCATCGGCCAGCACGTAGACTGCGACGACTTCACCCCGTCGTACCAGCGCTGATTGCGGCACCCGAGGAAACGCCGTGCCGGCGGCCGCCGGAAAGGCCACTTTGGCGGTCGTGCCCGGATGCGGCGCCGGATCGAGCGGCGGCAACTGCACCCGCACCCGGACCGCATGCGTGGCGGCGTCGGCGGACGGGAATACCGTCACCGCGGAGGCGTCGACCCGGCGCCCGTCGGCGAGGGTGACACTCGCGACCGGGCGCGCGCGCACCGCTTCGGCGTCCGACTGCGGGATGCTGACTTCGAGGCGCAGCGCGTCCGGAGCAAATATCGTCATCAGCGGCTGCCCGATGCCGATGCTCTCGCCCGGCTCGACATCGCGTGTGGCGACGAGCCCGGCGTAGGGCGCGCGAATCGTCGTGTACGCGCTCTGCTGGCCGACATCGGTGAGCCGGGCGCGCGCGGCGTCGCGCGCCGCAATCGCGGAATCGCGCTTCGCCCGCATCTCGTCGAGCTGCAGCTTTGACACATAGTGCGCTTCCGACAACTCGACATAGCGGCGGTAGGTGGCTTCAGCCTCGGTCGCCGTGGCCTCGGCGGCACGCAATTGCGCGCGTGCAGCCTCGACACCCGACTGCTGCTCGACCGCGCTCAGGCGCACCAGCACGGTGCCGGCTGCAACGCGATCGTTGATGTCGTGCAGGACTGCGGTGACGCGGCCGCTGGTCTGCGCCGACAGCGAAGCCTGTCGAACCGCCTCGACTACGCCATCCCAGGCACGACCCGCGCCGGCCTCGCCAGCGGCCACGACCAGTGTCTCGAGGCCCTCGATCGGGGCAGGCGCGTGCGACGGCTCGCCGCTGCCGCACGCTGCGAGCGCGAGGGCCAGCGCCGGCGCCAGCGTCGCTCGCATGCTGCGCGGCGCGGGCGCCGTCATGCCAGGCCTCACTTGAACGCGCAGCCGCTCGCCAGGCCGAGCCTGCGCAACACGAGGGCGGCTGGGCAGAAGCCGGTGAATGCCGACTGCAGCAGGTTCAGCCCGATGAAGGCCGTGAGCAGCAGCCACCAGGGCGATATGAAGTACACGAGCCCCACGCTGACGAGGATCATCACGCCGGCGAAGGCAAAAACGGCACGATCGAGGTTCATGTCAATCCTCCATAATTAAGTTGCAGCTAAATTAGCAAGTACGTATATTAGCGTCAACTGATGTGATGGGCGGACATGACGGCAATGAGACATGGAGTCCGGATGGCGAACAGGAAGCGGAGTTCCGTGGATCTCGCGGCGATGCAGGCGCATGCGGGCGACGCGGTGCAATTGCTGAAGGCGCTCGCCAGCGAGCCGCGCCTCAAGGTGCTGTGCCTGCTCGTCGACGGGGAGCGCTCGGTCGGCGAGATCAACGACCTGCTGGAACTCAGCCAGTCGGCGCTGTCGCAGCACCTCGCGGTGCTGCGCGAGGAAGGGCTGGTGCAAACCCGGCGCGAGGCACAGACGATCCACTATTCGCTGATACCGGGGCCTGCGGCCGTGATGATCGAGGCGCTGCACGGCATCTACTGCAGGCCCGCTGCCTCATAGCTTGTACGAGGACAAGAGGAGGCTCGTCTCGGTGCTCGAGATGCCTTCCACCAGGCGAATCCGCGCGAGCACCCGGTCGAAGGCCTCGAGGCTGTCGGCGCGCAGTTCCGCGACGATGTCCCAGCGGCCGTTGGTCGTGTGCAGTGCGCTGACCGCGGGATCCCCGCGCAGCGCGCGGATCACGCCTTCGGTCCGGTTGCCTTCGACCCGCACTGTCATCAATGCGCGGATGTGCTGTTCTTCGACCTGCGGCTTCAGGCGAAGCGTGTAGCCGACGATGACACCGTCGGCTTCGAGTCGTGCGAGGCGATTGGTCACCGTGCCGCGCGCGACCCGCAGCGTCTTTGCGAGCGCGGAGACGGGCGTGCGCGCGTTGTCGCGCAGCAGCGCAATGAGCTGGCGGTCGACGTCGTCCATGGGCGCTCCATGAGGCCGCTGGGCCAGACATTCTATACAAATCGTCAGTTTATTATAACGAAATGATCAATTACTACATCTAATTGATCATGTTTCTGTCTATTCAATGCCGCGGGCGACGTCGAAACTGCTGCGTGACGCAGGCGTGGAGGACGTCCCATGGTCGATTACATCGGAGTCGAACGGATCCAGAGCCTCATGAGCCGGGTGGGTGTGGCTCGACTGCTCGGCGGCCTCGTGCAGGAGATCGAGGCCGATTTCCTGCGCTGGGGCGAGTTCGAGAAATCGGCGCGCCATGCCATCCATTCCGCCGTCGGTGTGATCGAATTGATGCCGACCTCGGACGGCAAGTTGTATGCGTTCAAGTACGTCAACGGTCATCCGAAGAACACGGCCGAGGGCCTGCTGACCGTCACCGCATTCGGCGTGCTCGCCGACGTGAATACCGGCTACCCGCTGCTCCTGTCGGAGATGACGTACGCGACGGCCTTGCGCACGGCGGCGACATCGGCGCTCGCGGCGCGCGCCCTGGCGCGCCCCTCGTGCACCTCGATGGCGCTGATCGGCAACGGCGCGCAGAGCGAATTCCAGGCGATCGCGTTCCATGCGCTGCTCGGTATCCGCGAACTGCGCCTCTTCGACGTGGACCCGCGAGCCACCGACAAGCTCGCGAGGAACCTCGCGACACAGCGGCTCGCCGACCTGCGCCTCGTGCGCTGCGCGTCGGCCGCCGAGGCGGCCCGCGGCGCCGACATCGTCACCACGGTGACGGCCGACAAGCGGAACGCCGTCATCCTGGCAGCGGATTCGATCGAACCGGGCATGCACATCAATGCGCTCGGCGGGGACTGCCCCGGCAAGACCGAACTGCATGCCGACATCCTGCGCCGGAGTGACGCGCGCGTGTTCGTGGAGTTCGAGCCGCAGGCGCGCATCGAAGGCGAGATCCAGCAGCTCGAGCCGGCCTTTGCGGTCACCGAGCTCTGCGAAGTGCTCGCCGGCCGTGCGCGCGGCCGCACCTCGCGCGAGGACGTCACGATCTTCGACTCGGTCGGCTTCGCTCTCGAGGACTTCTCGACGCTGCGCTACCTCCATCGCCTGAATCGCGAACAGGGCGGGGCGCGCCATGGCATCGACCTCGTACCGGACCTCGCCGACCCGAAGGACCTGTTCTCGGGTCGCACGGCAACTCCCGAGCGGGTGCGGGCATGATCACGCGGGCCGCGATGCGGACAGCGAGCCTGATCGGCGTGCCGACCGACATTGGCGCCAGTGCACGCGGCGCCTCGATGGGCCCGGAGGCACTGCGCGTTGCCGGCCTGCGCGAAGCGATCCAGCGCAGGGGCATGCAGGTGGTCGATTGCGGGAACCTCGCGGGCCCTGCCAACCCCTGCCTCCCACGACACGGCGGCTATCGCCATCTCGCCGAAGTGGCCGCATGGAATCGCAGCCTGCACGACGCCGTGTATGCGCAGCTCGACGCCGGACGCCTGCCGATCGTGCTGGGCGGCGACCACAGCCTCGGCATCGGGTCCGTGAGCGCCGTGGCCCGGTATTGCCGCCAGCACGGCAGGAAACTGCGTGTGCTGTGGCTCGATGCCCATTCGGACTTCAATACCGCCGACATCTCGCCGAGCGGCAACCTGCACGGCATGCCGGTCGCGTGCCTCTGCGGCTTCGGCCCGCCGGAGCTCGTGAACATCGGCGGCGTCACGCCCGCAATCCGCCCCGACTGGCTGCGCCTCGTCGGGATCCGCAGCGTCGACGACGGCGAGGCCCGCTTCGTGTTCCAGCAGGGCCTCGAGGTCTTCGACATGCGCCGCATCGACGAGATCGGCGTGCGTGCGTCGATGGAGCAGGCGCTCGCCGGCCTCGATGGGCAGACGCACCTGCACGTGAGCTTCGACGTCGACTTCCTCGATCCGCAGATCGCGCCGGGTGTCGGCACGACCGTGCAGGGCGGGCCGTCCTATCGCGAGGCGCAGTTGTGCATGGAAATGATCGCCGATACCGGGCGGCTCGCATCGCTCGACATCGTCGAGCTCAACCCCGCGCTCGATATCCGCAACCAGACGGCGACGCTCGCCGTCGAACTCGTCGAATCGCTCCTTGGCAAGGCGACGCTGCCGCAGCGTGCATCAGTGGATGCCCGCGCCGCCGCGGGAATGAGACGCTGGGGCGCGGCGGAGCAACGTGCAGGCTGGCCATCGAGGGCCCGCGCGGCCCGCTGAGCCTTTCCGGCCACCGCTCGCGGCGAATGGCTGCGATGCGTAATCTGGTGTGTGGGAGTTCACACATGGCAACCAATCTTTCCATCGACCCGCGGTTGATCGAGCGGGCGCTCGAAGTCAGCGGAGAGTCGACCAAGAAAGCCGCCGTGACCAGGGCCCTGGAAGAGTTCATCGCCCGACGCCGCCAGAAGCACCTGCTCGAACTCATGGGGAAGCTGGAGTGGGATGATTCCTGGGACTACAAGGTCGAGCGCTCGCGAAGATGACCTTGCTGGTCGATACTCCGGCACGATCGATGCGCTCATTGCCCAGTTGTGCATTCGCCATCGGTTGACGTTGCTGACCACCGACCAGGACTTCACGAGGGCGGCGCGATACTCGAAGCTGCGCGTGTGGCACTCCGGGCAGCGTTGAAAGGCTCGCTTGCTACCGGCGCGGGCAGACCGGCGTCTTCGCACGCACGAGCGTCATGAGCTCCGCGAATTTCGCGAGATCGGCCGCGGTCGGCTTCGGGCCGTCGCCGCCGAGGAATGCGCCGAATACCGAGGCGCCGCTCGCGTCGTAGACGAGGACGCCGCGCGGAGCGACCTGGTTCTCGTCCTTGGCACCGAGCGTGACGGCGTAGACCGACGCATAGAGGTCGGGCCGGAGGTGGCCGCGCAGCGGCTGCGTGTACGCAATGTTGAAATACTGGCTCGTCTTCGACGGCGTACCCTTGCCTGCGGCACTCGCGATCTCGAAGACGTTCGGCCCCTTCATGATGAGGAACGTGAGCTGGCTCATTTCACCGAGCTTGGCCCAGATCTCGGCAAAATCCGCCCCGGGCGCCGATGCGGAGGTGTCCGCGCCGAGCGCGCTTGCGACCGTTGCTTCGGGAAGCTTCAGGCGCGCCGCGGCGACCGGGGGCATGGTGGCCGGATGGGCCGCGTAGAAATCGGCGATCTGCTTCGCCTGCTCCGGCGTGGCGCAGAAAGTGTCGGCGACGGCGGGCGAGGCGAGCGCGAGGCCCGTCAGGGCGAGGAGGGTGCCGGCGAGCGTTCCGTGCATGGCGCTATCCTTTCTTCCACAGGGCCGGGTCCGCGAGATACCGGGCGGCATCGCGGCCGTCGGTCGGCTGGTAGTGCGTGTAGAGATTCGGCGGAAACGCTTCGGCGTAATTCGCGTACAGGTCCTTGTACAGCGACGGATGAATATTCGGCAGCCGCCGCTTCTCGCGGAACGCACGGATCGGGATGCGCGCGAGCACTGGCCCCTCGTGCGGCGAGTTCGCCTTCGCAAGCAGGGCACCGTCCGGGCCGTAGATGGCGCTCCCGCCCGAGTTGATATCGTCGAACGAGCCGGGATTGCCGGGCGAGATCGCGTTGTTCGCGATGGCCGTGTACATCTGGTTGTAGCGGGCGTTGGCGCGGATGTCGATTTCATCGAAGCCGCCCGTCGCGGTGCGCAGCATGATCTCCCCGCCCCGCAGCGCGAACGCGCGGATGATTTCCGGCTCGAGCTGGGTCGAGGTGGTGCAGAGGTTGCCGATCGGCGTGCGCGTGACCGGCACCACTTCCTCAGGGCCGTACATCTCGACATAGGCGTCGAGCGCATCGAAGATCGTCGTCGTGAAGATCTCGAACGCGCCGCCGAAGAGCCCCTTGATGTTGCGGGCCTTCCAGTGTCGCCCGACGATCTGCCCCTCGCGATCGATGATCGTCGTGATCGAAAGGATGTGGTTCGGCCATGCGGGGTCGCGCACGTAGGAGCCGAACACGATGTAGCAGCCGTAACGCTTCGCGCGCGCCGCGATCGCCTCGGTCTCGGGGCCCGGGATCTCGATCGCGACCTTCAGCAGGTCTTCGCGCCGCCAGCGGGCATCGAAACCGGTGAGCGGGAACTCGTGGAACATCACGAGGTCCTTCGGCCCGAGCCAGCCGTTGGCGGCGTCGATCAGGCCGAGCATGTGCGCGAGGTTCGCCCCGAGCGTGGCGTCGCGGTCCTTCACGTCGACCGCGCGCACGCGCGACTGCACCACGCAGAGCGAAATCTCGTCGCGCGCGAGCGGGACGGTGGCGTAGGCGGGGGCGCTCATCGCGCCTCCCGTGTCACCGGGCGCGCGGCCTGCGCGCCTACTTCTTCTCCGCGGCGCCGCGCTGCTCCCGATCCAGCTCCGCCTTCACGTGCGCCGGCGTGCGCGATGCGAGCCAGGCCGCGATCACGAGGCCGACCGTGAACAGACTCATCTCGAGGCCGTATTCCCATGGCTTTTCCCAGAACTCCGTGAACAGGTGCCAGCGGCCGGCGATCTCCACCGCATTCCAGACGATGATCGCCGTCGGAATGCCGTAGCGGATCGCGGTCGTGACCTTCCAGAACTTGATCAGTCGCAGGAAAAGATACCCGCCCCAGATCACCATCAGGAAGCAGATTCCGTAGGTCACCGGGTGGTGGTCACCGAGGATGTTCTCGTCGTAGATGAACAGCAGCAGCAGGTAGCAAAACCAGAGCACGTAGATCGTCTCGAGCGATGTGATCGCCGCGAAGTTGCGCGGATAGCCGGGCGTCGGCTTGCCGGTCTTCAGGCCCGCGTGGCGCTGGATCCACAGGAACATATTGCACTTCGTCTCCTTGTTGAAGAGGAAGTACACGAGGGTCGAGGCCATCACGCCGATCGACGACATCATGACGAGGTACTCGCCCTTGGTGGCGATCTCGCCCGGTACCCTCGGGTCCATCAGGTCGGGCACGCCGAGCATGCCCTTCGCCCAGACGAACGAGAACTCGATCCAGCCGGTCCACAGGAAAGTACCCGCCCAGAAGCCGTACCAGGTGGCCGACACCTCGTTCGTCTTCTTCATGCCGGTGAACAGCAGCACCGCGCCGAACAGCCCGAGCGCGAACGCCGAGTGCAGCACGTACTTCTCGCCGAAGATGTCTTCCATCAGGATCATCACCGTGTGGCCGAGCGCCTGGACCACGAACACGATGAGGAATGCGAGGAGACCGATATAGGGCGGCCGGTACAGGAGCTTTTTCAGGCGGCTCTGCGAGGCGGGTGCGGCGTCGTTCGGCACGGCGTTCATACTCTACTCTCCGGCATATCGAGGTATTGGAGCTTGGCGTCGACGCCGTCCCATTCGGCGGCGTCGGCAGGGGCATCGCCCTTGCGCGTGATCACGGGCCACAGGGCCGCGAGCTCGCGGTTCAGGGCCAGGAACTGCGTCATGGTTGGCGGGAGATCGTCCTCGGTGGCGATGGCATTGACCGGACATTCAGGCACGCAAAGCGTGCAGTCAATGCATTCGACGGGGTCGATCACGAGGAAGTTCGGGCCTTCGTGGAAGCAGTCGACCGGGCAGACCTCGACGCAGTCCTGGTACTTGCAGCGGATGCAGCTTTCGGTCACGACGTGCGTCATCGGGGTCCTCCTTGCCGCCGCAGTCTAGGCACTGCGTGGCCCGGCGTGTGTCAACGGGGTGTCAACGCCGGGACAACGGCTCCCGGGACCCTCTGTGCGTCCGCCTGTCGGTTACGTGATGTCGGCTACGGGCAGGTGGACTTCGATTGCGAGCCCGCCTTCGACCCGGCGCCGGGCCTGCACGCGGCCGTCGTGCAGCGTGAACACCCGGCGCGCGATCGCGAGCCCGAGCCCGGTCCCGGAGCTCCGACCGGCCGGTGTGGTGTTGCCCGGGACGCGGAACCACGGTTCGAAAATGCGTTCGAGCAGGTCCTCCGGCACGCCCGGGCCCGCATCGAGGACATCGACGCGGATGTCCTCGCCCGCCTTCGCGACGATCTCGACGCGCCCACCCGCCGCGCTGTGGCGGACGGCGTTGCGCACGAGGTTCTCGAAGGCGCTGTGGAGCAGGTCGGGATCGCCGACCACGAGCAGTCCCGGATCCGCTCGCAAATGCACGTCGACGTCGCGGGCGGCTGCCTCCACGCGGGCGTCCTCGGCGATCTCCCGCAGCAGGTCGTCGAGGCGCACGAGGCGACGCACGAGCGACGCCGTGTCGTCGAGCCGCGAATACCTCAGGATGTCGCCGATCAGCGCATCCATGCGGCGGATCTCCCGCTCGATGCGCTCGCGATCGACCGCCGCCAGTTCGTTGCGGTGCGCGGACAGCACGATCGCGGCCTGCAAGCGCGTGAGCGGGGACCGCAGCTCGTGCGAAACGTCGCGCAGCAGGCGCTGGCGGTGCTCGAGCAGGTGCTCGAGGCGGCCCGCCATCGCGTTGAAGTCGGTGGCGAGCGCGCCGAGTTCGTCGCTGCGCGCGGCGATGCGCGGCGGCACGCGTGCCTCGACGTGGCCGGAGGCGAGGCCGCGCACGGCGAGTTGCAGCTCCATGATCGGGCGCGTGAGCGCGCGCGCGACGATCCACGCGGCCGCCCCGATCACGAGCAGCGCCACCGCGACGAGCCCGAGCGTCGTCGTGCTGCTGCCCCACGGGCCGATGTCACGCGGCATCACGAACATCGACAACACCTCGCCGTGGGATGCGATCAATTGCGGCGCGAGCACGGTGGGGCGGTAGTTCGCCGGGTGCGGATCCTGGCCGTGCGCGGCGATCGCGCGCATCATGCGCGCCGACCATCCCGGCAGCGCCCGCCCGAGCAGCTCCGACCCGTCCGGCGCCACGATGTAGATCGTCACGTCGCTCGGCAGGCCCTTGTCGGTGCGCTCGAGCCATGCGCGCAATCCCTCGATGCCGCCGGACGAGTACACGTTGGCGGCCTCCAGGCCGAGCGTGCTCTGGCGCGCGTGCACGTAGCCTTCGAGTTCCCGCGACACGAGCAGCGCCGTGGTGACGAGCGCGAGCACGATGAACAGCACGATCGCGGCGGCGACGGTGAGGAAGAGCCGCCAGTAGAGCGGCGAGCCGGGCGGGCGCATCACGGGCCTTCCCCGGCATTGTCGAGCACGTAGCCGTGACCGCGCACACCGCGGATGCGCGGGCTCTCGACCCGCGCGTCGGCGAGCTTGCGCCGCAGCTTGCTCACGATCGTGTCGATGCTGCGGTCGTAGGGCTCGAGCGATCGCTGCAGCGCGAACCGGGTGAGTTCGGCGCGGGACAGGACCTCGCCGTGCCGGCGCATCAGCACTTCGACGACACGCAGCTCGGCGGGTGTCAGCGTCAGCTCGTCGGTCAGGCCGAGGAGGTTGCCGCGCGCGACCACCGGCAGGATCTCGGCGGCTTCGCC
>WBZY01000474.1_pt4 | contig 15714 bp, 14 predicted proteins | sample 5204191 | NCBI WGS metagenome assembly WBZY01 (sample SAMN12344363, study PRJNA552823) | activated sludge metagenome | biome: Activated sludge suspended growth; feature: Anammox Sidestream; material: Wastewater; isolation source: activated sludge from anammox sidestream of wastewater treatment...
CACGGCGGTCCTGGCCCTCGGTCTCGGAGCCGTCGTTCTCGGAGGGCCCGTCGCGTGCGGCGGCCAGAGCGACACCGAGCGTGCCGCGCAGGAAGCGGCCGACAAGATGAAGGAGGCTGCCGACGCCGCGACCGAGGCGGCCCGGCAGGCCGCCGAGAGCACGCGGGACGCCGCGCAGAAGGCCGTCGAATCGGCGAAGCAGGCGGCCGACCAGGCGACCCAGGGCGCGCAGGACGCCGCCTCCGACGCGGCCGAGGGCGCGGGCGACGCGGCCCAGGCGACCGGCGACGCGGTCGCGGGTGCCGCCGAGGCCACCAAGGACGCCGCGGGCGCCGCCGTCGAGAAGACCGGCGAGGCGATGGACGCGGCGGGCGAGGCGATGCAGGACAAGCCGGCCGAGTAGCCGTCGCGCCCGGAGGCCGAAGGAGCGGGGACGCGGGCCGGAGCCCGCGTCCCCGCTCGCTTGCTTCCGGCCCGGGGCGAGGGGAAGCAGGTGCAGGACTTCGAACGGCTCGGCGCCTTCTACCTCGGCCGCCGCTTCGACCCCGAGGCGGGCCGCGCGGTCGCCGACGAGCCGCTGCTCTACGACGCCCGGGACCTCGTCACCCATGCCGTGATCGTGGGCATGACCGGCTCGGGCAAGACCGGGCTCGCCGTCGATCTGATCGAGGAGGCCGTGATCGACGGCATCCCGGTGCTCGCGGTCGATCCGAAGGGCGACCTCGGCAACCTCCTGCTCGCCTTCCCCCGGCTCGCGCCGGAGGACTTCGGGCCGTGGATCGACCCGGCCGAGGCGGCCCGCGAGGGCCGCGCGCCCGCGGAGCACGCGGCGGCCCTCGCGCAGCGCTGGCGCGAGGGGCTCGCGGAGTGGGGCCAGGAGCCGGCGCGGATCGCCCGCTTCGCAGCCGCCGCCGAGCGCGTGCTCTACACCCCCGGCAGCACCGCGGGCCGCCCGCTCGCGGCGCTGCGCTCGTTCGCGCCGCCCCCGGCCGCCCTCGCCGCCGACCCGGACGCGCTGCGCGAGAAGATCCTCGGCGCGGTGACGGGCGTGCTCGGGCTGGCCGGCGTCGACGCCGACCCGCTGCGCAGCCGCGAGCACGTGCTGCTCTCGAGCCTGCTCGAGCGCGCCTGGCGGGAAGGGCGCGCCCTCGACCTGCCCGGCCTGATCCGCGAGGTGCAGCGCCCGCCGCTCGAGCGCGTGGGCGCCCTCGACCTCGAGACCTTCTTCCCCGCCGCCGAGCGCACCCGGCTCGCGCTCGCGCTCAACAACCTGGCCGCCTCGCCGGCCTTCACCGCCTGGACCGAGGGCGACCCGCTCGACGTCGCGCGCCTGCTCCACACCGGCGACGGCCGCCCCCGGCTCTCGATCGTGTCGATCGCGCACCTCTCGGACGCCGAGCGCATGTTCGCGGTGACCCTGCTGCTCACGGAGGTGGTGGCCTGGATGCGCGCGCAGCGCGGCAGCAGCTCCCTGCGCGCGCTCCTCTACATGGACGAGGTGTTCGGCTACTTCCCGCCGGTCGCGAACCCGCCGGCGAAGGAGCCGATGCTGACCCTGCTCAAGCAGGCGCGCGCCTTCGGTCTCGGGGTCGTCCTGGCGACGCAGAATCCGGTCGACCTCGACTACAAGGGCCTGGCGAACGCCGGCACCTGGTTCCTGGGCCGGCTCCAGACCGAGCGCGACAAGGCGCGCGTGCTCGAGGGGCTGGAGGGCGCCTCCGCCGCCTCGGGCGCGCGCTTCGACCACGCGCGGGTGGACGCGCTGCTCTCGAACCTCCCGAAGCGCGTGTTCCTGATGAGCAACGCCCACGAGGACGAGCCGGTGCTGTTCCAGACGCGCTGGGCGCTCTCGTACCTGGCGGGCCCGCTGACGCGCGAGCAGATCCGGCAGCTCGCGCAGCCGGCGGCCGGCGCCGCGCCCGCGAGCCCGCCCGCTGCGGGCGCGCCGGCTGCGGGCGCGCCGGCGGCGAGCCCTCCGCCCGCTGCGACCCCGCCGGCCGTGGGCCCTGCGCCGGCGGCGGGTACCGCGCCCGTCGAGGCCTCGGGAGGGCGCCCGCCGCCCGCGCCCGCGGGCGTCGCGGAGGGCTTCCTCGCCGCTCCCGCCGGCGCACTCCTGCGGCCGGCGCTGCTCGGGGTGGCGTCGCTGCACTTCACCGACCGGAAGGCGAATCTCGACCTCTGGCAGGACGTGGCCTGGCTCGCGCCGCTCGACGCCGGGAGCGAGGCCGCGCCCTGGGACGGCGCCCACGAGCTGCCCGCCGCTGCGCCCGCGCTCGCCGCGGAGCCGCCCGCCGGCGCGCGCTTCGCGCCGCTCCCGGCGGCGGCGGGGCGGGCCGCCAGCTACGAGCGCTGGCGCAAGCAGCTCGCAGCCCGGCTCCACCGCGCGCGCCCGCTGCGGCTCCTGCGCTGCGCCGACCCGAAGCTCGTCTCGGAGCCGGGCGAGAGCGAGGGCGCGTTCCGGGTGCGCCTGCGCGAGGCCCAGCGCGAGGCGCGCGACGCCGCCCTCGAAGCGCTGCGCGCTCGCCACGCACCGCGGCTCGCCCGGCTGCGCGATCGGATCGCCGACGCCGAGCAGCGTCATGCGCGCGAGCAGGAGCAGTACACGCAGCACAAGGTGCAGGCGGCGATCTCGATCGGCGCGAGCGTCGTCGGCGCGCTCTTCGGACGCAAGCTCGGCAGCGCCCGGAACGTGGGCCGGGTGACGACGGCCGCGCGCGGCGTGGGGCGTGCCGCCGACGAGCGCGGCGACGTGGCACGCGCCGGGGAGCGCATCGAGGACCTGCGCGAGCAGCTCGCCGCGCTCGAGCGCGAGCTCGAGGCCGAGCGCGAGCGGCTGGCGGCGACGCCCGACGCGGCGACGCTGCCGCTCGAGGAGCAGCTCGTCGCGCCCCGCAAGGCGGACATCGACGCGCGGCCGCTCGTGCTGGTCTGGACCGGGGAATGAGCAAGGGGGCTCGCAGCCAGCGCTGCGAGCCCCCTTCGTCGAGCGGGATCCCGGGCTAGAGGTCCTGCGGCTTGAGCGTCTTGCGCTTGTTGGCGAGCGCGCGGGCCTCGGCCTGCGCGATCTGCTGGCGCACGGCCGCGTCGAGCGCACCGTAGAAGTCACCGCCCACGTTGCACTTCCGGGTGGCGGCCTTCACGCGCGACTTCGAGATGATCAGCTCGCCCGAGCCCTTGGCGGCCTTCTTCGCCGCCTTCTTCCTCGCTGCCATCGTTCCCCCCAGATGGCGCGCCATGCGCGCCCGTTGCCAGGCCTGGATTCCGGTCCTGGCTTCTTGGCCTCGATTCCCGCCGAGCCCCCGAGCGGGCGGCGGCGAGCGCATCATACGGGTTCCCCTCCGCCCGGCAATGGCCGGGATGGCAATCTCGGGGGTCTGGAGGCAGAAACGAGGCCGTTCTCGACCTCGTGACGTCGGTGCGGCCGGGTCCTGGCGGCCGCCCCGGCGGCAGGTTTCCATCGGCGGCCCGCGCCGAGCTGATAGACTCGCCACTCCCGAGGAGGGAACCCATGAGCGACCTGCTCCGCCAGCCCCTGACCGAGCTCTGCGCGTCGCTCGCGCGGCGCGCGCTGTCGCCCGTCGAGCTGATGGAGGAGACCCTCGCGCGCATCGAGGCGGCGGACCCGAAGCTCAATGCCTTCGTGGCCATGCGGCCGCGCGAGGCGCTGCTCGCCGACGCGCGCGAGGCCGAGGCCCGCATCGGGCGCGGCGAGGCGAGGGCGCTCGAGGGCGTGCCGCTCGGCGTGAAGGACCTGGAGGACGCGGAGGGCCTCCCGACCACCTACGGCTCGCGGCCCTTCGCGGGCCACCGGCCCGAGCGCGACTCGGTCCAGGTCGAGCGCCTGCGGGCCGCCGGCGCGATCGTGGTCGGCAAGACCAACGCCCCCGAGTTCGGGTACACCGCGCTGACCAAGAACCTGCTCTTCGGGGTGACCCGCAATCCCTGGAACCTCGAACGCACCCCGGGCGGCTCGAGCGGCGGCTCGTCGGCCGCCATCGCCGGCTCGCTGATCCCGCTCGTGACCGCGAGCGACGGGGGCGGCTCGATCCGGATCCCCGCCACCTTCACCGGCTGCTTCGGCCACAAGCCGAGCTACGGCCGGATCCCGCACGCCCCCGAAGAGCTCTGGCCGATGGACGACACCGCCGTGGTGGGCCCCCTCACGCGCACGGTCGAGGACGCGGCCCTGCACCTCGACCTGACGGTCGGGGCGCACCCGCTCGACCCGAACTCGCTGCCCCACCCGGGCCTCTCCTACCGCGAGGTGCTGCGGCGCCTGCCGGCGGGGCTGCGCATCGGCTACTCGCCGGACCTCGGCTACGCGGTCGTGCAGTCCGACGTGGCCGAGGTCGTCGGCGAGGCCGTCCACGTCTTCGAAGGGCTCGGCCATCACCTCGAGCTCGTGAAGGGCGGCCCGCCCGAGCCGGGGCGCGACTGGGGCCTGATCGGGGTCTTCCAGCTCCTCGGGCGCCTCCACGAGCTCCTGCCCGATCGCGAGCAGGAGTTCGGCCGCTCGTTCATCGCGGGGGTGAAGCTCGGCGTCGAGATGACGCCGGTGCGCTTCGCGCAGTTCCGCCGCCGCCGCGAGGAGCTGAACCGCTGGTGCGCGGACTTCTTCGACCACCACGACCTGCTCCTGACCCCGACCGTTCCCTTCGACCCGCCCGCCGCGAAGGGCCCCCTGCCCGCCGAGGTCGAGGGGCGCGCGCAGCCGCAGGCGAACGTCGGCAGCTTCACGATGCCCTTCAACCTCTCCTGGCACCCCGCGGCGACGGTGCGGGCGGGGCTCTCGAAGGCAGGTCTCCCGGTGGGGCTCCAGATCATCGGGCCCCGCCACCGCGACGACCTGGTGCTGCAGGCGGCCTGGGCCTTCGAGCAGGTCCGACCGTGGGCGCACGCCTGGCCGGAGCCCTGAGGCGCGTGCGCGGGGCGCGCTGGCTCGGCGTGACGCTCGCCGTGCTCGGGGCGCTCGCCGCCGCCACCTACGTGGCGGGCGAGCAGAGCGAGAAGGTGGTGCTGCGCACGATCGACGCGGCCGGCACCGTGCACGAGACGAAGCTCTGGGTCGTGGACCTCGACGGCTCGCCGTGGGTGCGGGTGGCGAGGCCGGAGCGGGGCTGGTTCGCGCAGTTGCGCGACCGGCCGGTCGTGGAGCTGGTGCGCAACGGCGTCGCCCTCCCCTACCGGGCCATCGCGATCGAGGACCCGGCCGTGCGGACCCGGGTCGATGCCGCGTTCCGCGAGAAGTACGGGCTCGTCGACTGGTGGTACGGGCTGCTCCCGCGCCCTGACCCGCGCCCGATCCGGCTCGATCCGGCCAATGCCGGGCCGCGCGAGGCGATGGGACCCTAACCCGGGGAGACGGGAAGGCAGGCACTCGCCGCGTCGGGCATCATGGCGGGACGCTCCGTCCGGTGGCGGAGGCGATCCCGGAGGAACCCCTTGGCGCCCTTCCTGCGCTCCTACACGGCCGAGACCTACGCGCTGCTGCGCATCGTGACCGGCTTCCTCTTCCTCTGGCACGGCATGCAGAAGCTGGTCGGCTTCCCGGCCGCGATGCCGGAAGGCGCCGTACCGGGCTTCGTGATCTGGATCGGCGGGCCGATCGAGCTGATCGGCGGCTTCCTGGTGATGATCGGGCTCCAGACCCGCTGGGCCGCCTTCGTGTGCAGCGGGATGATGGCCGCCGCCTACTTCATGGCTCACGCGTTCAGCAGGGTCGGTGAGCTGGGCTTCGTCGGCCTCGTGCCGCTGAACAACGGCGGCGAGATGGCGGCGCTGTACTGCTTCGCCTTCCTCTTCATCGCAGCGAACGGCGGGGGGATCTGGAGCGTGGACGGGCGCAGCAGCGACGTGGTCACGACCCGGGCTCCGGCCCGCCCTTGAGCGGCCGGAGTCGCTCGCGGCGGACGAGCTTCGGGTTCGGGTCGCGCCCCGCCGTCTCGTCGAGCTTCCAGATCCCGGTGTCGGGGTGGAAGGCCTTCCAGGCGAACCAGTAGGCCTCGGTCACCTGGACGTCGTCGGGCGCCTCCCAGCGGAAGACCGAGAGGTCCGTCGAGTAGTCGATCTGGATCCTGCGGCCCTGGAAGCGGTCCTCGGCCCAGCCGCCCTCGCGGGTCAGCACGGAGCCCAGGTAGGCGCGCGCCTTGCCGCCCACCACCACGCCGAGCACCAGCTCCTTGGCGTGGAAGCGCGGGTCGCGCGCCTTCACGGGGTAGCGCACGGCGTTCTCGGTCAGATAGCGCTCGAAGGGGCTGCGGGCGTAGTCGATGCCCCGCGACGGCCGTTCGAGCACGCGCGTGCTCCCGACCCGCGTGCGCCAGCTCGTCAGGTCCTCCTGGCGGATGCGCACCCGCGTGAGCGTCTTGCCCGCGAGCGGCCCGCTCAGCGCGCGCCCCAGGAACTGCGACCAGAGGCTCTCCGTCTCGCGGTCGTAGAGGAGGAAGCCCGAGTTGTAGAGCAGGCCCGAGACCCCGAAGGTGAGCACCCGCCCGCCGACGGTACGCTCGAAGGCGAGCGGCACGCCGGTGAGGGGGTCCCAGGTGACGGCCAGCGGCACGCCCCCGACCACGTCGTTGGCGACCTGGTGGTAGTCCATCAGGTGCACCGGGTAGGCGCGCGCGTCGCCCTTCACGACGACGCCGAGCACGATCGTCGTGTCGTCCACCCAGGTCGCCTGCTCGGAGGGGACGAAGCGGGGCGCGTCGATGCTGTGGATCCCGTCGCGCGGCGGGCCGCCCGGGACGATGTCGTCGCGGTCCACGGTCTGCCGGCTGATCGTGAAGCCGTTGAGCCGCTCCTCCCCGCTCGTCTCGGCAGCGGACGCGGGCGGCGGCGCGGCGAGGAGCACGAGCAGGCAGGCGAGCGCGCGCCGCGCGCTCATCGCCCGTCCGCCACCGCCGCCACGCTCTCGGTGACGATGCCGAGCAGCTCGTCGAGGTCGGCGTCGGAGATCACGAGCGGAGGCGCGACGTACACCACGTTCCCGAGCGGGCGCAGATAGGCGCCGCGCCGGCGCGCCTCCTCGAAGACGCGCCAGCCGGCACGCGCCAGGTAGCCCGCGTCGCCCGCGAGGTCGAGCGCGCCGATCATGCCGAGCGCGCGCGTGCGGGCGACGCCGGGCAGCGCGCCTAGCCCCTCGAAGCAACGCGCGATGCGCGCGGCCCTGGGCAGCGCCCCCGCGAGCACCTTCTCCTCCTCGTAGACGCGCAGCACCTCGAGCGCGACCGCGGCGCCGAGCGGGTTGCCGCAGAAGGAGTGCCCGTAGAAGAAGGCGCGCTCGGGTGCGCCCCGGAAGCCCTCGAAGACGCGGCGCGTGGCGAGCGTCGCGGCCATCGGAAGCATGCCGCCCGAGAAGCCCTTGGCGGTGCACAGCAGGTCCGGCGCGACGCCCGCGTGCTGGCAGGCCCACATCGGGCCGCTGCGGCCGTAGCCGGCGAAGACCTCGTCGGCGACCAGGAACAGGTCGTGACTGTCGCACAGCTCGCGGACGGCGCGCAGATACGCGGGGTCGTAGATCCGCATCCCCGCGGCGCCCTGGACCATCGGCTCGACGACCACGGCGGCGATCCGCTCCTGCTCGCGCGCGAGGACGCTGGCGAGCGTTTCGACCGCTGCGTCGAGCGAGACCTCCGGATCGCCCGGAGACGGGACGTGGAGAACCTCGGCGAGCGCGCCGGCGAAGGGCCGCCGGAAGACCTCGACGCCGCCGAGTGCGGTGCAGCCGAGCGTCTCGCCGTGGAAGCCCCCGTCGAGCGCCACGAAGGCGCGCCGGCCGGGCCGCCCGTTCTGGGCCCAGTACTGGAGCGCGAGCTTGAGCGCCACCTCGACCGCGGTCGAGCCGTCGTCGCTGTAGAAGACGTGCTCGAGGCCGGCGCGGCCCGGGCTCCGCGGAGCGACGGCGCACAGCGCCTCCGCGAGCTCCGCCGCCGGCGCATGCGTGACCCCGGCCAGCGACACGTGCGCAAACGCGCGCGCCTGGCGCTCGAGCGCCGCCACCAGCCGCGGGTGGCCGTGACCGAGCGCCGCCACCCACCACGAGGAGTTCGCGTCGAGGTACGAGCGCCCGTCGGCGTCGTAGAGGCGCGCGCCCTCGGCGCGCACCACCACGAGCGGGTCTACGCGCTCCGCGTACTCGTCCATCGCGGTGTACGGGTGCCAGACCCGCCGCTTGTCGAGGGCGACGATCCGCTCGCGGTCCATCGGCCTCCGGAAGCCCGGCTAGAGGGCCAGCTCCGCCAGCGTGCGCAGCGCCTCGGGCTGGCCGGCGCCGACCAGCAGCGTCTTCACGGGCGAGGCCTTCCACGCTTCGAGGCGGTCGCGGATGCGCTCCTTCGGGCCGAGCAGCGCGATCGAGTCGACCAGCGCATCCGGCACCTTCGCCATCGCCTCGGCCTTCTTGCCCGCGAGATAGAGGTCCTGGATCTCGACGGCGGCCTGCTCGTAGCCGAGGCGCTTGGCGTAGTCGTTGTAGAAGTTCTTGCCGCGTGCGCCCATGCCGCCGATGTAGAGCGCGAGCATGCCCTTCACCGGCATGCGGCAGCGATCGAGATCGTCGCCGACGATGCAGGTGACGAAGGGCGCGACGTCGAAGTGGGCGAGCGACTTGCCGCCGCCCGCCTTCTGGAAGCCCTTCTCGAGGTGTGGCGCCAGCAGGTCCCAGCGCTCCGGGTTCATCCAGACGGGGATCAGCCCGTCGGCGACCTCGGCGCTGCACGCGATCCCGGCCGGCCCGATCGAGGCGGTGTAGATCGGCAGGTCCTTGCGCCCGTGCAGGATGCTCTTCAGCGGCTTGCCGAGCCCGCTCGCGCCCGGCCCGTGGTAGGGGATCTCGTAGTGCTCGCCCTTCCACTCGAGCGGCACCTCGCGGGCCAGGATCTTGCGGATGATCTGGACGTACTCGCGGGTGCGGGTGAGGGGCTTGCCGTAGGCGACCCCGTGCCAGCCCTCGACGACCTGCGGTCCCGACGGCCCGAGGCCCAGGATGAAGCGCCCGCCCGACATGGCGTCGAGGGTCATCGCGGTCATCGCGGTCATCGCCGGGGTGCGGGCCGGCATCTGCATGATCGCGGTGCCGAGCTGGATCTTCGTCGTGAAGGCGGCGATGTAGGCGAGCGGCGAGACGGCGTCGGAGCCGTAGGCCTCGGCGCTCCACACCGACCAGAAGCCGAGGCGCTCGGCCTCGAGGATCAGGTCGCGGTTGATCTGCATCGAGGCACCGGAGTAGCCGGCGGTGAGACCCAGGCGGAGGGAGGGCATGCGGGGGGCTCCTTGTGACGCGAGGTGCGCGTAGGATAGCTCCCGGTGGACCCGCCGCCGAGCTTGCCCACCTCAGGCGCGGCGGTCAGCCTGCCGATCGGACACGAATCGGGGGCCGGCCGTGTCGATCCTGCTGCTCGCCTGGGTGTTCCTCGCGTCGTTCGCGACGACCCTGCTCGTGGCCGGCGCCGGGTCGCGGCTCGCGAAGCGCGGGCTCGCGGCCTTCCTGCGGCGGCGCCGTGCCGACGAGACGCCCTGCGCCGGCGGCCTCGCCGCCGCACCCGGCGCGATCCATCTGCTCCCCGCCGGCGGCGAGCCGTGGAAGCGCAGCCGGGCGGCGGGGCGCCTCGTGCGAGGCTTCGCGCGCGAGGGCTTCCGCAGCGCCGGCGTCTTCGCGATCCCCGAGATCCCGGGCACGCGGGTGGAGCTCTTCGCCCACCCCGGCCAGCGACTGATCGGGGCCGTCCACGAGGACCGCAGGGCCCGACACTGGGTCGATGTCAGCGAGCGGCGCAGCGACGGCTCGACCGTGACCTGGAGCAGCGCACGTCCCACCGGCCTCGATCCGCGCCCCGGCCATCCGCGCTTCCACGTCCCGGGCGCATCGCCCGCCGCCCTCGTCGCCCGCGCGCTGCGCGAGCGCGCTCCCGCTCCCGCCGAGGAGGTGCACCCGGCCGAGCTCGAGGCGCTCTTCGAGCGCGCCCATGCCGAGGAGGCGGAGTGGCGCCACCGCCAGGACGGCGCCGCCTGACCGCTCGCGCCGTCGCTCAGCGCGGCGGCAGCGAGAAGCGCATCCCGTCCTCGCCGAGCGTCACCTCGCCGTCGTAGACGTCCGGGACCCCGGCAAGGAAGACCCGGCGCAGGAGCGCGTTCGGCGGCGCCGGCACCAGGTGGGTCAGCACCAGGTGCGGGACGCCGGCCTCGCGGGCGGCCTCGGCGGCCTCGACGGGGCTCGTGTGGTAGCCGGGGATGTCGCCGGCGAGCTTCGCCACCCGCTCGCGGCCGAGCCGGCGCGCCACCGTGGCCGCGCGCTCGACCATCGCGCGGTTCAGGGCTTCGTGTACGAGCAGGTCCGCGCCCCGCGCGTTGGCGACGAGGCTCGCGCTCCTGCGCGTGTCGCCCGAGACCACGACCGAGCGGCCGGCGAAGTCGAAGCGGTAGCCGACCGCCGGGTGGACCGGCTCGTGGTCTACGGCGAACATCGTGACGCGCAGGCCGTCGCGCTCGAAGACCGGCGTCGCGGCCGTGCCCTCCGGCAGCGGGAGCTCGCGGGCCACGGCGCTGGCAGCGGCGCGCGGCATCCAGCGCTCGCCGTGGTGGGCGACGCGCGCCTCGACGTCGGCCGCGTAGGCCTCGCCGAAGCCGGCCACCACGCGGGCCGTCCCGGGCGGGCCGAAGACCTCGAGCGGCGCGGCGCGCCCGGCGATCCAGCTCTGGGTCGTCGCCTCGCCGAGGTCGCCGATGTGGTCGGAGTGGAAGTGCGTGAGCAGGACCGCGTCGACGTGCCCGATCGGGAGGTTCGCGAGGTCGAGCACCTCCCACGAGCCCGGCCCGACGTCCACGAGCACGAAGTGGCCGCCCGCGATCACGGCCGTGCAGGCGGCCGCCCGCGCCGGGTCGGGCAGCGGCGAGCCGGTTCCGCAGAGCACCACCTGGAGGTCCGGCGAACGGAGGACCGACTCGTCCACGCGCGTGAGGTTGCGCTCGATCTGGCGCTCGACGACGCGCTCGCAGCCGGGCGCCGCGGCGAGCACGGTGGCGGCGAGCAGGGAGAGCCGGAGCGGCCGGGTCATGGCTTGTCCTCCCATCGGGCGGCGGGCCCGACCTCCGGCGGAGGGTCGGGGACCTGCCCCGGGGCCGCAAAACCCGGGCGGGGCACGGGCTCTGGTACCGTCCCGCCGATCTCCACCGGAGACTGCGCGCATGCCGGGGCCCATGGACGGAATCCGCATCGTGGACGCGTCGGCGATCCTCTCGGGTCCGCTGGCGACGATGATCCTGGCCGACCAGGGCGCCGAGGTGATCAAGGTCGAGCCGCCGGGGATCGGCGACCTCCTGCGGCTCGCCCCGTTCCGGCGCGGCGACCTCGGCGCCTTCTTCGTGAACAGCAACCGCGGCAAGCGCTCGGTGGTCCTCGACCTCCGCAAGCCGCAGGCGCGCGAGGTCCTGCTGCGGCTCGTCGCGGACGCCGACGTGTTCGTGCAGAACTTCCGGCCGGGCGCCGTCGAGCGGCTCGGCATCGCCGAGCCCGATCTGCGGCGCGTGAAGCCGGACCTCGTCTACTGCTCGATCAGCGGCTACGGCGACGGGGGGCCCTACCACCGGCGGCGCGTCTACGACCCGATCCTCCAGGGCCTCTCCGGCCACGTCGCGATCCAGAAGAACCCCGACGTGCCGGTCCCCGACCTGATCCGACACGTCGTGGTGGACAAGGCCTCGGCCTGGGCCGCGGCGCAGGCCATCACCGCCGCGCTCTTTGCGCGCGCACGCGGCGCCGGCGGCCAGCACATCCGCATCGCGATGCTCGACGCCTCGCTGGCCTTCCTGTGGCCGGACGGGATGATGGCCCACACGATGGTCGGCGACGGCGTCGCGCCCGGCCCCACGCTCTACGAGATCTACCGCCTCACCGAGACGGCCGACGGGCACCTCGTCTACTTCACGGCCTCCGACTCCGAGTTCCACGGCCTGTTCCGCGCGCTCGGCCGGCCGGAGCTCTGCGACGACCCGCGCTTCACGCTCTGGGAGCGCGGCAAGCACGCCGAGGTGCTGGGCGCCATCCTCTACGAGGAGTTCCGCAAGTGGCCGACGCGCGAGATCCTGGCGCGGCTGGTCGCCGAGGACGTGCCGGCCGGCCCGGTGAGCACGCTCGAGGAGGTGCTCGACGACCCCCAGGTGCGCCACAACGGCAGCATCGTCGAGATCGACCACCCCCACGCCGGCCGGATCCGCCAGCCGGTGCCGCCGGCGCGCTTCGAGCGCACGCCGTCGGCGATCGGCCGCCCCGCGCCGCGGCTCGGCGAGCACACCGACGAGGTGCTGGCGGAGCTCGGCTACGACGAGGCGGCGCGCGGCGCGCTGCGCGCGGAAGGCGCGATCGGCTGAGCGGCCGCGCGGGGCGGGTGGGAGCGCGGCCACACGCGCGCTACGCCGCCGGAGACGCCACCTCGATCCCGCCGACCGGCAGCTCGATCACGAAGCGGCTCCCCGCGCCCGGCTCCGCCTCCACCCAGATCCGCCCGCCGTGGCGCTCGATGATGCCGTGCGAGAGCGAGAGCCCGAGGCCGGTGCCCTGGCCGACCGGTTTGGTGGTGAAGAAGGGCTCGAAGACGCGGTCGCGCATCTCGGGCGGGATGCCGGGGCCTTCGTCCGCGAACTCGAGACGCACGTGCCCGGCGTCGAGGACGCGGGTGCGGACGCGGATCCGGCCCTGGTCGCCCATCGCGTCGCAGGCGTTGATCAGGAGGTTCATGAAGACCTGGTTGAGCTGGCCGGCGTGGCAGCGCACGCGCGGCAGCTCGCCGAAATCGCGCTGCACCTCGATGCCGCACTTCGCACGCGGCTCCATCAGCTTGATCGTCCCCTCGATCTCGCCGTTGAGATCGACCTCCTGGAGCTCGGCCTGGTCCATGCGCGAGAAGCTGCGCAGGTCGGCCACGATCTGCTTGACCCGTTGGGTGCCCTCGCGGCTGCGCGAGAGCAGCTTGGCGATCGCCTCGCGCACGCGCGTGTCGTCGCCCCCGTGCTCCTGGATCGATACCAGCTTGGCCACGTACTCCTCGAGCAGCTTCAGGTTGGCGTGGACGAAGCCGATCGGGTTGTTGAGCTCGTGCGCCACGCCGGCCACGAGCTGGCCGAGCGTGCGCATCTTCTCGCTCTGCACGAGCAGCGCCTGGGTGTCGCGCAGCTCGCGGGTGCGCTCCTCGACGCGCGCCTCGAGCGTCTCGTTGAGCTTCGCGATCTCGTCGAAGGCGCGCGCGTTCTCGATCGCGATCGAGCTCTGGTTGGCGAGGGTCAGGAGGAGCTGGCGGTCGTCGGGACCGAAGCGCTCCCCCGACGTCTTGCGGCCCACCGCGATCACGCCGAGCAGGTCCACCCCGAAGAGCACCGGCACCAGCAGCACGACGTCGAGCCGGTCGAAGAGCTCGAGGCACGCCTCGCGCATGCGCGGGTCGGGCTCGTGGTCGACGTCGCCGCGCGAGACGTCCTCGCGGCGCATCCAGAGGTACTTGCAGACCGGGTGCTCCATCGCGAGCGCGAACGCGCCCAGCTCGACCGGCCAGCTCCCGCCGGCCGCCTCGGGGTGCAGGGTGCGGTCGTCTTCGGCGAGCAGCAGCACCAGCGAGCGCTCGACCCCCATCGCCTCGGTGAGCGCGCGCACGATCCGCTCGACGATCTCCTTGATCGACAGCATCGAGACCATCGCCTCGGAGATCTCGCGCACGGTCTGGCGGTAGCGCCCCTGGTCGCGGTCGAAGACGCGGTCGACGACGCTCTGCACGCGGCTGCGCAGGGGATTGAAGGTGAGGATCGCGAAGAACACGAAGAGCATCGTGAAGCGTGGCGAGCGCGCGTCCATGTGGAGCTTCACGAGCGTGGCGTCGGCGGCGGCGATCAGGAAGGCGTAGACGCCGGTGATCGCGAGGGTGGCGGCGCCGTAGGCCACCGAGGAGCGCGCCAGGTGCCGGATGTCGAAGAGCTCCCGGCGCACGATCCCGTAGGCCACCGAGACCGGGAACACGACGAACCAGAGCAGCGCCAGGTAGATCGGGAAGCCCGTGTCGAGCACGCTGTCCACGAGCAGGAGGCTCAACACCGGCACGAACGAGACCAGCGCGCCGAAGAGCATCACGTCGGCGCGGTCGGCGTTCTCGTCGCGGCGGCGGCGCTTGCGTTCCCAGGCCAGCAGGCCGCAGCACGCGAGACCCAGCGCGCACACGAAGTAGAAGGCGATCGACTGGATCGTGAAGTAGGGGATCCGGCCCGGCCCCTCGAGCCAGACCAGCGGCGCCGCCAGCAGCGCCAGCACCCAGGGCAGTCGCCGCAGCCACCGGCGCTGCGCGATCCACGACGGCTCGAAGGGGAAGGTCGTGAAGAGCTGGAAGGTGGCGGCGCCGAGCAACCCGAAGTTCATCGCGTTGCGCTGGTAGCCGGCCGTCTGCCGGAAGGTGTCGAAGGACAGGAACATCTGCGCAGCCATCGCGGCACAGAAGAGCGCGAAGGACCAGGACTCGTAGCGGTCGCGGCGCAGCAGCCAGACCAGGAGTCCGACGCAGAGATAGGTACATCCGACGGCCAGCGAGGCGAGATAGATCGGGACGAACGCCGCCGCGCCGGTGGCCGCGGGCACGGGGTGCAGATCCAGCTCGAAGGTCCGGCCCTGCTTGGTCGACAGGCCGTAGCGGTTGGCGCCGCCGGGGCGCAGGTCGCGCCAGTGCCCCTCCCGGCCCCAGCGCAGGTAGTGGAGCCCGTCGATCGTCTCGAGGCGATGACCGGGGCGGACGCCCGCCGCCCGGGCCTCCTCGCTCGCGCCGGTGATGGTGACGCGCGCCGAGGTGCTGGTCTGGAAGGGGATCGTGTAGCCGGTGTGGAAGAGCGTGGCGCGCAGGAAGGCGAAGAGCGCCAGCGCCGCCCAGGCGAAGGCGAGCCACACGGTGGCGCGCCGGAAGCGCAGTCCGGGCCGGGGAAGGCTCATCGTGGTCGGGCTCCCCACCGGCGAGGGTACGCGCCGCGTTCCACGCCCGTCAAACCGCTTCGCCCGCGCCGTCGGCGAGCGGCCTGGCCACCAGCGGCAGCTCGATCACGAAGGTCGTCCCTTCCCCCGGCGCCGAGCCGACCAGCATGCGCCCCCCATGGCGCTCGACGATGCCGTAGGAGATCGACAGGCCGAGGCCCGTCCCCTTGCCGACCGGCTTGGTGGTGAAGAAGGGCTCGAACAGCCGCGCCTGCACGTCGGGCGGGATGCCCGGGCCGTCGTCGTGGAACTCGAGGCGCACGCCCACGGGCTCCTTGCGCGCGCCGGTGCGCACCCGCGTCCGGACCCGGATCCGGCCCTTGCCGTCGAGCTCGTCGCAGGCGTTCATGAGCAGGTTCATGAACACCTGGTTGAGCTGCCCGGCGTAGCAGCGCACGCGCGGCAGCGGCGCGTAGTCGCGCACCAGCTCGATGCCGTCGCGCAGGCGCGCCTCCATCAGCGCGATCGTGCGGTCGAGCTCCTCGTTCAGGTCCACGTCGGCGAGCGCGGCGTGGTCCATGCGCGAGAAGGTGCGCAGGTCCTGCACGATCTTGGTGACCCGCTCGGTGCCCTCGCGGCTGCGCGCCAGGAGCTTCTCGATCGCAGCCTCGATCTTCGAGGTGTCCTCGCCCGCGCGCTGCGCCGACACCAGCCGCCGGCTGTACTCCTGGAGGAGCTGGAGGTTCGCGTGCACGAAGCCGATCGGGTTGTTGAGCTCGTGG
>WBZY01001058.1_pt1 | contig 15703 bp, 16 predicted proteins | sample 5204191 | NCBI WGS metagenome assembly WBZY01 (sample SAMN12344363, study PRJNA552823) | activated sludge metagenome | biome: Activated sludge suspended growth; feature: Anammox Sidestream; material: Wastewater; isolation source: activated sludge from anammox sidestream of wastewater treatment...
ATGCATTGAGGTCTGGGATCAGCTCGCTCTCGAGGCGCGTGATCTGGTCTTTCAGGTTGAGTTTGCGCTTCTTCAGGCGCTTCAGCTGCAGCTCGTCGACGTGGATGTCCATCGACAGCCGTTCGATCACCTGGTCGAGATCGCGGTGCTCGATGCGCAGCTGCCGCAATTTCTCGATGTTGCGGAACAGTTCGCGATCGACGTTATCTTCGATTTCGATCATCCATCACGCGTCGTCGAGGCGCTCGGCCACCGGAGCGATGCCGCCGGGTAGCTTAGCGAACCGGCCGGGCGGATTCCATCGTGTCGCCGGATCGTGGAAATCCGAGCCGGCCGAGCCCGCGAGGCCGTGGCGGCGCGCGAGTGCGGCGATGCGCTCCTGGTCGCCCGGGCTCATGCCGGCCATGCTGACTTCGAGCGCCGCTCCGCCACCCGCGACGAATTCCGCCGCCAGCGCGCGCAGCGCGCCGCCGGACAGCCTGTAACGATGCGGATGCGCGAGCACCGCGGCGCGGCACGCGCCGGCGAGGCGCGGCAAGGCCTCGTCGAGCGCCGGCCACTCGACCGGCACATGGCCCGGGCGGCCGCGGCCGAGCCACCGGTCGAACGCCTGCTGCGTGTCGCTCGCGTGCCCGAGCGCGACGAGCGAGCGCGCCAGGTGCATGCGGGTCGGTACGCCGCCTGCGGCGAGCGCGTGCGCCACGACGTCGTGGCCGGCAATGCGGCCGCGCGCCGCGAGGCGATCGCCGATCGCGAGGATGCGCTCGTGCCGGCGCTGCGCGATCTGCGCGATGTGCGCCGCGAGTGCCGGCGCGCCAGCGCGAATCCCGAGCCCGATGACATGAATCGCCTGTCCTCGCCACTGCGTCGAGAGCTCGATGCCGGCGATGAAGCGGATGCCCGCCGCGTCACACGCTGCGCGGGCCTCGGCGCAGCCCGCTACCGTGTCGTGGTCCGTGAGCGCGAGCAGCGTGACGCCGCGGGCGACGGCGAGCGCGACGAGATCGGCGGGTGACAGCACCCCATCCGAGTGGCGGCTGTGGGTGTGCAGGTCGACGCGATCGTGCACCGTCACCACCGCGTGTCACCCTCGCCCGCGGCGCGGTCGCCGGGCGCGCGTACAATGCCGTCGATGACCTCCACCGCGTTCGATTTTTCCCGTGTCGATCACGTGCTGTTCGATCTCGACGGCACGTTGCTCGACCTCGCCTACGACAACTACATCTGGCTCGAGCGGATTCCGCGGGAATGGGGCGCGCGCTCCGGTCTTGCGCCCCCGGCGGCGCTCGCGGCACTCGCGCCGCGCTTCAAGGCGGTCGAGGGCACGCTCGACTGGTACGACATCGAATACTGGTCGCGCGAGCTCGGCGTCGACATCGCGCAGGTACATCGTGAAGAGCGCGCGCGCATCGCGTGGCTGCCGGGAGCGAGGCAACTGCTCGCGGCGTTGCGGGCGCTCGGCAAGCGGCTCGTGCTGCTGACCAACGCCCACCCCGCGACACTCGCCATCAAGGACGAGGCGACTGCCGTACGCAGCTGTTTCGACGCGGCGTTCAGCTCGCACAGTTTCGGCGCGCCGAAGGAGGATCCGCGCTTCTGGAGCGGCGTGGGCGCGGCGGTGCGTTTCGATCCGGCACGATCGCTGTTCATCGACGACAGCCTGCCGGTGCTCGAGGCCGCGCGGCGCGCGGGCATCGGTCACGTGATCGCGGTGCGGCGGCCCGACACGACGCGGGATCGGCGCCGTCACGACGGGTTCGCGTCGGTCGATCACGTGGCGGACCTGCTCGCATCCACGCACTGAGCCGGTGTCGGTCGCTCAACCGGCAGGGGTGCCGCCGCCCGCCGGTGCGCCATCGCTGCCGCCGCCTCTGCCTCGACCGCCCCGCCTGCGACGTCGGCGGCGCGGTGTGCCCGGAGCACTGTCACCTGCGGCCCCGGCGGGCCGGGTGTCGGGTGCCGGCGGGTCGGCAGGCCTCGACGCGGGGCGCGCATGGTGATCGTCGCTGCGTCCACCACCGCGACGGTCCATCGGGCGGGGCCGACGGCCACCGCCGCCGCCACGGCGTGAATCCGGCGGCCGGCGCGGCCCGCGCGGGCGATGGCTGTGTGGCGGCAGGGTCACCTCGGCGAGCTGTCCCGGTGCAATCGCCGCCACCGGGATCTTGCGCCCGATGTATGCCTCGATGTCCGGCAGGCTCACCGCATATTCCTCGCAGCCGAAGCTGATCGCATCGCCTTCGGCGCCGGCCCGTGCGGTGCGGCCGATGCGATGGACGTAGTCGGCGGCGTCCTGCGGCAGGTCGTAGTTGAACACATGGCTGACGTCCGGCACGTGCAGGCCACGCGAGGCGACATCGGTTGCGATCAGCACGGCGAGATCACCGTTGTGGAAATCGCGCAGGAACGCGAGGCGCTTTTTCTGCGGCACGTCGCCCGAGATCGCCTGGGCGGAAAACCCGTTGGCGATCAGCGCCGCCTCGAGCCGCTCCGCGGTGCGCTTCATGTTGACGAACACCATCGTGCGGCGCGCGTCGGTTTCGCGCAGGAGCCCGACCAGCAGCGGAATCTTCTCTTCCATCGCGGGGAAGTAGATCGTCTGGCGCACGCGGTCCGCGGTGACCTTGTCGGGTTCGATGCGCACGAGCTCGGGATCGTTCATGTGCTCGTGGGCGAGCTCGAGCACCCGGTGCGACAGCGTCGCGGAAAACAGCATCGACTGGCGCGCGTCGGGCTTCGGCAGGCGGCGCAGGATGAAGCGGATGTCCGCGATGAAGCCGAGATCGAACATGCGGTCGGCCTCGTCGAGCACCGCGACTTCCGTGTGGCGCAGCTCGTATACGTGCTGCTTGAAGTAGTCGATGATGCGTCCCGGCGTGCCGATCAGGAGATCGACGCCGTCGGCGAGCTGCTTTCTCTGCTTGTCGTAGTCGACGCCGCCGAAGACCACCGCGATCCGCAGGCCCGTGTGCTTGCCGAGAACGAGCGCGTCGCTGTGGATCTGCACCGCGAGCTCGCGTGTGGGGGCGATGACGATCGCGCGGATGGCCGTCGCGCCGCGGCCCGGGGGCGACGCGCGCGAGAGCAGGCGGTTGAAGATCGCGACGAGGAACGCGGCGGTCTTGCCGGTACCCGTTTGCGCCTGGCCCGCGACGTCGCGGCCGGCGAGGGCAATCGGCAATGTCTCGGCCTGGATCGGGGTGCAGCGGTCGAAGCCTGCGTCCCGGATGCCCTGCATCACGGGCGATGCGAGGTCGAGGTCTGAGAAGCGCAGGTCGGAAAGGTGTTGGTCGGTCATTTCACGTTTTCGGGGCCCGGGACGCCGGGGGCCTTGCAAATTGGCGCGGAAGGCGCAAAAATTTGGGCAGATACAGCGGAACCAGATTCCGCGCCGTCCCGGCAATCGCTCCTTCTTTAGACCGCTAGTGTAACCGTTTGATGCCACTCCGTGGCGCGGCCTTTCGCCCGTACCGTCAATGACTCACTTCCTTCCCGGAGGTTCCTTCGCGTGAGCAATCCGCAAATCATCCATACGTCCGATTCGACGTTCACCCAGGACGTACTCAAGTCCGACAAGCCCGTGCTGCTCGATTTCTGGGCCGAATGGTGCGGCCCCTGCAAGATGATCTCCCCGATCCTCGACGAGCTCGCGAGCGAGTACAAGGACAAGGTCCGCATCGCGAAGCTGAACATCGACGAGAACCCGCAGACCCCGCCCAAGTTCGGCATCCGCGGCATCCCGACGCTGATCCTGTTCAAGAACGGCGCGGTCGAGGCCCAGAAGGTGGGCGCTGTGTCGAAATCGCAGCTCGCCGCCTTCCTGGACAGCAACCTGTGAGAGGCTACCTCGGCAATCAGGGCCGCAACCGCCAGGGTAAGGGCCAGGGGGGCGGTCGCCACGGCGGCCACGGCAATCGCGACGGCAATCGCAGCAATGGCCGTCAGGACGACATGCACGAGCTCGAGCCGTTCGAGATCGACGAGTCGGAGATCATCAGCCCCGAAGAGCTGACCCAGTCCCGCGCCTCGATGAGCCTCACCGAGCTCAAGGCGAAACCGATCCACGAGCTCGTGAAGGTGGCCGAGGCGGTCGGCCTCGAGAGCATCGCCCGCTCGCGCAAGCAGGACATCATCTTCTCGATCCTGAAGGCGCACGCGAGAAACGGCGAGAACATCCACGGCGACGGCGTGCTCGAGATCCTGCAGGACGGCTTCGGCTTCCTGCGATCGGCCGACGGCTCCTATCTCGCCGGTCCCGACGACATCTACATCAGCCCGAGCCAGATCCGCCGCTTCAACCTGCGCACCGGCGACACGATCTCCGGGCTCATCCGTCCGCCGAAGGACGGCGAGCGCTATTTCGCGCTGCTCAAGGTCGGCGAGATCAATTTCGATTCGCCCGAGAATTCGCGCAACAAGGTCCTGTTCGAGAACCTGACCCCGCTGCATCCGACGAAGCGACTGAAGCTCGAGCGCGGCAACGGCTCGACCGAAGATCTCACGGCGCGCGTGATCGACCTCGTCGCGCCGATCGGCAAGGGCCAGCGCGGGCTGATCGTCTCGCCGCCGAAGGCCGGCAAGACGATGCTGCTGCAGAACATCGCGACCTCGATCACGTGGAACCACCCCGAGGTGTACCTGATCGTGCTGCTGATCGACGAGCGGCCGGAAGAGGTCACCGAGATGCAGCGCACGGTCAAGGGCGAGGTCGTGTCGTCGACGTTCGACGAGCCCGCGGCCCGCCACGTGCAGGTCGCCGAAATGGTGATCGAGAAGGCGAAGCGCCTCGTCGAGCACAAGAAGGACGTCGTGATCCTGCTCGATTCGATCACGCGGCTCGCGCGTGCCTACAACACCGTGGTGCCGAGTTCCGGCAAGGTGCTGACGGGCGGCGTCGATGCCAATGCGCTGCAGCGCCCGAAGCGCTTCTTCGGTGCCGCGCGCAACATCGAGGAGGGCGGTTCGCTCACGATCCTCGCGACCGCACTGATCGATACCGGCTCGAAGATGGACGACGTCATCTACGAGGAGTTCAAGGGCACGGGCAACAGCGAGATCCACCTCGACCGGCGCATTGCGGAAAAGCGCGTGTTCCCGGCGGTGAACATCAATCGCTCGGGCACCCGCAAGGAAGAGCTGATCACGGATCCGGGCGAACTCGCCAAGATCTGGATCCTGAGGAAGCTGCTGCACCCGATGGACGAGCTCGCGGCGATCGAATTCCTGCTCGACAAGATGAAGGATACGAAGACGAACGGCGAGTTCTTCGAGGCGATGAAGAGATGACCTGCACGGTGCCGGGTTTTCGGTTATTCGGTTATTGCGCGCCCGTGACGCAATAACCGAATAACCGAAAACCCGGCACCATTCGGAGGGGTAATGCGTCGCAGCAGTGTCGTGTTCGCGCTGGTGCTCGCCACGGCCGCGTCGGTGGCGCAGGCGGATTTTCCCTCGGCACTCGGCCAGTATCAGGCGGGGCAGTACGTCTCCGCCCGGCGCGAGTTCCTCCGCCTCGCGCAGGTGGGAGACGCGGCGTCGCAGCACAATCTCGGCACCATGGCCTTGCACGGCCAGGGCAGCCCGGTCGATCTCGGCGAGGCCTACGGCTGGTTCAGTGCGGCGCGCGAGAACGGCCGGCACGACCTGAGCGATGCGCAGCTCGCCGAACTGCACGCGAAGCTGACTCCCGCGGACGAGGCGCGTGCAGCGCAGATCGTTGCCGCATACGGGCGGGCGGCGATGGCGGCGACCGTGCTGCCGCCGTCGCCGGAGTCGGCGCGGTGTGCGCGATACGTGCCGCCGACCATCCGTGTCGAAGCCCCTGCACCATATGCCCATGCCGCGCGCGAAGCGGGCCGCAGCGGCGTCGGCATCGTCAGTTACCTCGTAGGCACCGACGGCGTCGCGCGTGATCCCATCCTCGTCGCGACGATGCCGGCGCCGCCGTTTGGTCAGCCCGCGGTCGACTCGGTGCTCAACTCGCGTTACGCACCGGCCAGCTTCGACGGCGAGCCGGTCGCCGCACGAACCTGGTCTCACGTGGGATTCAAGCTCACGGCAGGTGTCGCGAGCATCTGGAGTCGCAACATTCTTGCGGGTCTCAAGGCGGCAGCCGTGGGCGGCGACCTGCCGTCACTCTACCTGTATGGCCTGATCGCGCGGCTCGACGCGTCGCTCGGGGAATCGCGCGAGAATGCCGATGCGATCATCCTCGAGGCCGCACAGGGCGGCAACGTCGACGCGCAGTTCTGGCTCGCGATGTCGCTCGCCGAAACCCGCCGCTGCGGCGAGGATCGCTCGCTGCCATGGTTGCGTGCAGCCGCCGAGGGTGGTCACGTGATCGCCGGCGTCGCGCTCGGCGAGCATCTGCTCGAAGGCGAACCGGATGCCGCGCGCCTCGCCGAGGCGAAGCGGCTTTTCTCCGACGTCGTCGGCAGCGACAACGCGTGGGCCCTGAAACACGCCATCGCGCAGCTCGCGGCGTCGCCGCGCGAGGCGTTGCGCGATGCGCCGACGGCGCTGCGCGCCTCGACCACGCTGTTCGTCAAGGGTCGCAACCTGTCGCAGGATCCGCAGTCCTTCGATGCGCTCGCGGCGGCACGCGCGGCGAACGGCGACTTCCGGGGTGCGGCGAGGGCGCAGCAGCAGGCGATCGCTGCAGCCGGCAAGCTGCAATGGAACCCGAGCCGCATGCACGAACGCCTCGCGGCATATCGTGCCGGCACGATGTGGTACGGCGATCTGCTCGCCGTTCCGGAGGGCATCGTCACGGCACCGTGACCCGCAAGTGTGCGGCAGTTCACGGCCGCCGGCGTCGCCACGCGGCGACGCTGGCGGAGCCTGCGTCGATACGCGATGATCCGGGCCAGCATGCCGCGTACCGCTGCCGCTCTCACGATCCTGTTCGTTGCCGTCGTCCCGGCCGCCCATGCGGAGGGGGAGGCACGCGCTTCGGACACGCTCGTCAGGGAGCGCCCGCCGGTCGCGAGTCCGATCACGGACCGCTTCGCGCTGCGGGCCCTGTATTTCAAGGGGACGGCCGACACGCGCGTACGCCTCGATTCGAGTGCCGTTCCGCCGACAACCGGTACGACGATCGATGCCGAGGATACGCTCGCGCTCGACGACGCCATCGACCTCGGGCGCATGGAACTCTGGTTCCGCTTCGGTGAGCGCAGCCGCCTGCGCGTGGACTACTTCAAGTTGAACCGCTTCGGCGCGACCGTGCTCGACGAGGACATTGCCTTCGGCAACGACCTGTACCTCACGGGCGAGAACATCGAATCGTCGCTCGACTACCGGTCGCTGTCGTTCACCTACCTGTACTCGTTCCTGCGGCGCGAGCGCATCGAACTCGGGGCAGGCCTCGGCCTGTATCTGCTCGATGCGCAGGCGGCAGCCGAGGCGGTCGATCGCAATGCCCGCGAGGAGGAATCGGCAGTGGCGCCGGTGCCGACCCTCGCGCTCGATGCCACATGGCGATTCGCGCGGCGCTGGGCGGTGAGCGCCCGCGGCCAGTATTTCAGCACGACGTTCGACGGCGTCGACGGCACGCTCGGCGAATACCATGCGGACGTACAGTATCGCTGGAAGCCGAATTTCGCGGTGGGTCTCGGCTATACCGCGCTCGATGTCGACATCGAAGTGGATCCGGCGAGCGGCCATGATTTCCCCGGGCTCTTTCGCCTGAAGACCGACGGCCCGGAATTCTTCCTGCGCGCCAGTTTCTGATCCGCCTCGGCCGGGGCCGTCACGCTCCTCCGTCGTTCTCCGCGACCGCGCCGCCATAGGCCGCCGCGAACTGCGGCGGCATGCGGGTTGCGCGCCCGGTGTCGAGATTGAGGCAGGCATATTCCGTCACGGCGCGCGCGAGCACGGCATCGTCCGCTGCACGGCGGAGCGTGAACCGCCGTGTGCATCGCAGCCGGCGATCGCAGGCGGCGATCCAGGTCGAAATGCGCACGCGGTCGCCCGCGACGGCGGCGCGCACATAGTCGATCTCAGTGCGCAGTGCCGCCATCCCGCGGCGCATCGCAAGACAGGCCTCGAGCGGCACGCCGAGGGCCGCCGAATGACTCCATGCGGCCCGGTCGAGCCACGTGAGATACACGGCGTTGTTGACATGGCGATACGCGTCGATGTCCGACGGCTCGACGTCGAGCTCGATGCGGTGTGCACTCACAACGGAAACACGAGGCAGGTCGTTGACCCGTGCGCGATCACCCGATCCGCGGCGTCGCGGACCTCGCCCTCCGCGAATGCTGCGCGCCGCCCGACCTGCAGCGTTCGACCCGTCGCCCGCAATTCCCCGCTGCGGGCATCGAGCGGCCGCACGTAGCTGACCTTGAGCTCGAGGGTCGTGTAGCCGGTGCCGGCGTCGAGCCCGGTCATGACCGCGCAACCCATGCAGGTGTCGAGCAGCGTCGCGGCGTAGCCCCCGTGAATGATGCCCATCGGATTCAGCGCATTCGCGCCCGGAGCGCCCTTGCACACGACCCTGCCGCGCTCCACGCTCGCGATGGCGAACCCGAGCGTGACGGCGATCGGGGGCGGCGGGATGACGCCCGCGAGCAGGCGCTGCATGAACTCGAGGCCGGAGACAGACTTCAGGGCCTCGCGCGGTACGACGCCGCTGCCCGGCGGGTAGAGCGGTTCCATGGGCCTGCAGTCTACTTCGGCTGCGGGGCCGCCTGCTCGCGCGCGACCGCGCGGTAACCGATGTCGCGCCGGTATTGCATGCCGGGCCAGCGGATCGCCTCGACGAGCGCATAGGCGTCGCGGCGCGCTGCCGCGACGCTCGGACCGAGGCCGACCACGCACAGCACGCGCCCGCCGTTCGTGACGACCTCATCGCCGCGGCGCACGGTGCCGGCGTGAAAGACCTTGCCAGGCAGCCGCGCCGCCTGTGCGAGACCTTCGATGGGGTCGCCTTTGCGCACCGTGTCCGGGTAGCCATCGGCGGCGAGCACGACGCCGACGGCGGCGCGCGGATCCCAGTCCGCGACGACCGCGTCGAGGCGACCGTCGAGCGCCGCCTCGCAGAGATCCACGAGGTCCGAGCGCAGCCGCGCCAGGATCGGCTGCGTTTCCGGGTCGCCGAAGCGGCAATTGAACTCGAGCACGTTCGGCGTACCGTCGGGTGCAATCATGATTCCCGCGTACAGGAACCCCGTGTAGGGCATGCCGTCGGCCGCGAGGCCGCGGATCGTCGGCCCGATCACCTCGCGCAGGATGCGCGCGTGCATCGCCTCGGTCACGACCGGTGCCGGGGAACAGGCGCCCATGCCGCCGGTGTTCGGACCGCTGTCGGCATCGCCGAGGCGCTTGTGATCCTGCGAGGTCGCGAGCGGCAGCACATGCCTGCCGTCGGCCATGACGATGAAACTCGCTTCTTCGCCCTCGAGGAATTCCTCGATCACGACCTCCTCGCCCGCGCTGCCGTAGCGGCCGTCGAACATCGCTTGCGCGGTCGCGACGGCCTCGGCCGCGCTTGCCGCGATCACGACGCCCTTGCCGGCCGCGAGGCCGCTCGCCTTGACGACGATCGGCGCACGCTGCGCTCGCACCCAGGCCGGATCGAAGGTCGCTTTCGTGAACGTGGCGTAGGCCGCCGTCGGGATGCCGTGGCGGCGCAGGAATTCCTTGGTGAAGGCCTTGGAACCCTCGAGCTGCGCCGGCGCCTTGCGCGGACCGAAGCAGCGCAGCCCCGCGGCCGCAAAGGCATCGACGACGCCGAGCACGAGCGGCGCCTCGGGGCCGATGATCGTGAGCGCGACCTGCTCGTCGCGTGCGAGGGCGACGAGCGCCGCGATGTCGTCTGCGGCAACCTCGACATTGCGTACGCGCGGCTCGAGTGCGGTGCCCGCATTGCCCGGCGCGACGAGGACCTCGGACACGCGCGGGGACTGCGCACATTTCCAGGCGAGCGCGTGCTCGCGGCCGCCGGAGCCGACTACCAGTACCTTCACGCGGGGACGCCCGGCATCAGTGGCGGAAATGGCGCATGCCGGTGAACACCATCGCGATGCCGTGCGCGTCCGCCGCGGCGATCACTTCATCGTCGCGCACCGAGCCGCCCGGCTGGATCACGGCCGCGATGCCGTAACCGGCTGCGACGTCGAGGCCGTCACGGAACGGGAAGAAGGCGTCCGAGGCCATGACGGCGCCTCGCACCTCGAGCTTCTCGTCCGCGGCCTTCATCGCCGCGACGCGCGTCGAATACACGCGGCTCATCTGGCCGGCGCCGACGCCGATCGTCATGTGATCGCGCGCGAACACGATGGCATTCGACTTGACGTGCCGGCACACCGCCCAGGCGAACAGCAGGTCCGCGGTCTCGGACTCGGTGGGCCTGCGGCGCGTGACGACCTTCAGGTCGGAGGCTGTCACCCGCCCGTCGTCGCGGGTCTGCGCGAGCAGGCCGCCCCCCACGCTGCGATATTCGAGCTCCGCGCCACCGGTACGGCGCAGGTCGCCGACGGCCAGCACGCGCACGTTCGGCTTCGCCGCGAGCACCGTGCGTGCCTCGGGCAGCACGGCGGGGGCTGCGATCACCTCGACGAACTGGCGCTGGATGATCGCCGCGGCGGTCGCGGCGTCGAGTTCGCGGTTGAACGCGATGATGCCGCCGAAGGCCGAGGTCGGATCGGTGCGGTATGCCTTGTCGTAGGCCGCGAGCGGCGTCTCGGCCGTGGCGACGCCGCAGGGGTTGGCGTGCTTGACGATGACGCAGGCCGGCGGCGTGAACTGTCGCACGCATTCGATCGCGGTATCGGCGTCGGCGATGTTGTTGTAGGAGAGTTCCTTGCCCTGCACCGATGTGGCCGACGCGATCGACGCCCCGTGGCCCGCGACGTCGCGATAGAACGCGGCGGCCTGGTGCGGGTTCTCCCCATAGCGCAGGTCCTGCAGCTTGTCGTACACGAGCGGCAGGGTCGGCGGGAAGCGTTCGACCGCGCTGTCGCGCCCGAGGAGGTAGCCGGCGACCATCGTGTCATAACGCGCGGTGTGCGCGAACGCCCTGGCCGCGAGCCGTGAACGCGTGTCGATGCTCGTGCAGCCGGCGTTCGCGTCGAGTTCGCCGATCACCTGCGCGTAGTCGGCCGGATCGACGACCACGGTGACCGACTGATGGTTCTTCGCGGCCGCGCGCAGCATGGCCGGCCCGCCGATATCGATGTTCTCGATCGCTTCTTCGTAGGTGCAGTTCGGACGCGCGACGGTCGCCGCGAACGGGTAGAGATTCACGACCAGCAGGTCGATCGGCGGAATGTCGTGCAGCTGCATCACGGCATCGTCGATGCCGCGTCGGCCGAGGAGCCCGCCGTGGATGCGCGGGTGCAGCGTCTTGACGCGGCCGTCCATGATTTCGGGAAAACCGGTGTGCGTCGAGACATCGGTGACGGCGATGCCGTGCTCACGCAGCAGGCGTGCGGTACCGCCGGTCGAGAGGATCTCGATGCCGCGGCGCGCGAGTGCGCCCGCGAGTTCGACGAGGCCCGTCTTGTCGGAAACCGAAAGAAGCGCCCGGCGGATCTCAACCAGCATGAAGGAACCCGCGCCCGTTCAGGCGGACAGCCCCAGCTGGCGCAGTTTCTTGCGCAAGGTGCCACGCGTGATGCCGAGGATCCCGGCCGCGCGGCTCTGATTGCCCTCGGCGTAGTCGAGCACCACGCGAAACAGCGGTTCCTCGACTTCGCGCAGCACGAGATCGTACAGCCGTGCCGGCCGGTGCCCGTTCAGGGTGGCGAAATAATCGGACAGTGCCTGTTCGGCGTGACTCCGCAGCGGCAACGACTTGCCGTTCGATCGCGCGGCAGGTTCGGTGCGCGATCGCAGGGTTTTCTTCGCTGGCATCGGTCGATCCCCGCAGCCGTCGTCTCGTTGTTGTGGTCAGGCCGCGTTCGCGGTCCCGTCGACCCACTGGTCGAGCCATGTCACCGCACACGCAAACTGCTGCGACGAGCTTTCCTGCGACATCAACATGCGACGATCGTCCCTGGAGCCCGAGAGCCCTGCGAAATACCAGCCGAGGTGTTTGCGCGCAAAACGGACGCCGTCGTCTTCTCCATAGAAGGCATACAGCTCCGTCAGGTGCGTGCGGATGATATCACGCACGGTCGCGCGTGCGAGCGCGACAGGTGCGCGGCCGCACGACAGAAATTCGTTGACATCACGGAAAATCCACGGTGCACCGTGCGCGGCGCGGCCGAGCATTACGCCGTCCGCGCCTGTGAAATCAAGTACCGCGCGCGCTTTCTGCACCGAGTCTATGTCGCCGTTGGCGAACACCGGTATGCGCACTGCCTGCTTGATGTCGCGGATCGTCGCGTATTCCGCGTCGCCCGCGTACTGGTCGGCGCGCGTGCGGCCGTGGACGGCGAGCGCCGCAACGCCGCTCGCCTCCGCGATGCGTGCAATGTTCACGCCATTGCGCGCGTGCGGGTGCACGCCGGTCCGCATTTTCAGCGTGACCGGCACGCGCACGGCAGCGACCACTTCCTCGAGGATGCGCGCGACGAGCGGCTCGTCGCCGAGCAGTGCCGAGCCGCAGTGGCGGTTGAACACCTTCTTCGCCGGGCAACCCATGTTGATGTCGATGATTTCCGCGCCGAGATCGACGTTGAGGCGGGCCGCTTCCGCGAGCGCCGCCGGCTCTGCGCCCGCGAGTTGCACGATGCGCGGCGAGGGCTCGCCGTCGTGGTTCATGCGGCGCTGCGATTTGCGGCTGCGCCACAGCCTCGTGTCCGACGTGAGCATTTCCGAGGCCGCGATGCCGGCGCCGAGCCGGCGGCACAGCACGCGAAACGGCCGGTCCGTGACGCCCGCCATCGGTGCGAGCGCCGTCCGCGAAGCCAGCACATGCGGTCCGATCTGCAGGGCAGAGTCCCGCGCGTCAGTGCGCGGCACCGGCGTCGCCCGCGCAGGCCACGCCACCCCGGCCGTTCGGCAGGCAGGCATCGACCTCGAATCCCACGGCATTGTTGCCGGGGTCGACCACCGTCACTTCGGCATCGACACGCTGCCCGGCGTCGAGGAAGTCGCGCCGGTCCGCGCGCGTGCCGAGGTATTCGCGTGGCGTGAGATCCCGGCTCGCGATGCGCTTGCCGTACCGATCCTGCAGCGTGAGGCGCAGAAGCGGCATCGGCTGCGGCCGGGCGGCCTCGTTGCGGATGCTCGCACGCACGAGCAGCTCGCCGATCGCGCCGGATTGCGCGATGGCGCCGAGCTGGCGCACGTCGAGAGCCGCGGGATCCCAGCGCGGCGCAAGCGGTCGGCCGAGGCTCGCGTACAGCGACGTCAGCGGTCCGTTGAGGATCGGGCTCAGCGCGAGCTCGTTGCGCGAGCGATGCACGATCTGCGCGAGCAGCAACAGCGCAAGCACGGCCGCCAGTGCGCCGTAGCGCACCGAGGTGCGCGATCCCGCCTCGTCCTCCTCGAACGCGTCGATGTCCTCGGCGCGCGGCCGGTAGACATCCTGCGGCGGCATCGGTGCGGCTTCGCGAGGCGCGATCCGCAAGGCCTCGAACTGTGCGGTTCCGGACCCCGGATCGGCGACGGCATCGCGCGCGGCGCGGGCAATCCGCTCGAGTTCCGCGTCGGCGCTTTCGAGGTCGCGGGCCGACGTGCCGTGCACATCCTCGTCCTCGTCGCCCGGCAGGCCGCCCTCGAGCACGATCGACTCGAAGGTTCCCGACCCGCTCTCGCCTTCCGTGATTTCCGGTGCGACGAAAATCTGCGCGAGATCAGCGCTGCCGAGCGCGAACTCCATGGTGTCCGGCGCGCCCGGGTCCGTGCCGGTCTGCGGGCCGGCCGGCAGGTCGAGTTCGATCTCCGCCGCACCGGGAGTCACGAGGTCGTCAGGAACGGGCGTCGCCGGAACTTCCATCATCAGGGGCGGTGGCGGCGGCGAGGGCGTGGCCGCGCGGCGATCCGTGGCCGCGGGGGTGCCTTGCTGCCGTTCCTCGTCGTGCAGCGCTGCAAGGGCGTTGAACACACTGGCGCAGCGGCCGCAGCGCACATACCCCTGGCCGAGGCGCAGGTCCGCCGCTGTAACGGCCAGCGTCAGGGCGCATTTCGGGCAAACCGTGAACACGCGGCGATGATAGCGAAAGCGGGTGGCGGGCAGCGAACGGCGGATGCCCGGCGAGCGCGGACTATGCGCCCGGCCGCCCGCGGTGCGCTGTCCGCCGTTCGCCGCTTGCGGGTTCCCGTCTCCTGCCGACGAGGAGTTGCCAACCGTCACGGGCAGCGCTGCGGGTCACATCGAACGCGGGCTCAAAGGCGGCCGCGACGTCGTCGGCCTGCGCGGCCAGCAGGCCGGCGAGCACGACGTGTCCTCCCGCGCGGACGTGCCGGGCGAACCGCGGTGCGAGTTCGACCAGCGGGCCGGAGAGAATGTTTGCGAGCAGCAGGTCCGCCGCGACAGGCAGGGTGTCCGCCGTTTCATGGATGTGGAGTCGATCTGCGACCCCGTTCAGCACGGTGTTGTCGCGCGTGGCGACGAGCGCTTGGGGATCGATGTCGAACGCGTCGATGCGTCGTGCCCCGAGCTTCGCGGCGGCGATGCCGAGGATGCCCGAGCCGCAGCCGTAATCGACGACCTGTCCGTCGCGTGGCGCGTTCGCATCGAGCCATTCGAGGCACAGGGCGGTGGTCGGGTGCGTGCCCGTGCCGAATGCCAGCCCGGGGTCGAGCAGCACGACCGCGGCATCCGCCGCATCGACCTTTTCGTGCGTCGGGCAGACATGCAGCCGCCGGCCGAAGCGCATCGCATGGAAGTCAGCGAGCCACTCGCGCTCCCACGCGCGGTCCGCGATGGCATGCACGTCCAGCTGCCCGACCGGCAGTCCGAGTGCCGAGGCGAGCGATGTGAGCGTCGCCGGCGATGCCGCATCCTGCGGGAATGTCGCGTCGACCCGTGTCGACGGCCAGAGCCGGAATTCGCCGGGTGCGGGCTCGAGGATGGCGTCGTCACGCTGGTCGGTGAAGGTCACTGCGAGGGCGCCGGCCGCGAAGCAGGCGGCTTCCGCGGCTGCGGCGTCAAGATGATCCAGCGGGAAGCGGATGGAGAGGAACGGCACTCCACAAGCCTATAGCCCGTGGCCGCCGTTTGTCGTGCCTATTTCAATCCGAGCCGCCGCTCGAGATAGTGGATGTCGAGCCCGCCGGCGCGGAACGCGGTGTGGTTGAAGATCTCCCGGTGCAGCGCCGCGTTCGTCTTGATGCCCTCGACGACCATTTCGGTGAGCGCCATTTTCATGCGCTGGATCGCCGTGTCGCGCGAATCGCCGTACGCGATGACCTTGCCGATCAGCGAGTCGTAGTTGGGCGGTACGCTGTACCCGGAATAGAGGTGGCTGTCGACGCGGATGCCGGGGCCGCCGGGCGCGTGCCACAGCTTCACGGGACCGGGCGAGGGCATGAAGGTCTTCGCGTCTTCCGCGTTGATGCGCGCCTCGATCGCGTGGCCACGGAACTCGATGTCCTTCTGCACGTAGGGCAGCTTGTGTCCGGCCGCGATCAGCAGTTGCGCCTTGACGAGGTCGACGCCCGTGATCATCTCGGTCACGGGGTGCTCGACCTGGATGCGCGTGTTCATCTCGATGAAGTAGAACTCGCCGTCCTGGTAGAGGAACTCGAGCGTGCCGGCGCTGCGATACCCGACCGCGGCGCAGGCGGCCACGACCCGCTCGCCCATCTC